>OBLW0100002834.1_pt1 | contig 13873 bp, 13 predicted proteins | sample 1520161 | NCBI WGS metagenome assembly OBLW01 (sample SAMEA3539309, study PRJEB22396) | soil metagenome | biome: tundra; feature: field; material: soil | place: USA | collected 2010-05 | depth 0.15 m
GAACTTATTCTGAAAGAGTTAGCCGCTCCCTGACCGGTTTGGTGACGAACTTCGGCTAGACAGGCTTGTCGAGCACCACGAAGTAAAGATCGTCGCGGAGAGGCGTGCCGAATCGCTTGTCATCATACGGGAACGGTTTCGTCTCACCGGTTAAGGCATATCCTCGCCGTTGAGCCAGGCAATCAACGTATCGCGGACGTTGACAACGGTCATGCGGATACGGCACGCGCCCCGCGCTTTCGCGAAGTCTTCTGCTGCGGACAACAAGGTGCGACCTAGCTCTTGTTTTTGCAGCGCAGGCCTGACCGTAAGCAGACCAAGATACCAGACACCGTCGTCGCCCGGATCGAGCCACACCGTTCCCAGGACGGATTTGTCCACAGGATCACGATAAACAAGTAGATTCGCTGCGGGCTTTGCCGCCAGGTCTTCCCTGAGCAGAGAATCGTTCATGCGCTGACCTTCGATCACGCCTGCCTCAATGTTCCAGCTTGCCGTGGGACCCGTTGCACGAAAGGCAACATTGATGAGGTCAATGATCGCTGGGTAATCTGCTTCTGTCGCTGGCTCAAGAAACATGTGCGCTAGTTTAGCGTGCCCACGACAGAATCGCGATGCATTTCGATAGCAACTACTCAGCCTCCGGCGGCACCTGCTCCAGCAGCCTCTTCCACGTCTTCTGGTTTCTGCGAAAGCTGCGTTTCAGATCTTCGAGGATGCGCTCGAAATCCGAATTCGTCCGCAGGTTATTCCACGCCGGATTCTTTTGGAACCAGGAATAATTCTCGTTGCCGAGATAGATGGCGCGGCGCAGCCAATGCAGTGCTTCACTCGAATCGCCCTCGACAGCAAAATAAGTCGCCAGTCTGTAGGCCATCTCGCTGTCCGCTTCGGCTGCCGCCAAGGTGTCGTCGGTGAGTAACGTCGCAGCGCGGGCACGATCGCCGGCTTGCACGTAGCATAGCGCGAGCGTCGGCACGGCGATGCGCATCAGCTCATCATCGCGAATCACGCCTTCGAGGATCTCAATAGCTTCGGTCAGGTGGCCCATCCGCATTTGCTGATAGCCCTCCGAAGTGCGCAAAAGCGGATGACGCGGCTCAAGGGCCAGACCCTTCTCGAGTTCATCGCCCGCGAGCTCAATTTGATTTTGATAGTGATATACGCGTGCTCGGTGGTTGTAGAGGATTGCCGCATTGGCCGGATTTAACTTGAATGCCCGGCTGAATTGCTGCAGAGCCTCGTCGTACATGCCGTCACCGCGCAGAGCTAGCCCTGCCACCATGTGCACGTTCCAGTCATTCGGTCCAGAAGCGAGCAGATTGGCAATACCATGTCGCGCCGATTCTTTTTCTCCGCGCGAGAGCAGCATGTAAATGCGGTAGAGGTTGGCCTCGGTTGCCCCAGGATCCAGGCGCAGAGCCTCATCGAGTGCGCGGCGCGCGTGCATCACGTGAATCTGGCCGCCGAAGCCGTGGCGCACATATTGCAGCTCGGCAATGCCAAGGCCACTCCATGCGGCCGCGAATCGAGGATCCTTCTTGGTGACGCTATCGAACAATGCGCAGGCGCGGTTAAGATCCGAGCGCGCGCCGGTTCGGACCATGAAAGAACTCAGCAGCGCGCGCGCTTGCAGGTATTCCTCGCTCACCGGGCCGGTGAGTGATGCGTCGCGAGCCACAGCCCGCGGCGCGTCGGCGTTTGCGGTTTCAATTCTGTCCGCACCGCTCAATCCGTGCAATGCGGCAAACACTTCGTTCGAAATCTCGGTTTGCACCGCGATCAGGTCGAGTGAAGCCACTTGGATTGCCCCGCCTGCACGCACACTTTGCGATGCTACGTCGAGCAGTTGCCAGTTCAGATCGAAGCCGAGTTCCGAGCGCACAAAACTTCCTGCCAGCACAAACGAGACCAGCAATCGCTGACCGACTGAAAGCGGATCCATCTGCGCAATGGGCAGCGACATCAGCGTGCTCGAAGGCCGCACGATGAGCGACGGAATGCGCGCCAAACGTGCAGCAATCGCATCGGCCAGCGCGTATCCATAGAGCGGAGCCACGTCGGTCGCTCCAAGATTCGCAAACGGCAATACGACAAGAGAATTCTGGGCTGCGCGTTCGCTCGCCGATTCGCGAAATCGCTCGGCCAGCATGGAGAGAATGCCTGTGTTGCGCTTCTCGGCCTCCGCGCCGGTCGTGGGTAAAATTGCCGCTGCATCGCCGGGGATAATCCCGGTTTCGATCTGCAGCGCCTTCATGATCGTCTTCAGAGCTTCGCGCACTTCGGCGGCCGTGTTGTAGCGCGCCGCTGGACTCTTTTCCAGGCAAGTCGCAATCACGCTCTTCAACTCGGTGGGAATCGTGGGGTCGATTTCGCTGAGGTCGGGTGGATCAGAAAACTGAATGGCGCGAATTGCCTGAAAATCCTCGGCGTCCGGCCGCGTAAATGGATGGCGTCCACTGGCCAGTTCGTACAGAATTACGCCGAGCGCCCACACGTCCGACTGCACGCTCGATTGGCCGGTGACGAATTGCTCCGGCGCCATATAGCGGATCGTGCCGCCGCGCGCGGTGTACGTTGCGGCGACCGAAGCATCTTTTGCCAACGCAGGTTTGCTCGGGTCAAATCCGGCTTCCTCGGGTTGAAGCCGCCGCGCCAGGCCAAAATCGAGTATCTTGACGAGTCCGCCTTCGGTCAGCATCACGTTCTGCGGTTTCAGATCGCGATGAAAGATGCCCAGCGCATGCGCAGCCTGCAAGCCATCGGCGATCTGGATGCCGACCGACAATAACAACTGCGGTGTGGCCGGTCCGCGCGCAATGAGCTGATCGATTGACTGGCCGGGCACATACTGCATGACGATGTAGCCCTCGTCGCCGGCCTCGCCCACTTCGTAAATCGCGCAGACGTTGGGGTGCTCGATTGCTGACGCGAGCCGCGCCTCACGTAGCACCGTGGTGCGCATCTGCTGTGCCGAGAGCAACCCGGCCCGCAGAATCTTGAGCACGACAGGGCGTTGCAGCAAGGTGTCGTTGGCCAGGTACACAACCCCGCTGCCGCCAGCGCCCAGCTTGCGGACGATTTCGTAATGCTCAATCTTTCGCTTCATCGCTCTCTCAGTGTAACGACGAAGCTGTAAAGAGATTCAAAGGCTGTGAGAATTGGGTGAGTGTAACTCGACACAGCGCAGTATTGATCCGAGGAGAACCGGGAAAGCAACCCGAATGCGAGGTCGTTCTATTCCCTGCTCCCTCTTCCCTAATCCCAGTCTTTAGTGTCCGCGCCGAGGCGAACTCTCTTCAAGCTGGGGCGGTTCCTCGGCCGAACGCTTTTGCCCGCGGCGGCCCAGGAGGAACATAGTGAGGCCGAAAGCCAGGAGCACCAATCCCCACCAGAGGTTGACATTGATGCCAAGACTCTTCGCATAGAGATCTGCATTGCCTTTTGTGGAAAAACCAAATCCCGTAAGGATCAGGCCGGTCAGAGTGAACATCAGGCCCATGGGAATGCGCAAATCTAGATTCATCCTGTCCTCCGTCTCAGGCAAAGAAAATATTCAGCGCGATGGCGCCGAGCAGAATAGCGACCGCCAGAGCTTCGGGGCTCTTCCACCACCGGTCGTGCACGCGCGGCGGCTTGGGCGTGAGTGAATGAACCAGGCCGACAAGTTCCGACTCCGGCCGCGGTTTGGTCATCAGGCTCACTACGACAGCGACCACAAAGTTGATGCCGAATGCAAAGATGGCACCGTAAAAATTCTGCGCCATGTCGCTGGGATAGTGATGGAGCACCGCGATCCACCCCCCGTGAATCCCAGGGCGCGCTTCGATCGGGAGCGTTAGACCATGATGCAGCAGCGCTGCGGAAGTGCCTGCAATAAGCCCGGCAAATGCTCCGTGACCCGTTGTCCGCTTTGAAAACATACCCAGCAGGAACGTGGCGAAGAGCGGCGCATTCACGATCGAGAAGACCAGCTGCAGAATGTCGAGAATATTGTTGAAGCTGATCACGGCAAATGCTGTTCCTATGGACAGCAGAATGCCACCGACCGTGGCCCATCGGCCAACGGCAAGGTAGTGCCTGTCGCTTGCGCCTTTGTGGATATAGGACTGGTAGAGATCGTAGGTAAACACGGTGTTGAATGCGGTCACATTACCGGCCATGCCGCTCATAAAGCTCGCCAGTAGCGCCGTCAGACCCAGACCAAGAATGCCCGTGGGAAAGTAGTGCAGCAGCAGATTGGGTGTTGCCATGTCGTAGTCCAGCAGAGGATGACCGCTGGCATCGAGCATCGGCTGCCCGGTCACTGGATTGATTTTTGCCGGAACCAGACCGCGCCCCTCTTCAACTTCTTTGGGGACCACGTTTGTCTCGTGATAGATCACGCCGTTTTCATTGCGTACCACCGTGGTCGTGTGCGGCGTTGCAATCGCGATCGCCAGCAGACCGGGAAGAATGACGAGGAACGGAAAAACCATTTTGGGGATCGCCGCGATCAGCGGGACACGACGCGCGGAGTCCATGTTGTGCGAAGCCATCGCAGTTTGAATCACAAGGAAGTCGGTACACCAGTAACCGGAGCCGAGCACAAATCCGAGCCCCACGCCAATCCCAATAATGTCGATGCCCATGGGATTCGTGCTGGCGTGCATCACGCCCTTCCACTCGTGCATGTACTGAACCGGCAAAGCGGCCTTCAGCCCTGACCAGCCGCCAATGTTCTTTAGTCCAAGTATCACCAATGGCAGGAAGCCGGCAATGATGAGAAAGAATTGCAAAACTTCGTTGTAAATGGCGCTGGTGAGACCGCCGAGAAAGATGTAGAGAAGCACGATGATCGCGGAGAGCACGATGGAGAACGTGAAGATGCCTCCCGGGGGCAACCCAAGCGCGCGAAACAGTCCGTCAAACACGTGCAACGCCTGGATGAGCCGGGCCATGGCGTACATTGAGATTCCGGAGCTGAAGACGGTCATAACCGCGAAAGAGCAAGCATTGAGTGCGCGGGTCTTCTCGTCGTACCGCAACCTGAGAAATTCGGGCACTGAACGCGCCTTCGAGCCATAGTAAAAAGGCATCATGAAAATGCCCACGAATATCATGGCTGGAATGGCGCCTATGCCATAAAAATGAGCAGTCTCGAGGCCATATTTGGCGCCTGACGCGCCCATGCCAATCACTTCCTGCGCGCCGAGGTTGGCGCTGATGAAAGCCAGCCCGCAGATCCATGCGGGCAGCGCGCGGCCAGCTTGGAAGAAGTCCTTGCTCGTCTTCATGTAGCGCTTCAAGGCAAAACCGATGCCCAGCACAAAGACGAAATACAGCAGCATGATCAGCCAATCGACCGACGTGAGTTTCAAGACTGCTCCTTGAACAGCCGAGGCTCCCGTTGAAGCGGCTCAAAGCCGCCGCAGTTAACACGGAAGCCACGCTGGAGTACGGTCTCCAATGTACGGAGAGAGGCGGAGAGTCGTCCAGTAGATTTTGTAAATGTTTTCAGCACTGCGTGCCGCGCACCTTTGGACTAGTGACCAGCTACACTAAGAGAGCATGATTCCTACACTTGCCTGGACCCCGGAAGGCGTCCGTTTCATCGACCAAACCAAGCTTCCCCTCGAAGAGAGCTACGTTCTCGCGACGACTTATGAACAAGTGGCAGACGTGATTGTCACTATGGTCGTGCGAGGCGCGCCGGCCATCGGCGTTTCGGCCGCCTACGGCATCGCGCTCGGCGCTCAGCAAACCCGCGCTCGCACCGCCGAAGAATTTGCGCCTGAATTTGAGAGGATCTGCTCGCGGCTGGCCGGTACGCGCCCCACAGCAGTCAACCTCTTCTGGGCCATTGACCGGATGAAGCGGCTCTTTAAAACGCTTCGAACTTCCGACGCATCAATGGTTGAGGTAAAGGAACGATTCCTCGCCGATGCGCATGCCATGTACGAAGAAGACATTGCTGCCTGCAAAGCGATGGGCGCCTTTGGTGGCGAGCTTTTGCCCGACGAGGGCGGCGTCTTGACCCACTGCAACGCGGGCGCTCTCGCCACTTGCGGCTATGGAACCGCGCTGGGTGTCATCCGCTCAGCAGTTGAGCAAGGCAAGCGCATACACGTCTATGCTGACGAGACGCGACCGTTTCTGCAAGGCGCGCGACTTACGGCATGGGAGTTGATGGCCGATGGGATTCCGACCACCGTGATCTGCGACAACATGGCTGCAAGCCTGATGCGTGCCGGCAAAATCAAGGCAGTGGTGGTCGGCGCCGACCGCATCGCCGCCAACGGAGACTTCGCCAACAAGATCGGAACGTACAACGTTGCCATTCTGGCTAAGGAGCACGGCATTCCGTTTTATTGCGCCGCGCCCTGGTCCACCATCGACACGGCTACCCCCACAGGCGATGCGATCCCCATCGAGGAACGCAACGCCATCGAGGTCACACATCACGGCGGCAAACAACTCACTCCGCATGGCGTGGGCATCTGCAATCCTGCTTTCGACGTGACCCCGGCAAAGTATGTCACTGCCATCATTACTGAGCGCGGTGTGCTCCGCGCGCCCTACGCCGAGTCGCTGCGTGAGATGGAGTTGGTCTCTCGGTAAAGCTGTTCTCCAATTGCTGTAAAGCAAAGGCACATCCCCTAAGTGGCTTTTTCATTAAGAAAAATCCACCTTGCTCGAAACTCAAAATGCCAGGTTCAAATTGGAGAACAGCTCTAAGCACAACCGTCTACAGCAAGGAATTGTGCGGCCCCGCCTCGCCTTCATCCATCTCCGGCAAAAATCACTCGTGCGCGGCATCGTGCTCTCGCTGGGTGCATTTGTTGCCAGCCTTTTGCTGGCGGGATTTCCTCACATCGAGAACTTGCACGGCTCAAGTTGGCAAATTCTTGCTCTTTTTATTGCCGCGTGGGGCATGGGAGAGATTGCGCGCTGCCTGCAGCGCAAATGGAGCCTCTACCATGGCGGGGTTCTGCTGCTTCTCTACGCCGATCTTATGATCCTGGCGATGATCGTTTTCCTTGTCGCCTATCCGTGAGCAGGAATGCTGATCTCCGCTACTTTTTGGATGCCGTCCCCTTCCGACGACCTGTAGCATGTCTGTACGCAGGACGGGCCGGCCGCAGATTGCCAATTTCATTTGGTCGCTCGGCAATCGACAAATCAATGCTGGAGGAAGAAATGTTCAAGGGGTTTCGTGATTTTATTCTTCGCGGAAACGTCGTAGACCTGGCGGTAGCCGTCATCATCGGCGCCGCGTTTGGAGCTATCGTTACTTCGCTGGTGAGCGACATTATCAATCCATTGATTGCGGCTACCGTGGGGCAGCCCGACTTCAGCTCGATGATCCTTCATGTTGGCAAGGGACAAGTAAAGGTCGGCAACTTCATTGACCACGTGATCTCATTCACGCTGATCGCCTCGGTGGTCTACTTCGCCTTCGTTCTCCCGGTTAATGCTTTGCTGGCGCGTTTCAAGAAGCCGGTGCCCGATACACCGCCGGCCACCAAGGCCTGCCCCGAGTGCCTCAGTGACATTCCCGCTGCCGCGAAGCGCTGCGCTCACTGCGCGCAGCCGGTAGCGTAGCGCCAGGGGTGCATCCGGCCATCAGTCCAGCTCGCGCAGCGGCTGCGAGAACGCGAAGAATCCGAGGAAACACAGCAACGCCGTCCCGGCCATCATCGCCAATGCATGGCCGGTTGGCATGTGCCGCGAAAGTTCGCCCGCCAGCAATGCGCCCAACGGCGGCAGCCCTAAAAAGCTTGTTGCGTAGATGCTCATCACCCGCCCGCGCATTTCGTCCGACGACAGATGCTGAATCGACACATTGAAACAGGAGATCATCATGATCCCGCAATAGCCCTCGAAGAATGCCAGGCACTCGGAGAGCGCAAAGCTGCGCGATTCGCTGAAACCGATGATGGCCAAGAAAAAGATCACTCCCGCAACGGTCAGCACTCGTCCCCGATGGCGGATCATACCGGCAATTGCCACCGTCATCGCGCCAAGGACAGCTCCAAATCCAGAGGCTGCCAACAGCCACCCGAGTCCGCTCTCGCCCGCGTTCAACTGCACCTTGGCGAAGTACGGAATGAAGGTGAGAAATGGAATGCCAAACAGGCTCGCCGCCACGGTCATCCATATCAGGATCAGCATCTGCTTGTTCTCGTGCAGATAGGCAAATCCGCCGCGCAGGCTGTCCCACATACTCTCGTGCCTCGCGGGTTTTTCGTCTGGATATTTGATATGCGTCAGAGCCCATAGGACGGCGAGAAAGCTGACACCGTTTAGGAAAAAATTGCCTGCCACACCAAAGATGGCCATGGCGTAGCCGCCCAAGGTTGGCCCCAAGATGCGCGACATGTTGAATTGCGCCGAGTTCAATGCGATGGCATTGGTCAGGTCTTCGCGCTTCACCAGCCGCGGGACCATCGCCTGATAGCTGGGCGCATTCATCGACATGGCAACGCCATTCATGAAGGCGATTGCGGCGACTTCCCAAACAGTGATGACCTTGAACCATGCCAGCCCAGCCAGCAGGAACGCCAGCAGCATCATGACTGTCTGCGTCACCAGCAGCAGACGCCGCTTGTCTACGCGATCGGCAATCACACCACCAAAGAGAGTGAAAATCAGAAACGGAATCGATCCCGCAAATCCAACCACCCCGAGCCAGAACGCCGAGTTCGTTAGAAGAAGAACGAGCCAGCCCTGCGCCACATTCTGCATCCAGGTGCCGATGTTGGAGAGAAAGTTGCCGCTCCAGAAGAGGCGAAAATTCGGGTTGCGCAGGGCGCGCGCCATCTGCGGCAGCTTTGTCTCTCGCGCGCTCGGGGATTCCATCGCTCCGAGAGCAGACTCTTGCTGCACGGTACGCATCCATTCATCGCTTGGCCTCCGCTCTTCGTCCAGAAAACGCCCCCCCGCTTTCCTAGTGTAAGCTGAGGTGAAATGCGACGAGCCGTTCGCGTCCGTCCTCTGACAATCCCCACTGCACAAGCACTCGACTAAGGGCCTATTCGATGCTCATTCGCAAATCTTCTGCGCTTCTTCTGTTGCTCACGCTCGTCCCCGGTCAACATGGGCCTCGCTCTTCTGCGCAGGCTGCAGCACCATCGGCATTCGGCTACACGGACTTCTCCAAAGAGGCTGCCCTCGAAGCCAAGTTCCTCGATGTGCCCAGCGCCAAATTGGCCGGCGAAGAATTGAAAATCCTCACAGCCGAGCCACACATCGCAGCCTCTCCTGAAGACCACAAGACCGCCGAATATGTGGCCGAAAAATTTCGCGCTGCGGGCCTCGAAACCGAGATCGTCCCTTACCGCGTGCTGCTGAATCATCCCAAAGTGGTGCGGGTCGAAGCCTTCGACGCTGAGGGCAAACCACTGATGAGTGGGCCCACGCCCGAGCATGTGCAGAACGATGCTGGACAGGACGATCCTCGCGTTGTCATGCCCTTCAACGGCTCTTCCGGCTCGGGAGATGTGACCGGCGAAGTGGTGTACGCCAACTACGGCCGACTGGAAGATTTCGATCAACTAGCTGCACAGCACATCGACCTGCACGGCAAGATCGTCATCGCGCGCTACGGCGCAAATTTTCGCGGTGTCAAAGTCTACCTGGCCGAGCAGCGCGGCGCAGCCGGAGTGCTCATCTACTCCGACCCGCAGGACGATGGCTACTTCAAAGGCGACGCCTACCCGATCGGACCATGGCGCCCTGAAACCGGCGTGCAACGGGGCTCGGTACAGTACCTCTTCAAATATCCCGGTGACCCCGAGACACCTGGCGTGGCATCAACGCCCGATTTGCCCGATTCTGCCCGCATCAATCCTGATGGCAATCAGCCGCACATCGTTTCCATCCCCATCAGCTATCACGATGCAGCCCCCATTTTGCAGGCGCTCAAGGGCCCCGGAGTACCGCAAGGCTGGCAAGGCGCCCTCCCCTTCCGCTATCACCTCGGCGCAGGTGGCGTGAAGGTTCACCTTGTCTCGCAGCAGGATTACCAACGCCGTTTGATCTGGGATGTGGTCGGCAAAATCAAGGGATCGCAGTACCCCGACGAGTGGGTCGTGAACGGCAATCATCGGGATGCCTGGGTCTACGGGGCGGTCGATCCAAACAGTGGCACTGCGGCCATGCTTGAAGCGGTCCACGGCATCGGCGCTCTGCTGAAGGAAGGATGGAAACCAAAGCGAACCATCCTCTTTTGCAGTTGGGATGCCGAGGAAGAGGGTCTGGTTGGCTCAACAGAATGGGTAGAGCAACACACCCAAACAATCGACCACGCCGTTGCCTATTTCAATACCGACGTTGGTGTGGCCGGACCCGATTTCAACGCATCCGCCGTTCCGTCACTGAAGCAGTTCGTGCGCGATGTGACCAAGTCCGTTCCCAGTCCCCTGGGCGGCACCGTCTACCAGGAGTGGCGGCTCAATCGCGACAAGGGAGACGAACACCGCACCACGAATGCTCCACTGCAGCCGGGCGAAGAAGTGCGCGTCGCCGATCTCGGCTCCGGCTCGGACTTCACGCCGTTTCTGCAGCACGCCGGAGTCCCCTCCACCGACATTGGCTCGTCTGGACCGTATGGCGTTTACCACTCCACATTCGACGACTTTGCCTGGTTCGTTATGAACGCGGACCCAAGGTTTGTTTACCTGCAGGAAATGGCGCGGGTGTTCGGCCTTGAGTCTCTTCGCATGGCGGACGCCGACGTGCTGCCCTACGACTACGTCGCCTATGCGCGGGAGATCACGTCCTATATCGAGACCGCTAAGCGCAAGGCAAGCGACGCCGGACTCGGCTCCATGGACTTCGGCCCAGCTTTGGCTGCCGCCGCCCGGCTAACCGCCGCGGCAAATAAGGCGCACGGCGCCCAAACCTCTCCGCCCAGCGACCCCGCAAGCCTGAATAAAGCCCTTCGCGCAGTCGAGACCGCACTGCTTTCGCCGCAGGGATTACCGAATCGCCCCTGGTATAAGCACACCATCTATGCTCCAGGCGAATACACCGGCTACTCCGCCGTGGTCATTCCCGGCGTAAATGAGGCCATCGACGCCAAGGACGCAGCAAGGGGCAGCCAGCAGCTTTCCGTGCTGGCCCAGGCGCTCGACCATGCCGCGCAAACCCTTGAATCCGCCCATTAACCCTGGGACAGCAATGCTTTGGAGGGGCGAGTTCGAGGGCCCAGATTTGTGATCCAGATCACTCAATTTATCCCGAATCATTGACCCCGCCCCCGTCCGCTCGTATCGTTAAGCTAGAACATGAAGAAATCCTCCAACTCGCTTCGGATCGGCATTGCGGTCGCCGTCATTCTCGGCACCATCGGGTGGCTGGCTTACTCGGGCTACGGCTCCAGCAAGAGCTACTACGTCACGGTCGCCGAACTGGGCGGCATGGGCGATAAGGCTTACAAGAGCAACCTGCGCGTGGAGGGTTTTGTGAAGCCGGGCTCGATCGAGCAAAGCGGCACCCATGTCACGTTTGTCCTGAACGAGTTCGAAAGCCACTCGCCGAAAGCTGCGACCGGCCGATCTATCGTGGTGAACTACAAGGGTTCCGAGCCGCCTCCGGACACTTTCAAAGACGACGCCCAGGCGCTGGCTGCCGGTACCTATGGGCGCGATGGCGTCTTCCACGCCTCCGAATTGCAAGCCAAGTGCGCCAGCAAATACGCGCCCGCACAGCCCGGCGCTGCACCACCCAAGCCAGCCGCCGCTCCCGTCAATCCTCGCGCTGCCACGGCGTCCGTAACAACGAAGACGAGTTCCGATCACCCGGCAGCCGCCGAATAAGCGCATGACCCTCGCCACGGAGGCCGATAGCTCGAACCTCCTCACCCGCCCACATTGTGCTCGTCTCGATCAAGTCTCCAAACTCTTTGGCTCATTTGCAGCGCTACGCAAAGTTTCAGTCGACCTCGAACCGGGCCGCTGCTATGTCCTGATCGGCGAAAACGGAGCCGGTAAATCGACGTTGCTGCGCATCCTGGCCGGGCTTCTGCGCCCCACCCACGGGACCGTGAAGGTCTTCGGCGATCAGGAGCCACATGACGCCCGAGCGCGGATCGGCTACATGAGCCACGCGCCCATGCTTTACGACGAGCTGACGGCCGAGGAAAATCTGCGCTACTTTGCGAGCCTGTATCCGGGACAGAAGTGTCTGTCGCCAGCCGAGGCTCTGCGCCAAGTCGGCCTCGATCCTGAATTGAAGCGGCCGTTCGGCCAATATTCACAGGGCATGCGGCAACGCACATCGCTCGCCCGCGTGCTCCTGCCTATTCCCGAGTTGCTCTTGCTCGACGAGCCGTTCTCGAATATGGACGTCGAGAGCGTGCAACAGATGGTCGAGTTGCTCTCCGGCTTTCGTCAGGGCAATCGCACTATTGTCATCACAACCCATCAACGGGATGCCGCCGCGCCCATTGCGGATTGGGTGTTGGCGCTGAAGGCAGGGCGCGTCGCATCCTTCGAACCGGGGTCCCCGACGAAATGAAGACCAACGGCGCTCGTTTCCTCGAAAGCCTCGGCATTCCATTCGAACTACGCGAGTACGAAGTCGATCCCGAAGACCTGTCGGCCATTACGGTAGCGAAGAAGATTGGCATGCCCGCCGAGCAGGTATTCAAAACGCTGCTGGTCACGGGCGGACCGAACATTTACAGATTCGCAGTGATCCCCGGCGACGCCGAACTCGACTTTAAAAAACTCGCACGTGCCGCAGGGCTGCGCAAAGCCGAGATGGCTCCTCTCAAGGACGTGCAGCCGCTCACCGGCTACATTCGGGGCGGCGTTACCCTCTTCGGATCGAGGAAGCCATTCCCTGTCTATATCGACGAGACCGCCATCCTCTTCGACAAAATCAGTGTCTCTGCGGGAGCGCGTGGAACCCAGCTCATCCTCGCCCCGGACGACTACCTACGCGCGGCCCAGGCTCTCGATGTAGAAGTCCAGACTGCCGACCTGATCAAGTCCGGCCGCAACCGAGGGGCATAAATGACCAGCGCCCTCTGGACCCACCTCATAAAAGACCTGCGCATCGAATGGCGCTCCAAAGACGCCATCAACTCGATGCTGTTCTTCGCGCTGCTGGTTGTCGTGCTGTTTTCCATTTCGTTCGACCCGCGCGGAGCTTTTTCCCGCGACATTGCGGGCGGCGTACTCTGCGTTGCGACGATGTTCGCCTCAGTAAGCGCGCTGAACCAGGCATGGGCACGGGAGATTCGCCACCAGGTTCTCGACGCGCAGCGCATGGCGCCTGCCCCCGGAGCCGAACTGTTTCTTGCGAAGGTTCTCGCCAACTTTCTGTTCGTCGCTATCGTTCAAATCGCGCTCGCGCCGGTGTTCCTGGTGATGTACAACCTGCACGTCGAAGGGAACCCTTGGCTGCTTGCACTCGTGCTGCCGTTGGGCACATGGGCGCTTGTGGCCAATGGAACATTCTTTGCGGCACTGGCCATTCGCAGCCGCAATCGCGAATTGCTGCTGCCGCTGATTCTCTTTCCGATTTTTCTGCCGGCATTGCTGGCCATGGTCGTCGCCACCACATCGATCCTCACGGGCGAAAGTGATCCGTCGCTCTGGATCAAGCTGCTGGTCGGCTACGACATCATTTTCACCACTGTCAGCCTGCTGCTGTTCGACGTGATCTTTCATGCGGAGTGACATGCGTTTTCTCTCACAACATTCGTGATTGGGGACACGCTTGTTTTGCCTTCACAATTGTTAGAGTGACCTAATCTCGGGCATCAGCGTCTGGAGGGTATTTCCAGGAGGTACTGGACGCCGCTTGAGAAACGGTCGCAGGGCCTAGTACTACAGTTGTAGATAGTGGTAATCTGAATTTGCTCTGGGCTGCGGTTCTCCTG
>OBLW0100002835.1_pt1 | contig 13873 bp, 10 predicted proteins | sample 1520161 | NCBI WGS metagenome assembly OBLW01 (sample SAMEA3539309, study PRJEB22396) | soil metagenome | biome: tundra; feature: field; material: soil | place: USA | collected 2010-05 | depth 0.15 m
GAGAAGAGCCTCCAGCTCGCGGTGCGCGGCAAACCGCTCATGCTCAAGTTGAGGCTGGTTCGTCAGAATCGGAAAGGTCGAAGTGCCCACCGGGTAATGGTAGCGCGTTGCGAGCAGCGCGGCTTGGGAATCGGAATCCAGCGCGCGCCAAAGAAGCGCAAGTGGCGATAGGATGAGCTATGGAAAGATTTACGTTTCACCACGTTGGGGTCGCGGTTCGCAACATCCAGCAAGCGATTGCAAGTTACGAGAGCCTCTTCGGCTACAAGCTCGTTTCGGGCCCATTCGACGACCCGATTCAGAATGTGTCTGTCTGCTTTTTAAGCCGCGGCGCAGGAGATACAACCATCGAGCTAGTGGCGCCTCTCGGGCCAAACTCGCCCATCGACCGCACACTGAAAAAAGGTGGAGGCACTTATCATGTCTGCTACCAGGTTCCGGATATGAATGCAGCTATCCAGCATCTAACTGAACGCGGATCGTTGCTTCTGAGCGGGCCGGTTCCCGCAGTGGCCTTTGAGATGCGGGAGATTGCATGGCTCATGACAGAGACCGAACTGCTGGTTGAATTGGTGCAGGCATAAATGGGTGTAAAGCACGTGTCGCCCCCTTCCCGAGACTGCCCTAAAACGCCTTGTAAACAATATCGGGCGCAGGCTGGTTGAGCAGGAAGGTCATGACGAAGGCGGCGAGACCGAGAGCAGATGCATAAACCATGCGCGCATAGCGGCTGGTGAGTACTGGTCCCTCCGCTGTCTTGATTGAGAGCAGCGCAGCGCGCAAAACCTCCCAGATCGCCAGCACCACCGTTGCGCACAGCCAGATTGCCAGCCATACGCCGAGCCATTGCGCAATGCCGATTGCTGCGGAGACCTTATCGATCTGCTTCCAGCTAGCCCAGAACCAGAAGAGCGTAAAGGCGAACCAACTGAAGGTCAGGCCTCGGCCGAATGCGATATAGATTGTGTTCTTCGCGAGCGCCTTGTAGCCCTTGCGGCCCAGGCCGCGCGCCAGCCCCAACTGCCAGAGTTTGTTGATCGAAATTCCACCGCCTTGCAGTACGCCGAAGAGGATGAACTCCGAGGTGCGCCCATGCCAGACGCCGACCAGGAAAAACGTGATAAAGAAGCAGAAAACTCCCAGCAGCGGTTCCAAGGCAAGAGAGGAAATGCGCCGCATCAGGGCCAGCAAGAGAGGGTTGTACACATATGTCTTGAGCCATGTTGAGAGGGTGATATGCCAGCGGTTCCAGAAATCCAGGAACGAAGAGGCGGAAAAGGGCCGGTCGAAATTTTCCGGCAGGCGCACGCGCATGAGGCGCGCCAGCGCAATCACAATGTCGATATAGCCGGAGAAATTCGCGTAGAGAAAGAACGGGTAAACAACGGCCAGCCGAAAGGCGGAGAAGAGTTTTTGGGGCAAAGGCAATGGCTGCGACATTTGCGCCAGTGCATCTTGCTGCGCCGCATAGAGAAGCATTGCCAGCACTTTCACCTTGAAGAAGCCGCGCACAAGGCGCTCCAACTGCAAGCCAACCGTGCGCGGCCCCAGCACGATTGGCTCGCTTGCAAATTGGTCGCGGGCAAACTCGTCGTACCGCTGGATGGGGCCGGAAACGAGCGTCGTGAAATTCAGCGTGTAGAGCAGGTAAGCACCGATGCCGATGTGCTGCTTCTCTCCCGAGTCGCCTGCTTCAATGAGGAGGTGGAGTAGGCGAAACAGGATGTAGGAGAGCCCCAGTGTGAAATAGGGAGAATGCAGGAAGACGCTTTCAGGCAGGAATGTGTACTTCTTCAGCCATACATAGACAAGGATGACGGCCAGCAGGCTCCAAACCCACGACTTGGCCAATCCGCGCTCAATGAGGACAAGCCCGGCGTAGCCCAGCAGCAGAAAGCCGATCAGCGGAAGAAAGACGATGGGGTTATTTGCCAGCAGCCAGAGAAAAACAAGGCTTGCGGACATCAGCACAACAGAGCGCCAAACGCGCGAACGGCTGAAGTTTGAGAGCAACGCAGCGGCCAAGCCGAACAGGACAAACTGGAATGAAGCTGAATCCATATCTATCTTCCTTGCTCCTGAGCAACCTGGGGCTGCGCGACAACTTTGAGTGCGGGTACTGCGCCGCTGGTAAGCTCCCTGGCCAGTAAATCGGCGATGATCGCATGTCCTTCGGCATTGGGATGGCCATCCACAGGAAAATAATACTGCTCGGGGTTGGGTATCACGCGGAATCCGGGCAAAATATCGATGTAGATTCCGCCGTGGCCGGTTACGCTGGAGCGCAGCTCGCCGTCGAGCTTGTAGGGGTCGTAGCCCGCCGGCCACTTGCCCATTGAGATCATGGCAGCTTGCGCGCGATTGGGCACGAGCACGGCCGCGAAAGGAACACCGGCGGACTTGGAGCGCGCCGCTGCGTCCGCGGCGTCGTTGTCAAACTGCCGAAGCTTCTGTTGCCACTCTACATTCGGCGCAATCCTCAGAAACTCCGCCTCTTCGCCGCCCATCAGGAAGCTCTGCATATAGAGGCTTTGACTCGTATACAAGAAGTGGCGCAGCAGGATTGCGGTATGAGTCCGATCGAAGCGCTGACGAGCGAAAATCGGGATTGAGCCGGTGGCAAGAGCAGTCTTGAGGCGATACCAGAACCTCGCTATTGAACCTGGTTTGCCTGCGCTGTCTGGCAACGTGCCTGGCTGGTCCGGGCTGTGCCAGACAGCTTCGTTCGACACGAATGCCGGGTACTTGAAGTCAATGGGCGTCAGTGTCCACAGAATCATGTCGGGCTTGGCCGCCAAAGCATCGTCGAACCGCATGTTGACACTATTCAGAAAACCCCACATCATGCCTTCGTTATAGACTTCCACCTTGCGCCCGGCCAGCCGCGAGAGTTCCGCCGGCAAGAGCGCCGTGAAGGTATCTTCTCTCGCGACATACCTTCCCAATGCCATGGAATATCCAACCAATACAATTCTGTAGGCGCCTGGCGGCTTGGGTCCACACTCCATGCCCGCGCGATCGCCACAACTGTTGAATCTGTACTCAGTCAATCGGCCCTCGGCAAGTTTTCCCCAGCAAACAGTGTTGGGCGTTATCCGCGCGCCTTTGGAATAGTCGGGCAGCTCCTCGCAGGGCTTCAGCGATCCAATCCCACTGCTGAACGTCCGCCGCGCTATGCACTCCGTGACGCCTGACAGGAGGCAAACCGTGAGTGCGCCGATGACTGGCAGCACCATCCAGTCGCGCCGCGGAAGCTTCTCTTCCCGGCCGCTGCGCGGTGTTTCCTGCTCGGAAGTTAGAGGTAGATCGCTCATCTGTAAGTCTTGTTCCTTGCCAACCCATAAGGCTGGACGAAAGTTACTTGGTCCTCTCTGAGGCCGCTTGCGGCTGGGCTGAAAGTGGGAATGGAGAATTGGATCCCCGCGTTAGCTCCCTGGCTAGAAAATCGGCAATCATGGCATGGCCTCTGGCATCGGGATGGCCATCCACGGGGAAGTAATGCTGCTCGGGGTTCGGCGTAGTTAGGAAGTCTGGAAGGATGTCGAGATAAGTTCCTCCATGTCTGGTTACGATGGCGCGCAGTTCACCGTCCAGCTTGTAGGGATCGTATCCTTTGGGCGCCTCATCCATGGAGAGCATGGCCGCCTGAACGCGCCACGGAACCAGCACAATCGCCATGGGAACCCCAGCGGCCCTCGCGCGTTCCTCGATCTCCGCGGCATAGCTCTCGAACAACCGCAAATGGCTTTGCCACTCCGCACTCTGTTCGGCCCTTAGAAACTCCGCCTCTGGACCCTGCAAATGAGACTCTACATACTGGCTCTGACTCTCGTCGATCAGGTGTTGCAGCAGATACTTGGTCTTGGTGCTATCCAGCAGATCGTGCGCTATGCCCATGAGGTGGGAGATCGCGCCCGCGAGCGATTTCTCAGCCAGAACTTCCTTCAGCCTGCCCCTGGTCCTTCCCATAAAAACCGTAGAATCTAGAGGCTTTATCCGGACAGGAGCGGCATTCTCGGCGTATTCGATGTCCCAGTAAGTCACGATCCAGAGAATCATGTCGGGCTTAGCTGCCAGAGTCTCATCCAGGTGCAGAGCGACAATGTTGGGGACTTCGTACATCATGGCATTGTTATAAAGCTCAACCTTGTGTCCGCTCTTGCGGGATAGCTCAGAGGGCAGTAGCGCGGCAAAAGTTTGCTCCCGCTGTACTCCCCATCCCATCGTCATGGAGGAGCCCGCCATCACAATCCTGTAGGTTCCAGGAGCCTTGGCCGCGTACTCCGAGTCTGCCCGATATCCAGAGCTATTGAATCTATATTCGATGGGCTGGCTTTCGGGCATCTTATACAAGCACGTTGAATTTGGAATGGCCCGGACCCCCGTCGCGGGATCGTCCATGATCAGGCAATTGTTCAACGATGAAAGCGACTCGCTGAACATGCGCCGCGCGATCAGCTCCGTGGAACCAGCGATGAGAGAAATCGTCAGCAGGCCGAGCAGAGGCAGCAGCAGCCAGTCCCGGCGCGGCAGCTTTGTCTCTGTCGCGGCGCCATCGTCGCATGTGACGTATAGGGTCATGCGTGCGATTTCTCCTCAGCGGCGACAAAGCCCTGAGAAACCACTTTCATCGGCACAGTCTCCGGCTCAGCGCCCTCGACGAGAAGTTCCCAGCGGGTCAACCCAGAGCTATCTTCATCCACTTTTGTAAAGCCAAGCCTGGCGTAGTGATCGACGACAAGCTTGTTGCGGTCGCTGGGTCGATACGTTCCGCATAACTTGTGAATGCCCTCCGCGCGCGCATGGCGAAGAATCTCGCTCAGCACTATGTACTCGACCTTGCGCCCGAGCACGCGGCAACTCATCAACCAGGTGTCGATCTCCCACACACCGCTTTCAAAAGGCCGGCAGACGACGACGCAGATCATGCCGTTATCGCCGAAGATATCCGAGAGCCTGACCTGTAGCGTGAAAACTTCAGGGTCGTTTTCCGCCTCGGCCACTTCCGGATCGGTATAGCGGCGCGTTGTCAGGTTGTACTGGTTGGATTTGTTGATGAGCTGCACGATGCGCGCTCTGCCTGTGGCGTCAAAGGGCTGGAAAGTGATGGTCATCTCCAGCGACGCCAGGTAAGCATCCACACCGCCCATCTGCTTTTGCAGGCTGGCGCGCTTGGCGTTGTCCTGGTAGAAGCCAGCCCGCTGCAAATCCTCGGCAGCAAAGGCCACTGCCTCAAAATACCCCGCTGCCGCCAGCGTTCTGGCGTAGTATGCCGGATCCTCTGGCAACTCAGGTACTGAAATCTGCGGAAGCAGCTTGCGCACTAGCCCGCGCTCCACAGGATTGTCGTCGAGAAACACCATGGCGTCCAGGCCGAGCGAAAGCTCTTCGGCAATCGCTTGGATGTTCGTCGCCTTGTCGTTCCAGTTGGCCTGAAAAACCGCAATGTGCTCCAGCTTCAAGAGCATCTCCGGGTGCTTTTCAAAAGGCTCGCGCGCCACTTCGTCGGTGTTCTTGGAAGAGACGGCCAGCACAATTCCGCGCTGGCGCAGATCCAAAGCCAGCCGCTGCACTGCCAGGTGCGCTTCGCCCCTCGCATCGCCCTGCGCAACCTCGATTCCCTCCAAGCCATCGTCCCCGATCACGCCGCCCCATACCGTGTTGTCGAGGTCGAGAATCAGAACCTTCGCGCTTTTGCCGCGGATGGCTGCAACCGTCCGGGTAACATGATCGGCATAGAGCGGGATGAGTTCGTCTGAGAAGGAAAACCGGGCCAAATTCCACAACTGCGGGTTGTGCCAACTGGCAAGACCAACCGTCTCCGCCAGTCCAGCCACATCCAGCAGCACATCGCCTGTGGCGAGCGCATACGCCGCCAGTTCGCGATTGATGCCGTCGATCAGATTCCGCTGCGTGCCGGGCAGAGCGCGATCCAGGCTGCCAAAGAGCGTTTCCGGCGGCGGGGCGAAGGTTTGAAAGATGCACACCGCGTTTGAATTGGACTTGATGCCGCCGCGAAGCGCCTGTAAGTAGCCGACCGCTCCTTGCACGGTCGCTGAAGAAGCTTCGGCGTCTCCTGGAGAGAGTTTCAACGGCAGGGCGCGGTAGTCGAGCGCAAAAAGCACTGCGTCGGGTTTCGACCGATTGACCTTGGAGTCTGGAGTTAGAGCCTCCTGCGCCGCCTGGTCGTAAGATGGCTGGATGATCTCAAGCGAAATCCCATGCCGGGCGCCGCTCGCTACCAGGGCCGGTGCGATCAAATCGAATGTCGCGTTACTCAGCACCGCGAGACGGAAAGGCACGAGCGGGTCAAGAGACTTGCCGCCGGGGTTGGCTTTCGCACGCGCCTTTTCAATGGCATTGGCCAGCTTTGTCAACTGGTTCAGGTCTAGAGCGTGCTGGGCCAGCGCCTGCAGTTCTCGACTCGGGAAGCCGGAGGAATTCGCCAGGCCTTTCAGCCGTTCGGCAAAATCGTGTGGCGCGCGCTGCAACCATTGCAGTTCTGTATAGAGTGAGTTCATCGGCTGGATTTCCGCCCCCGTGCCTGCTACTTCGCTGGAACACTCCGATGCCGAGATGCTACTTGGCTCTTGCCTTGATCAGAGCTACAAGATCACCCACATTTTGCAGCTTACCGATCTCAGAAGTCGAAAACTTGATCTTGAATGCCCGTTCGATGGTCAGGATCAGGCGGATGTGGGAGAGGCTATCCCAGCCGTCAACATCTTTGGCCGACAGCTCGGGCGTCACCTTGATTGAATCTTCATCGAAAACGTCTTCGAATATTTGCGCCAGCCGCGCATAAATCTGAGGTTCGTCCATCCTGAAAATCTCCTTGCGCCGCCTTGTAAACCGCGACTTCAACCCCTTCTCTACAACGCGCGGGCAGGAGCGGGCTGTTTCGCCTAAGTGCTTGATGCTTTTGCCAGTTTTGGAGTTCAGATCCCACTTGAGGTTGAGACTAGCAGAGTCGCTTACGCGCTATCAAGCATAGAGCAGTGCGAGCGCGAGAGGTTGCGCCAGAAAGCAAACTGCTCAAAAACGGGCTTCCGAGTTCGGGAATCTACCTCGTGGGCCACTCTTCGACGACGATGCCCAGGTCGTTGAGCTGCTGAATTGCGGCTTCTACGTTGCGGCGAACCTTGGGGCGCGCCTTGCGATCGGCCAGGGGCGACTCCGCCACGGCGATCACACGACCGTACCGCCAGGCGCCGGGGGGCAGCGCGATCAAGGCTTCCGCCAGGTCGGCGGGGCGCAACTGAACCTCCTGGCGGCGAGCTGCTTCAGGCCGCAGCATGGTTCCCTGTCCCAGGCCACTGGGGTTGGCGTCGGCGATGGTGATGCGCAGGTTGAGCGAATCCGCATCGACCGAAAGAAACGGGTTGGCCCATGCGCCGGGCTCATGCACATCCACATAAAGGCTCTTGGTGGGCAATGGGATGCGGGCCAGCTCAGCTCGTTGCTGGTCGCTTTTAGTGGCGGAGGCCTGCGCCGCGGCCTGCGCCTGATGCTCGGCGTTCACAGCGGTCTTTGCTACCCCAACCACCGCCTGTTCTTCCTTATGGCAAGCCGCCAATGCCACGGCAAGCAGCAAGGCCATGGCCGCAAATCCCTTGATTTGTGCGCGCTGAATCACCCGTCAAGAATAACAGGGGCCGCCTGTCATTGCTGGATGACTGGAGCGGAAGTGCGACCTGTCTGTGGATTGGTATTGCGGCCGCAGTCGCCAGGCGCCTTCGGCGAGTACGCAGGTTCGGGCGCGGCGATTTTGGATGAATTTGGCGTAGAAAGGTATCGCCAGCAATAGAAGCTCCATGGTATGATCCCCCAAAGGTGTCAATGGCATCCCACTAAAGTGCCATTGACCTACAGGAGAGGATACGATGAACAACATGCTGCTCCAGATGTACGTGAAGTTTCAGGAACTGAAGGACCGTGAAGAAGGTCAGGATCTGGTGGAATATGCGCTGGTCATCAGCCTGATTGCCATTGCGGCCGTCGCGTCGCTGACCATTCTTGCCGGCAAGATCACCGGTGTGTTTTCCACAATTGACACCAGCCTCTAACCCTGGCTGAGATGTGCCTGCGATAGCAATATCGCAGGGAATATAAAACCCTGTCGTCACCGGCCTTGGTCCGTTGCGGGAGAGTTCGCATAGCAGAGTACCAACTCTGTGTGTGTTCTCTCCCGCAATTGTTTGTAGTCAGAGTTCGAGGACTACCGAATTAACCGGTTGATGAGGAAGCGTCGATTGCATCTTCGTCCTGCGGTGAATCTTGTGTGTGTGTTTGCAACCGGTCGCCGGACCGGCTATAGCGGCCAACGCGCATCTCTCCGTTCCATCCAGCGGCGCATACGTTGGGAACAGTGTCCCTCACTGACAATCTTCGATTTACCCATACGGAAGCGGACGTTCATGCCGAGAAGCGCCGTCTTCTTGTTTGCAGACTCGCGCGCGCTCGATGAAGAGCGGCAAGATTAGCGGCCAAGCCCCGGAAGACCGCATGTCAAGGACTGACTGAAACCGTATCTGAGATGCGAGTCCCCACGCTCCCATCCTTATCCGCGCCATCAGGATGAAACCCGTGCTGGAAGCCATGCGTAGGTATATCGTGGAGTGGTCGAGAATTACAATACAATTGCGAATCACATTGCCCATGAATGGCCGGAAGCCGGCAAGCTGAGGATGGGGAGATGATCAAGTTGCCAAAGGCCAGTGCTGTCAGGACTCGCGTTATGGGGTTCCTGCGCCCGCGCACCAAGTGGGGCCGCACAACCTTGTGGTCTGGCGGACTGAGCTTGTTCTTTGTCGCGCTGCACTTGGTCCGTGGTTTCGCGCTCCGTTCTTTGCTGAGCGGCTGGGCGATGTTCTTCTTTCTTGTTTTCGCGTTCTGCGCCTTATGGCTTAGCTCGCGTTGGGCTTGGCGGGTTCTGATGTGGCGGCTGCGCCATCGGCTGCTCGTCACCTATATCTTTATGGGCGTCATCCCGATCGTGCTGCTGCTGCAGCTCGCCGGCGTCAGCGCGTACATGTTGGCTGGCCAGTTTGCCACTTACGTCGCGATCTCGAATTTGCAGTCCGAGTACCTGCATCTGGAAGCCGCCAACGATTCACTGGCGGGACAATTGAGTACGCTGGACCGCTCTGGAAAACTGGACAGGCATGTTGCCGGGGAACTGGCGATCGCGTCGGGCGAAGGTTTCCCGCAGCGCACGGTTTGCGTATGGGAAGGCAACGAGGGCTTCGTACTCTCAGCCGACGGTACAGTCAGCAAGGACCACCCCGAGAAAGTACCGGATGCCATCACTGGAAACTTCAGTGGCTTCGTCATCGAGGGCGGCAGTTTGTATCTGCGAGCCGTCAAGACCTACGACCAGAACAGCAAGCGCCTTACCGTGATCTCCAGCGTTCCCATAACGCCTGAAATACTTCAATCGGCTACTTCGCGTCTGGGCCTTGTGAAGTTGATTCCGCTTAACTCGGGCGGCAATCTGGACGTCACCGCCGGCCCTTCAGGCGCTACATTCAATGGGAAGGTACAAAAACGTGTTGAAGCAGGGCAAATTCCACCGCCTTCCGGCCGCTTCGATCCTGCAATCACCTTTTACAGTCTCTTCAATTTAGTTGACTGGGAAAATGGAAAATCGCAGCAAGGCGCGATTGGTGTCGTCACTCGGCCGTCCATGCTTTACAGCACATTGTTCGCGTCGCTGGGCGACAATGCGCAATTCATGGAGTACGGGCTGCTCGTCCTAGCGGGTCTCCTGGGGCTAGTTGAGTTGGTGGCGCTCTTTATTGGCATACGTTTGTCAAGGAGCGTGACACGCGCTGTAGCGGAACTCTATCGCGCTACGCAGCATGTCAATCGCGGCGATCTCACGCATCGCATTCAGATCCGCGGCCGTGACCAGATGGCAGTACTGGAACAATCGTTCAACTCGATGACCGAATCCCTGGTCGACCTTCTTGCGGAGCAGAAACAGAAGCAGCGCATGGAGAGCGAGCTCGCCTTTGCCTATGAAGTGCAGGACTTGCTCTTCCCCCACACGCTCATGGACCTCGCTTCCTTGGATGTCTACGGAGTTTGCCGGCCGGCGCGCTCGCTGAGCGGCGACTACTACGACTTCATTCCCCTGGGCAGCGACAGGCTGGTGCTGGCGGTGGGCGATATCAGCGGAAAGGGCATCCCCGCGGCTCTGTTGATGGCTACGGTGCATGCATTTGTCCGGGCGTATTCGCTGGCGCCGGATATGGAATCGAAAACGGCGGTTCTGGGAACTGGAGTGCTGGCGAAAGTCGATCGCCGCATATACTCATGGGGAGAAGGCGCCAGTAAATTGCATCTTTCCCCCGCCATGTTGATGGCTACATTGAACTATCAGGTCTTTCGCTGCACGCCGCCGGAGAAATACGCAACCATGTTTCTGGGCTGCTATGACGCGACACGGTGCGAACTGACTTATTGCAATGCCGGCCACCTGCCACCGATCCTGCTGAGCGCGGATGGCAGGGTCTCTCGCCTCGACACCTCCGGCACCGTCGCCGGACTGTTTGTGGATGCAACCTATGATGAATCCACAATTTCGATGCAACCGGGCGATCTATTGGTCGCATTCAGCGACGGCGTCACCGAGCCGGAGAACAACTCAGTCGAATTCGGCGAGGAGCGGCTGATCGCGCTGATTCAAGAGAATCGCGACCAGCCGCTCTCCCGCATCGGCAAAGCCGTCACGGACGCAGTGGCCGAATGGATCGGCGGCGCCGAGCAACCGGATGACGTAACTGTGGTTCTCGCCCGAGCCCGTTGAGCCAGCGATGCGCAAGAATTTACACGCGACTTAGAAATGTGCGGGCCTCAGGGTATGTTGAAAGTCTGGCTGGCCGTGGGAGCGGAGGGTTCCGCCGGACTGCGGCCCTCCTTCCAGACGGAACTGGCGGATCATGCCATCCAGATCGGCGGCCAGCGATGCCAGATTCTTGAGGGCCTCGACGGCTTCTTCCGCGCCTTGCGCGCTCTCAATGGAGAGCTGGGAGATTTGGCAGGCGGATTCTGAGATTTCGCCGGATGCGGAGGTCTGCTGGGTGGCGGCTGTGGCGATCAGGTGAATCTGATGCTCCACCTGCTTGGACGAGTCGATGATGGCCTCCAGGCTGCGGCGTGCGTGGGCGGTTTCACCCATGCCAGACTCGACAGCGGTGCGGCTGTCGTGCATCACCTGGAGCGTCTGTCGGGTCTCTTCCTGGATGCTGCGGATGGTGCCGGCGATCTCTTCCGTGGCGCCCTTGGTGCGCTCAGCCAGGCGGCGAACCTCGCTGGCGACAACGGCAAAACCGCGCCCATGCTCACCGGCGCGCGCGGCCTCAATGGCCGCATTCAGGGCCAGCAGGTTGGTCTGTTCGCTGATCTCCTGAATGACATTGACGACCTTGCCAATCTCCTCGGAGCGGTGGGCCAGGGAGGTCATCTTCTCTGACACCGAGCTGGTGGCGGCGGCGATCTTTTCCATGGTAACGGCGGCGGCCTGCATCACGGCTCCGCCCTGATCGGCGGTCTCGGCCGAGACGCGGCTGGCTCCGGCGGCGCTCTCGGCGTTGTGGCTGATCTCGCCGATGGTCGCGGTCATCTCTTGCGCGGCGGCGGCAATCTGGTTGGTCTTACTGGACTGCGTGTGCGCGTTGCCGGCCTGCTCGACGGCACGGGCGCTGATTTCGGCTGTGGCGGCCGAGAGCGTCTCGGCGCCCTGGGCGACGGACTGAAGAACTTTTCGCATGGAGGCGACACTGGTGTTGAGGGCTGTGTTGAGGCGGCCGATCTCATCCGTGCCGGACTCGTCCACACTGACCGTCAGGTCGTTTTCGGCCACGCGCTCCAGTGCGGCCGTAGCGGCTTGCAGCGGCGGGGCAATGAGCCGCGTTAGCTGGAAGCCGATGAGAGCGCAGAGCAGGGCGATCAGCATCGTGACCCCCAGATTGATCCACGTGGCTCGGTTGCTGGCCAGGGTGGCGGTCGTGGATTCCTCTGTGCCGTGCTTTGCGTTGAGATTGAGATCCTCCGAGACGGTAGCCAGAGTGGTGTTGAAATTTGTCATCACCGAGTCCGACGCAAGCAGGTCCAAAGCATCGCCGGTCTTGGCGGCAGCCAGCAGACTGCCGGCGCGGCTGCTGGCGTCGAGGTACTGGCTGAAGGCAAAGGAGAATTTCTGGAAGAGTTCGCCCTCGCCCGGATAGCTGATGCGCGGTTCGTAGGCCTTGACGGAGTTCTGATAGGTCTCGATCGCCTTTTGGCGCTTGGCCCCGTGATCTGTGGAGCAGGCTGGTGTCTGGCATAGCAGAAGCTCAAGATCCTCGCGCCGCACGGAGTTAATTGAGCCGCGAACATCCGCAAGGGCGACCAGGGCGGGAAGGGCGTTATCGCTCACATCCACGCTCTTTGCGGCGATGCCCCGGAATGTGAAGAAGGTATAAGCACCCAGCAGGATGCAGAGGCCGCAGACGGTGCCGAACGCGTAAGTAAACTTGCGGTGGACTGGGAGATTGCGGAGCCAAGCCATGCCGGATGCCCTTTCTCAGGTGGTTCGCTCACTTCATCGGCGCAAGCCTCCCGGACTTGAGTACTTTCGATTGAAGAGGAGAGCAGTTTCAGGCTGCACCTTGCTCAAATTGAGGCAGCTCGATATTCTTGGGGCCGCTTTGTTTTCCGCCGAAGAGGAGTCCTGGAAGTGAGAATTCTTATGCGCGAATTACGCCCGATTGCATATTGCAGGTTTGTAGCTGTTCTGCTGGTTTGCCCGGCCCTTTGCCAGCTAGCGGCGCAGACAGCGCCTGCCGCTCCCGCCGCGCCCACACCGGCGACCCGTCCCGCGCCTACGCCCGAGCAACTGGCCATGCGGGCGGCCGCGGAGAAGGATCACCAGCGCCTGATGGACGTGCTGGGCATCAAGGAACTGCGGCCGGGGGCCAGCCACGATCCCAAGATGCCTAACCCGGTCAATTACGACGAGTCGAAGGCCAACGTCTACCCCACCCTGCCCGACCCGCTGCGTCTCAAGAATGGCAAGCGCGTGGCCTCGGCCCAGGACTGGTGGTCGAAGCGCCGTCCAGAGATCGTGGAAGACTTCGATGGCGAGATTCTGGGCCGCGTGCCAGCCAATGTGCCGAATGTAACCTGGGAGGTGGTGAGCACGACAGACGAGAAAATTGGCGATGTCCAAGCCGTAACCAAGAGACTGACAGGGCATGTAGACAACTCGGCTTATCCAAAGATTACAGTCAACATCGAACTCACACTGACCACCCCGGCTCATGCCGCCAGTCCCGTGCCTGTCATCATGGAGCTGGCCTTCAGCAATGAATTCATGGCGGCCATCGCCAAAAGCATTCCAGAGATGATGCCGGGAGGGCCGGGCAACGAGGGGCCTACCTGGCAGCAGCAGGTATTGGCCAGAGGGTGGGGCTATGCGATTCTGAGCCCGACCAGCTTCCAGGCCGACAACGGCGCGGGACTAACCGAAGGCATCATTGGGCTTTTGAACAAAGGCCAGCCGCGCAAGCCGGACGATTGGGGCACTCTACGCGCCTGGGCCTGGGGCGCAAGCCGGGCTTTGGATTATTTCGAGACCGACAAGACCGTGGATGCAAAGCACGTGGGCATCGAGGGCCATTCCAGATTTGGCAAGACGGCGCTCGTGGCTATGGCGTACGATCCGCGCTTCGCGGTTGCCTACATCAGCTCCTCCGGCACCGGCGGCGCCAAGCTCTACCGGCACATTTACGGCGAACTGACGGAGAACCTCGCGGCTACAGGCGAGTATCACTGGATGGCCGGCAACTTCCTCAAATATGCCGGGCCGCTCACCCCAGGCGATATGCCC
>OBLW0100002837.1_pt1 | contig 13866 bp, 7 predicted proteins | sample 1520161 | NCBI WGS metagenome assembly OBLW01 (sample SAMEA3539309, study PRJEB22396) | soil metagenome | biome: tundra; feature: field; material: soil | place: USA | collected 2010-05 | depth 0.15 m
GTTGAAGCAACTCGAAAAAGTCGAGAAATGAGGAAAGATTGGCCGGTTAACAAACAAAGTGACGAGGAGTGGCTCTATCCAATTGGCAGAGTGCGGCCGGGCACAAATATCGGAGCGCTGCAGGCAAAACTCTCCGTGACCTTGCGGCAATGGCTCTTTCAACAGTCTTCGTTCACCGATCACGGCGGAGCAGCCGTGATTCCCCGGCAACATGTCATTCTGGCGCCCGCGGGCGGCGGCATCCAGAGATTGCAGCAACAGACGGGCACAGGCCTGCGGCTGCTGATGATTCTCTCGACAGTGGTGCTTCTGATTGCATGTGCAAATATTGCGAATCTGATGCTGGCGCGATGCACGGCGCGGCGCTTGGATGTGGCTGTGCGCATGGCTCTGGGAGCGGCGCGCGGCAGAATCATTCGCCAGGTGCTTACGGAGAGCGTGCTGGTGAGTTTGATCGGAGGAGCGGCGGGATTGGCAATTGCCTACGTCATGTCGCACGCAATGCTGTTGTTGGCTTTTCCCCACGCGCGGAACATGCCCATTGAGGCAAGCCCCTCATTGCTCATGCTGGGATTCGCACTCCTGGTTTCACTTCTGACTGGTGTTGTTTTTGGAACGGCGCCTGCATGGTTATCGTCGCATTCAGAGCCGGCCGACGCATTGCGCGGGATGAACCGTGGCAATGCACCCGTCGGAGACCGCTCGTCGTTGCCGCAGCGAGTCCTGGTCACGATGCAAGTGGCTTTGTCGGTGGTGCTGCTGGCAGGAGCGTTCCTGATGACCAGATCGCTGCGCAATCTGGAACATCAGAATTTCGGCATCGCAACCGCCAACCGCTTTGTGCTGGAGTTCGATCCGGAGGGAGTGGGATACACGGTCGATCGGCTACCGGCTCTGTACCGCCAAATCGAAGACCGATTCTCATCGTTGCCGGCCATGGCCCATGTGAGCCTGGTGCGGTACACGCCCCTCGGCGGCAACAACTGGGGCGCGCGCGTCATTCAGCAAGGCCATGCTGCACCGGGGGCCAATGACAAGGCCTACGCGACCTGGGACAGGGCGAGCACTCACTTCCTTGATTCAATCGGAGTGCCGATTGTGCGCGGCCGTGATTTTACAGAGCAGGACACGGCCACTTCGCGGCCCGTCGCAATCGTCAATCAAGCGTTTGCAAAACACTTCTTCCCCAACGAAGATCCGATCGGCAAACATTTCGGGACGGAGTCGCCGCAATACTCCGCGGCATTTGAAATCGTCGGCGTCTTTGCCGACTTCAAGATGACCGATCCCCGCGAAGAGGTGCAGCCGCTCTTCTTTCGTCCCCTGACCCAGCAGTTCACAAGTTTCAAAGAGCTTGATTTAGATGCGGCCGAAAAGAGTTCGATGTTCGTCAACTTCATCATTCTTGACTTTACTCAGACGCCCCCGGATGCAGAGGGAATGGCGCGCAAAACGCTCGCGGCGATCGATCCCAACCTGACTGTGATTCGCTTCAGAACGTATGAATCCGAGGTTGCGGACAACTTCAACCAGGATCGGCTGATCGCGCGCCTTACAAGCCTGTTTGGAGTGCTTGCCCTGATCCTGGCCTCAGTGGGGTTGTATGGAGTGATGTCCTACTTCGTAGTCCGGCGCTCGGCTGAGATCGGGATCCGCATGGCCCTCGGCGCCGCACGTTCCGGCGTTGTTGCGACGGTGATGCGTGGTGCGCTCTGGCAGATTCTCATCGGCCTCGTTATCGGCGTTCCGGCAGCGCTCATTGGTTCCCGTTTCATGTCTAGCCTTCTTTACGGAGTTCGAGCAGACGATCCGCTGGCGTTCTTTGGCGCGATTCTGCTCCTGACGATTTGTGCCTCGGTAGCTGGATTCATCCCTGCGCTCCGTGCCGCCTCAATCGACCCGATACGGGCTCTCAGGATCGACTGATGGGCGAATTCCTTGTTGCATATCAGCACCGCAGCGGTTTTTCACTCTGCTGTGTTACTCGATGCGTCGTCGCCGCGGTTTGTTCAAGTCGGCTGGTATTTGCCGATCCGTCGGGATGTGATTCTGGATTGGCGCGATCAGGCCAACGCGCTCATCGAGCCAGAAGATCAAGCCATTTTGTTGACTCCGTTCGTATTGTGGACAACGTGCTTCGTTGCCTCCGCACGCACCGGATATGCTAGCCGTCCGAATACAGGCAATTGACGGCGCGAGGACTTTCACCTTGCAAGATCCGCAGCCTTGTCGGCTGCTCCCATCTCAAATGCTATTTGTTGTCCTTGACGTGCGCTATAAACTTCATACCGCGGTGACCATTGCCACAAAAATGTCCGCACTTCCCTGGAAAGTCACCGACCTTGTCAGGGGTAAGCGACACCTCGGCAGGATGGCCCTTTGTGGTCAGCGCATTTACATGCAGATCTGGAATCACAAGACTGTGTGTAACATCGTCGGAAATGACTACGAGCTTGACTGTTTCGCCTTTCTTCAGAGTGATCTCCCCAGGAGAAAAGGAGAAGCGCTTTGCGTGAATTTCGATCGTGCGAGCCGGTTCTTGTGCAACGACGACTGCGGTTGTTTCGATAAATAAGCCAAAAACCAGAAATGCTGCAGCGATGCCAAGCCGTTTCATAAACTCCCTCCTGCTACCGCAATGACCACAACCATGCCGTGTCTGGAGTCCTTCCACAACACAGCAGTTTCGTTCAAACTCTGTCGAGTGTAGGAGTCTCGTCCCGGAGGCATGTCAACTAGATGTCATTGCTTTGTCGACTCAGCTGCGGTCTACAGGCTGCACGGCTATGCAACGTGCGAGCGCGATAAGGACATACGACGGAACCCTCACAGACGTTCACCAGGTGTTCGGTCCGGGATATTCTCAATTTTCTAGTTGGCAAGCGAGCTCGGAAAGTGCCCAACAAGCATCGTGTCGGTCGGCAATGTGAGCCGCATCGATCTGGAGACTTAGTTCGTCGATGTATTCAGTCGGCGCTGGTCCATTCAAGGCTACACAGTCTTGAACGTCTGGAGAATATTGTTAGGCGATCTTCCGCCTTCGGCAGCAGTGGCCCGGATGCCCTGACCCTGTGACCGGAGCCGTCCGATCTGGGCCCCAAGCTTCAGTTCAATGTCTTCGGCCTGACGGCGTCCACCAACCCGCCCTGAACCTTGGCACGTTCGAGGATCGTCCGCTCGCAAGCAGCGAATTCGGGAATCCATGGGCGGTTCCGGAGATTTGCAAACATCGGTACAAGAAAGTGACAAATCGGTTACAAGTCGCGCGGGTGGCCTCTTCATACTCAGCCTGAAGGCAACACACATCCTTGGGAGAGAGACATTGAGAGATATATCTATGAGAGGCCGTTCGCCGAGACCCCATTTTGCCACATGGATGATGTTTGCCTTTGTCTTAGTCGGAAAATTCTTCGGGCAGACGCCCGGGACGGGCGCCATCTCCGGGATAGTGTATGACCCGACCAATCGAGTGATCTCCAATGCCGGAGTGTCGGCCGTAAATGAGGCGACACATCTGTCGCGCCAAGTCGTCACTACGGCGGAAGGCGTGTTTCGCGTGCAGCTTCTGCCGGCTGGGACCTATGCTGTGACGGTAAATGCACCTGGATTCGCCGCGCGCACCTGGGAACATATCTTGGTGACGGTTGGCGAGACGAGTTCCCTAGACGCGACGTTGAGAGTTGCAGGTACCGGAGCGACGGTACGTGTGGAGTCGGACGCACAGATTGCACAACTGGAAAGCTCGACGCTTGGGGGCCTGGTGGATGAGACGTCGATCCAAGGTTTGCCGCTGTCGACCCGCAATTACACCCAGATCCTCGGGCTTGCGCCAGGCGTCGTGGTCGATCTACCGAACGCGACAGCGCTGGGAAACGGGACGCAGAACGTCGCTTCCAATGGCGCGACGCCGACCGCGAATAATATCCAGTTCAACGGCATCGATGCGAATAACCTGGCAGAAAACTCTGCGGCGAACTCCGAAAGTTCCATCTTGGGACTGGCTATTCCGGCTCCGGACGCGATCCAGGAGTTCCGTGTGCAGACGGCCAACTTCGATGCGGCGTACGGTCGCGGGACGGGCGCGAACGTCGATCTGGTCAGCAAGAGCGGGACGAACGCGTTTCACGGCGGTGCGTGGGAATTTGTGCGTAACAACATTTTCAACGCGAACCTCTTTTTTCTGAAAAATGCGGGACAGCCGCGGCCTGACCTGAAGCAGAATCAATTTGGCGCGTCGTTAGGCGGGCCGCTCCGCAAGGATAGGACGTTCCTATTCGTAGCGTACCAAGGGCTCTCCGAGGTTAATGGGCTTGGCGATTCGTCGACGGCGATTCTGCCGCTGCTGACGCAGGATCGCTCGGCAGCGACGCTGGGTACCCAATTCTGCGCGGCAGGGCACCTTAACAGTTCGGGCCAGCCAGCGACTGGATATCTAACCCAGGCAGGTGGAACCCAGATCTCCTGCGATGGTTCAAACATTAACCCGGTCGCAATCGCCATCCTGAACGCAAAACTGGCGAACGGGCAGTTTGCCGTGCCGAGTCCGCAGGTTGCTATACCGAATAGCGGCAATGACCCTTCCGACCAGTTTCCGGTGGGACAGTCGACGTTTGCAATTCCGGCTTACTATCGCGAGGACCAATTCACGGTCGACATCGATCAGATTCTGAGCCAGAAGAACACGCTTTCTGGGCGCTTCTTCTATTCACGAGCGCCAACCACCGAGCCGTTCTCGCCGAACGGTGCGGCGAACGTCCCGGGGTGGGGCACTCACGAGCTGAATCGAAACACCATGTTCGTGCTGTCGGACACGCACAGTTTCAGATCGAATCTGGTAAACATCGCGCGGTTTGGTTACATACGATTCGACGGCAAGTCAGCGGTGCAAAATCCACTCACAGCGCAAGCCATCGGGATAGGCACGCCGACGGGCGTAGTAGGGCCGACGTCTGATGCTCCCGGCATTTGGGTCGGCGGATTCATGATCGGCGATGCTGGGAACCCTTCGCAGTGGCAGGTGACCAATTCCTTCATCTGGCAGGACACGATCGCTTTAACAAAAGGCCGGCACAACACACGCTTCGGAGTTGAGTTTAAGCGGCACGAGATGGATGTCGACTCGCCGACTGAGACCGATGGATTGTTGCAAATTTCAACCTTCGAAGACTTCTTGCTCGGACAGAGCGCGGCACAGAATGGCAGTCCTTTGGGAATGAGCAATCTGGGGACGACCCAGTCGGGAGGAGGCATCTTCCGTAGAAACGAGAGGTATACCGACTTCGCTTCCTTTGCGCAGGATGACATTAAGTTGACACAGCGTCTGACGGTGAATGCCGGTTTGCGCTACGAAATCTTCGGGCCACCGGTTGAGACCGGCGGGCGGCTAGCGAATTTTGATGCGGATATTGCTTCGGCGCAGGCTCCTGCCACGGGAACATTGAGCGGGTTTACTGTGCCGTCGAATTTTCATTCCACGATACCTGCGGGCGTTGTGCAAACATCCTATGCGGGACTCTGGAAGACTCCCTTTGGCGATGTCTCGCCGCGCATCGGGTTTGTGTGGCAGATGACGGAAAAGCCATTGCTCGTGCTGCGCGGTGGGTTTGGCGTGTACTTCGACGAGCACTCCGCCAACCTGGCGGAGGTCGGATTGGCGCAACCACCCTATTCGACTCTGAATATCAACTCGGGAGTCGCCAATGGGCCGGCTACCTTACAGAGTCCCTATGTTCCCCAGGTGTTGCCCCAGTCGAGTTATCCGCATTTCGCATTGCGTAGCGCTGCTTCGCCTCTTCCGTTCACTCAGGGGACCGATCCAAATGTAAAGGATGGCAGGACAGAGGAGTACAACCTGAACATCGAGTATGCCCTTACGAAGAACTATCTTCTGGATGCGGGGTACGTGGGCACGCGATCCCTGCATCGGCCGGGTCAACTCGAATTCAACCAGTCCCTGCTGGCTAGTCCCGATAACCCTATAAACGGAGAAACGACCAACTCAGTCAATAACGTGCTCGCACGGCAGCCCTTTCAAGGAGTGCCGCAGGGATCATTATTCACAAGGTCGGTCTTCATCGCGAACTACAACTCGCTGCAGACCAGCATTACGAGGCGGATGCAGCATGGGTTCCAGCTTCAGGGAAGCTATGTGTGGTCGAAGAACCTGGATGAAGTCAACGGAGAAGGAGGAACCGATACCTTTGAGTTACAACTGCCAACCAACAACAACAACCCATCCGCTCTTAGGCAATCCTCGTACGGTTTGGCGGGCGATGATCGGGACCAGAGAGTGGTGGCGAGTTTCACTTGGTTCGCGCCGAAGTTTGCGTCGTTGCAGAGGCCCGCACGGCACTTGCTCACGGATTGGCAGTTTTCGGGTATAGGTGTGATTCAGTCGGGCGCCGCGCTGAGTGTCTTCGACGGCAATGCGGGTTCTGTCTACGGGAACTTCAACAATCGGGCAGAAGCCACAGGAAGTAATCCTTCGACGCATGGATCACTGTTCTCCCGTGTAACTGGAGCTGGCCGTTATTTGGATGCCAACGCGTTCATGCAGGCACCCGAGGCGCCAAACGGCACGAGCGCAGCGGATGAGGACTTTGGCAATAGCGGAGTCGGCATCGTGCGCGGGCCCGGGCAGCACAACCTTGATATGGCAATCGAACGGCTATTCCCGATAAAGGAAAAGAGCACCTTCCGGTTCCGGGCAGAATTTTTCAATCTGACAAATACGCCGCAGTTCGCGAACCCCAATACCGGACTTGGATATGGAAATCCATTGCTTCCGGCAACAGCGAGTTCCACCTTCGGCCAAATCACGTCGACGGTGGGCAACCCGCGCATCATCCAGTTCGCAGCAAAGTACGAGTTCTGAGAGAAAGAGCGCCAGCCCGGCCGGCGCCGCCTCCCCGGCATCTGCCAAAAGGAGCATGATGATTTCGGTTCAAGAGATAGAGTCTGCATGTGAGGCATCGCGGCCGCTGGACTTCTCCCGGCACGATGTTGAAGCGCCTGAGCTCGTGCATGCAAAAATCTTCTATCCCTACGGATTTCCGACGGAAGTGAGGACGAACGCCTCACAGATCTTCACGCATTACCAGGAACTTTGGGGGAAATTCGAGAAAAGGTTCGATACCGACACGATCCGGGTGGCGGTTCATGTGGTTGAGGGCCAATCGACCGAGTGTCCGCCGGCGCCCACGTACCGCGTGATGATGCCGTTGATGGTCATCGTAGCCGATAGTGACAATTACGCGATTGCCGACCTGGCACAGAACAAGACTCAGGTCACAGTCTCATGGGCAGCGGTGAAACATTCTCAATATCTGCGGTATTTCTTTCTGGATTCCACGGCATGCCAACATATTTCGACACGGCACACGACGCCTGTGCACGCTGGTTGCGTGGCTCTGAACGGGCGTGGCGTGTTGCTGCTGGGCGATTCGGGAGCTGGCAAGTCTTCTTTGTCCTACGCATGCGCGCGAGCGGGATGGACATATATAGCCGACGACTCGAGCTTTCTGCTGAATGGCGGCAGCAAGCGGATGATTATTGGCAATTGCCACCAAGTGCGATTCCGCCCCACCGCCGCAGAATTGTTTCCCGAGCTGGAAGGCTTGGAGATTACACCGCGCAGTACGGGCAAACCGTCAATTGAAATGCCGATGACGTTCTTCCCAGAGGTCATTTGCGCGCAGACAACTCACGTGGACTTCCTGGTGTTTCTGAATCGAAACTCGGAAGGACCGCCGGAGCTTGTGCCCTATCGCAGGGAGGTAGCGCGGAACTTCATGCGGCAAATTCTGTACGGCCTCCCTGAGACGCGCGCTGCGCAATTCGCTGCGATCGATCGATTGCTGACTGCGGAGGTCTTTGAGTTGCGATACCGAGACCTCGACTGGGCCGTGCAACGCCTGGAAACCCTCGCCCGCGAGGGGAGCTAGTGGAGCAGTTGCTGAATGTCAAGCCCAAGGCTCCCAGTGGAAGCGGCCCCTTCGTTTTCATGAGCCCGGCTGCGTGGCTGATCAATAAGAAGCTGAGTCGAGATTTCTGGATAGTTTTTACGGCTGCGTTCTTTTTCGATTTTGGAATTTCGATTTTCGTCTTCATGTTCAACCTCTATCTCCTCGACCTTCACTTCAATGATCGGTCGATTGGGCTAGTGAATAGCGCAGCGCTGCTGGGATCGGTTCTGGGGACATTGCCGGCAGGTCTGCTGACGCGACGGATCGGGCTTCGTCCCATGCTGGCCTTTTGTCTCGTCGCGGCACCGTCGCTGTGCGCATTGCGCGCGCTGGCGATAGGCGAATCGGCGCAGATTGGCCTGGGATTTGTCGCAGGACTGGTGTTGTCCTCATGGGGCGTTTGCTTCTTACCGGCGGTGGCTCGGGGCACCACGCCTGCCAATCGCGCGTCAGGCTTCAGTCTTATTTTCTCTGCAGGCGTCGGCACCGGCATTTTGGGCGGCGTTGTGTGCGGCTATCTGCCTCAGTGGCTCAGCAGAGCAGGATTTGTGGTGGAGCCGGTGGATCTGAAGCGTCTGATTCTTCTGGTCTCTTGCGGAATCGCTGTGCTCGGGGTGTTCCCCATCTTGTGGACGCGGCTATTGTCCTCGAACACCGAAGCCTCGCGGATGGACGGTCCAAAGAACCGAATTGGCGCCCACCTCTTGAAAATGGACCCCTTCCTGCTGCGATTCTTGCCGGCGATGGCCCTCTGGACTTTGGTCCTAACTTCGTTCACGCCGTTTGCCAATGTGTATCTTTCGAGAAATCTGCATGTTCCTTTGTTAAGGATTGGATTGATCTTTTCGGCGGCACAAGTGGTTCAGTTTTGCGTCACCCTGATGACGCCTATGCTGTTTCGCTCTCTTGGGTTGGTGAATGGGATTGTTGCAACTCAGCTCTTGACTGCGGTGACTTTAGGCTGTTTGGCCGGAACGCAGAACACTCAGTTTGCTGTGGTGCTTTACCTGGTCTTTTATGGAATGCAATGGATGAGCTCTCCTGGACAGTACAACATGCTCCTGAGCAACGTGCCTGAAGAGGAGCAGAGCACAGCTTCATCGATAACACTCTTCTGTAATGCGTTGGTCGGGGCCGGCTCAACGGCATGCGCGGGGATTCTGTTTACAAAGTTTGGATATCCGTGCGTGCTGACTGGAATTGCCATACTGGCAATCGTTGCGGCCATGGTATTTCGGATTCTGGTTGGGCCGTCGAACCGGTCAATTTCGCTTCAGCAACAGGTGCCCTGAATGTTCTCAAAGAATTGCGTCGAGGGTCATCGAATGAAACGAAGTTGCGCTGTCCTGTACCTTCTTATGGCTGTAGCTGCAGCGCGGGCCGAAGAAGTTCAGTCGAAACAGGTCGAGCTATTGTGCCATCGCACGGCGAACGAGGACGTGCCGGAGAATACTCTGGAGTCCCTTGAACAAGCCGCTCTGATGGGTTGCAACGTAGTGGAGATTGACTTGCGCAGGACGCTGGACGGAAAGATCGTACTCAACCACGATGGTTTCCTGGAGAGACTGACAGACGGAGTGGGAGAAACAGAACAAACCTATTACGAGGATTTGCGTCTTCGCGACGCCGGCGCCTGGATGGGAGAACGGTTCGAGAACCTGCAGGTGCCGCTATTTGAAGATGCACTGCGATTGGCCCGAAAACAAAATATCCGGCTCATCCTGGATTTGAAGACCAAGGGCATCGGGCCAGAGGTACTTGCTCTCCTGCAACAGGAGGGGATGCTGGAACGGGTCAGGTTCGGCGGCGAATGGGACGATGTGAAGCGGCTCGATCCGGGCGCCAATGGCGGCCAAGCCGCGGTTTGGGTACAACCGGGAATAACTGCGGAACAAGTAAGCTCCTATCACCGTGAAGGTAAAGCAGTCATAGCCAACTTTTCTGCGAACGGCCACGAAATGGACTTGCAAGGAATGAAAGCCGCAGTGGCCGCCGGCGTAGATGGCATCAATGTGGATTATCCCCGGCTCGGAGCCGATGCTGTTGGTCGCCCAGTCGAGCGCAAGCTGGCTATATTGGCGGCCAATGCGAATGCAGGCGAGAGCGCAGCGCGCGCCGATGCGATTCTGTCTCTCTCCCGCTATCGCGGATTCCCGCTGCAGGATGAGTTTGCACATTGGCTGCTGGATCCGGATGATCGCGTCTCCCGTGCGGCTGCACTCGCCATGGTTACGTCACGGCCCCGGGCGCCTTATTCTGCATTTGCCGAGGCGTTGCGTTCCGAGCACCCAGATGCGCGGGCCAATGCTGCGTGGGCGCTGGGAATCCTTAGGGCTCCCGCAAGCAAACTGTTGCCCCTGTTGAATGACCGGGACAGACGTGTGCAGCGGGAAGCGCTGCTTGCGATGAGCCGCATGCCAGGCGAAGTGGACGCGGAGTCGTTGTTGCCGCTCCTTTCAGGAGCGGACATTACAGTGCGCGGTGAGGCGGCCCTCGCGTTGGCGCGGCACCAGCCCAAGATCGCGCTAAAAGCCATTCCGGCCCGATTGCTGGTTGAAGTGAAGATTGCCCGGGTTCAGTACGACGATTATGTAAAGCGAGGTAAGCCGAAACTGACGGAACCTGAAATTGCCCAAATTACATGGTACTTCCGTTGCCAGATAAAGATGGTCCAAGCCATTTCGATGTTGAAGGGAACGTGGGCAATGCAGGCGCTGGAGGAGCTGGCGTTTATTCACCGTGAGGACTTTTCTGGAATGAATGAGTTGGTGGCGGCATTCCAATTGTGGGACCGAATCGGAATCGATCCTTCGGTCGCGGTGAAGGCAATTGGATCGAATTTACCCCAAGTTGCAGACCGCGCGGAATGGATCCTGGTGCAGGGTGGGCCCGCCGTGCTACCAGGGGTGCGGAGGGCTCTAGGCAGCGAAAGCGTAGAAGTCCGTGCGCGGGCGATACGAATTGTTGCGTGGCAAGGCGATACAAAGTCGCTTGGAACATTGCGCGCATTGCAAAATACAGATACTGCAAATGCAGACTTGATTGCTTGGGCAATCGACAAGATTGCGAGCCTTCACTCCGTTCTCTGATTTATTCGCTTCCGTGTAGGCAAGGTTCGACACCTTCGTGGATTGGCTGAAATCTCAGAGACTTTTTCAAGAGGAACGATGGAGCATAAGAAAACGAAGACATGCACGCTCATGAACAAGGATGCAGGCAGTCTTGGCGAACTCTAGATGTACACCCACTAACGCCATGCATCCTCTCCGCGCCAACTCGACGAACGGATCGCTAAGCCGCGCCTTACAGGTACGTGAGGCGGTCCTCTTGACTTTCTGCGATCCATTGCCGGCGGAGTATACGCGCTTACTCCACCTCTCACGCAAGGATTGGCAGGACTTGCTGCGTTGGTTGGACACGAGCGGGCTGGCGCTCTATTTTTTCGATCGCCTCGAGGAACTTGGTCTATTAGAAACGCTCCCAATGGCCGTGCTTACGCGTTTACAGCAAAATCTGGCGGATAACCCGGAGCGAATCAACGCAATGATTACCGAGTCAGTCGCGATCCAACACCGTTTTCAAGATGCAGGGCTCTCCTATGCCGTGCTGAAGGGCTTCTCGCTGTGGCCACTTTCCGTACCGAAACTGGAACTGCGGACGCAACTCGACTTGGATTTTCTCGTGGAGGAAGAAGGTGCAATGGAGGCGCGGCACATTCTTGAAGAATTCGGCTACCGGATGCATGCCATAAGTGGAAGCAGCTGGGAGTTCAAGGCAGGAGAACATTGGCCGCCCTCTCTCAACAACCTATACAAAGCCGGTGTGAGCCGTTCGGCAGAGTTGCACCTTGAAAGTCCTAGCCGCTCAGGCTCGTCGCTTCTCTCCCGCACGCAGAAGCGACATTTTCATGGCGTGCTCATGCCGATACTCTCGCCCGTTGATCTCCTTCTGGGACAGGGTCTTCATCTCTACAAGCACGTGTGCAGCCCATGCGCGCGAACAGCTCACATGATCGAATTTCGCCGCCACGTCGTCGCTCGCTTTGATGATGATGCCTTTTGGGCTCAGCTGCAGCAGCGCGTTTCTCACGATCCGGAAACAAGCTTGCGTTTGGGCGTGGTAATTCTTCTTATTTCGCGGACGATGGGACGATTTGCGCCGCATGCGCTTAACTGCTGGACTGTCGACCATCTTCCCGCCAAAGCGCGACTCTGGGTCGACCTCTACGGGCGCCGCTCCGCGTTGGCAAGTTTCCCGGGAAGTAAATTGTACCTTCTGCTAGAGAATGAGCTTGAATCGGAAGGATTGGTCGCAAAGCGTTCATTGCGGCAAGCACTGCTGCCTCGTCGTCTCCCGCCAGCAATTGCGCATGCGGTAGACGGTGAAAACTATTACGTGCGATTGAATCGTTATTACTGGCAACTTCACTTTATTTTCTTCAGACTTCGATTTCACCTTGTGGAAGGGGTTCGTTATCTCTACGAATTGAGTATCTGGCGGCGGTACAGGAATGAACTGTCAAAATAGATGCCTCTGCGCCTTTATTCCCTTGGATGCGAAGCCGCGACGCCTTTGCCCGTTTGTTGCTCGGCCAGTTGCAATGAGCCCTGGGGGTTGAACGGCTCCGGTGCTAGAGTCTCCCTTAGCCTCATCGAGAGGTCGTTGCAGCGGTAGTCGCTGCAGATAGCGGTTGGCCGCCGCGACAGGATTCACGTCGGAATCGCCGAGGCTCAACCGAAGGTCGCGACGATATTCTCGGTAGTTGAGAGCTGTCGGGGGCTTAGGCTGCCGATCCGAAACTACCTGGCAATGGTTCTCCCAACGACCTACCTCCTGTTTGGCGGCCACCTTTTCTGAATTCTGAGGAGACCCATGAAAACGATGGCGGTGATTCGCTGAGTCCCGGCAGAGTCGGTAGCCAGCGAGGTTCAGATCTCTTTCAGCAATGATGTTCGGGCCAACTTCTACCTCTTCATCGCCAGCGCCGTGAAGGCAGCTCTAATCACTTTGTCCGGTATCAGTTCCGGAGTCAGTAGTCTCTGCAAGACCAGTCCTTCGATCATCGCGTGTAGCACACGCACGAATTCGGCAGGGGGCATGGGAAACTCTTCCTTTTTCGCAACTGTGCGCAGCCATTGCTCGCCGATCTCGTAGCTGTCTGCTGTGATCTTTGCCACCTGCTCTCGCATCGCTTCGTTCGCAAGCGTGTACGCCAGCCCCGTCAGACGCCCCACCGCAGCAGCCTTGCGATCCGGGGTCGCGGCGATTGTCGCATCGGCCCTTGGGTGTTGCGGTGGTCCTTGAGCCTGACCAGACAGATCTATTCCGGCGGGGAAGCGCAGGTACAGTTGCCTGGCCCGGCGCGTACGGAGGCTGGTGGCAGGCAGATCCTAAAGAAAACTCGGCCTTAGTGTTCCTTGCACACAATATGGTCGATCTGGCGCAGATGGCGAAAGGGATCGGTCTCGGCGTGTGGGCTACTATCGATGCGGCGCAACGAATAGTATCTGAGCCGTCATCCCCAGACTGATAGGTTCTGATTGAAGGACTTGGGCAACCATCCCAGCACCTCAGACGAAGGTCGTTCTTGCGTTCTTGCAAGCTCCGGGTGGTTTGTGGGCCAAGCGGAAGTGTCGTTAGCTAATAGAAATGTCCGCTTTTCTTAGCAAGTGAAGTGTCCGGTTTGGTCAAGTAACAAAAGATCATCCAGTAGTCGTCGTAGTGGCGGTGGGAAAGTGCGAATCCCGCGTAGTGTGCGGGATTTGCAAGTTGAGAGGGAAAGTCTGTTTTTGGACTTTTCCTCTCAACGTCTTTTCCACGGCCTTGATTTGCTTTTTGCTCAGCGGCGTCAGGAGCTTTCCTTGCGCGCTGTAGTGTCCGATGCGATGGCCTGCGATCATGA
>OBLW0100002838.1_pt1 | contig 13863 bp, 13 predicted proteins | sample 1520161 | NCBI WGS metagenome assembly OBLW01 (sample SAMEA3539309, study PRJEB22396) | soil metagenome | biome: tundra; feature: field; material: soil | place: USA | collected 2010-05 | depth 0.15 m
GCCCTGTACGGCCGGGACGCCCCGATCCCGTCCCGTGAGGAGGTGCTGCCGCTGCCCGAGTCTCCCTACGGAGTCGCGAAGTACTGCGCCGAGCAGTACATCGGCCTCTACAACCGGCTGCACGGCACGCGCCACTCCGTCCTCCGGCTCGCCAACGTGTACGGGCCGCGCCAGGATCCCGGCGGCGACGCGGGCGTCATCCCTATCTTCTGCGGCTGCGTGCTGGCCGGTCAGGACCCCACGATCTACGGTGACGGCGCCCAGACCCGCGACCTTGTCTACGTGGCCGACGCGGTTGACGCCTTCCTCGCGGCGGCCGACAGCGGACGGCCCGGCACCTGGAACGCCGGGACCGGGACAGAGGTCAGCGTCCTGGAACTGGTCGACGTCATCGCCGGTGTCGCGGGCCACCCGGTGACGCCGCTGTTCGCCCCCGCCCGCGCCGGGGACCTGACGCGCAGCTCGCTGGCGGTGGACCGGGCGGCGCGCGATCTCGGCTGGCGGGCGGGCACCGCGCTGGCCGACGGCGTGACCACCGTGTACCGCTGGATCGAGGCAGGCGCGCCGGACCGGGCCTGTTGCTAGCAGCAGAGTCCTCGCGCCGCGTTAGGCTGTCCGGCATGTCCAGACCTGATGGGCGCGGCCCCGATCAGCTGCGCGAGATACGGATGACCCGGCACTGGCTGGAGCACGCGGAGGGTTCGGTGCTCGTGGAGTTCGGCTCCACCCGGGTGCTCTGCGCGGCGAGCGCGACTGAGGAGGTGCCCCGCTGGCGGCGTGGCAGCGGCCTGGGCTGGGTGACCGCGGAGTACGCGATGCTGCCGCGGGCCACGAACACCCGCGGCGACCGCGAGTCCATCAAGGGCCGACCGGGCGGCCGGACGCAGGAGATTTCCCGGCTGGTCGGCCGGTCCCTGCGGGCCTGCGTGGATACCAAGGCGCTCGGCGAGAACACCATCATCATCGACTGTGACGTGCTGCAGGCGGACGGCGGCACCCGGACCGCCGCGATCACCGGCGGCTTCGTGGCGCTCGCCGACGCGATCGCCTGGCTCCAGGGCCGGAAGCGGTGCAAGGGCAACCCGCTCGTCGGCTCGGTGGCCGCGGTCAGCGTCGGGATCGTGGACTCCCAGCCGCGGCTCGACCTCTGCTATGAGGAGGATGTCGCGGCGCAGACGGACATGAACATCGTGTGCACCGGGGACGGCAGCTTCGTGGAGATCCAGGGCACCGCCGAGCGTGAGCCGTTCGACCGCGACCTCCTGAACCAGCTTCTCGATCTGGGCGTGGCGGGCTGCGCCGAGCTGACCGGGCTCCAGCAGGAGGCACTCGCCCGATGACCGGGACGGCCGCGAAGCTCGTCCTGGCCACGAGGAACCCGGCCAAGCTCGCCGAGTTGAGCCGGATCCTCGCTGACGGCCACGTCCCGGTGGATCTTGTCACGCTGGACGACTTCCCGGATCTGCCCGAGGTCGCCGAGACGGGGCGTACCTTCGCCGAGAACGCGCTGCTCAAGGCGCGGGCGGTGGCGGCGTTCACCGGCCTGCCCGCGGTGGCCGACGATTCCGGGATCTGCGTCGATGCCCTGAACGGGATGCCTGGTGTCCTGTCCGCCCGGTGGTCCGGGGCGCATGGGGACGACGAGGCGAACCTGCGGCTGGTGCTCGCGCAGCTGGCGGACGTGCCAGCGGGCCAGCGTGGCGCGCACTTCGCCTGTGCCGCGGCGCTCGCGGCGCCGTCGGGATCGGAGCACGTGACCGAGGGCGTCCTGGACGGGTCGGTCATCGACGCGCCGCGCGGCACGAACGGGTTCGGCTACGATCCGATCTTCGTGCCGGAGTCTTCCGGGCTGACCACCGCGGAGATGGCGGCGGCCGACAAGGACAAGATCAGCCACCGAGGCCGCGCGCTGCGCGCCCTGGCCCCGGTCATCGCTGCCCTCCTCGGCCGCTGACCTGGCTCAGGGCACCGTCCTGGCACGTTGGCGGGCCACCCAGGCCGGCCCATCCGTCAGGGGATGTCGGGTGCGTCGGCTACCTGGCTGGCCAGCGGTATCTGGACACCCGCCGGCTGGTTGATCATGGTGACCACCATGACGCTCGTCACCCGTATGGACTTCCCGGACTGGACCAGGATCATCTTGCGGACCTGATGCTGGCTGCCGATCCACACGTCGAACTGGGTGGTCGAGATCCCGGTGGCTTTCAGGGCCGGCCACACCAGGGGGCGCAGGCCCGGGCCCAGCTTGCCGAGGCCGGCCGCGGCGCGGTAACTGCCGGTGTACTCCGTGGTGGCGCCGCCGTTGATGACCTGGCTGCCGACCTCGCGCACGTCAGTGGAGGCGGTGAACATCTGCACCTGGGCCAGCGGGTTGCCGCCTTCCACCTGCTGGACCAGCGGGATCAGGTTGACTCCCGCGGCGTTCCGCAGCCCGGAGATCGAAACCTTGACCCAGGGCTTGCCTAGCACGCGGGCCAGGGTATCCATCTTCAAATAGGCGGCGGTGCCGGTCAGGAGCGTCTCCACGGCCCCGGGAAGGGCCTCGCCGTCGGCGCTCACGTGGAAGTTCTGATCGGCCAGCAGGCTCGGTTTCAGCTGCATGCGCAGCGTCCCCGACAGCGTGGTGGCCAGGCTTCCCATCGACCGGACCTGCAGTGTGGCGGCGAACGAGGTGTTCCGCTGGGCCTCGCTCGCCGCGAGCGACATGGCCTGGCGGGCAGGCTGTGCCGCCTGGGACCGGGCCGTGGCCGCTGTAGCCGTCCGCGTGGCCGGCCCGCCGGGAGAGCAGCCTGTGGCGGTGGCCACGGCGGCGCACAGGGCGGCGGCGGCGATACGCCGCAAGGCCATGAGTACTCCCCCCACCAGGCATCTAGCCGAATATAAGCGTGCGGGGGCAGCTATTTCCCCCCTTGATGGTGGACTATAACCCCTGGATACCGTCGGCAACCCCGTTGGATGCGATCTGTGACCGGGGCGGCCAGGCCAGATGACCGGTACGGTAGATGCTTTGCGCACTGAAGTCTGCGCTGAAGGGAGCATGCGTGACCGAGCAGAGACTGGAACCCGGAGATGACGCGCCGGAGTTCTCGCTGCCCGACACCGACGGCGGGACGGTGAGCCTGTCCGCACTGCGGGGGCAGCGGGTGATCGTCTATTTTTACCCGGCCGCGATGACCCCTGGCTGCACGAAGCAGGCCTGTGACTTCCGCGACAACGTGGGCGTACTCGCCGACGCGGGGCTCACCGTGCTGGGGATCTCCAAGGACGCGCCGGCGAAGCTGGCCAAGTTCCGGGACAAGGAGGGCCTCAACTTCCCCCTCTTGTCCGACCCCGGCCTGGAGGTGCACCAAGCGTACGGGGCATACGGTGAGAAGACCATGTACGGCAAGAAGACAGTGGGCGTTATCCGGTCGACCTTCGTGATCGATCCGGCCGGGAAGGTGGCGAGGGCGTACTACAACGTCAAAGCCACCGGCCACGTGGAGCGCCTGCTCAAAGACCTAGCTGCTTAGCGGGCCCCCGCTGACTGCCGCCAGTTCGGCGGCGTTGACGGGGACCCGGCAGGTGCAGCGGGTATCCGGGGCCGTAGCCCAACGGCAGAGGCACAGGACTTAGGATCCTGCCAGTATGGGTTCAAATCCCATCGGCCCCACTGGTTCGGCGCGCCTCGTCGCGCAACTGGCTGAAGACGGCGAGACACGCCCTAAGTGGCGACGAGGGTGGCGACGATGCCGCGGATCTCCACCGGCTCCAGTGCGCTGGTGGCGTCGCCGACCGCTAGCTCAACGCGCTGCATGGCCGGATCTCCGGTCGCCATGGCCTGCGGCCAGGTCCACACGCCCTGCTCCTTAGCCAGCCTGCGGGCGGCGTCGGCGAAGCCTTGCGGTGTGGTCTGCAGCAGCAGGTGCAGCATCGGAGTCTGCGGTGGGTCCGGGAGCACCTGGACACCCGGAAGATCGCGCAGGGCGTCAGCGATGGCCCGCGTGTGCCGCAGGTAGCGCGGCATCAGCGGCAGCCGCTGGGTGAGGCAGGTGAGCGCGGACGCCGCGGATGGCCACATCCCGAACAGCGTCCCGCCCATGCGGTGCCGCCACTCGCGCACCTCGGCGATCACGTCATCCGGCCCGGCCACGCAGCACCCCGGCAGCGCGCCCAGGCCCTTGTAGAACGACACGTACACCGTGTCGAAGAGGTCGGCCAGCACGGAAGGCGGCTGGCCGTACCCGGCCGCGGACTCCCACAGCCGGGCACCGTCGAGATGCACCGCGGCCCCGGCGCCGCGGCCCCACTCGACCTGCGCACGCAGCTCGGCCCAGGACGGCTGCTGGCCGCCCAGGTCCCGCTGCGGCAGTTCTATGACGAGCGCAGCGGGCGGCTCGGCAACACCGCGCAGGTCGTCGACGGTGAGCAGCCGGTCCTGCTCACCGGCGGGCCGCCCCACCAGCCCGTGCAGCCGCTCATAGCCACGGCCCTCGTGCCGGTCGATATGGCAGGCCGGATGGAACACGATCGTGCGCCGCTGCCTCCGGTCGGCGTGCACCCGCAAGACGGCCTGCTGCGCCATGGTGCCGCTGGGCACGAACACCGCGGCAGCCTTGCCGAGGAGCCGGGCGATCTCCCCCTCAAGCTCGGCCACCGCTCCACCCTCGCCATACCGGTCGGTCACGGACGCAGCGGGCACCGTCGCGAGCAGGTCCGCGGCCCGGCCTGGCCCGTGACCGTGCAGGAACCGGGTGCAGGAGTCGCGTAGGGCGAGAATGTCGTCATCGGCGGGCACACTGCCATTCTGCATCATCTCGTCCGCCTGCCCATCGCCGGCTTTTCGCTCGCCAGGCGGCGCGGCGAGGGTGACTTCCTGTTCGTCGGGTGCCAGGCGACCGGGCGATCTCCTGGCCGAAGCTGCGGGCCCTGCTCGGCGTCAGCCGCCTGTCCATGCCGGACGCGGAGGTGGCCAAGCAGGCCACCGGGTACGAGCGCGGCACGATCACGCCATTCGGGTCGGCCACCGCGTGGCCGGTGATCGCCGACGAGCGACTGCGCGGTCGGCAGATCACGCTCGGCGCCGGAGAGCAAGGCCGCGCGGTCGCGGTAGCGGCGGACGGGGTGCTGCAAGCCCTGGCCGCACTGGTCGCGGACGTCAGCGACCAGTGACGCGGCCTGGTCCGGTGGCGCGCTCTTGTGGACTGGCTTGTGGACGGCGCGGTGGAAAAGCACCGCCTGCGGGGGATAACAGCGCGACTTCTGTGGACGTCATGTGGACGGACAAAGAATCTTGAAATAACCGGCGGATAACCCTTGTGGCCGCCACCGTAAGGCAGTAGAAATGCTTTCACCGTTGGAAACGGGGACCGCCCGGGGGAGACCCCGGAACGCTAGAAGAGCCGGGTGACCGGCACTTTGGGCGGGTCCGCGGCACCGGCGGTGTCGCTGGAAACGGAGACCGACCGGGGGAAACCCCGGAACGCTAGAAGAGCCGGGTGACCGGTACTTTGGGCGGGTCTGTGGCACTGGCGGCAGGCCGCTGGAAACGGGGACCGACCGGGGGAAACCCCGGAACGCTAGAAGAGCCGGGCAGTCGGCGCTTTAGGCGGGTTTCTGGCACCGGCGGTTGGCTCTGCGACGCAGGTTAGCCGAGTAATCGGCGAGTCCGTCGCCGCGAGGCCGCGAGGCCCCTCCGTCTCATACACGGAGGGGCCTCGTTGCGTTATGCGGTTAACCAGGCACCCAAATCCGCCAATAACCAGCTCCGCGTCGGCCCGCATGCGAGTGGTGCCTGAATTGACCAAGCGGATAATTATCAGTGCGTTATTTCCGGCACAATGTCGAGCCCGGCAATCTGCCTGACTGGGCGAGGCGGGCGGCTGACAGATGGCTCGCCAGGTCCGCTGGCAGGGGCCGGCTGTCGTGGGTAGATGATCCGGGCCTCGAAAGCCCGGAGCCTGGCCGCCACCGCTTGGCCCACCTGGCCCGTCCCGGCAATTCCGACTGTGGCGCGTGCAGTGCCGACCCGTAGACGCCCCGCCAGTGCCAGCCGGGGCGTCACCAGCCGCCAAGGTAGCGGGTCAGTTCGGGGAGCCGGGTGATGACCGCGTCCGGCGCGGCCAGGTCGAACGGCGGGACGTCGCTGTTGCGGATGAGGACCGCCCGCATGCCGACGCTCTTCGCGCCGTGCACATCGTCCCAGGGCCGGTCGCCGACGAACACGCAGGCGGCCGGGTCGTCCACGCCCACGGCCGCCATCGCGGCCCGGAACGCCTCCGGGTGCGGCTTGGTCCATGGGATCTCGCTGCTGTAGACGGCGCCGTCAATGAGGTCGAGCACGTTGTCCCGGGCGAACACCCGCTCGTGCGCGCTCCGCGGCCACATCGTGTTGGACAGCACGCCCACCCGCAGGCCACGCTCGCGCAGGTCACGCAGCAGCGGTGCTACGTCAGGGTCGGTGAACGTGTGCTGATCCCACGCCTCAAAGTAGGTATCGAGGAACGCCTCGGTGACCGCGATCCCGGCCCGGTCGAACAGATGGTCCAGGGTGGCACTGGCGCGGATGTCCCCGGTCCCCTGCCACAGTTCCCTCTCGGCGGCCCAGAGCGCCGCAGCGAGCGCGTCCGCGCGGTCGGGGAAGTGCTGCGTGCACACTTCCCGCCAGAGTTCCTCCTGGTCGAAGGTGTGCCAGGGCGTCAGCGTGCCACCCCAATCGAAGATGACCGCGCTGACCGTCACGACCGCATTGTAAAACGCCCTAGGCGAGCGGCCGGACTTGATGAAAGGTGGGGGCATGCGAAGCTCGATGGTGACAGGCGCCCCGGGAGGGGCCATGGGAAAGTTAGTCCTCACGCCTTCCTGCCGTCGCCAGGAGTTCGGGCAGCATCCCTAGGGTCCACGGCAGGGCTGGCCGGCGAACCTAGCCGGGCGGCGGGCAGAGGAGGATCGATGCGACAGCACCAACGCCGACGGCGGCTGGCGGTAAGGGCCGCTGCCATCACTGGATGTGCCGCGCTGCTGAGCGGGATCGCCGCCGTTGGCGCGGCCGCCCCCGGGTCAGCGTCAGCTGGGCAGCCACCAGCACGGGCCTCGGCGGCCGCTCGCTCCGAGGCGGGCCACAGCTGCCGCCTGGGCAACGGGGTCAAGCACGTCATCGAGCTCACCTTCGACAATGTCCATTTCTTCCGCGACAACCCCAACGTGCCTTCTGACCTGGAAATGATGCCGAGCCTGCTGCACTTCCTGACCGGCAACGGCACGCTGGCCGCCAACAACCACACGCCGCTCATCGCGCACACGGCCGATGACCTGCTGACCACCTTCACCGGCCTGTATGGCGACCGGGCGGGCATGCCGGTCAGCAACTCCTACCAGGCCTACAACACTGACGGCACGACCGATCCGGCCGGCTCGTTCGCCTACTGGACGGACCCGATCTTCGACACCGCCGCCCACCCGAACGCCGGGCACGACACCAGCCCGTCCCTGGTCTACTCGGCCACCCCGCCGGCCACCACGTCCCCCGCCCCGGCGCCGAACACCATCACCCCGGCGCCCTGGGTGCCGTTCACCCGGTCTGGTTGCGATGTCGGTGACGTCGCCACGGTCAACCAGGAACTCGAGAACACGGCGGTGGACATCCCCAAGGTGTTCGGCGCCAGCTCGCCCGAGGACCAGCAGCTCACCGCCGACACCGACTCCTTCAAGGACGCGGAGACCGCGGACTACGTCGGGATCGCCGTGCACTGCGCCCAGGGGAGCGCGTTCTGCTCGACGGCCAGCGGCGTGAAATACGGGCAGGCCACGGCCAGCCCGACAGCGGTGGCTGACAGCCTGCCGGACGAGCCCGGCGGCTACACCGGCTACCAGGGCCTGTTCGGGCACCGGTATGTCGCGCCCCAGCTAGGCGCGGGCACGGCCAGCGTGACCAGGAACGGCTACCAGGTCACCAACGCCGCGGGAAACCTGGTCGACGAGAACGGGAACCAGATCAACGGGGCCTTCCTCGCCAACCACCCAGGGTTCCCCGGCTTCGGCCCCATCAACGCCTCGCAGACCCTGGCCTACATGGCGGACATGCAGGAGTCCGGCGTGCCGGTGACCAACGGCTACATCGCCGACCTGCATGGCAACGAGCACATCCCGGGCGTCACCGCGTGCAGCGGGGCTCCGGCCGCGCTGGGCAGCGGAAGCCCCTGCTATGTCGCCCAGGCGCAGTACTACAACCAGGCATTCGCGACGTTTTTCGCGCGGCTCGCCGCTGACGGGATCACCCCCCAGAACTCGCTGTTCCTGGTCAGCGTCGATGAGGGCGACCACGAGGCAGGCGCCAACGTCGGCCGGGCCATCCAGCCCACCCCGGCGAACTGCGACGGCGCGACGGTGAGCGGCGACACGGTGACCCCCGGCGTCGCGTGCACGTATCCGGCCGGGTCTTTCGGTGAGCTGGCCGGCAATCTGACCGGCCTGCTGGCGACCCAGAAGAGTGACACGACCCCGTTCACCCTGGAAAATGACTCGGCGCCGGAGTTCTATGTCACCGGCCGGCCGGCGGCGGACGCGGCGCCGGTGCGGACGCTTGAACGCGACGTGGCCGGGCTCACCGCGAGCAACCCCTACTCCGGGAACGCCACCGAGCAGATCACGAACTACCTGGCGGACCCGACGGAAGAGGGCATCCTGCACATGGTGAACGCCGACCCGGCCAGGACACCCACGTTCGCCATGTTCGCCAAACCCGATTACTTCCTGTCTGCGGGCGCGGCGAACTGCGCCATCCCGTGCGTGAGCCAGAACACGGGATTCGCGTGGGACCACGGTGACTATGCCGCCGAGATCGACACCAACTGGTTCGGCCTCGTCGGGCCGGGCGTCGCCCATCTCGGCCTGGACGGCAGCGCCGCCGACGCGGGCCCGAGTTCCGCCGGTGCCAACAGCGGCCAGGTCACGGTCCCCGGCAGTGGCACCACCGGCACCTGGATCGACGAGACCGACATCCGGCCCACGCTCATGTACCTGGCAGGCCTGCGGGACGACTATGAGCACGACGGCCGGGTGATCACCCAGTTCCTGGCCCACCCGAACGGCGCGCTCCGCTCCCCAGGGGTGGCGGCGCTCGGGGCCTGCTATAAGCAGCTCAACTCGAGCGTCGGCCAGTTCGGCACGGCCACCTTGCAGGCCGCGACCAAGGGCATCGAGAGCACCAGCACCGGCGACCAGACCTACCTGCGCACCGATCAGGTGCTGAGCGCGCTTGAGCGAGCCAGGGACGGCCTCGCCGGGAAGATCAAGGGAGAGCTGGAGGCGGCGGCGTTCAGTGACACGCCGGTCCGCGGCGCCGCTGGCCAGGCGCTCGCCTGCCGGGTCATCATCGCCTCGGCGCAGCACCTGGCGGCCGGGCACTAAGCCGCCGGGACGCGGCGATCTCACCGGAGCACGATGAGGTGAGTGTGGAGGAGGACTTCGCGCGCCGCGGAGCTGTCGCAAGCGAGGTCAATGTGCGCAGGAACCTGCAGCGAGCGAGATTGTCACGTGTCGGACTTGCCGCTCGTTGCCGATGCTCACGTCGAGTGGCACGCATCCGCGAGTCTCACCGTGGAGGAAGGAAAAGCTCTGGGCGAAGAAGCCCGCCTCGTGCGCGCAGGAACGGTATGTCGCGGTCACCACGCCGCCGACAGGCGAGTAGGGGTTGCTGATCACGACATGCCGCTGCGCGCGTGCCGCGATCTCGACCGTTGCTGTCGATCCCATTGCGAGAATGAGCGGGATCTTCCACGACCCGTGATCTGAATAGGCAGCCGGGCTCGCGGTGGATAGCCGCTTGCCGTCGACGAAGAACAGCGGGCCGATGGCTGCAGCTAGCCGCGCCCGGCGCCCGCTGGCCCTTTGCCGCGCAGGCAGGGGGCCAGCGGCGGCCAGCCCCGGCCAGGCCTCAGTCGGCGCTGCCGGTCAGGTCAACGTCGGCGCGCAGGATGCTGTAGAGCACCCCGTCCACCCAGCGGCCGTCCCGCCAGCCGTACCCGCGCAGCACGCCCTCGCGGGTGAACCCGGCCTTCTCCAGCGCGCGCTGCTCGGCGATGTTGCCTGTCTCGGTGGTGGCCTCAATGCGATTCACCATGGTGTGCGCGAACAGGTACGCGGTGAGCAGCCGGTGTGCTTGCGTGCCGTATCCCCGGCCGCGCACCTCCGGGGCCAGGGCGATGCCGATTTCCCAGCAGTGGGAGACCGTGCCGGTCTTGTGCTTGCGCCAGTTCATGAGGCCTACTGACTCCGGGCCTTTCACCGCGACCAGGAAGCCGCCGTCGTCACCCAGCAGCCCGTTCTCTGCCCACTGGCGGCGGAAGATCCCGGGATCCCGCCAGCCGAACCAGCCGTATTCCCCGCTCCCCAGCGGGTCGCTGGTCAGCCGGTACAGCAGCGGCAGGTCATCTTCTTGGACTGGCCGCAGGTGCAGCTGGTCATCCATGAAATGACATGCTACGGCCGCAGATGCGATCGAATGCTAGGTGTCGGCCGTGCAAGACCCCGGGGAGCCTGGGACACTGGTAGTCCACGGAGCGTTGGGTAGAAGGGATGGATTTTGATGGCCGATGGCGACGGCGCGGTCGCGACACGCGACCCGGATGCGCTGGTCAAAGAGATCGAGCGCACTCGCGAGAATCTCGCACGCACCATCGACTCCCTAACCGAGCGGGTGAGCCCAGCGAACGCCGCCCGGCGGGTGGCCACGCGGGCCCGTGAGCAGGCGGCGCGCCCCGAGGTGCGGCGCGCGGCCGGGGCGGCCGCCGCGGTGATCGTGGTCGGCGCGGCCGCCTACCTGTTCCGCCGCATCCGCAAGTAACCAGCGCGGTCGGCCGGCGCCGGCCCGGCTCAGGCGAAGGCCTGGCCCTCGCCCCGGTAGGTGGGCAAGGTCGCGGTGACAGAGCTGTCCTCGATCAGGTGCAGCTGCGTGAAGCGCTCGCACAGCTCGCCGGCCTTGGCGTGGCGGAACCAGACCCGGTCGCCGATCGCCAGCCCGTTGCCCGCCTGCCCGAGCAGCGGAGTCTGCACCTCGCCCGCGCCCTCCTGGGCATCGAGCCGCAGCCCGGCCGGCAGGTACGGCTGGGGCAGCCTGCTGGCCTGGGCCGGCCCCGATGCCAGGTACCCGCCGCCGAGCACCGTGACCACGTCCGGGCCGGGCCTGCGGACGACGGGCAGCGCGAACAGTGCCGCGGGCCGCCCCGAGAAAGCCCGGTAACTGTCGAAGAGCCATGGCTGGTACAGGCCGGATCCCGCGCCGATCTCGGTCACCGCGTCCTCGGCCGTGGTCTTCTCGATGGAGCCGGTGCCGCCGCCGTTGACGAAGCGCAGCGGTGCCACCGCCTGCACCGCCGCGACGATCGCCGCGCGCCGCAGGGCCAGCTCAGCGCTGGATTTCCGTTGCATATACCGGACGGCTTTCGCGTAGTACGGCCGCCCCGCGGGCTGATCGCCGACGCCGGCGATCTGTGCCTCGTAGGCCATGATGCCGGCCAGCCGGATTCCGGGCCGGGCGACGGCATTCCTGGCCAGCGCGGCCGCGTCGGCCGGTGTGCGAACGGGGGAGCGGCGTGCCCCGGACCGCATCAGGCCGCCGAGCGCCACGTAGGCCGTGTCGATGTCGATGCAGACCATGACCGGGCCGGCGTCCGGCGCCGTCGCCGCGGCTTTCTCGATCATGTCCAGGTGATCCGGGCAGTCGATCATGACCGTGATCGCGGCCCGGGCCGCCGGATCACCGGCCAGCCGGGCCAGTGCCGTCCGGTCGGCGGTGGGATAGGCGACGAGGATGTCCTGGCTGGTGCCGTGAGCTGCCAGCCAGAGCGCCTCGGGCAGGGTGAAGGCCATGATCCCGCGGAACCCGCCGGACGCCAGCATCTGCTCGATCAGGCCACGGCAGCGCACCGACTTGCTGGCCAGCCGGATCGGCTTCCCGGCGGCCCGCCGGGTCATGTCCGCCGCGTTGGCCCGCAGCGCCACCAGGTCGACCACGGCGAACGGCGGCTCCAGGTGCGCGGTCGCCGCGTTGTACCGTTGCAGGTCAGGCTGGCCGGGCAGGGTCACTCAGCCTCTTTGACGAGCGCGGCATACTGGTCGGCGGTCAGCAGGCCATCTGGGTCAGGCCCGTCATCGGCCAGCTTGATCCGCAGTAGCCAGCCCGCCCCGTACGGGTCGGAGTTGACCAGCCCGGGATCGTCCTCGATCTCCGGGTTGGCCTCGATCACCTCGCCGTCCACCGGCGCGAAGATGTCGCTGACGGACTTGGTGGACTCGACCTCGCCACAGGGCTCGCCGGCCGTCACCGCCGTGCCCGGCGCGGGGACGGAGATGTACACCACATCGCCGAGGGCGCGCTGCGCGTAGTCCGTGATGCCGACGGACGCGACGGTGCCGTTGATGGCCACCCACTCGTGCTCCGCGGTGTAGCGCAGTTCGTCCGGAACGGTCATCGTTCGCCTCTCATCTCGAAGTTCTGGAACGTCTGGCGGATACCCGGCGGCCTTCAGCCCGCCCGGCGGTAGAACGGCAGGGCCACCATGCGGGCCGGCTCGGCGCTGCCCCTGATGTCCACCGCGAGCGCGCTGCCCTCGGCGTCCGCGGGGGCCAGCCGTGCGATCTCCGGATCGACGTAGGCCATGGCGATCGGCATACCGAGCGTGGGCGAGGGGGCGCCGCTCGTCACGGTGCCGCGTGGCTGGCCGCCGGCGAGAACGGCGTAGCCGTGCCGGGGAATCCGGCGGCCGGCGCTGGCCAGGCCGACGAGCACCTCGCGCGGGCCCTCGGCCGCGCGCGCTTCGAGCGCCGCCCGGCCAACGAAGCTACCTGGCTTGCCGAATTTGACCACCCGCCCCAGCCCCGCCTCGAAAGGCGTCACATCAGGGCCGAGTTCGTTGCCGTACAGCGGCATGCCGGCCTCGAGGCGGAGCGTATCGCGCGCTGCGAGACCCGCGGGCGTAAGGCCGTCGGCGGAGCCCACGTCGGCCAGCGCCGTCCATACCTGCTCGGCATCCTCCGGCCTGGTGAACAGCTCGAACCCGTCTTCCCCGGTGTACCCGGTGCGGGCGAGCAGCACCTCGCGGCCCGACACGCGGGCCCGATGGCTGGCGTAATACTTCAGGCCGTCGAGCGGGATGTCGGTGAGCGGCCCGAGGATCCGGGTGGTGGCTGGCCCCTGGATGGCGATCAGCGCGTAATCGGCGGTCTGGTCGCTGACTTGGGCGTCATGGCCGTCAGCCCGCTGGGCGAGGGCGTCGTGCACGACCTGGGTATTGGCGGCATTCGCGACAATCAGGTAGTCGTCGTCGGCGAGCCGGTAGATGATCAGGTCGTCGAGCACCCCGCCGTCTTCGGCGCAGATCATCGTGTACCGGGCGCGGCCGGGCGGGATCGCGGACGGCTGGCCGGTCACCGCGTAGTCGAGGGCGGCTCCCGCCCCGGGCCCGGTGACGGCGATCTCTCCCATATGCGACAGATCGAACAGGCCGGCCGCGTGCCGCACCGCCTGGTGCTCCGCGGTCTCACTGCGGTAGCGCAACGGCATCAGCCAGCCGGCGAAGCCGGTCATGCTGGCGCCGAGCCGCTCATGCGCCCCGAGCAGCGGGGTGGGCCGCGGGGGAGCGGTGTCGCGCGGCGTGCCGCGCGGTTTCGTGGCGTCGGGCGTGGTCATCTGCGGGCGCTCCAAGGCAGGTCCGGGTGCTGGCCTGCGCGGGCTAGCCTACCGGGGCCAGTTTGGCGGCCGTGATCGAGTCCTCGGCGGCCGGCTCGGCGCGCGCCGAGCCGAGCGCCGTCGTTTCGGGCTAGTCTCCGGGCATGGAACTGCTCACCGACGACGGCGTCACAGCAGAGCTGGCCAGCGTGCCCGGA
>OBLW0100002839.1_pt1 | contig 13861 bp, 20 predicted proteins | sample 1520161 | NCBI WGS metagenome assembly OBLW01 (sample SAMEA3539309, study PRJEB22396) | soil metagenome | biome: tundra; feature: field; material: soil | place: USA | collected 2010-05 | depth 0.15 m
CCCCTGCCCAGCGGCACATCCTGCATCACCGTCGCGGTGACGGCAGCTCCGCTTCCGGTCTTGTCCGAGCGCAAGGCAGAATTCAAGCTGACGGGAATAATGGTGCTCACCGGAATAGGTTCTGCAGATCGTGTGTTCTGCCGTTGGGCGGGTTGATAGGTCGGTTTCAGATCCTGCCCTGTTCGGCATGCAGGCACATCGGCAGCATGCACAGCGCCAAACCAAGCATTCTCAGACTGTTTTTCATTTTGTTCCTCCTGGGAACAGCTAAAGAGCGCCCCGGTTTCTGCACCAGAATTTCCCCGATGACTCCGGTACGCTCTTTGACTCGTTGTACAGAACCGAGAAAACTCAGTTTTATTCCGTGGTATTTTCTGTGAGCTGTGGGAATAAAACGATCGTTCTCTACTGTTCCCATGCGGTCTCGCTTCGCTCAAATCCGGAGAAGCACGGTCGCTACAGAACCGGCCAATTGTCATCAACAAAGGCGATCTCTCAGGCCGTGAGAAATCTCGGCTCCGCTGGACAAGACGTGGTTAAACTCTGGGGCGAACTCTCGAAACACTTTGTTCACATTAGCCCGTCCCATCGCCGCCTTCTGACTTGGCACATCGACATTCGCGGGGACAAGTTGCCCCTACAGATTGTGCTCTTCGATCTCAAGTGGAGCTTCTATTTGCTCGAAGTATGTACCGAATTCTGCTTGTATGACAGCAGCACCGATCGTCGTTACTGGGAAAAGATTGGCAGTGACCTCGTCTTCCAACCAACCGCCGAAGCAGAAAAAGGATGACGGACTTCATGGAAAAAGACGTAACCGCGATACAACAAACAGTGCGAGATGACAGACCATAGCCTTTATCGGATCAAAGCGAGGAGGGGGGTTCCACCGCGAAGCACGGCAGGGATAATTTCGACGCCAGATTCGCTCACAACATACTATTTGTCAGATCTGGAGAACCGAACGCCCCATAGCTTGCCCTGATTGATCGGTCAATCAGATCACGTCCCATAACCTCTTTTGGACTAACTAGAACGACCGCTGGACGCGTCACTGTGTCGTTGTACTTGACTCGCGCAGGAGCACGACGTCGGCGTCAATGCGTCGGCTGAGTAAGCCGATGTTCTTGCCGTCGGGCGACCAGCGAAGCCCCAGGATCTGGTCGGTCTTGAAATTCGTGATCTGACGGCCGGGGGAACCGTCCAGAGGCTGGAGCCATAGGTTTTCTACGCGATTTTGGGTAATCGGATAAACCAGGGCCTTTCCGTCGGGAGTAAATCTCAGGGGATACCAAATAGCGGGATGAGGATCGAGCAAGCGAACCTGCGGCTGCGGTCCGGCGTCAAGGGGAACCACTGCAATCTTATGGACGGGATTTGTTTCGCCGACTGAAATAAGGAAAGCCACCGACTTGCCATCCGGCAAAAGATCAAAGTAGCGGTCGAGGATCAACGCGTGGGGAATCGGCGTTCCGGGCAGCGTCTCGGGCGTTCCGCCATCTATTGGCACACGTTCGACGCGACTGGAATTTGCGTCAATGTAGTACGCCCACTTCGAGTCGAGAGAACATTCAGGGCCGCGATCGCGTTGTCCATTGGAGAGCTGCTTGAGGTTCGTGCCATCTGCGTTTACTCGCCAGATGTTGGTGCCGCTTCCGCCTCGCTGGCCGATCAAACTGAGAAGCAAGGTCCGCTCGTCTGGGCACGTGGAGACAGAAGTGATAGAAGCATTGTTGAGGAGCGTCGTCTTGTTACTTCCATCCGAAGAAACGCGCACGAGCTGATGGTCTTCCGCAAGATAGAAACCATCGTTGCCGGCCCAACTGAAGCTCAAGGATCCTTTCTGTCGTTGTGGCATCGCGGGAGTGGGAGGGGTCACACCCGTTCCTGCAGCCGGAATGGCATACAAGGTGTACAACCGTTTCAACTGAACCGTGGCCAGGGTTTTCGCGTCTGCCGAGAGCGACAACGACTCGTAGCTGTTCGTGTCCTTCGTGATCGTGTGGAATTGACCGCCCGGGTAGGAAACAAATCCGATTTGATTGTGGTTCAGTCCCGCGCTCACGTCCTGATACTGAACGAGAAGGCCGCGCCCATCCGGCAACCAGACTGATTTTAAGAATACGAATCCGTCGATCGCCACTAAATCCTGTGTCTTGCCCGAAGCAACATCCATCAGTTGGATTGGACCCGGGGCGTCACCGACCACATCCGTCAAGGCGACTCGCTTGGCATCGGGCGACCATGCAACGTAACGGTGCAGGGAATCCATGGGACCCCCGGCGAGCATTGTCTCATTCGTGCCATCCGCATTGGCTACGAGAACCTGGAACTTGCCGACTTCCGGATCGTTACCGCGCTCATAGGCAATGTGCTTGCCGTCAGGAGAAAACCCAGTGTTAGAGTCAATGTCGCGCACGACGTTCTGCGGATTGCCTCCGAGCACTGGCGCGCGGTAGAGGTCAAATTCGTCGAGCGTGGAGGTCCGTGCCTTACAGAAGTAGAAGTAATTTCCATCTGGCGAAAAATCGAAATTCGTATAAAACGCTTCCGAGGGCGCAATGATTTGCGTGTCGCTGTTCGTGGGAACGTGGCGCAGCCAGAGGCTGGCCATTCCTGTGTCAACGACTTCGCTCAAGATATATTTCCCATCGGGCGAAATGGCTGCGGCCTGCGATTTGGCATTGTCCGTGATTTGCGAGATGGTGTAATCCTGGAATGGCGCCGCCGCTTTGCCGCCGCTAAACATGGAGTACACGCCGTAGCCGGCCGCGGCCAGCACGACGAGCCCTGCCAAGGGGACAATCCATGTCAGCCTCCAAGAAGAGCGTGCGGGCCGTTCGATTGACTGAGCTGTAGTTCCCGGAAGCAGGACGGGAGATCCCGCCAAGGTTTCCAGCGCAGATCGCACTTCGCTGGCTCGCTGGTAACGGTCGCCCGGCGATTTTTCCAGGCAATGCAAAATGACCGCACTGAGGCCGGAAGGGACGCTTGTGGGGAGCGGAGCGGGCGCATTCCGCTGGACATTTCATAGAGCAAAACCCCAAGCGCCCACGTGTCCGTCCGCGCATCGGCAGATTCGCCACGCAACAGTTCCGGAGCGAGGTAGGGCAGCGTGCCCACAATTATCGTTGATCCTGTAAGTGGGAGTTTTGATGAAACCGCATCCCGGAGTTCGGTGTCCTTCAAGCGCGCCGCCAAGCCGAAATCCAGCACCTTGCACCGGCTTTCCGGCGTGACCACAACGTTCGTACTTTTCAGGTCGCGATGGATCACGCCATGTTCGTGAGCATGCGCCAGCGCGTCTGCAATCTGCATCCCGTAGCGAACCACCAAGTCCGGCGACACACCCTTGATTCCTACAACGGAGCTGAGCGGCTGACCGTCGACCTGCTCCATGACGATATAGGTTTCGCCGTCCGATTCGCCGACTTCGTGGATGGTACAGATGTTGGGATGGTTGAGAGACGAGGCCGCCCGGGCTTCGTGGAGTAGGAGGTCGCGTGCAGTACTGTCCGCAAGCACCCGATCACTCACGACCTTGATCGCGACTTTGCGTTCCAGGACCGTATCGTAGGCCGAACAGACCACACCCATCCCGCCAACACCAAGTTGGCCTAGGATGCGATAGTGGCCGAGGACCTTGCCCGCTGGTGGAGAGCGATCCGACATTGCCGGGCATGTTAGTAGCAATCCCCAGCCTATTCAACGGCAAAGTTTGTTTCCCACTTCGCGAAGCTGGGCTGGGTTCCACGCCTTTCTAGAGCCGAAAGTGAATATCGGCCACACAGTACTTCATAAGAAAGCCGCCCGAGACCGAGCGGCGTTTCTGTGCTTTGCGTTTGCGCTTCTTCTCTTAACGGAGGTTGCCTACGTTCGTCTCAGCCTTCGTGACTGGTAACGTCACTGGCGGAGCAACGTTCGATCCGACAGTCTCTTTTTGGGTTGGGGCAAATAGTTCGGGATGCAGGTAGTGGCCCCTTTCTTGTGCTGGCTTGTCCTCCTCCACCTTGATGCGGTGCGCCTTGGCATAGGCATCCTGCCTCACACCTGTGACTTGCCACGAAACCTTAGCTCGCGGTTTCCCTCCCGCGACCTTAAAGTGGTTGCCGGAGATTTCCTCCGCGACGTAAAGGTTCGGCCCCGGTGCTCCAATCGCGGTCAGCTGATAGCGGAAGTCGCTGTTCAAGGCTTGGAAATACTCCGGCAGGTTTACGGAAGCTTCTCCCTTTGAATCCAGCACAACGACACCGTTGTAGATGTTCATCATGTCAGGAGACTCAACGAACGAGTGCTCTAGGTACTTGTTCGCAGGATCGAGGGGATGGTCAATCTTGAAGGAGCCGCTGCCTTTTGTCAGATTGCCGGTCACGCTGAGGTTGCCTACGAAGGAACCGTTGCCGCTGGCATCGACGGCGAACACCTGGGTGCCGCGGTTGCCTGATATGCCTTGCAGGATCAACCCGGACCCGCTGCGGGCAACAAAATAGCCTGCTGTGCCAGCTGGGCTTTCTACAAATCCGGCCACTCCGATCGTAGAACTCGCAACCGCCTTGATTGACACCGGCGACTCCACCGCGTAGGAGCAGACCTTCCGCCCTCGTATTCAGAGCGGCGAGTGGCCGTCTTGATCAGCTCTCTGATACTTGGATGACAGGAGGCGCAGCTGATCGAAGGCGCGATCGAGGTGGGCGTCCAAGCCATCTGATCCCTCATCGAGCCAAGAGTCTACCGCGTGGCTGAAGGCGGCCATCCCCACTTGGGCCGCCAAAGTCGCCAGCCGACCCTCAACGCCCCGTCGCTTAAGAACTTCCGCTAGGGCGGCGATCAGGGTCGCAGTCTTCGCCAGTTCGCGTTCTTGCAGCGCAGGCGTGCTGGCGATCAACTTTTGTCGCGGTGCGGTGAAAGGACGATTGTCTTCTAAGAACTGCTCGGCCGAACGGAACGCCCGCAGAAGCGCTTCGAATGGCGTCAGGGCGGCTGGCGCTTCGGCCAGCGCGCCGATCAAGGCGTCGGTCAGCACCGCTGCTCGATCAAACAGAACCTCCCGCTTATCCGGGAAATGCCGAAAAAAAGTCCTCTCCGTGACGCCGGCTCGGGCGGCGATCTCGGTGGCGGTGGGTAGCCGCGTTCAAGGTATAACTCGAAGGCTGCCTGTTGAAGGCGACGACGCGCGTCTTCTCCGCTTCGCGGCACTGTTTCCACTTCCTATTTGTCAGTAACTGTCACTACGGGTTAGCGTCTCTCTAAAGATACGTCTGCTGAATGGCCATGTCGAGGCAGGATGGAGCGAGAGGATTGCTGATGAAGCGCATTCAATATCACCACTATGGCGGCCCGGAGGAACTGCGGCTGGAGGAGGCAAAGCAACCCGAACCCGAGCGGGGCCAAATTCGCGTACGGGTCATGGCTGCAGCAGCCAACCCGATGGACTGGAAAATTCGCCGGGGCGAAAATGAAGATGCTTTCCGGGTTCCGGTTTCCGCGCGGCTTGGGCCATGATTTCGCAGGCGTGGTCGAAGCCGTCGGGCCGGGCGTGGAACGGCTCAAGGTGGGCGACGAAGTCCTCGGCGTCACCCTCCATAAGCAAAGCGGGCGCATTCGCCGAATTCCTCGTCGCAGACGAAAAGAATGCCGCGCTCAAGCCGCCATCCATCTCGTTCGAGCAAGCGGCCGCCTTGACCCTCGTAAGCGTGACGGCCTGGAACGCGCTGGTGGCGAAGGCGAAGCTGAGAGTTGGCCAGTCGGTCTTCATCACCGGGTGTCTGGGCGGGGTTGGACGTTCGGCGGTGCAGATTGCGCGCATGCTCGGCGCCGACGTCGCCGGCAGTTGCAGCGCGTCCGGGCGCGAGGAAGCACTGGCGCTGGGCGTGGGAGAGGTCGTCGACTATCGCGCCTTCGACATTGCTCCGTATCGACATCGCTTCGACGTAGTCTTCGATACGGCGGGCACGCTGTCGCTGAGCCAGTTCGGCGCGATGCTGAAACGCCGCGGCATGTCGCTGCACATCATCCCCACGCCCGCCAAGATGATCGGCTGCCTGCTCCCGTCGCGACATCACCTGGTGTTCGGCAATCCGACACCAGAATGCATGGCGGGCATCGCCGAAGCGGCCGGGCGAGGCAAGCTCGTCCCCGCGATCGGCCGCACAGCGCCGCTGTCCGAGGCGATTTCGGCCATCGTCGAACTTGAGATGACAGGCTTACCCAAGGGAAAGCTGGTGATCGTTCCCAAGCGATAGTCGACAACAACGGGCGTTTGCTTCGGGGTCGAATTTGGACCAGACTCACTGTTAGGGTCTGGCCGCATAAGCAATCGCATCGTTCCCTCCGACCGCGCCATGGTCGAACCAGAGATGGAAGGTGTTGCTGAAGCCAATGCGGCTCTCGCGTTCTGGAAGGAAGAATGGTCGGGTCAGTCGTTTATGGCGATTGAGGCGAAGACCCGGATATGAATGCGATGCATGAACTTTGCCGCCATATTAAGGGATGTCCGAAACCGATGGTGGTCTCAGAAGCGGGCCACTTTCTACCAGAATGGGGCGAGCCCATAGCAACGGCTGCCCTGCGTTCTTTCTGCGACCTCTAGGTATCAAGTAAAAGTTCTCAACTCACGGAGGTGCATCAATGATGGAAGCAGCGCGGTGGCTCGTAACCTTCGTATCGGCTGGAACGGGTATAGGCGGACTCTGTGTCGATTACCTGATGTCGACTGGAAGGCAGCACATCAAGAACCCCAGATGGCCTCCGCACGCGAAGTTTCACAACGGCCAGTCGGTGATGATGGGACTCATCCAAGGAGTCCTCGCGCTCGTCCTCCTGTTCGAGCCCGGCCGATTGACGCTGGGAAGGCTTCTCCTGGCAGCAATCATCAGTTCAATCTATTGGCTGGCTGCATTCGGAGCCCGGCTCTTTCCCGGCACGGCCTGGGCTGATCCCGAATTTGAAGCCGACACTCCAAAGCCATTGGGTCTCCACCCTCAGCAGTTCCTCGGCCTTATTTTATTGGCCATCCTTGCGGCAGCAATTGCATTGGCGTTCCTGTCAGGGCGTTCGTGAGATGAACAACTTGTAACCCAAGGCACCAGGAACACACTCTTCTTGCCACCTTTGGCGCCGCAGGCAGTAGAGGGAAAGGTGCAGGAAGGGGGAACGTCGTCCTGCCGCGCAGCCGGCGAGCGGGGGCCGGAGCCAAAGCGGGATGAGTGTGCAGGGAGAAACCGAAGCGGTGTCTACCTGCGCAATTTTGGAGAGCAAAAGAAATGAGAGGCGGCAGATTCGCCGGCCCTCGAAGGATGGAACGCTTAGGCTGCCTTCTTGACATTTGGCGCGGGCTCGGCTTCGGTTTTCGGTTCCTTCTTCGCCCTGGCCTTGGCCGCGAACTCCTGCCTTAAGGACAATTTTGAGAGCAACATTCGGGAGTTGCTGAAATAGACACCATACCTAGCTGCTATGGATTGGTGCTGATGAGTCGGCTTGTGTTAAGTCTTCGTCAGCGCTGTGAAATCTCGGCTGGTGACTACAGGCCAATGCACTCATTGAGAGCATTTTAGTGATCGCAGATGATTAGTCCTCGGAAACGCCGTTCTATTAATCTGCGCCGCAGGCAGCAAAGGAGAAGGTGCAGGAGGGGGAACGACGGTGTTACGAGACTCATCACGCCGAACTGCCCCGGCCAGACACTTTCTTCTTTACCGTCTTCTTGACTGGCTCGATTCGGGGCGCCTCTATCGGCACCCTACACGCGGAAACAGCCATCAACCACGCCTCAAACCCAAATTCCAGGCCGCTTGCCGGTTTGAGTTCGCCTAACACTTGAGCTGCTTCTAACATCACGGCTCCGTGTAGGAATGCCCAAAGCGCGACGGAGGCCTGCGGAGCTCGATCCGAACCGGCAATTCGTTGCACCTGCTCGACAGTGAACGTCCAGAGGCTTTCGTGAAACGTCGCATCGTGCTCCGGCGCGTGGAGACTCATCATCGCCTCGTAGAGGTGACGGTTGTCCTTTGCAAATTTGATGTAGGCGGCAGACATCTCACGAATTGCCGTAAGCGGTTCGCATCCTTCGGCTGCCCTCCTCAGCGTCACTTCCATCTGCCTGGCAGCTTCGCTTGCTAGGGCTGCTTCGAGTGCCCGGCGATCGGAAAAATAACGGTAGATCGCATTAGGCGCTATTCCGAGGGAAGCAGCGATGTTCCGTAGCGACAATTCCCGGATACCCCCATGGGCAAGTTCCTTGACCGCAGCCGAGAGGATGGTCTGACGATCTGTTTTCGAAGGATACGGCATAAAGAACACTGTACACCTTGACAGGCGAAGCACCAAGCTGTACGCTGTACACAGTGAAGATGTTCAGTGTGCATCTTTAGGAGGAATGCGATGGCGAACAGTAAAGATGTCGTGGTCACCGGGGTTTCCACCGGAATCGGTCATGCGACCACAAAGGTTCTTATATCAAAAGGATTTCGCGTGTTCGGTTCTGTGCGCAAGCAGGCTGACGCCGATCGTTTGCAAAGAGAGTTCGGCAGTGGCTTCGTACCACTCATCATGGACATTTCGGACGCCGACGCAGTACATCAAGCTGCCCTGCAGGTGGGGTCCATGATAGGCGACAGAAATCTGGTTGGCCTGGTGAACAACGCAGGAATTGTTGTGAGTGGGCCACTGCTTTATATGAGGCCCAGCGAATACAGGCGGCAGCTGGAAGTTAACATGATCTCTCCGCTTGTCGTAATCCAAGCCTTCGCTCCTCTTTTGGGTACAGATAAGAAGAGGCAGGGTCCCACCGGTCGCATCGTGAACATGAGCTCTAGCACTGCAAAAGTTGTTATCCCGCTTCTCGGTGCTTATAGTTCCTCCAAATCTGGTCTTGAAGGAATGTCGGACGCTCTGCGGCGAGAGCTAATGTTATTTGGCATCGACCTCGTGATCATTGAACCCGGCACCGTGAACACAGAGATGTACGACAAAGGCGAAAAAGAGGATCTTAGTGAGTTCAAGCAGACCGAGTATTGGGAAGCGGTGCAAAACTTCCAGAAGTTCATCGTCACCGAAGCCCGTACTAACGGCTTGCCCCCTGAGCGTCTAGGCGAAGCCGTCCATGTGGCACTCACCACGGCAAAACCGAAGGCACGCTATGCAGTCGTTCCGCAACATTTCAAGAACTGGACATTGCCCCGACTCCTTCCTACGAGAATGCTCGACGCGGGTCTTGCAAAGCAACTCGGTCTCAAAAAGCGGTAGGCAGGCTCGGCCAAAAAATTCCCAGCTTGTTTCCGAAGCAGAAACAGCAAAAGGCGGTTTATTTCCCGTCCTTTTTACATCTGGACTGGCGTGATGTGAGGTAACACTTCGTCGGTGCATTCGCTCACACGCACAGCAGTTCTAAATCATGCTCCGTGGATCACGGCCTGTACAGAGCTCAACAAAAAAGGCCGATTATGAAGATTGTCAGCATCCCAAAGCTCGACCCGACCTACGCCCAACGCGCCCGTCTTACGACCGAGGTACTGCTTCAGGGTAAAGGGAGAATTGAGATTCTTTGCGCAATGCGCTCGGGCCCAGTCCGTTTGGGACAACTCGCCAGGCTGATCCCTGCCGCTTCTAAAAAGATGCTCACGCAGAATTTGCGAAGACTAGAAGGCGATGGAATCGTGATCAGCAGCGACTTGAGTGATACGACCCTTCATATTGAATACGATTTAAGTGACGGGGCTAGAGAAGCGGTTTGCGCGCTTCTGGATGAACTTGCAAAATGGGGCGACTCCTACTTGATGCAAGTCACCATCTCAGACGGAAGTAAGCATCAGTGAAATTGGAGAACAGATTGCCTCGAAGTATCCGGAGCGAAGATGAATCGTCGAGATTGCCTCCTGTATGGAGGGATAATGTCCATTCACGCATTTCTTGAGCCTAACGTGCTTATGTCCCAAACAGCACCCATAGCGAAAGAGAACATAACTATACAACCTCGCCAACGTACCGCCATAACTGCCACGCTTGAAATCGCGTTTGAGGAAAGCGGTTCAGCATCCGGCTTTGCCGTTGTCCTGCTTCATGGAATTCCGTACGACGTGCGACAGTATGACGTGGTCCGAGATGAACTTGTGAAATCAGGGCGTCGCTGGCACAGGCGCGATCACAAAGGAGAATGAGCATGGCCGATACATTTGGCGCAACATCCACGATCGAAGACGTACTGGCGAATGTGGATTTGCGTGGCCGGCGCATTTTGGTGACCGGAGTTTCCGCCGGCATTGGGGTTGAGACCGTCCGAGCCCTTGTAGCGCACGGAGCGAAGGTTGTTGGCACCGCGCGCAACCTGAGAAAGGCGCAAGCAGCCACCCAGCATGTTCGCGCTGCGGCTGCTTATGGAGGAGGTCTAGAGCTCGTTGAACTCGACTTGGCTTCGCTCGCTAGCGTCCGCTCCTGCGCCAACTCGCTAGTGTCCGCTCGCGTGCCCTTCGACGAGATCATCGCCAATGCTGGTCTGATGGCAGGTCCAAAGGTCGACACCGCTGACGGCTTCGAAGCCCAGTTTGGGACGAATTACCTTGGACATTTCGTGCTGGTCAATCGTATCGCCGGTCTACTAAATCCTGGTGGACGGGTCGTGATGGTCTCTTCCGCTGGCCATCGGCGCGCCTGGACGACCCCAACTTCGAGCAGAGTCCTTACAGCGAGTACGTTGCATACGGACGCTCCAAAACGGCGACCATCCTCTTTGCAGTCGAGTTCGACCAACGTCATAGAGCCAAGGGCGTTCGAGCTACGGCCGTTCATCCGGGTGCCATCCAGACTGAAACAGTTCAGAAGATGATTGAGGCACTTGGCGCCGGTAAGGACGCAGCAGTTGCAGCCTACAACTGGAAGACTGTGTCGCAAGGGGCGGCAACCTCGGTTTGGGCGGCATTTGTCGCGTCTCCGGAAGAGATTGGAGGGAGATACTGCGAAGACTGCCACGTCGCCGCAGTGATGGACGATCCGTCCGCAAAGACCGGTGTTCGCTCCTACGCCCTTGATCCCGACCGTGCCAAGGCGCTGTGGGCAAAGGGAGAAGAAATGGCTGGAGAGAATTTCTCGGTACGATAATCACTACGAGACTTTTTACTGACGAGACAACGAGATCGCGCTTACGCTCCTTCATCCGAGCATAGGGTCTTGTTCTAGCCTCTGAACGTCTCATGATACGCCTTGCGGTGGCGCATGTTTTTGACGAGGTAGACGACCTCCGGTGTCATCCTTGCCGCCTTGCAGGCAGCCAATCAGATCAGTAACGGGAAACGCGCCAGGGTCTAGGAATGCCATTGGGCGCATTCGCAGCGGCCATCCACTTGAGCGAATGGTCGCCATCTCCGGCAAGCGACCCAGAAACCTGTTGCGGGCTTGCCAACCCAGGTAGTGAACGATAAAGGACGTTTGCTTCAACGACCGCAGATCACTCTACTCTGGAGTAGGTATTTCAGTGTCCGGGAACTATTTCTCCGGTGAGATCCCATGAGTACAAAACTATGGAGGCGGCCGAAAGGAGCCGCATCCCATGGTTCCACAAAAGCAGCCCAATTCTGAGGATCGCTCTGCGACCCTTACCATCCCTGAACTGCAACAATCCAAAACCGCTCAATACACTCGCTTCTGCGCACTCTAGGCGGAGCTATGCGTATGCCATCGAAAGGTTCATCGCTTGGTACTGCAGTGAACCTAGATTGACTTTCAACCGCGCTGTTGTCGTGCGGTACCGCTCATTCCTGGAACGTCTCTCGCTGTCCGCTGCCACGATTAATTTACATCTTTCAGCGATCCGGCGGCTGGCCGACGAATCTGCTGAGAGCGGTTGGCTGAGCCCAGAACTGGCGATTGGAATCCGGCGAGTGAAGGGAGTCAAGCGGCTCGGACGGAAGATCGGCAATTGGCTCACTCGCAATCAGGCACAAGAGCTGGTGAATACGATATCAAAGAAGAATCTACTCGGTTGGAGGGACGGTGCGATGCTTGGACTACTGCTCGGATGTGGATTGCGACGCTCGGAAGTCGTAGGTTTGAGCCTGGAACAGCTGCAAGCGAGGGAGGGGCACTGTGTCATTGTCGATTAGTTGGCAAAGGCGGGCGACTAAGAACGGTCCCTGTGCCATCGTGGTGCAAGGAGCTTGTCGATGCCTGGCTCCGGCATTCGGGAGTGAGCGACGGAAAAGTATTCAGACGGCTTTTGAAGAGTGGAACGCGACAGGACGCTGGCGTGACAGCCAACGTAGTCTGGTATGCGGTGAAGCGGTGCGCCGAACAGGCCGGTATAAACGATCTGGCACCCCATGATCTTCGCCGCACTTGCGCCCGCCTATGTCATGGTTGTGGAGGCGAACTGGAACAGATTCAGTTTCTCCTTGGCCACGCCTCTGTGCAAACCACGGAACGGTACATCGGAAGCAAACAGAAGTTTCAAGATGCGGTGAATGATCGACTTGGAATTTGGGTCGCAAGCGACACCGCCTGAAAAGCTTCAGGCGCGGCCGTTTCGGGATGTTGGCGATAGCGTCCTTTATCGCAACCTATCCGACATCGCGCATCATGTCCCCCAAGAGGACTTCTGGATAATTCAGGTGCCTTTTTTGGCATTAGCCGAAAAAGCATTCGCGCTTTGCCAAAAGGCCGTTATGAAGCAAGAATGGGAACGCACCGTGCTCTCTTCATAGCAAGCTCTCCGGATATGTGATTGAGCCGACCAAATTTTACACCGACATCTTTGGACGAATGACTTTCAAACGATTTCGATTTTCTGGCGAGCGATTAGATTGCGCGCCAAGTCTAGGTGACGGTGTCCCAAGAGACTATTAACTGTGAGCGAAGGCCTTAAGATTTCGGTTTAAACTTGATCAGTGCGGCATTCGGAAACCGAAGCCGCGTTTTCGGTGGCGGAAGGAATGCTCACATGTTGATTCAGGTAGGCTATGAATTAGTTTTTGATTGTCCACAAGAGACGCCGATGATCCTCATGGTCAACGTGCATTATTCCCGCGCCTCGGATCTCGTCAGTCCCGATTGCCTAACCACTGATCCGGAGGTTCCAATCGCGGCATACCGGGATGGCTTCGGAAACTGGTGCACCCGGATTGTGGTGCCCAGCGGGAGGATTTGCCTGAAAAGCAACGGCGTGGTGCAGGATTCGGCCAAGCCCGACGTTTCCACTCCCGGCGCCCAGCAGCACGCGTTACAAGATTTGCCGCAAGAGACTCTGGTCTTCCTATTGGGCAGCCGGTATTGCGAGACTGATCTGCTGTCCGACGTAGCGTGGTCGCGATTCGGTCAGTCGACGCCGGGATGGCCGCGGGTCCAGGCGATCTGCGATTTTGTCCACAACCATATCGCCTTCGATTATCAGAAAGCTCGCTCCACTCGCACAGCCTGGGAGGCTTTCAACGAGGGTGTGGGCGTGTGCCGCGATTACACGCACCTGGCTGTCGCGCTCTGCCGTTGCATGAATATTCCGGCGCGATACTGCACCGGATACCTTGGCGATATGGGGACGCCGCCGCCTTACGGTGTTCCGGATTTTGCTGCATGGTTTGAAGTCTACCTCGGTGGCGCATGGCACACGTTCGATCCTCGGAATAACGTGCCCAGGATTGGACGAGTGCTCATCGCGCGCGGCCGCGACGCGACCGATGTAGCCATCGCGACCACCTTCGGCCCAAATACACTTGAGAGTTTTAAAGTTTGGACCGATGAAATCGCGGAAAGTGTGCCGCAGGCCGACTAGACATCTTCTGCTTATCTGGTTGACTCAGCAAGACCCCACAGGTAGTGTGATGGAGTGCCCAGACCGTCGTTTCCCAAGACCCTGCGCCAATTTCAAAGCAACTTTGCC
>OBLW0100002841.1_pt1 | contig 13861 bp, 12 predicted proteins | sample 1520161 | NCBI WGS metagenome assembly OBLW01 (sample SAMEA3539309, study PRJEB22396) | soil metagenome | biome: tundra; feature: field; material: soil | place: USA | collected 2010-05 | depth 0.15 m
TCATCGGGCTTGGTGAACTGCTCGATGAAATGGCACTTCATGAAGTCGCCTTCGCTCTTGAATTTTTCGAGGCCTTCCTGACGAGGCAGAAATTCGCGCGCGTAGGGCAGGTTCTGTTGGACAAGTTCCTGCATCTTCTTTTCGATTTTTTCAAGATCTTCGGGCGTGAACGGAGTTTGGCGATAGAAATCGTAAAAGAATCCGTTCTCAGTTGCCGGCCCGTGCCCAAGCTTCGTTTCTGGAAAAAGCTCAAGCACAGCAGCCGCGAGCAGGTGCGCGGAGGAATGCCGGTAAACCTCAAGCGCCTCCGGATCCTTCTCGGTGATGATGCGCAGGCTGGCGTCTTTGTCGAGCGGACGGGTGAGGTCGATGAGGTCGCCGTTACTCTTGGCTGCCAAAGCGGCGTCCGCCAAACGCGGACTGATGGACTTGGCGACATCTAGCGCCGTAGTACCTTTTGCCACTTCCTTAGTGCTGCCGTCAGGAAGGGTGAGATGAATGCTTTCAGACATGATTGAGCCTTCTATGGTCAGGAAATTTCTAAGTTTATCATTGCTGAAAACTTGCTAGTCCAAGTCTACTTTTTACCAGCCCACCTTTTTGCCCTTATTCTGTTCGTCCAGCCATTGTTTCAGCGGGGCAAAGTATTCCAGCAGGGCGTCTGCATCAGTGCGGCGTTCTCCAGTCAGCACTTCCAGCGCATCGGGCCACGGTTTGCTCTGCCCCATGCCGAGCATCTTGTTGAACTTCGCGCCTGCTTCTTTTGAACCGTAGAAAGTGCACTGATTGAGCGGTCCTTTGTATCCCGACTCGCGGCAGAGTGCGCGGTAGAACTGGAACTCCAAAATGTGCGCCAAGAAGTAGCGAGTGTAAGGAACGTTAGCGGCTACGTGGTACTTCGCACCCGGATCGAAGTCGGACTCACTTCGCTCCACTGGAGGAGCGACGCCCTGATACTTCAGCCGCAGCGCCCACCAGGCTTTGTTATAGTCGGCGGGTTTGACCTCGCCAGAGAATACTTTCCAGCGCCACTGATCAATCATCAATCCGAATGGAAGAAACGCTACGCGGTCGAGAGCCTGCTTGAGCAATTCCGGAATATCGTTGCTGGCTTGAGGCACGTTCTCTAACAGACCCACCTTGTGCAGGTATTCAGGAGTAATCGCGAGGGCAATGGCGTCGCCGATCGCCTCATGAAAACCGTCATTCGCGCCGTTCTTGAACATGAACGGCTGATCCTTGTACGCGCGCTGGTAAAAGTTATGTCCGAGTTCGTGATGAATCGTGACGAAATCGGTACCCCGAACCTGGATACACATCTTCACCCGCAGATCGTCGAAGTTGTCGATATCCCAAGCACTGGCATGGCAGACTACGTCGCGATCGGCTGGCTTGGTGAAGAGTGACCGTTCCCAGAACGTCGGCGGCAGCGGAGGGAAGCCCATTGAGGTGAAAAATCCTTCGCCATATTTCACCATTCCTTTGGCGTCCAGATTTTTCTTCTTGAGCAGTTCGGTTATGTTGATACCTCCTTTGTCCTCTCGGACTCCAAGCAGATCGTAGACATTGCCCCACTCCTGCGCCCACGGATTGCCAAGCAAATGCGCTGGGAGCGGACCATCGAGCGGGACGACGTTCGGACCATACTTTTCCGCCATCTTCCAGCGAACGTAAGTGTGCAGCGAAACATAGAGCGGCTTGACCTGGTTCCACAACCGTTCCAAGTCGGCGGAAAAATCTTCTGGCGTCATGTCATAGCCGGCGCGCCACAAAGCGCCCGTGTCTTTGAAGCCGATTTCCCGCGCTCCCTGATTCGACAGATCGACGAAGCGCGCATAACGCTGCCGCATCGGAGGACCGATGGCGTGCCATCCCGTCCAGAGTTCTTTGAGCTCTTCGGGATTTCGGCTTGATGACATCAACTTCTCAATCGCAGTGATGTCGAGACACTCGCCATTCTTGCGGCAATATTTTCCTTTGCCGTAATCGGCATCGAGCGACACCCCTATCTCGGTCATTTCTCGACGTAACGCTGGATCGTTCGGCGCGGGCGCAGTGAGGGACAATTTCAACAGAAGGAACTTCCGCGTTAATTCGGGTGAGAGATTCAATCCGTCGAACCGTTTGGACTGTTCGACTAGTTTGGTGGTGATAGCGGTATTTTCATCGATTACGTCGGCGGCCATCGCCTGCGTGTCATCGGTGATGAAATTCTCCTGCACCCACGTAGCGCGTTGCACTTTGACATTCAGGTCGGCAAGCTGGGCTTCGGCCTTATTCATGAACTCCTGAGCTTCACCAGCAGTGGGAGCGGTATTTTGAGCGTAAATATTCATGGCGAGAAATAAGAATACGAAAGCAAGAGTTTTCATGACACCTCCGGACCAAACAAAAGATTATGAGGGATAGCAGTAGGTATTGTCAGCGAGGGTGCGGGTCCTGAGTGCAGGTTGAGTGGCGAGGAGAAAAACGCGAGCGTTGGTCTAAACAGCTCTCGGCGCGGAATACAGACTCTGTATTTCGCTTTTCACCTTTGCCGTCACGGCGTCTGTATCCCGCATAGTCAAACCGGCAGTTGAGATTGGAGTCCCCACGCGCATCTCGAGTGGCTGGCACTTGATGTGGTAGGTATTCATTGGCAGTAAATCAAAAGTGCCCACGAGTGCAATTGGAACAATATCCGCTTCTGCTTTGATCGCGAGAAAAAACGCGCCGGGAAGAAAGGGTTGGAGTTCACCATCTCGCGTGCGACCGCCCTCGGGAAAAATCACCAGCGGCGTTCCTTTTCGCAGGCTGCGCAAGGCCGATTTGATGGCTCCGATTGAAACCGACGGGTTCTGCTGGTTGATGCAAACCTGGCCTGACCGCTTCAGATGCCAGCCGATAAAGGGATATGAAAGCAGTTCACTCTTGAAAATAATCCGAAATTGAAAGGGCAAATATACGTAAAGGATCGGTATATCGAGTGCCGATCCGTGAGTCACCGCATACACGCGGGGTTTCGACACATCTGTACCGGTAAGATTCTCGCCGCCCGTGACTTTCACCGGCGACAAGATCGTCTTCATAATGAGCCACGACCAGAGATGCGCCAGACTGTGCTGGATTCGTCCGTCGCGTTCGAAGAGCGAGACGATGAGCGACAGTGTCCCTAAGACGATGGTGTAAGCCCAGATCAGCGGAGTAAGAATGAAATATGACCGCAGACGGCTCAGCCAACCGTGGTGGCGTGTAGCGGCCGTAGCGCGCGAGGTCCAAGCAGGGACAACCGTACCCGCCTCTGCGGGGGGAGACAATTTCACCCGCTCTTTATCCACCTCGACAGTTGTGGCCGTCTTGTTCAATTCTTTCCACCCAAAACCCACGTAGAACGGTTTAAACCTCGTCCCACGCGAAAAGCCTCGGAGACTTAGATGCGCGAGCCGAGCATTCGCATCGCCTCTCCAACAATGTAAATCGACCCAGTAACCACCACGATGCCGCACGGGCCGGCCAGTTCGCGCGCCCGGCCCAACGCCGACGCCACATCGGCGGCGTCTTCGATCTCCGCCGGCGCGGCAACGCGTTTCGCAGCTTCCCGAATCTCGTTTGCACTTGCGGAGCGTGGATTGTTAGCGTGCGTCACTATGACGCGCTTGGTGATCGGAAACAATATCTCCGTAATTTCCTGCATCGCCTTATCCCGCATTACTCCAAATACCATCGTGATTCCGCGCTCGCGGGGTCCATCTTTATAAACTGCCGAAAGTGTTGATCTGAGCGCCCAAGCCCCAGCAGGATTGTGCGCAACATCGAGCACGAACTCTGGATCGTCGCCCGTAGCCGGCACCAACTGGAAGCGTCCCGGCCAATGCGTTTGGCGAATGCCCTCAGCTATCGTCTCAGAGGTGATTTGAACGATTCCCTGGTTATGCAGCTCTTCCGCCGCCGCGACCGCTAACGCCAGGTTCCTCAATTGATGACGGCCGACCAACGGCGACTCGACCATAATTTGTGCGCCCATCACGTCCAGCGGATACCGTTGAAGTTGCCCACCGGCCGCAGTCCACTGATCACTACCGGGCGAGACGGGCGGCATGTATGGCACGGCATTCACGGCGCGCGCGCCTGCATCCAAAATTGCATTCCCAATCACGTCGTTCGCCTCTGGCGACTGCGGCAGGGTAACCACGACCCCACCCCGCCGGATGATCCCAGCCTTTTCTCGCGCAATCGCGGAGACGGTTTCACCCAAATATTTTTGGTGATCGAGGGCGATGTCGGTAATGATGCTGAGGCGCGGTTCGACGACATTCGTGGCGTCCAGTCGGCCTCCCATCCCAACCTCAAGCACCACCATGTCGGGCCGGGCGCGGGCAAAATACTCAAATGCCATGGCCGTAAGCATCTCAAAAAAGCTGGGATGCCAGGGCAAATCGACCTCTTCAACCAAACGCTCGGCCGTCCGATCTACAACGTCGTGAAGCACGGCGAAATCATCGTCCGCAATAAATTGGCCATTGAGACGAATGCGTTCGTTGATACGCACCAGATGTGGAGAAGTGTAGAGTCCGGTCTTTAACCCGGAAGCCTGCAAGATCGATGCAAGAGCTGCAGCCGTCGAGCCTTTGCCATTGGTACCGGCGATCAGCACGGCCGGAAAGCGATTTTCGGGATGCCCCAGAGCTGCCAGCAGCACACGCATATGCTCCAGGTTAAATTTGTGCGAAGGGGTCTGGGCCAGCTCGTGGCCAAGAGCGTACATTTGCGCGACTGCGGTTTCGTAGGACATTGATCGTTATGCGCGTCGGCTAAACGCACGAATAGCTGAGAGTCGGCTGTCGTTTGATACTGATTATTAAGGGTAACAAGTTCAGGCTGCTGTTATCGACCAACTCTCATTAGAAGGAGGCTGACAGAGGTCAAAGTGCTACCTACGAACTCTGAGGTGATCGAGCGCTTTTGGAGGATACGCTGACGAGGCGGTAACGAAAACTCGACTCACTAAGCCGCTGGTGCCATGAATTCCAGCGCCCGCGCAATATAAGGTTTTAGTCCCTTGCGGTCAACGACGGCATCGAGCATTCCGTGTTCAAGCAAGAACTCAGAACGCTGAAAACCGGGTGGCAGTTTCTGCCGGATTGTCTGTTCAATTACGCGTGGGCCAGCGAACCCAATCAGAGCGCCGGGTTCCGCGATATTAAGGTCGCCTAGCATGGCGAATGAGGCGGTAACTCCGCCGGTGGTGGGATCGGTTAGTATAGAAATATAGGGAACGCGCGCCGCATCCAAACGTGCCAGCGCGGCCGAGATCTTAGCCAACTGCATCAGGCTGATGACGCCTTCCATCATGCGCGCCCCTCCTGAAGCGGAAACGATGATTATCGGCGTCTTGGTTTCGAGCGCTTTCTCAATCGCGCGCGTGATCGCTTCGCCGACGACCGCGCCCATGCTCCCGCCGATGAAGGAATATTCCATCGAGCTGACGATCACCGGCCGGCCATTTAGTTTGCCCCGTGCGTTTAAGATTGCGTCTTTTAATCCGGTGTCGGATTTCGCCTGCTTCAAACGCGATGAGTAAGCTTTCAAGTCCACGAACTTCAGTGGGTCATTTGAAGCGAGATCGCTAGCAAACACCTCGTATTGATTGTCGTCGAGCAGTTGCGCCAAGCGGGTTCGAGCGTCGATGCGGAAATGCTTGTTACACTTCGGGCAAACGTTGAGATTGTCTTCAAGATCCTTTTTCCAGATAATCTGCCGACAGCCGTCACACTTCACCCAGAGTCCTTCGGTCCGCACTTTCTTCTCGCCAGAAGTGTCCAGGTGCCCGCTTTGTCGTTTGAACCAAGTCATAAGGGAATTTGTAATTCGGTAATTGTGTAATTTGGTAATCTGAAAAACCGAACCGCATACTCGCCGGGTTCAAATTACCAAATTACAGATTACAAAATCAGTATTCGATTCCTCTCTGCGCCATCACGCCCTTCTCGTAAGCGTGTTTTACCTGGCGCATCTCCGTTACCGTATCCGCAATTTCGACAATCGCCGGACTCGCATTTCTTCCCGTCAATATGACGTGCACCATCTCCGGCTTTTGCTTTAGAAACTCCGCCACCTTCCCCGCGTCCAGCATACCGTAACTGATGGCGTAATTAATCTCGTCGAGCACTACCAAATCCCAATCGCCCGACTGAATCGCCTTTTCGGCTTCGGCCCAAGCCTCTTCCACCATCCGCACATCTTCGGGGTCGGGTTTCTCCGCGCCAATTTTTACGAAGCCGCGCCCCATTTGCTTCATCACAAACTTGTCGCCAAAGCACTGCACCGCATCGAGCTCCCCATAGTGCCACGAACCCTTCAGAAACTGCAGCATCAGGACCCGCATCCCTTGTCCCACAGCCCGCAAGGCTGTACCCATTGCAGCCGTAGTCTTGCCTTTGCCTGGACCGGTATTTACGATAATCAAACCACGACGCAGATCGGCCATACTGTAATGATAAGGCTGTAAGGTAATCGTCGATTGTACGCGGACACGAGAGCCATGTCACAGGCGCTGAGGGACGACCGGCTGGATTGAATGCAAAGAGAAAGGCGGACGGTTTTGGGTTCCGTCCGCCTGCGTTTGCGGGGAGTAGACCTAGGGCATTTCTACGACTCGTGGCAGCTCGGGTTGACCTTGGTCCCTGGCTGGCCGCGAATCTTCGGCATCGAGCAAGCGCGCCGCGACCCGCAAAGCGTCCATCTCTTTGCGGACTCGCATCAACTCCTGCTCTTTGATTCGTAATACATCGTACGGGTTTTTCATCGGGGGAGGGCCTCACCTACAAATTTAGACTGGTTTCGCCTGTCTAGAAATACAGTAAGCCAGTTTCGCGTCGCCGTGAAGCTCTCAGAAGTTCATCGGGACAAGGAATTTGACTTGGCAGCGGTCTGCCGGGTGGCCGCTGCCCCGTTACCAGAAAGTTAATGTCCCAAGTGATAAGGATGATTCTTGAGAATCGTGAAAGCACGATAGATCTGCTCTAGCAAGATCACGCGGGCCAGTTCGTGCGGTAGGGTCATCCTTCCAAGCGACAGCACAAATCCAGCCTGGCGCCGCGCGTCTTCACCGAAGCCGTCGCTGCCGCCGATTGCAAAAAGGAGAGGAATCGCGCTGATCCGCTCGCGTTCCACAAACTCAGCCAGCTCTTCCGAGGAAAGCTGCTTCCCGCGTGCGTCCAGAAGAATGAGTTTGTGTTTCTCTTTCGTACGATTTTGACTTTTGTTTTGCGAACGTTCGCCGCTAGCCAGCGCGAGAATGGCATCCTCATCTCTCACCGCTACCCCGGCGACGTCGGCATAGTGCGAGATGCGCTTCAAATACTCGTCGGTGAGTGCCTGAATCGCCGGTTCTTTTGTCTTACCGATCCACGCGACTTTGATTTTCATGAATATCGGGTGGTTGCCGAAGTTCTACTTTCTAAGGTCACGCTTTGCCCGAGGCCAGTATCACATCAGCGCCAAATCGAATCTCATCCCCAACGCGATACTTCTCGATGGCCGCAACCGCCTCGGTATGTATCCCAGGCCAGTCTTCCGCCGAAACGCGCTCAAGCATTGGTCGAAAGGGAGCCGCAACTGCGCAGGCGTGTTCAAGAGCTTCTTCGGTATCGCCGGGCCAAGTCCAAGGAAGATTCTCAGTCGACTCCTCCACCGCTTCAAATCCTGCGGCCGTCAAGGTTTTCGAGAGAGATCCTGCGGACGAGAATCGGAAGGGGTCGGCTCCGTTAACCGGAAGCATTGACCCGCCGACGTGCCGGTGGACAATTTTCATCGTCGACTGCCAATAGGGTTGTTCGAAAGAACCCCAAGCCACAAAACACGCGCGGGCTCCCGGTTTTAGCACGCGGCGCAACTCCGTTAGAGCGGCCACGACATCGCTGAAGAACATCACTCCAAAGCGGCAAGTACCGAGATCAAAGCTTTGATCCGCGAACGGCAATTTGTGCGCATCGGCTTGATGGGTCGTGAAATTCAAGAGATTTTTGTTCCGAGCTCTCTCGGCGGCAATCTCTAGTAGTTCTGCACTCTGATCGATTGCCGTAACCGAACCCCTCGGACCGACGCGCTCTGCAAGGCTTATTCCGGGTTCGCCGGTGCCGCTGGCAAGATCGATAATGCGCATACCCGCTAACGGCCGCGAATATTCGACCAGGGCCTCGGTAACCGCCTTGCCCATAAACGCCGATTTCGCCTTCCATCTATCTGACGCTATCAGACGGTAAGAAGAACCCCACGACGCTTGGTTTGGAGTGGACACTTAGGCCTTCTTCTTTCGCGCCTTTCTGGGAACTGGCGAAGCGGCACTGACAGGGGTGAGTTCAAGTACGGTTTTCGCGGATTTGGAGCGCGCCTTAGCTTTGGCCATCAATTCTTCTGGTTCCACCTTTTTGGCCGACTTCCAGAGACGCTCCAGATCGTAAAACTGCCGCGCTTTCTCGGAGAAAATATGGACGACGAAATCGACGTAATCGAGTAATACCCATTCCGCCTGTTTATATCCTTCGGCGTGCGTCACGCGCAGGCCGAGACCTTCCAATCGCTCTTCCACGGCGTCCGCAATCGCTTGGATCTGCCGTGAGTTCGACCCGCTGCACATGACAAAGTAATCCGTGAAGGCGCCTGAATCCTTTTCCAACTCTAGAATGCTTAGATGGTCGGCCTGTTTGTCTTGGCAGGCGAGGATGGCTTCGTTTACCTGACTTTTGAGGTCATTCTTTTTCTTCATACGAGATGATTGATTGTAACCGCTTGGCTAGAAGACGTGCCCGCCTGATCGCGACCACCACTGAGGGGGCGTGCGACTTCGGAAAACTCACGGTGGGTGAACTCGGCCCCGCGCAGAGCGGCACTCGGCTATGCCTCTAACTTTTCACCAGCTTTTGCACGATAAAGTCCAGTTTTCCGAATGTAATCCGCCACTCTCGGATCGAGCCACCGCGACAGCGGCTTCCCTTTTGCTGCTGCTTCTCGAATCGCAGTTCCAGATATGCTTTGCTGCACTCCTTCGAGTAGATGCACCGTGACCCCTGGTAGGACGAGGTCCCCGCTCGCTTGTTGCTTGTGAAAAGGACGCGTCACATCCGCCCGCGGACGCACCTCGTCGGGTAAGGATTCGGCTACGTCCCGCAACGAATATCCGGGACGACTCGCTACGATGAAATCACATTCCGCCAAAAGCGCGCGCGCCTCGCGCCATTTCCCAATATCTCGGAAGGCATCGATCCCGATCAGAAAGAAAAGCCGATCCGATTTGTTGAGCCTTTTCTTCAGCCGTCGAACCGTGTCAATCGAATAGTTCGCCTCAACCGCGGCACTAGCGCTCTTCCGTCCAGCCGAAGAAAGTTCCGCAGCAGACCACTCAGGCGCTTCCAGCAGCGACGGAGTAAATCGCTTTTCATCTTGCGTTGCGAGCGCCACCATGGTGTACCGATGAATAAAAGCGGTAAGCGGATGTTTCTGCTTATGCGGAGGAACATTGGTTGTCACAAACAATACTTGGCGCAGCGAATACCGGCTGGCGGCCGCCTGCGCCAAGGCGATATGTCCGCGGTGGATAGGGTCGAAGCTGCCACCAAAAAGGCCGATGTTCATCTCCGAAGGTCCTGTCGACTTACCTTGTTCATGACCGCTAGTTTCATTATTCATAGCCGAGGTTGCAAGTCCTGTTGCACGACTATGTTCCTGGCGAGGCTTTTTGCACGAGCGAGTTTTGCGCAAACAAGCATCTGAGACTAGGCTGTGGACAAGCCGTTTGCTTCTTCGGGACGTCGCCCCCCGTTTGTGTTTCGCGGTTGTACCTCTGGCCACTGTGCCGCCGGGAAAATGCGGTGGACTGCCGTAACTCGCTCCGCGAGCGCTCGGTAAATAACATGAGGCCATGCGAATGAAACTCCCCGTCATCCGCAGCTTAGTTGTCGTTGCTCCTGCGCGCGCTTCTATTCTGCGCTACGGTGTCGCGCTTCTTAGTACGGTTCTGGCGCTGATCCCCACCTTATTCTTTTCTGACCTGGCCGAGAGCCGCCTGGTTGTTTTCGCAGTTGCCGTAATGGTCAGCGCCTGGTATGGCGGATGGAAACCCGGACTAGCCGCCACCAGTTTTGCGCTCACCGTTAGCGCCTATTATTCATTCACTGGAGCGCAAACTCCACATGAGTATCGCCGGTCGGTGGCGCATCTTGCGCTGTTTTTCGCCGTCGCTCTCCTAATCTGCTGGTTCAATGCCGCTCTTCGCGCAACACAGGAGAGCCTGCGCCGCTCCGAGATCAACTTTCGCTCGCTCGTCATGAACGCTCCCTACGGCATCTGCCGTTGCAATGCCGTGGGAATCCTGCAAGACGCAAATCCGGCTCTCGTCGCCATGTTTGGTTATGACAGTGCGGCCGAAATCACAGGCCGCCACTTGGGAAGCCTTTATGCCGACGCGCAGCAATGGTTTCAAACTGCGGATTATTTTCACGCCCGCAAAGAGTTCAACAATCTTACAACCGAGTGCGTGCGCAAGGACGGCGCAGTACTGGTGGCGCGCATTTCTGGACGATCAATTCCGAATGGCAAGACCGGAGACAACTACGAGATCTTTATGGAGGACATCACCGAAACTCGTACGTTGGAGCAGCAACTGCGGCAGGCACAAAAAATGGAGGCCATCGGCCGGCTCGCCGGCGGTATTGCACACGACTTCAACAATCTGCTGATGGTGATCTCTGGTTACGCCGAGTTCTTGCTAGAGCGTCTGGGCCCCGATCTCAGGCTTCGGGGGCCGGCACAGGAGATCTCCAATGCCACGCAACGGGCAACGTCTCTGACCCGCCAACTTCTGGCCTTCAGTCGTAAGCAAATGCTGGCGCCGAAAATCCTCGACTTAAACGATGTCGTCGCCGAGAACCTAAAAATGCTTACCCGAATGATCGGAGAAGACATCGATCTCGTAATGGTTCCCGGACCAGGACTAGGCGCCGTCCGCGCCGATCCGGGGCAGATCGACCAAGTCATCATGAACCTGGCGGTAAATGCTCGAGATGCTATGCCACAAGGCGGCAAACTTACCATCGAGACCACCAACGTAATTCTGGACGAGAGTTTTGCGCGCATTCACGCGCCGCTCACTGCAGGCGAATATGTGATGCTCGCTATCTATGACACCGGCGTAGGCATGGATAGCGATACTCAGTCTCATATCTTCGAACCATTTTTCACCACCAAGGGCTCAAAAGGGACGGGTCTCGGCCTTTCTACTGTTTACGGCATCGTGAAACAGAGCGGCGGATTTATATTCGTCGACAGTCAGCCGCAGCGCGGTACCGTATTCCGTGCCTACTTCCCTCGAGTGGACGGTCGCGAAGAGGTCGCCGCAACACAGGAATCGCTCAGCCTTCCTCGTGCCGATCGCGGTCAAGAGACTATCCTTCTCGTCGAGGACGAAGCCAATCTCCGTCGCCTCACCCGTCAGTATCTCGAAACCCAGGGCTACAAAATTCTTGAGGCTGAAGACGGCGCCGCTGCACTGCAAATCGTTGACGGCTATCAGGGCACCATCGATCTGCTGCTCACCGATGTAATCATGCCGGGCATGAACGGCAGAGAATTGGCTGCTCACATCGGCACTCTTCTTCCGAATGTTCGCGTGCTCTTTATGTCTGGGTATACCGAGAACGCCGTTGGTCACGACGGAACGCTCGACCCCGGCATCTCGCTGCTACAAAAACCGTTCAGCCTTCCCGCTCTGAAAGATCGCGTGCGAGAGGTGTTGGCTTCCGAAGCCATTCCCTTGGAGGTTCAAATGTCGTCACACACAGGTGCGGTCATTATTGGGGAAAAAGTTCCACCCTTTCGCGCCCGGAGGTTCAATCTTCAATTGCCCCTGCTTTACCGCTTACTCGGAGAAAAAAGTTGGCGCGTGGGGACTACCGAAAACATCAGCCGCTCGGGATTGCTCTTTCAAGCACAAGAGATGCTCACTCCGAGTGTGCAACTAGAAATCAGCCTCGTTCTGCCTGCAGAGATTGCGGGACTCGCAGCCACCGAGGTCATCTGTCGCGGAGAAGTTGTTCGGGCCTTTGAAACTCCAAAACCGAAACAAGAAAAAGGCGTGGGTCAAACGCAAACCGTAACCCCAGCATTGGCGGCCAAGATTCTGCAATATCACTTTCAGCACGGCGCGCGCGTGGGCGAAGCGTAGAAACCGTGTAATGGCGGACTTTGCCTTGTGCAGATACCCGCGTTCTGCCAGTAACTAACCGAAGTTACTTCCGATAATCGATCAGCTTGGACAAGACCTCTTTAGACTGTTACATTGCCGCCAGTACTCTTGTATCGCGCAGTGAGGCTAACCATGTCGCTGGTGGTGAAATTGGAAGATGATCTTGGCGAACGCGGCGAGTGGGTAATGCTGCACGGGGTGGTGCCAGCCGCCAATCATGCAGATTTCCTCTTGCTCGGCGGCATCGATCCATTTGGCAAAACTGTTTTCAATCACCTGCAGATGGAGGCCTTTCTACAAGAATGGGCTCGCGCAAAAGAACGCGTTCGCGATGAATCTGAGTTAGAAGCTTGGGAAAAAGTCCGGCATATGGCGGAAACCTGCCGTGCCGACCGGGACCTATATCTGCGTTTCGTCGGCAATTAGCTCATTGGAAAACGAAGTCTCTCCTTGGGCGACAATCCGCCCGGCGGCGAGGGGGTAGTGAGTTTTAAATTCCTCGGTCCTTACTTCTGCGGCAAATTCGCAAGCAGGAAGTTCAGCACGTTGTCTCCCATGATGAGCCGAATCTCGCGTTCGGAATATCCCGCTTGTAGCATGGCGTCGGTGATTTCGACCAAGCCAGTGGTATCGAACGGCTCGGTCACGGCACCATCAAAGTCGGAGCCCAACGCCACATGTTCAACGCCCACGCGATCGGAAACATAGCGCATGGCTCGTACTATCGCGGCTGCATCGATGCCGCAAGTTGCAGTATCCCAATATCCAATACCGATCAATCCACCCTTGGCGGCCACCGCCCGAACCTGATCGTCTGTGAGATTTCGATTGTTATTGCAGGTGCCCTTAACTCCAGTATGGGATACGACCAGCGGACGAGTAGCAATCGCCAAAACGTCTTCACTCGTCTTTGCCGATGCATGAGCCAGATCGATGATCATGTGCCGTGCTTCCATCTCTCGCACCCATTCGCGGCCTTTGTCCGTGAGACCGATCTTTTGGACGCCCGCTGCCGATCCTCCAATATCGTTATCGAAAAAATGGCTGGGAGACATCATTCGATATCCCGCGCGATAGAGTACGTCGAGGTTTTCCAGGTTGCCGTCGAGAGCGTGCGCACCTTCAATCGCAAGCAATCCAGCCGTGAGCTGAGGTTTGCTGCGCCGCCTTTCCAGATAACTCGCAAGGTCGGCGGAACTCTGAATTACGACAAACCCTCCATCTGAACCGCCAGCGAATCGATGTAAGCGCCGCGCTTGGTACAACGCTCGTTGCGTCAGGCTGCCCCAGGTCGACATCGGCCAACGCCCCACCACTGCGAGCGCCGTGATGTCATCCCTCTTGTCGGTATTACTCTCGATGTTCAATCCATGCGGACTCTTTGTCGGCAGCGAGAACACTTGCAAAGCTACGTTGCCATCCGCCAGTCGCGGAATGTCCAAGTGTCCGGACGTTCCTCGCTCCAAAAGATCGCGCCCCCAGAGGAGGGAATCCGCATGGAGGTCCGCGACATTCAACTCTTTGTGCAGACGCAGAGCCCGATCCGATGCGCTATAAGGCGGCTTCTTCACCAGTTTGTTTTCGCCCTGATCTACCAGTCGGGGGATTTCCGTAAGAAAGGCGATCGCAATGAAGATCACC
>OBLW0100002844.1_pt1 | contig 13859 bp, 14 predicted proteins | sample 1520161 | NCBI WGS metagenome assembly OBLW01 (sample SAMEA3539309, study PRJEB22396) | soil metagenome | biome: tundra; feature: field; material: soil | place: USA | collected 2010-05 | depth 0.15 m
GTGCGCACCGGTCGCAGCCTAGCTGCGTCGCCACCGCGCGGCCACCCATCCCGCTACACCACCTCGCGACCGATCCCGGCCAAGCCTCACTTGGCCTTTCTCCCGCACCGCAAATCTCCCGCACAGCAAACTGACGCCCGTCGGGCCGCTCAGGCTCGGCGGGCGACCACGAGCCACTCGACGTCGTCGACTGGTTCGACGCGCGCGTCCCAGGCGGGCGCCAGCGCCGTCCCCCACTCGGCCGCATCGAGCAAGGTGGCGTCGATCGACGCGCCCGTCACGAGGTCTTCGTAGACGCAGGTGCGCGCGCCCGTTCGACGGACCCGACGGTCGATGCCCTGCAACGCTTCGGGCGGGCGCTCGAGCCACGCCGGGGAGGGGACCTCGATGACGAGGGCGCCGCCGGAGCGGACGACGCGCGCGAGCTCGCCCGCGAGGCGGCGGATCGCGTCGTCGTCGGGGGGATGGGCGAGGGTGCCGTGGAGCGCGAGCGCGGCGTCGAACGCGCCGACCTCGAACGGGAGTGGAGAGGCCCAGAAGTCGGCCCGCACGAGCGGGACGGGCCGCGCGCGATGGGAACAGCGCGCGAGCATCGCCCGCGACGCGTCGAGGCCCGTCGGGAGGTATCCGGCGTCGAGGAGCGCCGAGAGCTCCCGGCCGGTGCCGACGCCGAGATCGAGCACGCGCGCGGGCGGCGACGGAAGCGCCGCGAGCGCCCGCGTCATCCGTCGGCGCGACTCCGCCGGAGGCAGCGCGTACGCGCGCTCGTACCGTCCGGCGACGGCGTCGAAGAAGACTTCCGCCGCCCCCGCGGTCACCGGCGGACCGCATCGCAGTACGCGAGGTACATCGCCTCGTGCATGCCGGCGAGCGCGATCGCGCGCGCGACGAGCCCGGCGCGATCGGCAGCGTTCCACGTTCGCTTCGGAGGGCGCTTGGCCCCCGTGCGGTGGGCCACCCCGAGGAGCGCGCCGAGGTGGCGCGAGAGCGGTTCGAGGTCGATGCTCGCGAGCCGGGCGAGGTCGAGCTTGTCTTCTTGCGGCGTGAGGCGCCGCACGAACATCGATTCGCCGCGCAACTTGGTTGCACCGATCATGCGCGGCGGACGCGCGAGGCAGGCCTCGAGCGCCGTCACCACGCGCTCGGCGGGTTCGAGCCGCGGGGGACGCACGAGGCAGGCCGACGAGGGCGTGCCCTGCGCCTTCATGTCGAAGATCCAGGCTCCGTCGCGGCCTCCCTTGCCGCGAACGAGGAGCGCGACACGCAGGCAGCCGAGGCTACCGGTTCCGGCGACCCGGAAGGCTGCGTCCAGCACCTCGAGCGCCTCGGCCGGCGCACGCTCCGAGCCCGCGAGCTTCTTGCCGTACTTCCCGAAGGCCTTCTCGGCTCGTGCTCGGAGCTTGGGCGTCAGCTCCGCGTAGCGCGGGCCGCGCACGAACTTCCGGGCCCCGCGGACAACCGTGGTGCGCGCGTCGAGCAGCTCTTTGCGCGTACGAGCCCGCACCTTGTCGACGAGCCGGGTCACCACCGGGGGCCCCGAGGGGACCCGCTTTCGGTGGAAGAGAGCGCCGACGTAGGCATCGAGCAAGGCGTCGCAGAGCTCGAGCGCCCGACGCCCGTCGACGCCCATCTCGCGGCCGCCGAGAACGAGGCTCGTCAAGAGGCGCAGTACGTCGAGCCGCCAGGGGCCGATGAAGGCATCGTCGAAGTCGTTCAGATCGAAGACGACACCTTCTTGGGAGTGGGCCGCGCGCGTCTCGGCCACCTTGAGCGCCCCGGTTCGATAGGCGCCGAAGTTCTCGAGATGAACGTCGCCCGCGAGCCACCCTTCGCCCGGGGGGCCTTCGACGAGCGCGGGGTGAGCCCCGAGGACCTCGTAGAAGAGAGGCGCCGAGCCCCGGAGGAGCGCGAGCGGCGACACGACCATGCGCGCGGCCTTGTGAGCGAAGAGGTGCGGGAAGTGATTGAGGCGAGCGCGGTCGATCTCGATTTGTCGGCGGGCGAGGCGAACGGGATCGACGGTCAGCATGGATCTGGCGTCAGGTTACACGCGTATTCGACTACATTCGCCGTACGTGTTCACGTTCGAGGAGGTCGCCCGAACCCTGCTTGCTCGCACTGTGACGAGGCGTCTCGAGGCGCCTCCGCGGGTGCAGGTCATCGCGGTCGGCGGCTCGACGCTCGGTGGCTCGGGCAAGACGCCGCTCGCCATCGCGTGCGCGAAGGAGCTGGCCGCGTCCGGGGCGCGTGTGGCCATCGTCGGTCACGCGTACCGCTCCGATCCGCGACGCGCGCGCGTGGTGTCGCCGGTGGACCCGATCGACGAGGTGGGTGACGAGGCTCTGCTCGCGGCGCGCTCGCTCGACCGTCCGGGCTCCGAGAGGGTGAGCGTGGTGGTCGCGCCTACGCGGGGCGAGGCGATCGATCGGGCGGCGCGCCTGGCCGATGTCCTCGTGCTCGACGGGATCGCGCAGCTCGGGCCGACGCCGGCGGCGCTGTCGTTGCTCGCGGTCGATCCCGAGCGTCCCTGGGGTCGCCGCCCGGCATTGCCTCCACGGGGTTCCGTGAGAGCCCCGGTCGAGACGCTCGTGGCCGCGTGCGATGCCATCGTGACGGTCGGCGAGGGCCGGCCCGCCGATGGGCTCTTCGAGCTGGGCCGGAGCGTCTGGCCTTCGCGGGTCGACTCTCGAGGCGTCCTTGTCGTGGGATCCTCGGCAGGGTCGATCCCGGGGGGAGTCGACGAGTGGGTTCATGAGGGGACAATCATGACCTTGCTCCCGTGGCCGGCGGTGCGGGCGCTTCGCGTCGGGCTGCTGACCGCGCTTGCGCGCCCCGAGCGGATCATGAGGACGCTGGCGGCCCGCGGGGTCGTTCCTCGTGCGACCGTCAGCACCCGTGATCACGGCCCCTTCGGCGGCCGCGCCCGCCGCCGCGCCGCAGCCGAAGCGCGGGACCACGGCATAGACATGTGGCTGGCGACCCCGAAGTGCGCGCTCCACGCAGCCCGGGACCTACCGGCCCTCCGTGTGGCTGTCGTCGACCACCTCGTCACGCTGCATCCGTCACTGCGCAAGCGGCTGCGCGACATCGCGTCGAGCGACGCGCAAGCGATGGCCGCACCTTGACCGGGCGAAGGTGCACTAATACCCTAGAATTACTGGCGACTAAGTCGATAGTGCCCGCTCGTAAGTACGCCCGTCGGGCCGCTTGTCCCCGCTGCATAGTCATGATGATGAGGCCCCGCGCGTGAGCGAGTCCGAGGAGAAAACTCGAGTCACGGCCATTGTGCAGAAGCCCCTGGGGGGAGCCGAAGGCGGCCCCAAGGGCAACGACTGCCTCGTGGTCATCTACACCAAGGAGCCCAGCCTTCTCGGGCGCCGGTTCGTTCTCGACACCAGCCCGATCCGCATCGGGCGAGGCGCCGAGAACCAGGTGGTGCTCGAGGGAGATAGCGTCTCGCGAAGGCACGCCCACTTCGAGCAGCGCAGCGGAGCGTGGTGGTGCGTGGACGACGGCTCGACCAACGGGTCCTACGTCAACGACGAACAGATCATGCGCGAAGCCCAGCTCGGCAACGGCGACCGCATCAAGATCGGGCCGACGATCTTCAAGTTCTTGACCGGGCAAGACGTGGAAGCCCAGTACCACGAAGAAATTTACCGAATGACCATCATCGATGGTCTAACGCAGGTGCACGTCAAGCGGTACCTCCTCGAGGCGCTCGACAAGGAGCTGATGCGGGCTCGCCGCCACGTGCGCGACTTGAGCTTCCTGATGCTCGATATCGACCACTTCAAGCAGATCAACGACGTGCACGGCCACCTTGCCGGCGACTACGTCTTGAAGGAAGTGGCGCGCATCATCCAGCAGCGCATTCGTCGCGACGAGGTCCTCGCGCGCTACGGCGGCGAAGAGTTCGCCATCATCCTGCCGGAGACGACGCTCGAGGGAGCGCACGCGCTCGCCGACGGCCTGCGCGAGAAGATCGAGCAGAGCCGGTTCGTCTTCCAGAGCGAGATCATTCGCGTCACGATCTCGATCGGCGGAGCGCTCCTGCAAGAAAGCGATCGCACGAGCCTCGATCTCATCAAGCGCGCCGACGAGAAGCTCTACGAAGCGAAGCGCGCCGGCCGAAACCGCGTGCTCGTGTGAGCGTCCGGCGTGGGCGTCCGACGTGACCGACCCTGACGATCCGCGGCGGCGCCGGCCGAACGAGCGTGCTAACCGAGGGCGCGATGAGCCGCCTCCCCGCGATTCGCGTGGCGCCTCCGGGACCCCGGTCTCGGGAGCTCGCGTCGCGGCTGATCGCCGTCGAGTCACCAGCGTTCGACGCGCGGCGTGAGACTCGCGCACGGCAAAGCGGCGCCGAGCAGTCGCCGATCGTCTACGAAAGGGGCGAGGGCTCGAACGTCGTCGACGTCGACGGCAACGTCTACGTCGATCTGGCCGCTGGTTTCGGCGCGCTCTTGCTCGGGCACGTGCCGTCGCGAATCGCCGCGGCCGTCGCCGCCCAGGAGCAGCGCATGTGGCTCGCGCTCGGCGACGTCTACGCCGCGGAGTCGAAGGTGCTCCTCTGCGAGCGCCTCGCGAAGCTGTACCCGGCGCCCGGCGCGCGCGTCATGCTCGGCTCCACGGGCGCGGACGCGGTGACCGCGGCGCTGAAGACCGCCGTGCTCGCGACCGGTCGCGCGGGCGTCCTCGCCTTCGAGGGCGGATACCACGGACTCTCGCACGGGCCGCTCGCCGCGTGCGGTCTGCACGCGAGCTTCCGAGAGCCGTTCGCCGGTCAGCTGAACTCGCACGTGACCTTCGCGCCGTACCCGCACGACGCGCGGTCGCTCGCGGTCACGATGGGGGCGGTCGAGCGCGCGCTGGCAACCGGCGCGATCGGAGCCGTGCTCGTCGAGCCGGTTTTGGGGCGGGGCGGATGCGTCGTGCCCCCGGCGGCGTTCCTGCCGTCCCTTGGCGCCGCGTCGGCGCGGGCGGGGGCGCTGCTCGTCTGCGACGAGATCTGGACCGGCCTCGGCCGGAGCGGCGCGTGGTTGGCGAGCGTCGAGGCCGGGGTTGTCCCCGATCTCGTGTGCCTCGGCAAGGGCCTCGGCGCCGGACTGCCCATCAGCGCCTGCCTCGGCAGCGCCGCGGCGATGGCGGGGTGGGGAGCTCACGGGGGAGCGACCCTCCACACGGCGACCCATTTCGGCGCACCTGTCGCGTGCGCCGCTGCGCTCGCGACGCTCGACGCCGTCGATGCCCTGTCGCTCGTTTCCCGGGCGCGCGACGCCGGCGAGCGATGGATGGCCGGGCTTCGAGCGCGGCTCGCGGGCGCAGGCGTCACGGGCGTCGTCGGCGTGCGCGGTCGCGGCCTCATGGTCGGCGTTGCGCTCACAGGGGGAGCCGCTCGCGCGCTCGCCGTGTCGCGCCGGCTCTTGAACGAAGGGTGGATCGTCGTCACGGGCGGCGCGGCGGGGGATGTCCTCACCCTGACCCCGGCCCTCGACATCGACGAGTCGCTCCTCGAAGCCTTCGCCGAGGTCCTCGCCGTCGCGGCGATCGCGACGAACAGCTAACACGCGGAGCGCTCATGAGCCCTCACCTCCGGAGCGACGCACTGCATGGGCGCGTTCGATCCATGATCCGCGCCTTCGTCTGCGGCGACGCGCCGCCCGAGTCGTTCGACGCCATCGCGGTCGATCTCGTCGCGTTCCAGGCCGAGCGGGTCCCCGGGTACGCGAGGCTGTGCGCGGCCCGCGGGGTCGACCCGCGATCGATCTCCCGAGCCTCCGAGGCGCCCGCCGTTCCCGCCGAGGCGTTCAAGATGGCGAGCGTCTTCGCGTTCGACGCGCGCGAGGCAATCGCCACATTTCGCACGAGCGGCACCACGCTCGGGGCTCGCGGCGCCCACGCGATGCGCGAGACGGGCTCGTACGACGCGGCGGCGCTGGCGTTCGGAGGCGCGATGTTCGCGCCCGACCTCACGGAGCCGCGAGTCCCGCGTCCGCCGGTGCTCGTCATCGGGCCGTCCCGTGCCGAGGCGCCGGACTCGTCGCTGACGCACATGTGCGCGCTCTTCGCCCGCACGCTCGGCGCGAGCCAAGAGGGCTCGTTCTTCGTTCGCAGCGGCGTGCTCGAGGTCGGGCGGCTGCGGGCGCGCGTCGCGTCGCTGCCGCGCGAAGGCCCCGCGATCGTCCTGGCGACCAGCTTTGCTCTCGTGCATCTTCTCGAGGATCTCGGCTCCGGCGCCGGCTCCCACAACCTCGCTCTCCCGTCAGGGAGCCGCGTCATGCAGACGGGAGGGTTCAAGGGACGCTCGCGCGAGGTCTCTTCCGCCGAGCTCCGCCGCGACGTCGCGCGCGTCTTCTCCGTCGACGAGCGCGCTGTCGTCGCCGAGTACGGAATGACCGAGCTGTCGAGCCAGTTCTGGGAGGCGACGCTCGTCGACGATCGCGCCCGCCACGGCTTCTATGCCGAGCCGCCCTGGGCGCGCGTGGTCCCGGTCGACCCCGCGACCCTCGCGCCCGTGCCCGACGGAGCCGTCGGGATCGCGCGGATAGAGGATCTCGCGAACGTCGATAGCGCGTTCGCCATCTTGACCCACGACCGCGTGAGGCGCGCGGGGGCTCGGTTCGAGCTGCTCGGGCGCGAGCCGGGCGCTTCGCCTCGCGGGTGCTCGATCGCGCTCGACGAGATGCTCTCCGCGAGCGCGGCGAAGGCGGCGGACCGATGATCCGTGGCGCCGACGAGCGCGTCGCCGACGTGCGGCGACTCCTGGCGGCGGCCTGTCGGGTGTACGAAGAGCGCGCTCGCATGGCGACCGCGCTCGCGCGTTCGACGGGACTGTCCGCCCAGGGCGTGGAGCTCGGGTTCGCGTCGCTGGAGCGTGAAGCATCCACCGGCGAGCTTCACGCTCTCGTCGCCTCCGCGGGAGACGCCGCGCACGTCCACGTGATCCTGTCGGCGAACGTCTTCGTCGCGCCGCTGCGCGCGATCGCGGTCGCGCGCGCGGCCTCCGGTCGGGTCACCGTCCAGCCGTCGTCGCGGGATCCCTTCCTGGCGCGCGCACTGGTCGACGCCGCCCATGATCCGGCGATCGGGCTCGCCGAGGGCTCCTCGCCGTCCCCCGAGGTCGACCGGATCGACGTCTACGGTCGCGACGAGACGATCGCCGCCGTTCGTTCGAGCGCATGCGCGGGCGTCGTCGTTCGTGGCCACGGTGCAGGGCTAGGCGTTGCGATCGTGACGGCTGCGGAGTCGACCGACGCCTCGGCCCGAGCGCTGGCGGCCGATGTCGTCCCCTTCGAGCAGCGCGGATGCCTCAGCCCGCGCATCGCCTTCGTCGAAGGGCCGCTCGAGCGAGGCGCGAAGTTCGCCGAGGTTCTTCACGAGGCTCTCGAAGCGTGGGAGTCGAGCGTCCCGCGGGGGACGCTGACGGCGGCCGAGCAGGCCGATGCGGCTCGATGGCGCGACGCGCTGGCCTTCGCGGGGCCGACGTGGGCCGGCGCCCGTCACGCCGTGGCGCTCGCCACGTTCGCCGGTCCTGCGACCTTGGCCGTCCCGCCCGTCGGTCGGCACGTCCTGGTCCTCGCGGTCGCGAGTCTCGATGAGGCGCGCGTGGCCATCGACTCCATCGCCCGGTTCGTCGTCACGGTCGGGGCGAACGATCCCCAGCGACTCGCGGCGAGTCAGGCCGGCGCGCGCGTCGTGCCGCTGCACGCGCGCCTCGCCCGGCTGGGGGCGATGCAGCGCCCGCCGCTCGACGGACCGGTGGACCGGCGTGGCTCAGTCTGAGGCGTCGTCATCTTCCGCGGGGGCCGCGTCGGGCACTGCGCACGCGCCGTCGAGCGCGTCGAGGGGGGCACACGCGGGCGTGCAGGACAGATCCGTCACGCAAGTCCACCGCGCGCCCTCGGCGGTCGCGCCGCACGAACAGCCCCCGTCGCAAAACGCGAAGCACCGGAGCGGCCCCGCCCGGGGGCACGACGTACCCGCCCCGGTGAACGCGTCACAGAGATCGAACGCGCTGATGTCCACGTCGCCGTAGCTGGCGTCGCCGGCGGAGCTGGCCCCCTGGGTTCCACATCCAAGCGTGGCGCCTGCCCCCGCCAGGGCCGCCGCGAAAGCGACGACGCTCGACCATCGCGCCCCCCGAGAGCTCCGCTCGCGCCTCGGCTCAGCGGCCAATCTTGCTCTCCCTCTCGCTCGAGGCCTTCAGGACGTCGTGGCTTTGTCGGGGATGATCTGGACGCGCCGCTGGGGCTCTTGGCCCATGCTCTCGGTGCGCACGCCTTTGATGTCGCGGAGGGCCATGTGCACGATTCGTCGCTCGCGGGCGCTCATCGGGTCGAAGGTGATGACCTTGCCCTCCGCCGCGACGCGCTGAGCGAGACGGCGCGCCATCTGACCGAGCTGGTCTTCGTGCCGCGCTCGATAGCCTTCGGCGTCGACGATGACGTGACGTCGCGCGTCGCCCGGGCGTACCGCCACCCGCGCGGTCAGGTACTGGATTGCGTCGAGGACGTTGCCCTTCTTGCCGATGATTCGACCCGAATCGGGCCCTTCGATCTCGATGCGGATCTCGTCGGGCGAGCCCTCTCCGTCGTCGGGGGGGACGTTCGCTTCGACTTCCATCTGCATCTTGACGACGAGCGTTCGGACGAACGCGAGCGCCTTCTGCGTCTGCGGGTCCAGTGTGGTCTCGTCGACAGCGGGCGCGGACGCCCGCTCGTTCAATGGCTGCTGCTCAGTCACGAGCGTTTTCCTTTCTTGTTTTCCTGCTTCACGACGGTCTCACCCCGCGCGGGCGCCGGCGGTACGCCGACCCGCGGGAAGAGCTTCTCCACGGCCAGCTGTTGAGTGATCCCGAGCAAGCTGTTCGTCAACATGTAGACGCCGAGCGCGGCGGGCAAAAAGAGCATCATGACCGTGAAGATGCCGGGCATGAGGAACATCATCATCTTGGCCTGCACCGGGTCCATGCCCTGCTGCGGAACGATCCGCTGCTGCACGATCATCGTCGCGCCGAGCACCAGAGGCAAAACGAAGAACTTGTCGGGCGCCGAGAGGTCGCTGAACCAAAGGAACTTCGAGTGGTAAAACTCCACCGCGGTCTGCAGGGTCGCGTAGAGCGCGAACCAGATCGGCATCTGCACGACCGCGGGCAGACACCCGCCCAGGGGGTTCACCTTGTTCTTCCGCCAGAGCTCCATCATCGCCAGGTTCTTGGCTTGCGCGTCATCTTTGAACTTCGCGTTCAAGGCGTCGATCTCCGGCTTCAGCCGGCGCATCGCGATGGTGCTCTGAATCTGCTTCCACGTGAGCGGGAAGAGGCAGATCTTGAGACCGATCGTCAGCACGATGATCGCGAGGCCCCAGTTGCCGAACGCCATGTTCGCGTGGATCCAGGTGATGATCGTCACCAGGACCTTCGCGATGATCGAGAAGGTTCCCAGGTTGATGAGGTCCTGGAGCTTCGGCCGGCCCCCGGCCGCCTTGGCCAGAACGTCGCGCTCCTTCGGGCCGAAGAAGGCGATCTGGCGGTACGTCGCCGACTCGTGGGGCGCGAGCGTTCGCGCCGGGTACTCGAGGCGCGCGTGGTAGACGTCGCCCGCCTGGTCGTCGTCGGGCTTCTGATCGGCGCCGAACCACTGCTCCGTGAGCACTGCGCAGGCCGGCTTCGCGCCGCTCTCGCTCGGCGCCACGTCGAGCGGGACGATGGCCTGCGCGAAGTAGTAGTTCGAGATCGCCGCGTAGCGATCGGTGAGGGGCTCTTCGAACCAGAAGGGCGGCTGCTTGAACACCTTGTCGTCTTTGGCCTTGCGCTCGACCTCGTCGTTCCGGGCGCACTCGAGCCCCGTCTGGAACGGCGACACGCGCCCGAGCTTGCTCTTCACCTGGGCGTTCGACCGATACGCGAACGCCTCGATCGACGTCACGTGACGCTTCGGCGAGTCGGCGAGGTTCGTCAGCGTGGTCTCGACGTTGAGCTCGAATGGGCGCTCGCCGGCCGCGATCGTCTTCACGACCTTCGCCTGCTCGTCTTCGTACGTGAACCGGCACGTCTCGGCCGCCGAGCTCGGATCGAGCTTCCATTCGAAGCGGTCGTACTTCAGCTGATCGTCGGGCGAGAGGGGCGTGCCGGCGTGACGAAAGAGCGTCCGCAGATTTCGCCAGCGTTCGTGGTCGGGCGTGGTCGACATGTCGCCCGCGTCGCTCTTCGCGTAGCGCGCGTCGGTCAGCCAGAAGTGAGTCAGACCCGCCCCGCGCGACGAGAGCTCCGCCACGTAGCGATTGCCGTGGATGGTGCACGACTCGCCCGGCGGCGGAGGCGGCGGAACCGGCTTGCCCGGCTCGACGTCGAGGACGTCGGGCGCGAAGCTCGGCGCGTCGATGTACGACTCGCCGATGGCCTGCGCCACCGCATCGCCGGGCTTCTTCTCGAGGAAGAAATGGTACCCGAGGTACATGAGGCCGGCAATGAAGATCCAGCGTAAAACCGAGTTGCGGTCCATGAGTCCTCAGAGCGCCTTGGACACGCCCTGCCGGGGGGCTCGCGTCGTCGGCGGGGGATCGTAGCCCCCGGGGTGAAAGGGATGGCACTTACACAGGCGCACGATCGAAAGCAAGCCGCCCCGGAACACGCCGTGATCCCCGAGACACGCCGCCGCGTACCGCGAGCAGGAGGGCTCGAAGCGACACGTCGGCCCCAGGAGACGCGAGATCGTTCGCTGGTAGAGCGTGATCAGCGCGATGAGGAGGCCGGCGAGCGTGGGCATGGAGGTCAGGCATCGCCGCTGTCGTCGGCGGGGGTGCCGGGAGGATGATGCGACCTGGACCCGCGCGCCAGCGCCTCGGCAGCCCGCTTCACCAGGAGCCGCGCCACGGAGAGCCACTCGGCTCGCACCCGCGCGAGATCAAGCTCCGGCGAGCCCGGCCGGGCGATGACGATCAGATCGACCCCCGCTGGGACGAGATCGGGCCAGGTGCGGAAGCACTCTCGACAGAGGCGTTTGACGCGGTTTCGCTGCACGGCGCCGCCCACACGACGGCCCACGACCAGGCCGAGCCGCGACGGGCCGGGGACCGGCTGAGCCGCCACGAGCAGCGTGAAATGGGGGGTCCCGACCCGCCGCGTCGCTCGATCGTTCTGCGATCGTACGAACTCGGCGTGCCTGCGCAGCCTGCGGTCAGGACCGAAGGCCATGGCACGTCTTTCCCGTCCGACAGCGCGCGCCCCCCCGATCATCCGCCAAAAGCGCACACGCGGCGGAGCGGCTCGACAGGCGCGCGGCGGCCCGCCTCTACTTCTTGTAGATGGTCGGCACGAGGCGCTTGCGGCCCTTGCGGCGCCGGTTCGTGAGCACCTTGCGACCACCTGCGGTGGCCATACGGGCGCGGAAGCCGTGCGTGCGCGCGCGGCGGATATTGTGGGGCTGGTAGGTGCGCTTCATGGTGCTCCGCGTTTCCGGCGCCGGAAGAGAGCACCGGACGGCCCGCCGGTCAAGTGGTGGAGGCCAGGCATTTGTTGGTACCGGCCGGGGGGCGCGGTGTTTTACTCTCAAGCGCGAATGATTCGCTTCGAGTGGCAGCCGCCATCGCTCTTCGGGAAGTGGACGCGCTCCGCAATTGCGGCGGGCCTGGGCCTGGGCCTCGTGCTCTTGCCGCAGCGGGCTGACGCTCAGCAGCAAACTTTTCACCTCGACCGCCTCGAAGTGCCGGGCGCCCCGGACGATGGGGTCGTTCTTTTCCGTCCGGTCACGCGGCCGCAGTCGATCTTCTACGCCCAGCTCGGGCTCGGACTGTCGATCAATCCCCTTCGAACGCGCGACATCACGAACTACGAGCCGGCGCTCCGCGGGTCGGCGACGAACGTCATCACCGATCAGTTCTCGACGTACATGTCCGCCGGCTTCGAGTTATTCGACCGGCTGACGGTCGGCGCCACGTTTCCCGTCGCCTGGGTCGAAACCGGAAATCAGCCGAACTACCCCGGCGCGATCTTCGGCAGCGTCACCACCACCAACTTCTCGACGAGCGGCCCTGCGGTCGGCGACATGCGGATTGACGCGCGTTACGTCGCCTGGCGCAGTCCCGAGCGCGACAAGGCCTTCGGCGTGCAGCTCAGCGTGCGCACCCCGACCGGAAACGGCTCGTCGACGAACTTCGGTGGCGATGGGTCGGCCTCCGCGCTCCCGATGGTCACGGGCGAGTGGACGCCCCGCCACCTCCTCCCGACGTTCGTCGGCAACCTGGGCATAGACTTTCGCCACGACAACTCCGTCAACAATCCCACTGGCATAGGGGCGGGTCCGGTGCAGGGCCTCGGCATCGGCGACGAGCTGCGCTGGGCCATCGGCGCGGTTATTCCGTTCAGGGGCGGCGCCTTGCGGCTCACCGGGACGATCTTCGGGCAGATCGGGTTGACCAGCGACAACATCACCGGGCCCACGTTCTTCACGATGCAGAACACCCCCATCGAGTGGAACGTCGAGGGTCGGATGAAGCTGCCCATCGAGGGCGGCCGCTGGTTCGCCAGCGCCAGCGGCGGCACGCTGCTGCTCCCCGGATACGGCGCGCCCGACCTGCGGATCGTCGCGCTCGTCGGCACCTACCTGCCGATCGAAGACACCGACGCTCGCTCGCCGCCTGCGCGCGATCGCGTTCGCGAGAGCATCCACGAGTCGCTCAAGGACACCGACGGCGACGGCATCCCCGACGATATCGACGCGTGCCCGAACGAGCCGGAGGACCACAAGGATCCCGACCCGAACGACGGGTGCCCTGCGCCCAGCGACCGCGACGGCGACGGCATCCCCGATCAGTTCGACAAGTGCCCCGACGAGCCGGAAGACAAGGACGGCATCCAGGACGCGGACGGCTGCCCCGAGGACGACGCCGATCAAGACGGCGTGCCTGACACCAAGGACGCCTGCCCGCGCGAGCCCGGCCAGCCGGACGCCGATCCCAAGAAGAACGGGTGCCCGAAATTCATAAAGCTCGAAGGCTCCTCGGTTCGCGTGCTCCAGCAGGTGCACTTCCAGACCGGATCCGCGACCATCTTGCCCGACAGCTTCCCCATGCTCGGCGAGATCACCGCGCTCCTGAAGGCCAACCCGACGATCAAGAAGATGCGGGTCGAAGGCCATACCGACAACCGCGGGGACGCCGGCTACAACCTCGATCTCTCGAAGCGCCGCGCCGCGAGCGTGGCCGCCTGGCTGACGCAGCACGGGATCGAGACCGGCCGCCTCGCGAGCGAAGGCTACGGACTCACCAAGCCCATCGAGTCGAACGACACCGAAGAGGGGCGCCTGGCCAACCGCCGCGTCGAGTTCAAAATCCTCGAAGAAGACACCGGCTCCTCCAAGGTGAAAGACGAGTAACTCGAAGCGAGTACCGCAAAGGCGCAAAGGCGCCAGGGTTTGGGTTGGGTTCTAGACCCGACCCGGCGACCCTCGATTCCAAAGAATCTTTTGCGCCTCTGCGCCTTTGCGGTTTCTCGCTTCGAGCTACTGGAGGCGAGAGGCGAACGTCTCGACGGCCCAGACTTCGCCCCGGTCGTCGCGAACGACGGCGAGGCCGACGCGGTCGAAGTCGCGCCGCAGCATGTTGGCCCGGTGCGAGGGGCTTGCCCACAGTGCGGAGTGGGCGAGCGCGACGGTCGCGGCATGCGCGACGTTCTCGCCCGACGCGCGCGCCGTGAGCCCCGCGGCGCGCAGGCGCTCGTCGGGATCGCCGTCGCCCGCGTCGTGGGCGAGCTCGCGCCGTGCGGCCATGCGCTCCGCGTGCGCCCGCGCGACCGCGGAGCGCATGGCAGATCGGAAGAGCACACGTATGAACTCCAGTCACTTAGGCATCTCGTATGC
>OBLW0100002845.1_pt1 | contig 13855 bp, 9 predicted proteins | sample 1520161 | NCBI WGS metagenome assembly OBLW01 (sample SAMEA3539309, study PRJEB22396) | soil metagenome | biome: tundra; feature: field; material: soil | place: USA | collected 2010-05 | depth 0.15 m
GATTCCCCATCCCGCCCGGTATCCCACGCGGTTCGCTGCCGGACAAACGGTCCGCAGTGTTTCGCGTCGCATCGAAGCCCGCGGACGCGATTATCCCTGGTTTGTGGCTGTGCGCTCCGACAGCCGCCATTTTCGCGCGAATAACGACCGGTTTGTCCCGGATGGCTTTCAGGACGTGCCGGAACCCGAAGGATCCTCCTACGCCGATCCTTTTGTCCTGAGCCGGGAGGGCCGAAACTGGCTCTTCGTGGAAGAGGCGTCCACCAAACTGCCGCATGGCCGGCTGGTTTGTCTGGAACTTCTCGCCGGCGGAGGATTCGGAGACCCCAGGGTCGTCCTCGAAAGGCCATACCATCTTTCTTACCCCTTCATCGTGCAAAAGGGATCGGACCTCTTCCTTCTCCCGGAAAGCGCCGCCAACCACTCCATTGAGCTGTACCGGGCCACCCGTTTTCCGGACAAGTGGGAACTGGAAAAGGAACTTTGCTCGAACATCGCGGCAGTGGACACGAGCGCGATATGCCTCGAAGGCATATGGTACTTTTTCACCACGGCTCTCTCCGGCGGCAATGAAACGTTCCTGTTTTGGTCCACTGAACTGGACGGCGAATGGCACTACCATCCGCGCAATCCGATCTGTACGGATATCCGGAGGAGCCGGGGGGCGGGCGCTCTGTTTCTGTGCGGCGGCAGCCTGATGCGGCCCGTCCAGGATTGCTCCAAATCCTATGGTTACGCCATTACCCTGAATCGCGTGACCCGCATATCGGTTACCGACTTTGCGGAGGAGGCGGTGGAAACGATTCTTCCCAACTGGAGAAAAGGGCTGCTGGCCACGCACACCCTGAATTCCAACGATGCGTATGAAGTGATCGACGCCAGGAGGTTCGCGCCCTGAAATATACTTTCCGCCCGTCTACGCCTGCCGACACAGACGCCTTGGTCGCCTTTCTGGGCCGGATTTTTGCGTGCCCGCCCGAGTCCCCTTTGATCGATCAGCGCCACATGGAGTGGAAATACTGGCGGGAGATGAGTGGCTGGTCCGGATCCCGCGGCTTTGTTCTGGAAACAGACGGCCGGATCCTCGCACATGGCGCGGCCTGGCCGTCGGTCATATCTGCCGAAAGTCCGATCCCCTCGTTTGCGTTGATCGATTGGGCGGCCGACCCGGGTGCGGTTGGCGCGGGCGTTGAACTGATGAAGCGGATGGCCAGGCTCGTGCCGGTGGTGAATATCGTCGGCGGTGGCGATATGACCAGAAGGATGCTGGTCCCGATGGGATTCCGCCCTCGAAACGACGTCCGGACCTTCGTCTGCCCGCTGCGTCCGGTACGCCAGTTGCTCACATCCAGCTGGAATTGGAGAAGTCCGGCCCGGCTGGCACGCAACTCGATCTGGAACGCCGCCGCGTCGAAACCGCCGGGTGCCGGCTGGATGGCGCGTGAAGTCAAACCGGAAGATCTTGCCGCAGCGGGAATCCCCTGGCCATCCAGCACCGGACAAACTATCGTCTTCGAACGGAATCCATCGATGTTTTGTCACCTCGCCGAATGCCCGTCGGCCCGCAGCGCCTTCTTTGCGGTCTTCCGTGGGACGGCTTTGGCCGGCTACTTCTGCCTGGTGTTTACACCAGGCTTGGCTCGCATCGTCGATGCCTCGGCGTCTTCCTGCGAGGTGAACGATTGGGTTGAAACGTTTAAGCTCGCACTGCGTGAGGCGCGCCGGCATCCCGATGCCAACGAGGTTACGGCCCTTGCCACCGCGGAATGGGCCGGAAAAGCGCTTGAATTATCCGGATTCCACTGCCGCGCGATCAACCCGGTCTTCCTGCGCGACCCCGAAAAGCGAGTTCCGACTGGTGTGACGCTTGACTTCCAGCAGATTCATGGAGACGGAGCATTCCTTCACAACGGAACGCCTGCGTACGTGTCTTAGAGAGCATTTTCGCTCGTTTTCGCAGACCAAAGTGTGGGGCCGGGGCTTCGGCCCTGTCAGGATGGGCCTGCGGTCCACGAACCGTCATGAAATCCAAGGTGGGACAGGCGGTTTCGCCTGTCGGCGGGACCAAAGGCGGCAAGTGATTGTGCGGGAGCAGGTTACCCTCTCTCCCGCCTTGGTCCCGTATTGGCTTTTCTAAGGGTGTTGAGTGTCCGCATGCGGGCAAGAAAAGAGGCGAAAATGGAAGGATTTTCGTGGGTGCCGCCGACCTTCCGGTCGGCGCGGACCACTGAGTGCATGACTCCCCGCCGTGAGTAGTCTATGAATTTCCTTAATTAAAAGCTCTAGCCGTTAGAGCCCCGCTCGCTTCACATAACGCCGACCGCCGGGCCCTCGCCCATAGTCACGCCCTTGCGTGTGAGCCGCCGGCATCCGCGATTGTGGAAATCGATTTGACTCGTTCGATAGAGTAAGAGAAGTGAAATCTGCAGAAGTTTTGGCGCCTGCAGGGCAAGGTCGGCCCGATGATCGCGAAGCCACAGCCTGCGGTCTCCTTCTCCATGCGGCACATCGCACGGGTAGTTACGGTGGAAATACTTTTGCCTGAGTTAGTCGTGCACCGGCTGCCCGGTGAAGCGGTGTGACCATGTCGAACCGTGCACGCCTCGGCGAGCTGAAACGCCTTGGGTTACGCGGGCTCCGCCACTCGACCGTCAGGAATGCGCTGATGCTCTACGCGGTTCAGATCAGCACGTTTATTTTCCCCCTCATTACCCTGCCCTATCTGTCCCGCGTCCTGAGCCCGGACAAGTTCGGCCTTCTTGCGTACGGACAGTCCTTCGCCTGGTACTTCTATACCCTGACGGAATACGGCTTCGACCTGACGGCGACGAGGCGGGTCGCCATTAACCGCGACGACCTGAAGGAGGTCTCCCGCATCTTCAGCGCCGTAATGGGTGCGAAGACGCTGCTGACGGCTTTCGGATTTCTCCTCATGGTTTGCGTTGTCTTCGCGATTCCGAAAATGCGAGCGGACTGGCCGCTTTTCTTCGTCACCTTCCTGACGGTAATCGGGGGCTGGCTCTTTCCGATGTGGTTGTTCCAGGGTGTCGAAAAACTGGGGGTGGTTGCCGCGCGGGATTTTGCCGCTAAGGGTCTCGCCACAATTCTGATATTCGTTCTCATCCGCAAACCCTCCGACTACCTGCTGGCAGCCGCGATTCAGTCGGGGGGGATGCTTGTTGCCGGCGTGGCCAGCCTGATTTCGGCGCCCCTGATCACGCGAATCAAGTTCACGATGCCTTCCTGGAACGACGTGACTCAGGCCCTCAAAGAGGGTTGGCCGGTTTTTCTTTCCATGGCCGCGCTTAGCCTCACTGGTTCCACCAACATCTTTGTTCTTGGCCTTGTAGCGCCTCCGGCTCAGGTGGGATTCTACATGGCAGCCTATCGGTTGATCGTCGCCGGACGGATGCTCGTGACACCGGTCGTAACGGCCCTCTACCCGTATATCAGCCACCGGGCCGCAAGTTCATCGGAGGCGACGATCCGGTTTTTGCGCCGGTACTCCCTGTTGCTTGCGAGCCCGTTCCTCGTAACTTCCGTACTTACGCTTATTGGCGCACCGCTGATTGTGCGTCTGATACTGGGCCCGAAATTCGGGGAAACCGTTCTCCTGCTTCGCATCATGGCGTTCTCGCCGTTCCTGCTGTGCCTGTCGCACAGCTATTCCACCTATTACATGCTCGCGTTCGGGTTCGAGAAGGAATGGTCCCGGATTATTATTCGGAGCACGGTTCTTAATCTCGTTTTGATGGGCCTGCTCCTGCTGGTACTGAAGCCCGCAGTCGCGATGGCAGTGATGGGCCTCGTGCTGGACGTGTATAGCGTTTCGGCGGCTTATCTGTTTTACCGGCGCACCACTCGCGCCGCATTCGTGCCGGCCTCCACGCATGGCGATGCCGAGGCCGATCGGGCAGTCCGGCTCGAAGAACTTCGCGCCTCATCGGGGACCGATTTGCCCTGAGGCGTTATGTCCGCTCCATCACGGGCGCGGCAACCTCGGGATCGGCTGGCCTCGGGTTCTTGAATATGACCCTGGCGGGGTTGCCCAACGCGACGCAGTACGGAGGGATATCGTTCAATACGACGCTGTTGACGCCGATGGTCGCGCCTTCGCCGATGGTCACGCCCTTCATAATGTAACAGCGCTGGCCGATCCACGCTTTCCGGCAAATGCGAATCGGTTTGATTTCATCGGGCGACGGCGGGGCATTCGCGATCCGATCCTCCACGTCGCGAGGGTGGGAATCCGTATCCATGACAATGACGCCTGACGCGATCTTCACGTCGTCTTCGATCACGATTTCTTTGTTGACCACAAAACCCACCTCGTGGCCGATATCCACCCGGTTGCCGATGGTCAGTTTCGGTTCGTCGAAAATCCGGCCTGATGTAATGCCGACCTTGCCATAAAAGTTGACGTTGTCACCGATGCGGATTTGTGCGTGGCCCGTGATGTCGGGCAACAGCGCGAGATGAAATTGTTTCCCGATCGAGACGCAGCGGCTGCGGACCATCGGTTCCCGGAACAAATAATTCAACAGGAATCGCATTCCGTAAATCACGCCGAAGTGCAGCCCGTAGAGAAGCCGGAAAAGAGGAAGGATGACCCGCGGCACCGGAAGTCGGCTCCGCATCATGCGTTTCAGGACGTCCCTGAACACCCGATAGAAAGTGGTATCTCCGCGTCTCAGGTTAAGAATAAATTGATCCAGCAACCGCTTCCCCTTTAGGTGGAGCCCTTGCCTGCGCTCTTCCAGTATTCTACTGAACCCTCCCCACGAATCCTGCCTTCCCTGCCGTTTCGAAGCTGGCGGCAGATGCCGTTCACAACAAACGAAAAAATATCTACTGTCGTCGTATTCCATTATAAGTAAACGGGTTGTTCCCAGCATTGCCTGTGGATTTTCTGTTGGAATATCCCGATTTTTTGAGCGGTGATGTCATGCTCCTGGCGAGGAGGGGCATTCCTCCAGGAGCATTAGCAAAATGAAAAAGCATTTCAGCCGGCTGGGGCCAATCTTGATTCTGACCGCGGCCGTTCCGTTCTCGGCATCGCCGCAAACTCAGATTAACCTCGGCAAACAAACAAGCGACGTCGACTTTTCACATGCGGTATTTACCCGGCCGATTAAAGTGGGCACATCATTGCCCTCCAACTGTACGACCGGGGATCTGTTTTTCAATTCCGCCAGTTCCGCTGGCACTAACCTCTTCGGATGTACTCCCGGAAGCGTCTGGAGCCCGCTCGGCAGTAGTAGTGGATCACCCGGTAACTCGGGCGTTTCCTTCGGATTCGACAACGGAACCGCTAACCTTTACGCTGTCAGCCTGCCCTCGGTCTCCTCCTACACGGACGGTTTGCAGATTCTGCTTCTGCCCGCAAACAGTAACACCGCGGCTTCCACACTTGCGGTTTCCGGTCTGCCGGCGGTGGCCATCAAGACGCCTCAGGGTCTGGATACCATTACACCGGGATCGATCCGGTTCGACACTCCTGCCGATCTCGTCTATAGTGCCGCGAATGGATATTTCACACTGACAAACCCCTCCGTCGTCACAGATCAGGCGATTGCGCCCGGAACGGGGTTCCTTGTCGACTTCACCGAATTTCCTCCACTGCTTTCGCCCGATCCGACGTACATCTGCTTTCAGACGCAGACATGTTCGCCGACCGGCGGGCAGAATCTGTCGCACGCCGCGTTCCTGACCCTGCCAAATGCCGCGTCCGATCCGACTGTGTGTTCAGTAGGGCAGATTTACTTCAACACGATATCGGCAACCGATCGTTCCTGCACGGCAACCAACACCTGGAGCGGAAGCGGGGGAGCCGGCTCCGGTACCTTCTGCAACTTAACCGGTGTGGCAAGTGGGGCGGCTGCCTGTCCCGGCGCTCCGGCGCCGTCTTCGCTCGCGGGCCTTATTATGTCCGTCCAGGCGGATGCCGCAAATACCGGGCCCGTTACCGTAAATGTATCAGGACTCGGCGTGACCCCTTTGCTCACGGCCACTGGAGGCGCTCTTGCGGCCGGCGCCCTCACCACAGGCACCACTTATCTTGCCGCCTACGCCGGAAATGCATTTCACCTTGCTTCATCCGGTGGTCCGATAGCCTTACAGACCCGGTGGGACTTTTGTACGGCGGCCCCGTGCGATACCTCGGTCGATATCATTACACAGCCCTATCCCATTACAGTTCCGATCTTGAACCCCGTGTATGGCCTGATCTCAGCGGGTACGGCTCCCACAGGTTCCAGTCTTATCATCACCGTCTATAAGAACGGATCGGTTGCACAGACCTTCACGCTTCCCGCGGGTAGTACTTCAGCGGTGCTCGCTCCAACCTTCACCAGTGTTCAGGGGGATATCCTGACTGCCAGCGTGACCCAGGTTGGCTCGACGATCGCCGGCGAACACGTCACCATCGTTCTAACCGCTTCCGTCACTGGTACTACAGGCGTCGCAGGCGCGAATGGTGCCCCGGGGACGAGCGGTCCGGTAAGTTTCGTGGCGAATGCCAGGACCAGCACTTATCAGGCCTTATCGTCCGATTTCGCTTCCTGCAAATCGATCCCGGTGGCTTCGGGGACATTCACGATCACGTTGGTCGCCAGCGGAAGTCAACCGCCATCCGGTCAGTGTGTGTTCGTTATTAACTACGGCTCCGGAGTGATTACGGTCGCGCCATCCGGACAGAACGTCAATGGCAGTTCTTCGAGTCTTACGCTGGTTGCCGGGTCGGCCGGCGCTCCCATTGGGACGCTCGTGGTGTCCGATGGGACAAACTATGAAGCGCAGTTGTTCGGTACCTCCGGCACGGGCACGCTGACGCAGCGGAACTACAATCTCCTGATCGGCGGACTAAACGGGTTTGGCGCGGGCGTGTATCCAACGGAGACGCTAAGCGCAGCTTCACTGTTGACGAACGGAAACGGGATGCCAAATGCGGCAGTCGGCTTGCCGTCGATTGGATATGTCAGCGCCGGATCGGTCAGCGCATACTGGGCGTGGTCCATCGACCAAAACTGGGATTCCGCTAAGGCTGTCAACATAATTTTAGGTGGGGTGGACGATAGCCAGAATGGCGGAACTTTCAAGATGGCTGCGGCCATTGGCTGCTTCACTTCCGGCGGTTCCCAAACCCCTGCCTACGGTTCGGCAGGCAACACCGGGGGCTTTACATTCTCTCCAACCAACGCTTATCTGGAGAACACAATAAGCAGCCTGGATATGTCCGCCTGCGCTGCGGGGAAGCTGGCGATCGTGCAAATTCAACGAGACTCCACAGTCGGATCAAACTCAGGAGATGCGTTCGGCTTGTCGCGCGCAACGCTGCAGTACTCGGTGAAATGACTATGAACCTCATTCTCCCCACCGCCGGAAGGATCAAGGACTCGATACAATGACAATGATACAGGAACCCCTTTTTATGATTATCAGGAAACGTATCATGACGATACGGAGGCTCTTTTTGCTATGCTGCGTTCCAGCAGTGACATGCATCGCGCAGACTCCGGTGGTTTCCGCCGTCTCCGTGGATGTACCCAGTGTGGATTCAAGTTCGCTGCGGCTCTTCTTCGACTCCAGCGCCCTGCCGGTAAACACCCGGGTCAGGTGGAACACGACAGATTGCTCGAGTGGTTTTGGGGGAACGGTACAGCCAAACAATACCGTTCCCGGTTTTTACGTACGGTACGGTATAACCGCATCCGTGAGCGGGCTTCCGCCCGGACAAACGCTGTATTTCTGCCCGGAAGTGACCACCGACAATATCAACTGGTCGTCCGGCGTGTCGGTTTCCTATACGATGCCGTCAACGACGGGGCCGGTTCTTCCTGCGCTGCCCACTATCGTTCCGACGGTATTCCCGGCCCAGAACGGTACGATGCGAAATGTGTTGGCGGATTGCAGCAATCTGCAGACGCAGATGAACGCCGCTTCTTACGGGGACACTATAGCTATTCCAGCCGGCACGGTCTGCACTACGCCTATTTATTTACCCAATGCGCCTGAGGCTAAGGTTATACCGCCATCGGCTGTTAATACCAGCACCAGCACCTTTACTCTGCCCGGCCATGGCTTTGTGAATGGCCGGCAGGTTCACTTGTCAACCGGATTGGCTAATGGAAATTGTCTGCCGGGAGACAGTATTTGGATTTACGGCTTCAATTGCGACCTTGCGGGTGGGCTGGTTAAAGGGAAGACTTACTATGTTGTCGGTGCTGCTGCCAACACGTTTCAAGTATCACTCACAACCGGGGGAACGCCGGTTGCATTCGGTTATATCAGCCGGGTCAAAGCGACCCCGGCAGGATCGTCGATTACAATCACAGCGGACTGGACGGCCCCTCAGGGCTACTATGCTCCGACTTATTTTCCGATCCAATTCGCAACGACCGGCACGCTTCCCGGGGGCCTCAACCCAAACACAGACTACTACCCGCTTATAGGATGCTTCAGCGGTTCTCAAGTCTGCTCCTTCCAGGTTTCCACGACCAACGGAGGCAGTCCCGTCACGATCACGTCTGCCGGGACGGGCACGCTTTCCATAGTGGATCATGGGCAGGGCAATACGTACGTCATGGCGTGGCCCCCGGCCGATAAATGGATTGTCGTCACCACCACCGGGACGGTTCCGCCTGCAGGCGTCCGCACGTCGTCCGCGTGGCAGCCGCAGATGGCGACAATCGAAAACCCGGCGCCTTACTCCCAAGCCTCCTTTATGCTGACCCACGGCGTCATGAGCCACAACTGGCGGTTCGTCGGCATAGAGTGGACTTCGGCAAAGAACACCGACTACCTTACGACCATCGATCCGCGGCCCTACGGCCTGTTCATAGATTTACTGGACGATGCCGCGAACATAATTTTCGACCGCAATTACATTCACGGATGGGGGTATCCGCAACGGCTCGGTGTGATTGTGGGACTTGTCAACGGCGTTAATGTCGGATTTATCAACTCGGAGTTTTCTCAGATGGATTACTGGCACCCCTGGTATACCGGATTTGTGCCGTCATATACATCGTCATCCGTAACTCTCGGTGCGGGCCAGGCGCACTTCGGATCCCCTTCCACCAGCGCCAACACGCCGACGACGACGGGAAGCACTGTTATCCGGATGACAGGTGGAGCGGTCACGGGTACCGGATACGTGTACTTCGACATGAGCGGAACCATGCACGTGCTGCTCCCTGCCGGCATGACAGCCACATGCTCGACAACCGGCGTGACGTGCAATGTCTCTACGGCGGCTGTGCCGTCGATACCTGCCGGGGCTGGTGGCGGCGCCGCGGGTGAGGGGATCGTACAGATCGTACTGGCGGGCGGGTCGGTATCCTCGGTTCCCCTGATGAGCGGATTTGCCTCGGCCTACGACACGGAAGGGTGTCAATGCTTCATCGCCGGGTCGGGACCCGGTCCTTACATCCTGGATAACAACCTGATTTCGGGAACCGGGATACCCTGGCACTTCGACGACGGAGGCGGGCCGTTCGCGATTCGCGGCGATTACTTCGTCCATCGGAATACATGGACGTCCCCGCCGGGCGAAATAGCCAGCCAGCCCGGATCGAACAACCTTCGGTACGGCCACCGGCAATTCCTCGAATGGAAGGGCGGCCAGAGAATTCTCTTCGATGGCAATGTCATGTCCAATACCTTTCAGGAAATGACACCAACCTCTCCCTTCGTGGCCCTGACGCCGCGCAACGGCGGATGGGTAACGGATATCTCAATCACCAATAACATATTTCAGGGCGGCACACTCGGAATAGAGGGATGCCTGGCGGTTGACAACTATCTTCCCGCGTCGCGTCCCTGCCAGCGTCAGCGCGTCGCCAATAACATCTTTTCCAATCTGAATGGTTACCTCTTCAGCGTGGTCGGAACAGGATCGGCCAGCGCGCCTTTCGGCGTGGGTCCCGGGAAGATCTTTTACACCGGGTGGGCATCGTCGGATATGGTCTTCGATCATAACTCGGTTATACCGCCAGGTCCGCTGGGTTTTAGCCCCGAGGTCGTGCATTGGTTTCTGCATCCATCGCGGTTTTTCCAGTTCACCAATAACATCATCTGGGACAATCAGGCGCAAAATGGGAATATCGACAGTTGGTTCATCAATGATGGAGCGAGCCCCGTTGCAAACTGCAACACCACCGCCAATCTGGCGTTTGTGAATTGCGCCTTCCCGGCAGCCAACATTGCGGGCAACGTCATCATCCCCGGCTATACAAACCCGGCATATCCAAACCCGAATGGTCTGTGGCCGCCAAGCTCAATCTGCACGGCTTACGGAGGCACATGGAGCGGCGGGCGCTGCACAGGCGGAATCGCCACTAATATCGTTGACGCCGGTGCTGTCGCAGCCAACCAGACGATGGTGAACTGGAGTCTCAACCGGTCGCAGACCTACGGCTCGCTTCCGTATGGCTCACTCAGCCCCGCTTCCCCTTATACGCATCTTGCGACGGACGGTACGGACCCCGGCGTAAGTCTTGTGACTCTTTTCCAACACGCGGGGATCATAACGGTGACATCGGTCAATCACATTACAACCAGCGGCGTGACCGTGACGCTGGATGTTCCCGACCCGGCGGCTTCCTGCCGGATCGCGTACGGCACAGGCACCGCGCCGTATGTGTGGTCACAGACTCCCGCCGACACCTCGGCATCCACCACCCGCAGTATAAGTATCACCGGTCTCGCGCCCCACACACGCTTTAATGGACAGGTTTGGTGTGCCGGCGCGCCCCCCGTGTCTCTTCCGCTATTCTCGACTCTGTGAGGCGGCGCGCGCACGGCTGCGAGTGTGTCGGTTGAAGGAGGCCGGTTCTCTCCCCGGAGTTGAACCCGGGAGAGAACCGGCGCCTGATCGGGCTGCTGCATCGCCCATCGGGACGAATGTTACGATAACCTTCATAAGATGGAGAGGCTGGTGTTGGCGTGTCCGGTTTGCAAGCAGGCCAACCTCAAAGCAGCGGCGTCGAAGCTTCACGGATCGCGTTTTGATGTGATGGCCTGTCGGGCTTGCCGGCTCGAGTTTCTCCACCCTCAGCCAACTTGGGATGAGATCCGGCAAATATATTCCCGTCAGTACTACGCTTCGTGGGACATGAAAAAGGGAGAGAACCAGGAAACCGCACGAATGAAGCGGTTGACGTTCTCGCGCCGTCTGTCCGAAATTCGCGGATACGTACAAGGGGGAGCCGTTCTGGATATCGGAACGGCAACGGGGTTTTTTCTCGACGAAGTCGTAAAGGACCCGAATTTCGAGCCCTATGGTGTCGAGCTTTCGTCCTACGCTGGTGAGATCGCGCAGGCGAAGTTCGGCGTGGATCGTGTCCATATCGGAACGCTCGAAACCGCGGCGTTTCCGCCCGGCTTTTTCAGTGTTGTAGCTATGAGCGATCTTCTGGAACACGTGCAAAGCCCGCACGAGACGCTCCGGCACGTGCACAAGCTCCTGCGGCCCGGCGGCGTGGCGATGGTCATGACGCCGGATGCCACGTCTCCATCCCGCAGGGCCATGGGTGCCCGTTGGCCGCACCTCAAGCTGGAACATCTGTTCTATTATTCGCCGCGTGCGATCGAGCTTCTGGCGAAAGAGGTTGGGTTCGAGGTCGCGTCGCTGAAACGCGCAAAAAAAACGATGACGTTGAAGTATCTTTCGGACCAGTTCCGCGTTTATCCTCATCCCATCCTGTCCCCGATCAGCCGACTGGCATCCGCTGTCCTGGGTCCATGGGCGCACAGACCGTTTTCGGTCACGATGGGCGAGATGGTGGTGTTTCTCAGAAAGGTCGCCTGATCCATCAGGTTGCGGCGGGTACGGATGCCAGAGGCTCGGATTGCCTGTGGGCCCACAGGCCGATTAAACCCCACGTCGTAATTGCGATGTAGTTTGCCGCCTGGAACAGCAGGATGTATGCGATCGCGTCGGTCTTGCTGACTGCCGGCGTCAGAATCTTTACAGCCACGAATTGGTAAATGCCGACGTAACCCGGGGTCGATGGCAGTGCGCTGCCCAAACCAAGGCCTGCAATCAGCAGGAATGCCAGAGCGATATTCATGGCCAGACCCAGAGCATGGGCGATGAAAATGGCGCCCACAGCATCAATGCACCAAATGACGCAGGTCAGGCTCAGAAATCCCGCGATCCGCTTCGGCTCATGAAAACTCCTGATTCCACTGACGATGTGACCTGTCAGGTCGGAGATCTTTTTACTCACTCCGGCTGGTATTGGGCACGCGGCGATCAGTCTGTGGATCGCCGGTTCCAGCCAGGGAAGGATGGCGATCGCCAGAACGCCCGCCGTTCCAACAGCGGCAAACGGCTTCGCGGCGTTGGCGAGCCACCCCGCCTGCGCAGGCAGAGTAAGCAGGATCGCGGAGCTCACGACCACGAGCGTGATCGCGTCCGCCATGCGTTCGGACAGCGCCGTGGTCAGAACGTATGCCTTGTTCAGACCGGTCCGTGAGCTGATCATCACGGTTCGTACGACTTCGCCCGCGCGCGCCGGAAGAAAAATATTGCCGAAGTATCCCGCGGCGGTGGCCTGGAAAGCGGCGGAAACGGAAACTTCGCCCGCGGCTCGCAGCAAAATCCGCCATCGACAGGCGCGCAAAAACAGCGCCGCGGAACAGCCAAAGCAATAGAGCACCACCCAAAACAGGCGCACCCGCTCCAGCAGCAACGCCACGGTACGCCATTCGATTCCACGCAGCGAATAATAGAGAAGAATGATCGCGAGCGCGATGGAGCCGCCAACGGCCAGCACCCTCGGGCCGCTGAGCCTGGGCGTAAACATTTCGTACCATGATCGCAGAAAGAGGGGGTGTTCAACCAATCAAGGGGCGGCCGGCCGCCATCAGCGGGTGACTCCATAAAGTCGTGGTATGCGGCGAATCCCTGGGTACATTCCCTACAACTTGACGATTGCGACCTGGGTACCGGCAAGTTCGAGAAAAGGCTCTGGCTTGTCGGCCATATATTCGTGCAGGGCCTTACCAGCGCCATCCGCAGAACCGTAATAGTCGTGGGAAATGAGGACCGCACCCCGACTCAGCCGCGGATAAAACCACTTGATCCCCTCAAGCGTACTCTCGTACAGGTCAGCGTCCAAATGGACGAAAGAGAATCGTAAATCATCCAGACCGACGGCGGAATCGGGAAACATTCCCACGTGAAAATGCACGTTCGGAAAAGGATGAAGATACGACTTTACCGAATCGAGCGAGGAAGCGAAGGAACCGCCCTGAAACCGCGTGTCGGATTCACTCGATCCGGGAAGTCCGGCGAATGTATCAAACAGATGCAGAGCACGATTTCTCTTGACTTCGCAGATCAGGCGAGCGGAACCACCCCGGAAAACACCCAATTCCGCAATGTCGCCGGGCACATTCCCGGTCCGTTCCGTCGACGCGTAGATGCCCCAGGCTTCGGGGTCCGTCATCAACATGGCCGTCTGCTCGCGGACGTCGCGAAAGAGTCGGTAGGCAGAAGCCCGATGCTGCAGATTTCCCGCATGTACCAGTGCCATGTCCTTACGCGCGAGCATCTTGGTGATAACGGTCCAGCCCAGTGTTCGCAGCCGCGAGCACGCCGGACTATCCATGAAGTAATCGATTGGGGTCCTCAAAATCAGACTCAATCTTACTACGCACTCGGGTAGGTGCAGCTGCCATGAACACGCACCCGGACCGGCGTCATCTGATTTATTGTCTCTGACTGGGAGGGTTAAAACCCTCGCCTTTAGGCGACGGCTTTAGCGCGTGCGCGCCGGATAAACTTCGGAGATGGCGGAATACCGGCGTGGCGCGCACACTGTATTCGAAATTCACCTGCATCTGGTGT
>OBLW0100002847.1_pt1 | contig 13845 bp, 14 predicted proteins | sample 1520161 | NCBI WGS metagenome assembly OBLW01 (sample SAMEA3539309, study PRJEB22396) | soil metagenome | biome: tundra; feature: field; material: soil | place: USA | collected 2010-05 | depth 0.15 m
CCAGGTGCTATTCTTAGTATAAACTTAACATCCGCAAGGGAATATACTTCTTGACGATGACTATGCACTTGACACAGAAATAAATCGGGCGTATATTTGAATCATGAAACTGATAGACGTTCCAAAAGCCTTCGCCACAGACGAAATGTGTTTAGCCTACCTCGAAGCGAAACGCTGGCCCCACGGTGTGCGTTGTACGGTCTGCGGAGCCAAGGAAGTTTCGACGATCACCCGCACAGTGGATGAGACCAAGACGCGCAAAGAGAAAAAGCAGAACAAGCGCAAGCAGCTTTATCAGTGCTTGGAGCCGACCTGCAAACAGCAATTCTCCGCTACGTCAGGAACGATCTTCCACGACTCGCATCTTCCCCTTGGCAAATGGTTCATGGCGATTGCCCTACTGGTAGATGCCAAGAAAAGCATGTCTGCTCTGCAACTCTCACGGCACCTTGACTGCAATTACCGCACGGCGTGGTATCTGGCCCATCGGATCAGGGAAGCGATGGTAGACAATGACGGCCCAAAAATGACAGGCATCGTTGAGATCGATGAAACCTATGTCGGCGGAAAGCAGCGCGGCCACAAAAGCAAACTGAAAAATAAAGATGTGGTAATTGGCGTTCGAGAGCGTGGCGGCCCTGTGCGACTGGTCCACACAAAAGACGCAACCGCAGATACTATTTTCAGGGTTATGAAGGATCACGTCTCGAAAGACACCGAAGCGATCATGACCGATGATAATCCGGTTTACAACTTCAAGATGACGCAGTTCCGCAACGTGCGCCACGCTACGATCAAACACAAACGGCACGTATACGCAAAAGGTGACGTATACACGAACACCGTGGAATCAGCGTTCTCATTGTTCAAACGGGCGTTGGCAGGGTCATTCCATCAGGTGTCGATAAAGCACCTGCAACGCTACCTGAATGAGTTCGGCTATCGGTTCAACCGGCGGGAAGCTCTGGACATGTTCGAGCAGACCGTAGAGCGCATGGCCGGGATCGGCGCGATGCCGTACAGCAAACTGGTCGAGCAGAACGCGTTCACGCCATTTGTAAGACATTAGCGCTCACGATTGACACTCCGGCAACCAAGGAGCGCTTCGGCGTAGAGTCGGAGCGCTATAGAGTGCAACGTAATCTGTTCTAAGCAGACTGAGGGAGCGGTCCAGAGAATCCAGAAACACTGACTCGCTCTATTTTTTCTTCTTGGATCAGCGGCCTTGCGATGCCATCCACAACCAATTCCACCATCTTGTCAGGGAAGGTGGTGAGCAAAGCATCAAGGAGTGCGCTGATGCTGATTGGAGCGTTTAGGCTAAATCCGTGTTGCTGGCAGAAATGCCGCGCACCTTTAACTGTGAAGCCGACATATTTCTTACCGCCAGATTCCGGGTAATAGTTGTCCTCCAGTACGGTTAGCGTCTCATTGATTCTTGTCTCCAAGACGCTGCAATCCCTTGCAATTACGCGAATGCAGTCAAGCCGAACGTCGAAGAAAGCGCAAGGGTGAAATTCTCCGGACGAACCCGCAAACGCCTCCCGCACGAGGGCACCAATATCTTCCGGTGATTTCATGATCTGCTCCATAATTTTTTCTCGTAACGCTGCTCCCAATCAATTGGGGCATGTAACAACTTTGGATCTTCCTTTATCCAATTCCACTTCTCAATTGAGCCAACAATTGAGCCATGTCCAGGAAAATCGGCTGGGGCCTCTTCTTTCACGAGCACAACGAATACCCGACTTGGAGGAGGAATCTTTGTAATTGGTAGTCCTCCAAATCGACTGCCTGGCCACACATAATCGACTTCTGAACGCCAACTGTAGACCAAGAAGGTTTTGTCAGCATCCTTGTCGTCGTCCTGCATAAGGGGGCGTTTTAACCCCCTAAAACAATGAACGGCACTAAGCAAGCCATCTTGCACGATGCCGTAGTATTGTGCAATGCTCGTGGCCAGAGCGTTTTGCACATTCTGTTGAAAACTATCACGTCCTACTCCGAGCTTCACAACCAGCGCGGAATTTGATGGGTCGCGTGCCTCATTGACATCCGCATACGGCCCAACAGGTTGGATAGCTCTCATTCAATACACAATATACTGCGGTTCAGTCACCATAAAACATATTTAATTATAAATTGCAAGTGGTTTAGAAGACAACGGCACGTTCGTTCGATAATCCGTTGTGTGGTGGGGTAGCGGACGCGCAGAACATGGTTGGTTTGTGGAGGTGATAACTCCGTTTATTCCTGCCACTTCTTAGGCAGTTTCTCACGCTCAGCAATTCTCTCGACATCCGCTTTATGATCCTTGGTGCGCTCGTCTAATATTTGAGTGACAAATTGCTTTAGCGTCTTCCGCGCCGCTCCTGCGACTGAATTTACACGCCAAAACAGCTCATCCGGCACTCGAATGTTGAGTTGCTGTGAGAGTGTTCGGTTTGGCGGATTTCTCTTTGCTGCCATACGGCCAGATTCCGAACCTGGAAAAAGACTTGCATCCATGTGGCTATTAAACTAGATTAATAGCCACAGCCTCTCAAGGGCTAAGGTCTTGTGTCATGAATTAGACAGCCACAATCTGTGGTGGGATTACGCCAAGATGAACAAGGCTAACGGTAATCTGGCGTTGCAAGAGCGCTGGCTAGGGACTACAGTTTAGCGTTTGGCCCGCGATGAATCGCAGGGCGGAAGTTCTTTTAAACTGGATGGAGCGGAGAGAGTGGGAGTCGAACCCACAGAACCCCGGCTAGGGAGTCGTCAGATTATAAGTCTGCTGGGCTTGCCGATGCCCAATCTCTCCGATACAAAAAACAAAGGGGCCTCAAGTCGTGGTCTTGGACACCGCAACCTGAGGAGGACTAACAGGCACTTGGGGTTTGGAATCCCGAGGCCCAGATTCGGGTATCCTCGCGAAAGGTATTTCACCCGAATGCTCCAATGGTAACGCTCTTCTAAACATTTGCAAGTAGTAATGTTTGGAGAGTTTTCCACTGCGAGTGATTTGATCTGTGGATTACAAGTGGCGAAAAAGGTACATCCCGAAACACCGAAGACGTTGAAGGTCAAAAAAAGCACCTTCGATAAGGTGCTTGGTAAATTGATCCGCTCGAACCCAACCCCACGCAACGCTAAATAATCAAGGCTACGCCATTCTTGACACCGATACTCGGATCAACTCTATGAGTTCATCGCGTGCCGCCTCTAGGGCAAGGCGCTCAGTCCCGGCTGCATGGGCAATGTCCCGGTTGATCACTTTCAGGCGTTCGAGGGCTTCCAGTAGGAATAACGAAGAAGGGTCCATTCAACATTTATCGTCAGATTCCCTCCAGTCGTCTGTGATGGTCCGTACATCATTTTTGTGACATATCCGTCGCAGAATTTTTCTTCCCGCCGGTGGTACACTGCTCGGCTTCCCATTTAGTGACAATTCCAAATATACGAGGCTACACAATGAAACACTTTGCTATCTTCGCATTGCTCCTGTTCACCGCTAACTGTGGGGCTGAGGACAAAGCGATCTCCGTCAAAACAATAGCGACCATCATGCGATCCATTGTCCCCATCGTTTGCGCCTTTGCTGATGCTGAGAAAGGAGGACAGGTATCCGGAATCATCGGAACTGGCTTCCTCATCGATACTAACGGTCGGTTTGTCACCGCTGGTCATGTGCTTGACGACTGGGGGAAAGTATCCACGCCTGAGCGTCCCTGCCAACCCGCCGTATTTTTCCCAGACACTGGGTGGGGACATTTCACAGTGAATATCAAAGTGCAATTCGTCAGCTTTAGTGACTGCGCTCGGGCTGCTTCCGTTGATTTGGCAGTTTGTAGTTTGGCCTCTAATCCCTTTACTAGTTCCCGCATTCCCAGAGGTAGCATCGAACCAGTTAGCTTTGATACCGAAGAAAAACCAATTGGCACCCCAATCGCATTTACAGGATTCCCATTGCAAATGAACTCTCCGGTCGCATCTCAAGGAATCATTGCTGGAGTTCTTGCCGATCCGGGAGAGGACCAAGCTTTCGGATATGCTATCGACAAATCTGCGTGGCCCGGAGCCAGCGGTAGTCCTGCATACATCAGCAATGGAAAGGTAGTTGGAATTGTCTATGCCACGGGCATCAGCTTGGGAGCTGGACTGACATATTCCCGGAGTGCGTCCGTTATTGTGGACTTCCTGAGCAAACATCCCTTCGCAGCGAAACAAGAGACCATAACACACTAGAATTATCAAATAACAAAACAACTTACACCCTGTCACGGCAGTTACTATCTTGACGCGACACTTACTCTGTGTCAACTGCATAATCATCTTCTTGACTTGTATAGTTTAGAGCTATAAGCTAATCCGATTATATATCTCATAATACATTTATACCGCAAGGAAGGTTGTCAGCCATGATAGAAGTACAGTTCCATGAAAACGAAGAAGAAAGAAGCTTCGGGGAGTTCCGCCGGAAGGTGCGGTCGGCGGAGGTGCTCTCGGCAGCCATACAGCGGCTGTTGCAGGCGATTCACTTTAACGGGCGTTTGAGCGTCCTAGTGCAGAACGGGCAAGTGCTTAAATCCGGCTACGAAGAGGGTTACTTTCGGCAAACAGAGTCGGGGGTAACCGCCAGGCTGCAGTAACGTCCTCAATCCTAACTAAATAGCTCAACAGGTCATCGTAAGAGAAACGAGCCCTGGGCCGAGAGATCGGTGCCAGGGCGTTTTTGTGTCGTTTTTCATATTTTTCAATTCATACGGAGAGGCAATCATGAAATTGATCGGAAGGATGCAAGGGCAGGAAACCCAAGTCGAACTGAAGTATTGCGAGCGGTGCGGCGGCTTGTGGCTGCGTCCGCAGGGAGCAGACGGAGTGTATTGCGCCAGTTGCCATGCGCGTTTAGGAACAAGGCCAAACCCCGGAGAGGCACCGGCCCCCAAAGCTCGCCGCCCCAAACGGCGCGAACTGAGAGCTGACCTTCATAGTTCGGCCAGGATTGATTATCTGCAGGGCGTGGCGGCAATCGAGGTGCGGGCATGAGAAATACGGGAATGACAGTTACTCGGGCGGCGAGCGCACTGGCATGCAATCTGATGGGGCAAGCAGAACTGCCGCCATCGGTGTTGTATGGGGAAACGGAGATTGAACTATCGCCTTACCGCAGGCGCACGGTGGCGTTGCTGCGTCGGTATGCCCGGGCCTCGGTCGAAGTGGGCAGACTGCCATCACTGCTGGGGCGGGAGTTTTTCCGCACGCGAGTTACGTCGTACACGATGAGGAACTTTGAAGACGTCGTCATCTTTGTGACCGACATGGAGAAGGCGATCGACAAGCTCGGCGCGTTGGAGAAAAAACTGCTTGCCATGAATATTCTGGAGGAATACACGGTGGACGAGGTTGCGCGGCTGCTCGTTTATAACCCTAAAACAATTCGACGGTTGCTACCGGACGCGCTCGACCAGCTATCGCAGATACTGCTCGCGGCGGGTTTGATGGATAAATTGCCTCTGGCGACGAGGGGGCGAGAAAGTTGTCAAGAGGGTAAACATTACAATTTCGATGTAAGTAACTCAAAAGGAAACGAATATAAATATCGCAAATATGTCCAACCACCCCACTCTGATTTGATATCCTAAACTTAAGAGTCGAGAAAAATAAAAGCTCTGAGGGGCGCGACACAAATCGCGCCCTTTGTCTATTGAGGCGAAGAGATGGCTAAGGCAGGTCCGCAAGAAGCCGGACGAACTTCAGGACGCGCGGAACCAATTCGCGAACGTGATTGTGGGAAAAGGTGACGTAGAATTAAGAGAATCGCAAGACGCAGATTTTGGATTGCGACAGGAAGGCGAACGAAACGCGACATGGATATGACTTGGGTCACGGAACGAGTTGCGCTGGGCGGCGGCATCTGGAACGCGCGCAACATGGAAGAGCTAGCGCAAGCCGGTGTAACCCACGTGCTCAACATGCAGCTTGAGTTCGATGACCGGCCACTTGCGGGGCCACACGGTATCCGAGTTTTGTGGAATCCGACCGACGACGATTTTTTGCCGAAGTCCGCGGAGCTACTGAAGCGTGGAGTCGATTTTGCGCTGGAGGCGATGGACGACCCAGAGGCTCGGCTATACGTGCATTGCGCTGCGGGAGTACACCGCGCTCCGATGATGACGCTGGCGGTATTATGTGCGATGGAGTGGGAAATGGGTGCGGCCATGGCGATGATCGAGACGCGAAGACCGGTGGTCGACTTCGCGGACGTGTATGTTGAAAGCGTGCGGCGGTTTCTGGAGTCGCGACTTGAGAGTGAGCCACGGAGTTCGGACTAGGATCGGAATTGTGTTAGGAGGGGGATATAGGAAGGGGCGCCGCTCAATAGAGCGGCTTTCTTATTGGCCCGAAGTTGTGCCGCACGCACGCGCGAGGAGGGGAAAAGAAATGCCCAGATTGTTCGCGGTTAACAAGCATTTGCCGATGGCAGCGGAAATGGCGATTTTCCTGTTGCTGGTGCTGCTGATGACTTTCAGTTTGTCGCCAAAGTTGCAGGCACAAGGGCCAGCACTTACGACAATCAGCGACACGGTGTATCGCGCTGACGGAACGGCCGCATCCGGTATGGCCCTAATTTCCTGGCCATCATTCGTGTCGGCTGGCGGAGACACCGTGGCAGCGGGCAATTTGACTGTAACGATCGGACCGCTGGGCGCGTTTACTGCGCAACTCGTTCCTAATGTGGGTGCATCTCCGGCGGGCACTTACTATGTCGTGGTGTTTCAGTTGGATGATGGAACCGTCCGGACGGAATATTGGGCGGTATCGACGACGTCACCGACGACAATTGCGGCGGTTCTGGCAACGCCAGGCACTGGGGTAGTGGACGGTCTTGCAACCCAACAGTACGTAAAGACGGCGGTAGCGACGATCGACGCCACGGTGGTACACCTGGCGGGAACGGAAACGATCACGGGCATAAAGCAGTTCGCCAGCACAGCTTTCACTACCATCCAGCCTCACCACATCATCACGCTGATAGATTCCCAGCCTTCTTTGACTCAATCAACATGGGGGTATCGCCCGCCAGCGAGTGCGAATGATACGTGGATCGGAACTGATGTGCCGAGTGGAGGAGCAGGGATCGGTTCTGGACAGCTTGCGTTTGGGGCTCCAGTTTCGATTACGAATTATATTGCGCAGACCGGTGATGGAATCCACGCAAACTGGATGGAAACGCTGAGCGCATCGCTCAAAGAATTCAATGTTCCGACAAAGTTCGACCAAGGCGTTACTCTCGCGGGTCTCGCGAATGGTTGCCTTAACGTTATATCCGGTCTGATCGCATCAACCGGGGCTCCTTGCGGAACTGGCGGCGGTGGAGGAAATGTTAGTTCGGTATTTGGGCGCTCGGGAGCAGTTGTAGCGACCAGCGGCGACTATACGGCATCTCAAGTCACAGGGGCGGCTGTGGATGCAGCGGTTGTCCACCTCGCGAACACTGAAACGATTACAGGAGCGAAGACTTTCACAGGTAATGTTGCGGTGAGTGGCAACTTGTCATTGCCGCAAGGGAATGGCTACGTTCCCGCAGTTGGCGGCATAGGGTTAGATACAACCGCCGGTCTGCCGGTGGTGAACATTGGTGGAACAACGCAACGGGTTGCTCTTACGAGTTCGAATATCAGCGGACAAGCGGGGACGGCTCTTGTTCTGGCTGCGGTTCCGACACAATGCGACGGATCATTTGCCACGGGCATTGCAGCGAATGGTAATGCGAATTGTACAACGGCCGATGTGATCCAGCTATCTGAGACCACGCCGCCTGCCGGGATTCCTAACTGGGGAATGTTCTGGTTTGATTCAGCAACTCACACACCACGAGTTATTGAGAACAACGGGCAAGTTATGCAACTGGGATTAACTAACTTGTTTAACTCGGATCCAGGCGGCGATCCTAACGACAATCTTGAGCAGCGGAATGGAAATGCGGCGCAGAACCTGCGAGTTTATTCGAGTTATACGAATAGCGCGGCGTGGACGCGGATGTCGCTGGGATCGGAAACGATTGGCACCACCAATTATAACGTCCTGCGCAGCGAGGACGCGACCAGCGGGAATGCGCTGAGTTTGGGCATAAGCCAAACTCTGACAACAGTTACGACGTGGGTACAGACTCTGGGCAGGCAATGCGAAGCGTATTCGCGAAAACCTCATTCAACATGTACAGCTCGGGTCGTCAAGATTTCGAGTTTCTCAACGATGCCACGACCGGTACGACGCTAAATCAGCTTGCGGTTTACAACAGCAGCGCCACGGGGGTGCAGACAGCGGCGACTTCGAGCACGGACGGCGTGGTCGGCGTGGTTAGCGGCGGGGCCGGCATTTCTAACAAAGCCGTGATCAGCAGGGCCGGGTTCGTGGCGTGCAACTTCGATGCTGCCAATCCGATCGCGGGAGATTACGTGGTCGCCAGCCCCACGCAGGCTGGGAGGTGCCACGATACTGGATCAACGACTCGCCCGACTGGGGTGCAGGCGATCGGACGGATGGAGAGTGGCGGTGTGCGAGTGAGCCTTGGATCTCCGAGCGGGAGCGGCGGAGGCGGCGCGGTCAGTTCGGTTTTTGGACGTACGGGACCCGTAACAGCGGCGAGCGGCGACTACTCTGTGTCGCAAGTTAGTGGGGCAGCGGCGGACTCTGCCGTCGTTCACTTGGCGGGCGCGGAGACCATTAGCGGGGCGAAGACATTTTCCAGCGACGTAACGCTTAGCGGGAATCTGAACGTAGCGGGAAACATTAATCAGACGGGCACCGGGCCAACGCAGTGGTCAGGTAAGGAATGGACAGGAACGACGGTGACGGTGCCGGGCGGGATGAATTTCTCGCTGGGGGTTGGGTCGGACAACACGTTCAAGTGCCAATTGACGAGCGGTGCGTCGTGCATGCCAGCGGGCGTAGTCACCAGCGTTTTCGGGCGGGCGGGCGCGGTAGTTGCTGGTAGCGGCGATTATTCGGTTGGGCAGATTACAGGAGCCGCGGCGCTGGCGTCGCCTGCTTTCACGGGCACGCCTTCCGGGCCGACGGCGCTTCCCGGAGACAGTTCAACCAAGCTGGCGACAACAGCATTTGTGCAGAGCGCACTGCCGGGAAATTCGACGGCGATCCCGTGGCTTACGTTTCCGCATGGTGGGAGCAACGTCAACTTTTCGACTGCAAGCAATAAAGCCATCTTTACCGGCGTGATTCTGGATTTCGCAAAGACCACGAGTCAGGTCAGCTATAACGTGTCAACTGTCGACAACACATCTAATACCTACGATATGGGCATTTACTCGGGAACTTCGGGCGGGACGTGCACACAGCAAGCACACATCGGACCTACAGCGGGAACAACATTCGCCGCGTCGACGGGATGGAAGACCACGAACTGGACGGGCACCGTCACGCTGCAGCCGGGACGTTACTACCTGGCATATACGACTAGTTGCACTGGGAGTTGCGCCACTCTGATTGGCGATACTGGGGGCTTCACCTTTGCGGGAAGTTCCGGCGGAGCGAATTCTAATGCGACGGTTACCCCGGGCGGAACTTTGCCGGCCACTGCAACTTGTCCGTTGGATAACTACGCTACGACGAGCGCGCCTAACTGGGCGATCAACTAAGGCTGCCATGATCAAACCACTGTTGTTGCTTCTATTACTAGGAGCGCCGCTGGCGTGCGCCTCCGACTACTACGTCGATTGCAATTACGGGGCGAACGGAAATCCGGGCACGAGCCAACAACAGGCATGGCGAACGCTGCTGAGAGTTGGGATCTCAAGCTTTCAGCCTGGTGACACGATCAACCTGTTGCGGGACTGTACGTGGAACGAAACGTTAACTCCGCCTTCGAGCGGGAACAGCGGGTCATCGATCAAGATCGACAGCTATGGCAATGGTCGGCCACCGCACCTGACTGGCTATTTGCCCGTTGCAGCACGGTGGTGGACGCAACTGGGAAGCACGAATATCTGGTCGGCGACGCTGTATTCAGCGACGAGCGGGCTGGCGAACGTGGTGCAGTGCGGCATTCGAGGCTTCTACTGTCTGACACAACCGCCATCGCAGTTACAGTATGTGCGGTTTGGGATGACTTGGGGGACGGCGCAGGAGAGCCAGACGGCACTTAGTCAGGATCGGGATTTCTGGTACGATTCGACGAATTACATTTTGTATGTCTACAGCGCCAGTGGCAATCCGGCGTCACATTACTCTGCAGTTGCGCCAATTGTGCTCAGTGGCGGGACGCTATTGAATTTGAATGACGTCTCGTGGCTGGAAATTCAGCACTTGCAAATTGACTGGTTCGACGGCTACGGCGTGCAGGTGCAGGGAGCGAGCGATCATCTTTGGCTTGCCAATATGGCAGCCGACAGCGAAGTGGAGAACGGGGCGGTGCCGCTTGGTTTTTTTTTGCAACCGACCGGTACGCCGGTGGACATCCATCTTTACAACACGGATGCGAACATGAACTACGACGGATACCGTTTTGATGGATGCGGCAGCGGCGGGTGTGCATTTGAGATTAAGAACTGTCGCGCGTACGGCAATCGCGCATACGGGATCGTTGATAACGTAGGGGGGGGCGGTGAGTTATGACTACTGCCATCTGTATGCAAACTACCTGGCAACGGCGTTGCCGGTAGACACGTCGGGAACTCCAGGACCGACGGCGGGGTTGCATAACGTTGCGGCAGAAACGTCGCCATGGATCCACGAGTGGCGCCGGTGGCCAGCATATACGACGGTGAGTTATGACGACCCTGGATTGGTTCAGTACAGCGATACTTATGTCAATTCACTGCTCCCGATGATGACTGCCAAAGGAATACCACTTTCGATTGCGGTGGTTACAGGTGGGAGTTATTCGCAGTCGATTATCGGTGAAGTGCAGGGTTGGATCAATGCGGGATGGGACGTCAATGCGCACTCGATATCGCATGAGTATTGGAAACCGCCGGCGTCCAGTTGCGGGGCGAGTGGGACGTTTCCGGTTCCGTGCCACGCTTTTGAGAACTTGCATTATACGGGAGGTATTGCGTCGAGCGTGACTTTGAACGTTACGCATCCTACGCCCGGCCATGCGGCGCTAACAGTAACTACGAGCCCCGGCCCAGATGATCCGGCTGCCGATATTAGCTGGGATTTGACGCCCGCAGCGCCTGGGCAGACTTCTAACGGACTCGACACGCTGGGTGGGATCTTATATACGCTGCAAGAGCGCGGGGTGTTTTCTGTGAGCCTCGACGCGAACGCGAAGAGCACGGCACGCAGTATCTCGCTGGCTAATGTGGCGAACATAGATATTAAGAGTTCGGCGCAGAACCTGGACCTTGACGAGACGCAGATGGAAACGGAAGAGATGAGTTGGGCGCAGGGGTGGATGAATCTGAACTTCACGGGGCTGCCCGCGACACGCGTGTATGTGATGCCGGGGACGTATGAGGATCCGGTGACGGAGAATACTGCCGCCGGCTTGGGATATGCGGGAGTGCGCGGGACGGGCAGCCTTAAGCCGTGTTGCGGGGCGAATACGACGCTGGCTATGGGCTATGACGTGTTCAACATCCTAAGTCAAGGCGTGGTGCCTAACTACCAAGACTTGGGTTATCAGCAGATGCGAAATCGAGTTAGCCAGGACGCATTCAAGAATGCGCTTTGGGGAAGACCGATCGGGTACTTCTGGCACGTGAACGAGTTGCGGCCGGATGAAGTCGCGAACTTCATGGATGCACTGGTTCAGGGAGGCGCCACGCTGCAATCGAACACGCAGATGGTGAAGTTTCTTGTGTCATGCCAGCCGAATGACGTGGTGCCATCGGGCTATGTGGCCGGCAGTTACTATGTTTGCCCGTCGAGTGGGGTAGAGGCAGATTTCCGTCCGACGGGGAATTCGCCGGTGAGGGATGTGGGCGCGAACTTAGGCGCGGAGTATCAATACGATTTGCTGGAAATTAATCGGAACTCGTTTGGATCGAAATGGGAGATTGGGGCGTACGCATATGTGCCGGAGAATTTTAGCGCGACGCATTGAGGGCGATTGCAGAAGTTAGAAGTCAGATTGCAGAAGTGAAGACCTAGGTCAGAGGTTAGAGGCCGGATTGCAGAAGTGGGAACGGAAATCCCCACCCTTGCCGAACAGAACGCAGCAAGAATGGGGCACCCGTCTGAAGGACGATTGCAGAGGCCGGATTGCAGGGAAAATCGGGACGGGCGGGACGGACTTGGGGAAAACGGGGAAGAGTGGGGCCGAGGGTGATTGGCAAGACGAGTTACAGAAACTTCTCGAACTTGGAAATACGCTGGATCTGGAATCATGGAAACGGGGAAGCTGGAGAACTGATCCGAAAACGGGCGAGACGTGGAAGCCGACCTGCCGGGATGGGTGGATTGAAGAGAAGCTGAAGATCCGGACGAAGATTGGCCGACCGAGTCCGTTTCGGCTAAACCCGGTGCAGCGGGAATATTCGCGGACATGCGGAAAACAGAACATCGTGCTGAAGGCGCGGCAACTGGGGATCACGTCGTATATTGCGGCGAGGTTTTTTGTGCAGACGATCACGCGGACGGGAACGCTGACGATGCTGGTGGCGCACGACCGGGAAGCGGCGGAAGAGATCTTCCGGATTGTGCACCGGTTCTGGGATAACCTGCCGGAGAACTTGCAGAAGGGGCCGCTGAAGACGTCGCATAGTAGCGCACGGGAGCTGGTGTTTCCGCGGCTGGACAGCGAGTTCACGGTGACGGCGGCGGATGAGAACGCGGGGCGGGGAAGGACCATCCAGCACTTGCATTGCACGGAGGTATCGCGATGGGGCCGGGAGGGCGAGGAGGCGCTGGCATCGTTGCGGGCGGCGCTGGTTCCGGGCGGAGAGATTGTGCTGGAATCTACGGCGAATGGGGCGTGGGGACAGTTTTGCCAGGAGTGGCAGCGGGCGGAGGAGACGGGATACACGAAGCACTTTTTTCCGTGGTGGTACGAGGAAAGTTATGTGGCGGAGGCGGGGCCTTCGTTATTGCTGCTGACGGAAGAAGAGACGGCACTGGAGAAAGAGCATGGGCTGACGGCACGGCAGTTTGCGTGGCGGCGGCAGCAATGGGCGTCACTGCGGGGGATGGCGGCGCAGGAATTTGCCGAGGATGCGGTGTCGTGCTTCCGGGCGTCGGGGGAGTGCGTGTTTGAGTTGGAGGCAGTGGAGGCGGCGCTGGGAGCGGTGAGCGATCCGGTGGTGACGCGGGAGAATGGACGGTTGGCGATCTGGATGCCGGCGCGAGGGGAGCGGAAGTATGTGATCGGGGTCGATCCGGCGGGCGGAGGAGTGGAGGGGGATTACTCGTGCGCGGAGGTGATCGATCGCGAATCGGGGATGCAGTGCGCGGAGTTGCACGGGCATTATCCGCTGCGGGAGTTGGCGTCAAGGGTGATGGAGTTGGGGAAGGACTATAACTCGGCGCTGCTGGCGGTGGAGAGAAATAATCACGGAGTGGGAGTGCTGGCGCATTTGGGAACGTGGGGGTATCCGAATCTGTATGAGAAGGATGGGCTAGAGGGGTAGCTGACGTCGTCGCATAGCCGGCCCATGATGATTGAGAACTTGTCGGAGGTGCTGTTCACGGCGCCGAGGCTGTTTCGGAGCGAGCGGTTCTTGAATGAGTGCCGGACGTTTGTGCGGGACAGGGATGGGAGGCCGGGCGGGGCTCCTGGGACGCACGATGATTGATCGCGGTAGGGACGATCATTGCTGATCGCCCCCCGCACGGACCCGGACGGGCGCTCATTAGCGCATCCGGTTCTTATCGCGGATGGATAACGGCCAAGCGTAC
>OBLW0100002848.1_pt1 | contig 13829 bp, 11 predicted proteins | sample 1520161 | NCBI WGS metagenome assembly OBLW01 (sample SAMEA3539309, study PRJEB22396) | soil metagenome | biome: tundra; feature: field; material: soil | place: USA | collected 2010-05 | depth 0.15 m
TCTGGGGTTGAGCCTGGTCGCGGCGGTTGCACGACTGCACGGCAGCTGTCTCGAATTTGAAGACAATAAGCCCGGTTTGCGGGCCTTAATGGTGTTGCAGCAGGATGGGACGCAGATCGTCCGCGACACAGATGTGACGGTCATGTTGCAGTCTGAGAACACAGGCCTGCTGCACTCGACCTAATCGCAGTCGGGTACCGCGGGCATAGTCCTGGTCGCTTCTCGTAGAAGAAAGCGCATCGTGGACAACGCGCGCGTTGCCGACGATGCACGGGTCATCGTCGCAGGGGCGAAGCGCGCCGAGGGCCTTTCCCGGGAGCCGGATTGCCCCTGTCGCGTTTAGATGCGCCTCAATATCCCTCAGTGCACGGCCTCGGCATCGGTGACCGTGAATCCCGCCACGAGCCATAGCAGCGGCGGCGGCGGAATGTCGCGAGATACGCTGTTTGTGCTTATATTGGCATTGATCTTGCAGCTATCGCGCCGGCGCGTTACGCTGGCGGGTCGTCATTAATTGAGTAGGGTGCATGAAGCGAGCCTTGATCACCGGCATCACCGGCCAGGATGGTGCCTACCTGGCGGAATTGCTGCTCGGCAAGGGCTATGAGGTCCACGGCATCAAGCGACGTGCTTCCTCATTCAATACCGACCGTATCGATCATCTCTATCAGGACCCGCACGAGCGCGGCTTGCGATTGCACCTGCATTACGGTGATCTGACCGACGCCAGCAATCTGATCCGTATCATTCAGCAGGTGCAGCCCGACGAGATCTACAATCTCGCGGCGCAAAGTCACGTCGGCGTGTCCTTCGAGACGCCCGAGTACACCGCCAATTCCGATGCCCTCGGCACCCTGCGCGTGCTCGAGGCCATCCGCATCTTAGGATTAGGCGCCAAGACGCGCTTCTATCAGGCTTCCACCTCCGAGATGTTCGGTAAGGTCCAGGAAGTGCCGCAGCGGGAGACCACGCCGTTCTACCCCCGCTCGCCGTACGGCGCGGCCAAGGTCTATGCCTACTGGATCACTGTCAATTATCGCGAGGCCTATGGCCTCTATGCCTGCAACGGCATTTTGTTCAACCACGAGTCGCCGACTCGCGGTGAAACCTTCGTGACGCGCAAGATCACGCGCGGCCTGGCGAGGATTCATCAGGGACTGGAGGAGTTCCTTTTTCTGGGCAATCTCGATTCGCTGCGCGATTGGGGTCATGCGCGCGACTTTGTGCGCGCACAATGGCTCATGCTGCAGCAAGCTCAAGCCGAGGACTTCGTGATTGCTACGGGCGAGCAGCATTCGGTGCGCGAATTCGCGGAGCGTGCCGCGCTGGTGCTCGGAATGCGCCTGGAGTGGCGCGGCGAGGGCGTCGAGGAGCGTGGCATCGACGTCAAGACCGGCCGCACGCTCATCAAGATCGACCCGCGCTACTTCCGGCCGACCGAGGTGGAAACACTGCTCGGTGATGCGAGCAAGGCTCGCGACAAGCTTGGCTGGAAGCCGGAGATCGACTTTCAGACTCTGGTGACCGAGATGGTTACGGAGGACTTGGGACTGGCTCAGCGCGATGCGCTCATGACGCGCCAGGGTTTCAAGGTCTTTCAATACCGAGAATGATCGGTCTGTACGACTCATCGATCTTTGTTGCCGGGCATAACGGTCTCGTAGGCTCCGCCATTCTGCGCCGACTGCGCGCCGGCGGTGCCGGCCGCCTGTTGCTGCGCACGCGCGCCGAGCTCGATTTGAGGTCCTCGGCGGCGGCCGAGCAGTTTTTTGCCGAGCAGCGGCCGCAGTATGTGTTCCTGGCGGCGGCGAAGGTCGGCGGCATCGAGGCCAATCGCAGCCAGCCGGCGCAGTTCCTGCGCGACAACCTGCTGATTCAGACCAACGTCATCGATGCAGCCTACCGCCACGGTACGCAAAAGTTGCTGTTCCTAGGATCGAGCTGCATTTACCCGAAAAATGCGCCGCAGCCCATGCCGGAAGAGTGTCTGCTGACCGGGCCGCTCGAACCCACCAACGAGTGGTATGCGATCGCAAAGATCGCCGGCCTGAAGATGTGCCAGGCCTATCGGCGCGAATATGGTTTCGACGCAATCTGTGCCATGCCGACCAATCTGTATGGACCCGGTGATAATTTTGATCTCAAGAACTCGCATGTGCTGCCAGCATTGATGCGCAAGTGCCATGAAGCGACGCTGCGGCACGCGGAATCGGTGGAGGTTTGGGGCACGGGCACGCCGCGCCGCGAGTTTTTGCATGTCGATGATCTGGCGGAGGCGTGTCTATACCTGATGCAGCACTACGCTGGCGAGGCTCCGATCAATGTCGGATGGGGCGAGGATGTTAGCATTGCCGAACTCGCGCGCCTGGTCGCAAATACGGTGGGCTTCAAGGGTGCAATGCACTTCGATCGATCCAAACCCGATGGAACGCCGCGCAAACTGCTCGATACCTCGCGGCTGACAGCGCTGGGATGGCGGCCAACGATCAGGCTCGAGACGGGCCTTGCCACCACCTACGAGTGGTATTGCTCACACACGCAGCAGCTGCGCCGGTAAACTACGGCCACCCGCATGCGGCACATGATTCACCACACTGAAGGATGACTATGAAGTTCAACGTCGCTGTTCTGGCCGTTCTGGCCGCTACCTTGTCCACCGCCCCGATCATTGCCTCGGCCGATGCCACGACCACGGGCAGCAGTTCCACTCTGGCCTCACCCATGATGATGAGCTACCACGGCAAGCACCATCGGCACCATCGGCACCGTAGGCACCCGCGGGACAGCACCGCGAGCAGCCGCACCTAAGCAGTCGTTGTTCTTGTCGTTGCCGTGGCGGAACACGCCGCTGCGGCGCGGCGGCGGCCCAGCCAGGACTTTCGTGTCCATTAGCGAGGGATGGCCGACACGGCTAGGGATTGCGCCGGTTGGGCCTGTCTACTGCCCTGATGAGGAGGGGAACGGCCTGGGGCTCGTCTGAGCCCCCTCTCGGCGGGCGGTACCCGTGACGAAACCAGCTGGCAGAGGGCGCAACCCGCCTGAGCCTTAGGGCTCCGAGCTTTGCAATTTGGCGTGCAGTGAAATATCCGCGCGCAGCAGCCGCGACACCGGACAATTGGCCTTGGCATCGGCCGCGATCTGTTCAAATTTCTCGGCACTAATGCCGGGTATCCAGGCCTCGTTCTCGAGATGAATGCTGGTGATGCTCCAATTGCCGGCCACCAGTTCCAGCGAGACCGCGGCGGACGTCGCCAGACGCTTAGGGGTAAAACCGGCGCTGCCGAGGCTGGCCGACAGGGCCATCGTGAAGCAGCCGGCATGGGCCGCGGCAATCAGTTCTTCGGGATTGGTACCCTTCGCGCCCTCGAATCGCGTCGCGAAGCTATAGGGCGTCTCCTTGAGCACTCCGCTGTGCGTCGAGAGGGCCCCGGAGCCGCGCTTGAGATCGCCGTGCCAGATCGCCGAGGCGGTTTGCTTCATGGGACACTCCGTATGTTAGCAGCGACTAGGGACGCGGACTCTACAGCGAAGCCCGGTGGGGCGGCTAGCGGGGATATGGCAATGCTTACCGAGGAATCCATGGATGATCCACCCTGGCTGCTCTGGGCGCGTGAGCTGCAGGCGATCGCCCAAACCGGCCTGACATTCAGCACTGACGCCTACGATCTGGAGCGGTATCGGCGCGTGCGCGCCATTGCCGCCGAGATGCTCTCGCAGGGCTCAGGCACTGCGGTGGAACTCATCCAAGGCTTGTTCGAGCAGGATCTAGGCTATCCGACCCCGAAGGTTGACGTGCGCGGCGCGGTGTTTCGCGACCAGCGGATTCTGATGGTGCGTGAAGTCAGCGATGGCGGCTGGACGCTGCCCGGCGGCTGGGCCGACGTCGATCAGTCGGCCAGGGAATGCGTCGAGCGGGAAGTTCGCGAGGAGTCGGGGTTCGAGGCTCGTGCGGTCAAACTCGCCGCGGTCTATGACTATCGACGCCAGGGGCATCGGCGCTCTCATCCTTACTCAATATATAAGCTCTTCTTCCTGTGCGAACTGACCGGCGGGGAGGCGCGCCCCAGCGTCGAAACCAGCGCCGTGGGCTTTTTTGCGCTGGACGGGCTGCCGCAGCTCTCCCTCGGCCGCATCACTGCGGCACAAATCGAGCGCATGTTCGCGCATCGGCATGAACCGACCCTGCAGACCGAGTTTGATTAGCCGCATTCAGCTCAGGGGCTGCTAGACTGAAGACCATGGAATCGAAGCTCGCCCGAGAGGCACGCGCGGCATTGGCGGCGACGATACAGCGCCTGACTCCGGAACAGCGCCTGAACGCATTCTTGCAGCATTGTCAGCTGATGGCGGCGCTGCGTCAGGCCGGGCGGCTCAGATTGCGGCCGTCATCCTCTAAGTCCTTTGCGTGAACACGGTCGGCCCAGGGCAATCTGCCCTGCTGCTGCTCGACGTTGTGGCACTGCTGCTGCGCGAGAAAGTCAATTACGCCGTGATCGGCGCCGTGGCCGCCGCGGTGTATGGTGCCGTTCGTGCCAGCCTGGATGCCGATGCCGTGCTGTCGCTGACAACTGGCAGCGCGCGAAGCCTCGAGCAAGCATTTGCAGCGGCGGGTTTGCACACGCAGCTGCGACTCGGCGATGCGGACGATCCAATTCCAGGTCTGCTGGCGCTCACTGATGGCTTCGGCAACCGCGTGGACCTGCTCATCGGGTTACGTGGCCTGGAACCCGCGGCGTTTTCGCGAACCATCGAAGTTCCGTTTCAGGGACAGTCCTTGCGATTCATCGGCCGAGAGGACTTCGTGGCGATGAAAGTCTTCGCCGGCGGCCCACAGGATATCGCTGACGCCGAACAGGTGATCGCCGCAGCGCAGGATGCCATCGACTTGAGTTTGCTGCGTCGATTGGCGGCACGCTACGGCCGCGCGGCCGCCGAAAACCTCGAGCAGTTGCTTCAGTCCTGAGACGCGCTGGTCGCGGCCCCGACGGTCGCGGCATCACGCGTGCAGTGCCTCGACCGTGTGCTCACCACTCAAGCGGCCCGCGGCAGCGCTCGAGGTGTTATCACGGGCCGCAGCGCGCTACCGACGTCGTTCCAGTGCCAGAGCTCGAGCTCGCCGCTACGGTCCTCGATCAACGCCGAGCAGCTGTCGACCCAGTCGCCGTCATTGCAGTAGAGCGTGCCATCGAGCTCGATGATCTCCGGGCGGTGGATATGGCCGCAGACGATGCCGTCCACGCCGCGGCGGCGAGCCGCCTGAGCGGCGGCTTGTTCAAAGCCGTGGACGTACTTCATGGCATTGCCGACCCGGCTCTTGAGATAGCCGGCCAGCGACCAGTACGGGTAGCCAAAGCGGCGACGAAAGGCGTTGAGGAGCCGGTTCGCGCCGAGGGTCACATCGTACAGTCCCGAGCCTAGTGCGGTGAGCCAGCGGCTGCACTGCACGGCGCCGTCGAATTCATCGCCGTGCATGATCAGCAGTTTCAGGTCGCGCAAGGTCGTGTGTACGTACTCGCGATGGATTTCGAGGTTGCCGAAACTGGTGCCGCAGATTTCGCGCAGCTGCTCGTCGTGATTGCCGGGCACGTAAATGACCCGCGTGCCGTGCTTGGTCTTGCCGAGAATAGTGCGCAGCACGTCGTTGTGAATTTGCGGCCAGTAGAAACTGCGCCGCAGACTCCAGACATCGACGATATCGCCGACCAGGAACAGCTGCTCCATCTGCACGTGGCGCAGAAAGTCGAGGACCAGATCGGCCCGGCACTCGCGTGAACCAAGGTGTATGTCAGAGATGAAGGCGCTGCGGACGTGGATGATCGGGCGCGTGGTACCGGTCATTCGGACGGTCCTCGACTGCCAAAACTACCTGCAGAGTGCCGGTACTGCATGACAGCGAGATGGCCGCCAGATGAAAGCTGTATGACTTCAAGTGTAAGGGCCTAGTGGGGCAACTTAAGGTAACTTCTGAGGTGCGAAGGACGCCTTATGTCAAAGATGGGGCGCTGGCGCACTGCCGCCCAAGGCCTGATACAGCGCGGCGGTGTCGATGTAGCGATTCATCAGCGCCTGCGCGCGGCCAATGACCGCCTGCTGATAGGTCTGCTGGGCAATCAACAGCGCGAGGTAGCTGACTGCGCCCAGATCGAACTGTTGCCGTGCGATCGCGAGGCTCGCCATCGACGCGGTGTAGGCTCTTTCCTGAGCGCGCACTGCATCGCCATCCGCCGCCAGTGCGCGCAGCGCATCGGCGACGTTCTGAAACGCCGTGAGCACCGCAAGGCGATATTGCGCGCCGGCGATATCGACTCCGGCCCGTGCGGCGCGCTCGCGATGAAGCAAAGTGCCGCCTGCGAACAAGGTCTGGCTCAACGAGGCGCCGACGGTCCAGAACTCGTTCATGCCAGTGAAGATCTGGTTGGTTTGCGTGGCCACGTTGCCGATCGCGCCGCTCAGCGTGATCTGCGGCAGCATGTTGGCGATGGCAATGCCGACGGCCGCGGTAGCGGCGTGCAGTTGCGCTTCGGCCGCGCGTACATCCGGGCGCCGTTCGACCAATTGCGCGGGCACGCCAACCGGGATCTGGCTCGGCAGCGTCAGCTGATCGAGCTCGAGAGGACTGACCGGTGCGTCGCCGGGCAATTGCCCGGTCAACACGGCGAGCATGTCGTGCTGTTGATCCAGGCTCTTCTGCAGCGGCGGCAGCGTGGCTTCGATCTGTGCCAGGGCCGCATCCTGGGCCAGCACGTCGGCTTCGGCGATCGCACCCAGGTCGAGCTCCTTGCGCATGACGCCCAGCGACTCGCGCTCCAGGCTGATCACCTGCTGCGTCGCTTCGATCTGCGCGCGCAGGCCCGCCTCCTGAATTGCGGCGCTGACGACGTTGGCGACCAGGGTCAGGTACGCCGCGTCGTACTCGTAGCGGTTCGCATCGGCCAATGCCTGCAGCGACTCCACCTGCCGGCGATTGCCGCCGAACAGATCGGGCACGAAAGCCACGGTGAGTTGCGGCGTATAGAGCGCATAGGTGGCGACGCCTGAGGTCAGCGTCGGCGCGAGCACCTGCACGGCATTACGGTTCTTGCTGGCGCTGGCTTGGGCCTGCGCGCTCGGGAAGTACGCGCCTCGCTGCGCGGCGACGTTCTCGAGCGACTGGCGCAGCGTCGCTTCGGCGGCTTGCATCGTCGGATTGGCGCGCAGGGCCTGATCGACCAATGCGTCGACTTCGCTCGAACCAAAGCCCTTCCACCAATCCGCTTGCGGGTTCTGGCCAGGCACGAAGCTTTGCAGCGCGGAGTCGGCGGGCGACTCCGGGGCCGCGAGCGGCTGCGCCGTATAGCGATCGGTCTGGGGCGCGGCCGGCCGGTGGAAATTCGGTCCCACCGCGCAGCCGCTCAATATTGCGCCGGCCATGATCGCCGCTGCGCGGCGCCTGAGGATTGGCATCACGTGCTCTCCGGATTCACGTCGCGCGACTCATCGGTGACCACGGGCGAGCGTCTCGAGAACGTATCGATCAACACTGGCAGCATGAGCAGGATCAACACCGGCGCGAACAGCATGCCGCCGACCACGACCTGCGCCAGGGGCCGCTGCACCTGCGAGCCGATCCCGGTCGAGAGCGCCGCCGGAATCAGGCCTACGCACGCGACCATGCAGGTCATCATGACTGGGCGAAACTGCGTCCTGCAGGTCGCGCGGATGGCGGTTCGACGATCGGCCCCGTATTCGAGGCTCAGATTGTAATAGGAGATCACGAGGATGCCGTCCATCGCGGCAATGCCGAACAGTGCCACGAATCCGATCGCCGCCGATACGCTGAAAGGTGTGCCGGTCAGGAACAGGGCGAATATGCCGCCCACGAGTGCCATCGGGATGACACTCGCGGCGAGCAGCACGTCACTGAGCAGGCCGAAATTCAGGAACAGCAGGACGCAGATCAACAGGATCGCGATCGGCACCACGACCCCGAGCCGGCCGAGGGCTTCCTGCAGATTGCCGAATTCGCCCACCCACTCCAGCCGATAGCCGCCCGGCAAGGTGAGCTGCTGTTCGATGCGGCGCTGGGCGTCCAGCACCGTCGTCCCCAGGTCCCGGCCGCGCACACTGAATTTGATCGGGACGTAACGCTCCTGCTGCTCGCGATAGATGAACGAGGCGCCGGAGACAAGCTTGATGTCGGCCAGGTCGGCCAGCGTCACCGGGATGGTACCGCCGCCCGCAGGGTTTTGCGCCGCGATGGGTATCAGCTTGATCGCATCGAGGCTCTGGCGATACGGGGCGGCCAGGCGGACCATGATCGGGAAGTGGCGGTCGCTGCCGGGCTCGTACAAGTCGCCGGGAGACTGCCCGCCGATGGCGGTCTGCACGACGGCATTGACGTCGCCTGGCGCCAGCCCATAGCGCGCAGCGCGCGCCCGGTCGACGTCGATGCGGATGGTCGGCTGCCCCAAAGAGCGCAACACGGCCAGATCGGTGACGCCGGGCACGTCGGCCATGATCTTGGCGATCTGGTTGGCGGTGTGCTCGAGCGTCTCGAGATCATTGCCGTAGACCTTGACGGAGTTCTCGCCCTTGACGCCCGAAGCGGCTTCCTCGACGTTATCTTCGATGTACTGCGAGAAGTTGAAATCGACGCCGGGAAACTGCTGCGTCAGGGCCTCGGTCATCTGCTCGGTGAGCTTGTCCTTATTTGTGCCCGCGGGCCAGGCATCGGCGGGCTTCAGGGGTACGAAGAATTCGGCGTTGAAGAAGCCCGTGGCGTCGGTGCCGTCATCGGGGCGTCCGTGCTGCGACACCACTGTCTTGACTTCCGGGTACGAGCCGATGATCCGTCGCATGCGGTTGACATAGCCGTTGCCTTCCTCGATCGAGATCGAGGTCGGCAGCGTCGCTCGAATCCAGAAATTGCCTTCTTCGAGCTTTGGCAGGAACTCCAGTCCCAGCGTGCGCACCGCGAGCAGCGCGAGCACGAGGACCATCGTACCGCCGCCCAGCGTCAACAGCCGGTTGGCGAGCGCGAACTCGATTGCCGGGTCGTAGACCTTGCGCAGCAGCCGGATCAATGCGGTCTCGGTCTCCTGAATCTTTCCCTGCAGCAGCAGCGCGCTCAGTGCCGGCGCGATCGTGAAGGTCGCAAGCAGACCGCCGGCGATGGCGTAGCCGTAGGTCTTCGCCATCGGACCGAAGATATGTCCCTCGATGCCTGAGAGCGTAAAGAGCGGCACGAAGCCGGCGATGATGATCGCCGCGGCAAAGAAGATCGAACGGCTGACCTCGGCGGCGGCCAGGGCGATAACGGCGTACCGGCCGCTGAAGCCGCTCGGTACGCGCATGACATCGAGCCGCGAGGCGCCGGCACCGCGCCGCCCTCCGGTCGCTTCGGCCAGGTGCCGGAAGATGTTCTCGACCATGATGACCGTGGCGTCGACGACCAAGCCGAAATCGATCGCGCCTACCGACAACAAGTTGGCCGACTCGCCGCGAATCACCATGAGGCCGATCGCAAACGACAGCGCAAACGGGATCGTCATGCCGACGATCAGGGCACTGCGCAGATTGCCGAGGAACAGCCACTGCAGCACGAAGATCAGCAGCACGCCGACAATCATGTTGTGCAGCACCGTGTGCGTCGTGATGGCGATCAGGTCGCTGCGATCATAAATGCGCTCGATGCGCACGCCGGGGGGCAGCACACCGGAGTCATTGATCTCGGTGACCTTGGCTTCAACCCGCTTGATGGTCGGAATGCTCTGCGCGCCGCGACGCATCAGTACGATGCCCTGGACGATGTCATCGTCGTCGTCGTTGCCGGCGATACCGAGCCGCGGCAGATGCTCGATGTGCACTTCCGCCACGTCACCGACGTAGATCGGAGCGCCGTTGTTGGTTGCTATGACGGTTTGCCGCACGGCATCCATCGAACTGATCAGCCCAACGCCGCGCACCACCACCGACTGCGGGCCGATGTTGACGGTCTGGCCGCCCACATTGATATTGGCGTTCGAGAGTGCCTGCAGGATTTGTGGAATCGATAAGCCGTAGTCGACCAGACGCCGCTGATCGACCGTGACCTCATAAGTCTTGGTTTTCCCGCCCCAGCCCGTGACGTCAATGACCCCGGGCACCGCCTTGAAGCGCCGTTCCAGGATCCAGTCCTCGATCGTCTTGAGATCGGCGACGGAATAGTTCGGCGGCCCGACCACGCGGTAGCGAAAAATCTCACCGATCGGGCTGGTCGGGGCAATCTGAGGCTGCGCGTTGTTCGGCAGGCCCGACAGCTGCGCCAGACGGTTGATGACCCACTGCTCGGCCTGCACGTAGGTGAAATCGTAGGTGAATTGAATCTTGACGTCCGAGAGCCCGAACAGCGAAATGGTGCGGATGGCCTGCACGTTGGGAATGCCGGCCATTTGCACTTCGATCGGGATCGTGATGTAGCGCTCGATCTCTTCGGCGGACTGGCCGCCGCTCTGTGTCACGATATCCACCAATGGCGGTACCGGATCCGGATACGCCTCGATGTTAAGCACCGTGAAACTGGCGATGCCGCCGGCGAGCACCAGCACCAGCAGGATGACGACCAGGACGCGCTGTCTGAGCGCGAACCCCACCATGGCGTTCAAAGCTTAGCCCGTGGCGGCCCGATCAATGAACAGACTGCCCTTCGTGACCACCCGGTCGCCCGACTGCAGGCCTTCCAGCACCTCGACGAAACCGTCGTTGGTGCGCCCGACACGAATGGGCCGAATGGCGATGGCATTGTCCGACTGCAAGACCCAGACGTGCGCGGCCTCGCCCTCATAGATCACGGCGCCTTCGGGCACCGCGGGCGATTGGGCCGCCTGGCTGGTCTGGATGACAAAATTGGCGAACATTTCGGGTTTGAGCGCGCCGTCGGAGTTATCGATGACCGCGCGCACCGTGAGCCGGTGCGTGTTGGCGTCGATCGTGGGCGCCACGTACACGACGTGCGCCGAGAAAATGCGATCGGGGTAGGCCAGTACGTGAACTTCTACGGTTTGCCCGCGCTGCACCCGCGCGGCATCGGCTTCGCGCACGTTGGCCAGCAGCCACACGCTCGACAGGTCGGCGATCGTGTACACTGGCGTCGCGGCACCGGACTGCGCATATTGTCCCGGCCCGACCTGGCGGTCGACGATAACGCCGCGGATCGGGGCCAGGATATTCGTGGCCGGCTCGAAATGCTCGGCCGTTGCGAGCTGATCGATTTGCGCGTCGGCATACCCCAGGATCCGCAGCCTGCTGCGCACCGCGCTGAGCGTGGTTTCGGCAGCAGCCAGTTCGGCCTGGGCCTGCTGCCAGTCAGCCAGCGAACCGCCCTTGATGTCATACAGCGCGTGCTTGCGCGTCTCGGAAATGCGCGCGAGCTTGAGTTGCGCCATCCCCGTGCGCAGATCATTTTGCGCCTGGCTGAACTCACTGGCATCGATGGTCGCGAGCGGCGCTCCCTGCGCCACGATGTCGCCGAGGTTCGCGATCACGCGTGTGACGCGTCCGGAGTAGGGCGAGTACACTGGCGTCGCGCGATCGCCATTGACCGCGATCTTGCCCTCGGTGCGCTCCTCGCTCACGAACTGCCGCAGCGCCACCGGCTCGATCGTCAGCGTCTTGAGCTGCTGTACGGTGGGCCGGAAGGTGCCCGCCGGAGGCGGAGGCGGGGCCTCAGGGGAGTTGCCCCGCAAAAAGCCGCGCCCCGACAGCCAAGTCAGTGCTACGGCGACAACCAGTATGCCGGCGGCCAAGCCGAGTACGGCCAGTTGCCGCCGGCGCGGCCAACCCGTGCTCGGCGCTGCGTTGGCATGGGAAGTGCTACTTGAGGTGCGCCTGGGATCCATAATTTTCCGTGCAGCGCTTCCCATGATGCGGGACGCCCAGCGCGCGAGGCCTTCACGCGAGATTATACCGAAAGCTTCCCGAGTGCGTGGGCCGGCGAGTCCGGCCGCGCGGCAGCACCGATCGGCGAAATCAGCATCGCGCCGGAGCCCACAACGCGGTGCACAGATGTGCGTTATCTGCCATATAGGCACGCGATAGGCACGCGCCGAAATACTCGCACCGACGCTCATCTGCGAAAAGAGTTTTGTATCGAGTTGGTGCAGCGGCCCTTCGCTCTGATCAGTAGCGGTGCGTGCAGCGGCAACTTCGCCTCACATCGCGGCGGTGCCCGCATGATGGGACGGAATCGCAATTCTCATTTCCGCAACGCGCGGCTTGCAGGCGGGGGAGCGAGTTGAATTGCACTATATTTCAAAGGAGTGAAACACATCGACCTCACCGGGCTGCGGCTCATCAGCCAACGAATCGGCCATCATTCGCCACTCGCAGCGCATGTTGGCACGTAGGGTGCATTAACGTCGATGTTAAATTTTTGCTAATTTTTTCGTTCGATGTTTTTTATAAGCAACAAGCACATCGATTAGTTCGTATTAGATACAGTTTGTTGATAGATGGGTCTCGCGTAGTCGCACCGTGTTATCCCGCGGTTCGGCACGCCCGGCGGTTTATCGCCGTCGCAGAAGATTTGGCTGTTGTTCTCAATTGAAATTGCTCTCAACAGGGAGGTGCTTTACATGCGTATGTTTCGAATAAGCGTTGCCGCCGCATCGTTAGGCTTGCTGTCGGCTGCAGGGGCCGCGTTTGCCGCTGACCCGCCGGCCGCAGATGCCGCGCCCGCGGCCAAGCCGGAGCTGCCGGCGGTGTCGGATCTGCTGACTGCTTCAGGAATCACCGCGACCGGCTATGTCAGCGGCACATTCTCGTATCAGACGTACTCCGCCTCCGGAGTCACCGCACCGTCGGATTACAGTACCTTTACGCTGCAGCAGGCGGCATTCACGCTGGCCAAGCAGCCAACGACGGGCTTCGGTGCACTGGTCAACGTCCTCGCCGGTCAGAATATCTATACGCCGAACTACGGCTATGCCGGGGTCTCCAAAACCCCGACCCAGTTCCAATTGGTGCAGGCCTACGCGCAATACGCGACCGGTCCGGTGACGATAATCGCCGGCAAGTTCCTCACGCTGGCAGGGGCTGAAGTGGTGGGATCGGTGGGCAACACCAACATCACACGCTCGCTGCTGTTTACCTACGAGCCGATCACGCACACTGGCGTGCGACTGACCTATGCCGCGAGCGACACCCTGAGCTTGATTGTTGGTGCTAACAACGGCTGGGTTTACAGCGATGAACTCGCCGCCAGCGGCGGCAAGACGCTGGAAGCGGGCGTGGCCTGGACGCCATCGAAGGCGTTTTCCTGGACAGCGCAAGGCTACTTCGGCAAAGACACCAACTTCGCCGGCGTCACTTCCAATCACACCTTGCTCGATACGGTGGCCACCTGGAATGCGACTGCGGCATTGAGCCTCGTGGGTAGCATCGACTGGGGTCAGGTGGATAAGGCCTTCGGTGTCGGTACCGGCAGTGCTAATTGGACCGGATACGCTGCGTATGCGAACTACGCCCTCAGTGATCAGTGGCGGGTTTCGCTGCGCGGAGAATATTTCGACGATCGTGACGGCTATCTCACGGCCGTTGGCCCGGGAGTCGGCCAAAAGTTGAAGGAGGGTACGTTGACCGTCGGCTATGACCCCGCCAAGAACTTTGAGTTGCGTCTCGAAGGTCGCTACGACACGTACGACGTCAATTCCGTGAAAGTCACCCAGGGTTGGCTAGAGGCGCTGTACAAGTTCTGATGCTGAGGCCGTGGGGGATTTACAAAGCGGAGGCGGTATGAGTTCAAGTGATGTCCTGAAGTTGATCAAGGAAAAAGAGGTGAGGTGGGCCGATCTGCGGTTTACCGACACCCGAGG
>OBLW0100002849.1_pt1 | contig 13828 bp, 11 predicted proteins | sample 1520161 | NCBI WGS metagenome assembly OBLW01 (sample SAMEA3539309, study PRJEB22396) | soil metagenome | biome: tundra; feature: field; material: soil | place: USA | collected 2010-05 | depth 0.15 m
CCGGACCACGGCTAGGCCCAGACCCCGGCTCCCGGTTATGCCCCCGTCCCCGTCCTCGTCCCCGTGCCCGTGTGCGCCCGTGTCCGCGGACCGGCGGCGCGAAGTCACCAGGCCCCGAACCAGGCTCCGAAGCCGGAGGACGTCCGCGCCCGGGATCAGGCTCAGGGTCAGGCAGGCGCCTCCGCCCCGAACCAGGCGCCGGTGCCGGTGCCCGCTCAGGCAGGCGCCTCCGCCCTGAACCAGGCTCCGAAGCCGGAGGACGTCCGCGCCCGGGATCAGGCTCAGGGTCAGGCAGGCGCCTCCGCCCCGAACCAGGCGCCGGTGCCGGTGCCCGCTCAGGCAGGCGCCCCCGCCCGGGAACAGGCTCGGGCGGGCGCCCCCGCCCGGGAACAGGCTGCTGGGAGCCACCCGCTCCGGGAGCGTGTTCGGGACCGGGAGCGGGGCCGGGAATTCGTTCAGGATCGTGGGGGGTTGGCGGGACCTGGCCTGGCCGCGCGGTCCGCGGATACTCCGCGCCAGGCCCGTCGGGGTAGGGATACGGAGCACGCGGCCGCCTCAGATCCTGAGGCTCCCGCGGACGTCCGTCGCTCATGCTGCCCCTCACGGTCCGGCCGACTGGAAATCACCCCATCATGGGGCATGGGTGCGCTAGCCGCCACCTGGTCAGCCGCGCTCGCCGCGAGCGTTCTGGCGAGGGGTCGGGGGTTTCCGCCCGCCCGGGCCCGGACATATCTCGCACCATGGCTCGTGCGGCGTAATCAACCCCGGCAGGGGGTGACGCCGGCAGCGCCAGAGTCGATGAGGCGAAACTCCCCCTTGACGCTCAGCGCCAGAAGCCTACGATGTCAGTATCCTGACGACGGTATACAATGTGAGGCTTTGTATTTGAGGAGGGGCACGTGTACCACGAGCTCACCGTCTGGTCCCGCGGAATCATCATGGACAAGGAGGCTCGTGATGTCTCCTCGTGCATCGCGGCCGCCGCGCGCGCACTCGGCCTCTACGCCGACAACGTCAGCGACTACATAGACGACCCGGACCGGACCAACTGCCTGGTGCGCAGGTACGCCCGGTTCGGTGATTCGCCCATCGTGGACCGCTTCGTGTACGAGAATCCCCGCCCGGACTGGGTCGTGCTGGTGGAAGAGACGATCATCAAGGCCGTCAACTTCCTGCGCGGCACGCCTGACGGCTCCGGGGTGCTGGTCATCAACTCGGCCCGCGAACCCGAGTATCTGCTCAAGTTCCTGCCCGACTCCATGCGGGCCAAGCTGGCCAAGCTGGTGGTCGTGGACGCCGTCGGCCTGGCCGAGCAGCGCGGCAGCAGCCCGTGGATGTTCGTCCGGGACCTGGGTGAACTGGCCTCCGACCGGATGTCCACCGAGGGCGCGGAGGAACGCCTCGCGATCGGCTTGGGCATCGCCGCCCCACTGATCGGCGCGCTCGTCGCGGCCGCCGCTGAGCTTCCGGTGGACGCGGTCGCCGACCAGGTCGCCGACCGCGACGCCATGCTGCGCGGGATCGCCCACCACAAGGTGATCGAGTTCGACCGCCCAGCCTCACCCCACGGGACCGCCGCCTCAGGCACCGAGCCCACCGCCCCCACCCCGGCGACCGGCATCCCGTCCCCCGCCGCCCACGCCGCGTCAGCCGGCTGACACCCCCGTAGCGAGGAGACTCCATGTCCGTACGCGGTACCCGGGTTCCGGCGCACCTGCAGCTGCCCATCGCCGGAGTGACGCCGCCGCCGACCGAGAAGGACGGGCAGCGGCTCTTCCCCACCGGAAACTTCCGCTTCTTCCGGCCGGTCTACAAGGACAAGACGCCACCGTGCAACAACGCCTGCCCCACCGGCGAGCAGATCCAGAAGTACCTGGATTACGTGAAGCACGAGCGCTATCTCGACGGCTACCTGACGATCATGGAAGACAACTCGATGCCGTCGGTCACCGGCCGGGTCTGCTACCACCCGTGCGAGACCGCGTGCAACCGGGCGGCCCACGACGAGCCGATCGGGATCCGTTCGGTCGAACGCGTCCTCGGTGACTACGGGCTGGCGCTGCCCGAGGACCCGATCGCTGGAACGCTGCCCGCGCTGAACGGCACCACGGTCGCCATCGTCGGCTCCGGTCCGGCCGGCCTGGGCTGCGCCTACCACCTGCGGCGGCGCGGCTACTCCAGCGTCATCTTCGAGGCGCTGGACAAGCCGGGCGGAATGCTCCGCGCGGGCATCCCGCACTGGCACCTGCCCGAGGAGATCCTCGACGCCGAGATCGGCAAGCTGCTCGCGTTCGGCGGCATCGAGATCCGCTGCGGCGTGCGGGCCGGCCAGGACATCAGCTGGGACGAGCTGCGCAACTACGCCGCCACCTTCCTGGCCCTCGGCCAGGACGTGGGCCGGCGGCTGCCGATCGAGGGGATCCAGTCCCGCGGCGTCACCGGCGCCCTGGAGTTCCTCCGCGAGGCGGGTCTTGGCCACCCGTTGCAGGTCGGCCGCCAGGTCCTGGTGATCGGCGGCGGCAACACCGCGTCTGACGCCGCGCGCTCGGCCATCCGGCTGGGCGGCGGCGAGGCCGTCATCGTCTCGCTGGAGTCCGAGGACGAGTTGCCGATCGTCCCCGAGGACCTGGAGCAGGCCAAGGAAGAGGGAGTGAGCCTCGCCCCGAACACCTCTCTGGTGCAGGTGCTGTCCTCCGAGGACGGCCATGTCACCGGGGCCGTGGTCTGCGAGGCCAGGCTCAAGAAGGACGACAGCGGCGCGGTAAGCCCGGAAATGGTGCCCGGTACCGAGCGCGAGGTCCCCTGCGACACCATCCTGGTCGCCATCGGCCAGGTCCAGCAGCTGGAATGGCTCCCCGAGCATCTCAACGACCACGGGATCATCACCGCGGACGAGCACGGCCGGGTCGAGGGCAACGTCTTCGTCGGCGGCGACGTGATGCGCGGCCCGTCGATGGTGGTGGACGCGCTCGGCGACGGCAAGCGGGCCGCCCGGGACATCGACCGCGTGCTCACCGCCCAGGCCCTCGGCCCGGAGCCGGAGGTCGAGATCATGCCGTACGAGGGCCTGAACTCGGCCTACTTCAGGCACGCGCCGCGCGTCGAGGCCCCGCTCTCCCCCGCTGCCGAGCGGCGCCGGAGCCAGCGGGTCGAGGTCACCCTGGCCTACAGCCGCGAGCAGGCGGTCGCCGAGGCAGACCGCTGCATGAGCTGCGGGGTCTGCAACGGCTGCGACAACTGTTACATCGTCTGCCCCGACGTCAGCGTCATGCGCGACACCCGGGAGAACGGCCACTACTCGATCCGCACCACGTACTGCAAGGGCTGCCTGGTCTGCGTCCAGGAATGCCCGACCGGGTGCCTGGAGAAGGTGCCGGAAATGGACTTCGACGACCCGGCCGACGTCACGCGGATGGAAACCGCATTCGCGCCCTACGACGGTGCGCACGCTGAGCAGTCGGCGTTCACCAAGCAGCTCATCGAGGAGACGATCGCCGAGTACGACGCCGCCCGGCGGCAGACGGTCCCATCCAGCGGAAAGACCACTACCCATCCCAACGGAGATTCCGGGGTGATCCAGTGAGCACCGTTCATGTGGAGGGCGCCTGGTCCCAGCGGCCCGCCTACGGTCCGGGCCTGCGCACACCCGAGGGTGAGCGGCGGCTGGCCGAACTGGCCGGGACCCGGAAGCGGCTGAACGGGTGCGCGGCGGCAGCCTACGCAGCCCTCTACGCCAACGTCGATGTGATCACGGCGTACGCGATCCGGCCCTACACGGCGATCATGATGAACCTGGCGCAGTTCATCGCGGATGGGATCCTGGACGCCGAGTACATCCACGCGGACGGCGAGCACGCGCAACTGTCGGCCGCGTTCGGCGCGGGGTCGTGCGGAGCACGCGCCTTCACCGGCTCCTCCGGGGTCGGCGTGACGTACGCGTATGAGATGTACTCGATCATTTCCGGTGCGCGCATCCCGATCCAGATGTCGATCGCCGACCGGACGCTCGACCCGCCCGGCGACTTCGGCTCGGAGCACACGGACGCGCTGTGCACCAGGGACATGGGCTGGCTGATGGGCTGGGCGGCGACTCCGCAGGAGGAGTTCGACAAGAGCCTGATCGCCTACGCCATCGGCGAGGACCCGCGGGTGCTGCTGCCGCAGATGGTCGTGCAAGACGGGTACTTCGTGTCACATATCTCCGGCGAGGTGGATATGCCGTCGGCGGAGCAGGTGGACTCGTTCCTGCCGCCGTACCGGCTGCCGTTCCCGCTCGACCCGCGGCAGCCGGTCTCGCATGGACCGCAGATCCACCCCTCGCAGGGGCCGCCGCTGCAACTGGAGCGGGCCCGGGCGATGGAGGACGCGATCCCGGTCATCCGGCAGAAGACCGATGAGTTCGCCCGGATGTTCGGCCGCACGTACCCGCACTTCGTCGAGGAGTACATGCTGGACGACGCGGAGATCGCGATCGTGATCTCCGGCGGTCACTCGGTCACCTGCCGCGCCGCCATCAACCGGCTGCGCGAACGTGGCGTGAAGGTCGGGATGGCCCGGCTGCTGTGGATCCGCCCGTTCCCCAGCGAGGACCTGCGCGCCGCGCTTCGCGGCGTCAAGGCCGTGGGCGTGGTGGAGACCAACCTCGGTCTCGGCGGCCCGACCTACGGCGGAATCCTCGCGCCGGACGTGACGGCGGCCATGTACCACGCACCCAACCGCCCGCATATGACGTCGTTCATGGCCGGCCTGGGCGGCGAGACCGTGCCGACCGCCGAATTCGAGTGGATGGCGGGCAAGCTCACCCAGGCGGTCGAGCGCGGTGGCGTCGAGAAGCCCGCGCACTGGGTTGGATTCGAGGACTGATGATTGACTACATAGCCCGAGGAGCCCGCTGATGGCCATCGAAGTCACCCGGCAGTACCTCCCGTTGCTGGAGGAGGAAGGCCGCGGCGCGGCCACGGAGGACGACGCCGGCCGGGACCGGCACTATCTGCCCGACATGCCCGACGAAGACCCCTACCAGGCCGGGCACCGGACCTGCGCGGGATGCGGGCCGGCCATCGAGTACCGGTGGGTGCTCAAGGCGGCCGGCCAGGACACGGTCGTCGCTGGCCCGACCGGCTGTATGTACGTGGCGAACTCGACGTACCTGTGCACCCCGTACACGGTCCCGTGGGCGCACACGCCGATCGCCAGCGGCGGCTCGTTCACCTCCGGCGTGGCCGCGGGGTACGAGGCGATGATCCGCAAGGGCCGCCACCCCGGCCCGTACCCCAACATCATCGTGATGGCCGGCGATGGCAGCGCCGCCGACATCGGGCTCGGCTCGATCTCCGGCGCGCTGTACCGCAACCACGATGCGCTGTTCATCTGCTACGACAACGAGTGCTACGCGAACACCGGGATCCAGGTGTCGCCGACGACGCCATACGCGGGCTTGACCACATTCACGCCCACCGGCCGGGCCAACCCGGCCGGCAAGACGCTGCCGCCCAAGAACCTGGCCAAGATGATGGCCGAGGGGCACCCGCACTGCTACGTGGCGACCACCACGGTCGGCTACCCGGTCGACCTGATGAACAAGACCCGCAAGGGCCTCAACCTGCGTGGCGCGGCGTTCATGCACTGCTACACGCCGTGCCAGAAGGGCTGGGTGTACCAGACCTCGATGACGGTCGAGCTCGGCCGCCGCGTCGTCGAGGCCGGCCTGTTCCCGGTCTGGGAGTACGACCCGGAAGACCGGACCTACCACTACTTCCACCCGCCGGTGCAGCGCCCGGTCACCGACTACCTGGCCATGCAGGGCCGGTTCGGGCACATGCTGCCCGAGCACGTGGCGGCCACGCAGGTGGCCGCCAACCGCAACTGGCGGGATATCGGCATGGACGTCCCCGCCGAACTGCGCGAGGGCGAGGACCCGGAGAAGCACGCCCGGCTGAAGGACGAGACCTACTCCATGCCCCTGAACCGAGGTGTCGGTGCCTGAGGCCCCCCGCGGTGCCCACGAACCCCCCGGGGAACCCCGGGGGGTCGCCCCTCCGGGCCAGCATCGGCAATGGCAGATCAGCTTTGACAACGGTCATCAGCAGCGTTACCTGCCTGACCGTCATGCCGTGCTGACCTATGTGCTGGCCATCGGGCCCAAGGCGGCCAGCCAGCGGTTCGAGGTGTTTACCGAGGCGCCCCCCATCCGGCTGGCCGACGGCTCGCCGGGGGGGCGGGCCTTCTCGCTCGTCGAGGTGATCGACTTGGGCCACCCGGGCGAGATGGAACGGCTCCGCGCCGAACTCCGTGAACTCTCTGTGCTTCCCCCGGCCGACTCGCCGGCCGCGCCGACCACACCGGCGGCACGTTCCGTTGCGGAAGATCGGTCATGAGCGGGCCGAACGGCCAGCTCACGCCTGGTCCCGGAGCGCGGATCATCCCCCTTATGCCGGGCGTGGCCAGGCCCACCGGGGGGCGCCGCGAACTGCTCCAGGAGGCGGTTATCCAGGTGGTCGGCCATCTGGTGATCAAGACCGTGCCGCCCGAGCAGCGTTTGCCGCTTTTCGACCAGGCGGCCGAACTCCTCGATGAAGCCGGCTGGGGCCTCGACGAGCTCTACGCGGCAGTTAGCGAAGGACCGAAGCAGAGCGCCCTCTTCCAGGCGCTCGGACTGGAGACCTGAGGACCACAGGCCCGGAGGACAAGCCACCGCGGCCTGCGGCCCGGATCTGGAGGCGCACATGGCGGATCGACGGAGATACCGCCGCCGCCGGACGCAGCATGGCCCGGCGGCGGGAACCTGGGGGTCGAGGGGGCCGCCGTGGCGGCCAGGACCAAGGGCGCCGCGCGATCCCCACCAGAAACCAGCGCGACGCCCCTGCCCTTCACCCGGCTGGGGCTCGGGGGTGCAATCCCGGGCCCGACACAGCCGAGATCGATACCAACCTCTGCGCCGTCCCTTCCATTCCGCAGGGACGACCCCCGCACAGCAGCCGGCCCGGCATCCGCCGGGCCGGGCACACGAGCCAATAGCGTCTCGTACGAGAGGTATCGGTGGCGACCCATGGGCGCATCAACCGAACAAGCAAGTTACCAAGAAGTAACCAACACGACCGGCCGGATGTTCCGGCTTGGTGAGGAACCAAAGCAGATCCTCGGCTACGGCCGGGGAGTCGTGATCATGGCGGCCTGGCTGGCCATGTGCCTGGCGGGCCTGCTCGAATACACCTGGGCCGCGCTGTCCGGCTCACTGGCGTCGGCGCACCACTGGGGTCCGGCGCCGACATTCTGGCTGTTCTCCTTCTTCGTCATCTTCGAGTCATTCGTCCAGATAGGCACCGGCTACCTGCGCAACCGCGGGATCCTCAAGGTCCGGTGGGCCACGATCGCCGGCGGCATCATCTGCGGCATCATTGGGTACGGCATACTCGCCGAGTCGACCAACATCTGGCAGGCGTACTTCGGTTATGCCCTCCTCGGCGGCATCGGCTCCGGGATGGTGTACTCGAGTTGCATCAACATCGTGGCCAAGTGGTACCCGGAGAAAAAGGGCTGGCGCACCGGGTTTGTGAACGGCGGCTGGGCGTACGGCGCTGTGCCGTTCATCATCGCCATCGGCGGCTTCACCTCGGGCGCCGGCGCCGCCGCCAGCATGAGCCCCACAGCCGTCAAGCACTTCATCATTCTCCAGGGCATCATCATGACCGTCGGAATCGGCATCGCCGGCTGGTTCCTGAAGGACCCGCCCAAGAACTGGTGGCCGAAGGAGGTCGACCCGCTCAACTGGCAGAAGTTCCGTCAGACCGCCCGTGACCTGGTAGCCAACCCGCCAGCGCTCCGGCACTACAACCTGGGCGAGATGTGGCGGACGCCACAGGCTAAGTGGATCGGGATACAGTACGCCTGCTACGTCGGCTGTTCCCTGTTCGGCGTGGCGTACTACTACGGGTTCGGGCAGGCCATGGGCCTCGGTAAATGGGCCTACGTGGGCGGGGCGGCAGGCTTCGCGCTCGCTGACGGCATCTTCAGGCCCTTCTACGGATGGCTCTCCCAGTACATCGGCCGCCGGAAGACGATGATGTACGCGTACTCGGGCAACGTGGTCTTCCAGCTGCTCGCGTTGTGGGCGGGCGAATCACACAACGCGCCGTTGTTCGCCATCTGCGCGGTCATCTCCGGTGGGCTGTCCGGCGCCAACTTCCCGATGACGGCCGCGATGGTGGCCGACTACTACGGGGAGAACAACAACGCGATCAACTACGGATCCATCTACGCGTGGAAGGCACTCGGCGGCAGCTTCGCTGGCGGTGGTGCCGCGCTGGTCATGACCGGCACGCTGTACGGGACCGCGACCTTCCACTGGGCTCGCGGGTTCTTCTTCGGCGCAGCGCTCGGCTTGATCGCCATGCTTGTCGTGACGTTCTTCTGCAAGAGGCCGACCGCGGAGCAGATGGAGGCTGCGGTTTACGCCACGGAGGAGCAGGAGGCACACAAGACCAAGCCAGTGACCGCCTAGCCAGGCGTAATGGTACGGTCCATGATCGTGGTGCATTCGTCGCATATACCGCGCACAATGCACCACGATCATGGAGGGCCAGAAGGGAGCAGCAGTGGCCACCCTCTTCCCGTATGAGCTGAGGCTGCCGCTGGCCCCCTACCGGTTCGAGTGGCGCGATGAGCCGGCCGTGGATGCGGCCAAGGACGCTGGAGAAGGCTACGCCGAGGAGCGCTACACGCATGCCGACGGCTCGGTCGTGATCATCCGTGAGTATCAGGCGGACGGGTCGTACCTCATCCTGTCGGACCGGGGTGAGATCGAGCTGATCGACAACGCGGGGAACCCCTACGCGCCCGACCCCATCAGCGTCGTGCGCCTGCCCTGAGAACACTGCCCTGAGAACACTGTCCTGAGGCCCGCTCCTGCCGTTGCGGCCGCTATTCACCGGCCGCGGCGGCGGGCGGGTGATGGGCCGACCGGGTGCGCTCGGTGTGCCGGCGCGCGACTTCACCCGCCTTCTCCGCGTCCCCCGCCTCCACGGCGTCGATCAGCTCCTGGTGCTCGGCCCACGACTCCTGGGCCCGCAGCGGCGCGACCATCCGGTAGTACCACCGGACGCGCCGGCTCACGATGCCCGCCAGCTGGGCCAGCACGGCATTGCCCGCCACGCTCGCCAGTTCGGCGTGAAAGTCGTTATTGGCGGCGACGATGCGCTCGGTGTCCCCGGACGCGACCGCGATCTCGCCGTCCCGCCAGCTCGCCCGGAGCCGGGCCACCCCTTCGGGGCTGGCCGAGCGCGCGGCCAGCCTGGCCGTCTCGATCTCGAGCAATTCCCGGACGTCCAGCAGCTCATCCACTTCCTGGTCGGTGGGCACGTGGACGAACGCGCCCTGACTGGGCCGCAGGTCAACCCAGCCTTCGGCCTCCAGGCGGTGCAGCGCCTCGCGGACCGGCTGGCGGCTCACGCCCAGCTGGCGGGCAAGCTCGGTCTCCACCAGGTGCTCCCCGGGCCCGAGCCTGCCCCCGACAACCAGTTCCACGAGTGCCTCGTAGACCGACTGCCGCAACGGCACCGGCCGTTGTACCGGCGTGATAGCCCCGGCTGGGCCCGCCGATCCCGCGTCTATGGTCATGCCGATCTCCCCACGGCCACCGATTTAGCATATCGGCTGCTGTATGCAAAATCCGGCCCGGGCCTATGGGTACCGGCCGGTGCGCACTCGGACGGCCCCTGGTACCCGCGCGGATCTTCATGGCCGCCCGGCCAGCCGCGCGCGGCACGCTGCGGCGATATCGCCGATGTCGACCTGCTGGAGCATCATCTCGTGCCGGTGATCCTCCGGGTCGAGAGTGCGCAGGGCCTGCTCGTAGGCGCGCCGCGCGGCGGATATGTCACCGAGAGCGTCGAAACACCGGCCGAGAGTGAACGCCGCGAGCGCGAACGTGGCGTCGGTGTAGAGCGCGCGGCGAAGCGCGGCCGCTGCCTTCGCCGGCTCGCCTGCCGCCAGCCAGACGAGCCCCTGAACGAAGTGCGCGTCGGCATCGAGCGGGTTGTCCGCGAGCACCGGCGCCACCGCGGCCAGGGCATTGGCGCGCTCGCCCTTGTCCGCCGCGTCCAGCGCCGCCGCCAGCCACTGCTCGCGCGACGAGGGATGGCTCTGATGCCCGATCGGGCGGCGGAGCTGGCGCCCCGGCGGCCGCGCCTCAGCCGCGGGTCCGGCCCCGCTGGCGGATCGGCCGGCCCGCGCCGCCGGTGGCAGGGCCGTCCGCTGGAGGGCGTCCGAGGCACCGAGTACGAGCACGCCGCCCGGCCGCAGCGAGCCTTCGAGCAACTTGATCACGCGCCGGGCCAGCGGTGCCTCGAAATAAATCAGCACATTCCGGCATGTGACAACGTCGAAACCGACCTCACCGGGCGGCGGGATCGGGTCCCGCGCGAGGTTGTGACGGCGGAAACGCACTAGCCCGCGCAGCCGCTCGCCAACGAGATAGGTGCCGTCGGCCTGCCGATCGAGGTAGCGCTCGCGCAGTGACGCCTCGAGCGTGCCTACCGCCCGCGGGCGGTACCGGCCGACCATGGCAGCGGCGAGCGCGGCGCCGGAGACGTCCGTTCCGAGCACGTCAACCCGGGCATGAGCGGGGGCGAGGGCCTCTTCAGCGAGCAGCGCCAACGTGTAGGGCTCCTCCCCCGTCGCACACCCAGCACTCCACACCCGGATGGTTCCCGACCCGGCCGCATGGGCGCTCCGCATAAGGCTGTGCCATCCGATCGCCTCCAGCTGGGGCCGGTCCCGGACGAACGTCGTCTCCTGGTTCGTCACCTGGTCGATCAGCCGGTCCACGAGGCCGCGGCCACTTCTCGAATCCGACGTCGCCCGCAGGAAGGCACCCGGATCGAGTCCAGGCGCCACGCGGCCCATGGCGGCGCTGAGAGCGGCCTCGCGCTCCGCTGGCAGCGCGACTCCGGTCTCCCGGAGGATGAGTTCCGCGATCTCGGCGAGGGAGTTTTTCACCGCGCCGCCGTAAGCGGAGCGTGCCGCAGTCCCAGCAGGCAGGCGGCGATCTCGCCGGGAGACAGCACGGCGTCGACCCCGAGGTCGATCGCGGCCTTCGGCATCCCGTACACAGCCGACGACTCCTCGTCCTGCGCGATCGCGAGCCCGCCGCTGCCGCGTACCGCCGCCGCGCCGACTGCGCCGTCGCTGCCCATCCCGCTGAGCACGATACCGACGCCCGTCTTCCCGGCGACTGCGGCGATGCTCTCGAGGAGGACATCACCCGACGGGCGATAGCGCCCGGCGACGGCCTGCCGGCCCAGGGACAACCGCCCAGTGGTCGCGAGCGTGAGATGTGCGCCCTCCGGCGCGATCCAGACCCCGGGGCCCGGACGCGCCCCGTCCTCGGCGATGCCGACGGCCAACGGCACACTCTGGTCGAGCCAGCGAGCGAGCCCTTCGGTGAACCCGGCGGAGATGTGCTGCACGACGAGCATCGGGATGGGATAGCCGGCCGGGAGCTCCTCCAGCAGGCACGCCAGGACCTGCGGGCCGCCGGTCGACCCGCACAGGCCGATCACTGACGCGCGGCGCGGCGGCCCGGGCACACCGCCGGGCGTGCCGCCGAGCCCGGCACGCGGATGGCGGATCACCCGCGCCCGGCTGAGCACCTTGACCCGATGCCGGAATGCGGTCCCCGAGGCGCCCGCCCGGTCGCGCAGGTCGAGACCATCCTTGGCGACAGCATCGAGCGCCCCAGCCGCGAGCGCGGCCGCCGCCTTGTCGCTTCCGGGACCGACGTGGGCCGACAGCACCAGGATCGGCAGTGGCCGGGCGCTCATGATTTGCCCGACCGCCTGAAGCCCGTCCAGAGACGGCAGCTCGATGTCCATGGTCACGAGATCCGGCTGCACGCTGGGCAGAGCCGCGATCGCCTCCTCGGCGGTGGCGCAGACCGCGACGACCGTGATGTCTCCGTCGTACTCGAGCATCCGCCGCAGGGCGGTCGCGTAGACCAGGGAATCCTCGCAAATCAGCACGCGCGGCGCACTGACCTTGGTCACCGGCCGACGAGCCGCTCGACGGTAGCGAGCAGAGCCTGCTGATCGTAGCTCTGCTTCACCATGTAGGCATCAACTCCAGCCTCGACCCCCTTGCGCTTGTCGTCCTCGGATCCGAGCGAGGTTACGAGGATGACCGGCATCGACGAGCGCGCGGTGTCGGCGCGGATCGCGCGCGTCAGTTCGAGGCCGTTGAGTTCAGGCATCTCAAGGTCGGTGATCACCAGAGCGATCTCTTTGTCACGACCGAGAGCCCCCAGGGCGTCGCGCCCATCGCGCGCGGTCACGACGGGATAGCCGGCCGCCTCCAGGATGCTGCGCTGAAGCTCGCGGACGGTGAATGAGTCCTCGACCACGAGGACCTTGGGGGCCGCGGCGGGACCGGCCACCGGCAGTGCCGTCCTAGTGACGCGCCGATGCCCCCGGGTGAGCAGGGCAGGTTCGACGAGGAGGGCAATCCGGCCGTCGCCCAGGATGGCTGTACCGAGATAACCGCCGATGCCGTCAAATAGCGGGCCCAGGGGCTTGATGACGACCTCCTCCTGGCCCCGCAGTGCGTCACAGGTCGCAACGGTCCGCCGGCCGTCGGCGGAGATGACAACCGCGGGCGGCAGGGCAGCCAGTGGCGGCGCCTGCGCACCGATGAGCGCGGCGAAGTCAATGACCGGCAACATCCGCCCCCGGACCTCCAGGGCGGCCTGACCTTGGAGGACAGACGTCCCGGTGACCGTCACGACCTCCTCCACGGAGGCCAGCGGAACACCGTAGACGGCCTCGCCGCGTTCGAAGAGCAGCACCTCGAGGAGCGCTAGGGCGAGGGGAAGAAGCAGGATGACCTCCATCCCCTGGCCGGGCTCGCTGCGTACCTCAAGCTTGCCCCCCAGGGACTGCGCGTACATCTTGACGGCGTCGAGGCCTACGCCCCGGCCAGCGAGGTCGGTCACGCTCTTCGCCGTCGAATATCCCGCACGCGCCAGCACTTCCGCGAGCGACCCCTCGCGCCGCGCCTCCTCGATCACTTCCGGCGAGACGCCCCGGCCGTCGTCCGCGACCACAATCTCGACGAGGCTGCCATGCGGCACGGCACGGACCTCGAGGCGGCCGTGTGACGGCTTGCCCATTCGCTCGCGCTCCGCCTCAGGTTCGATGCCATGGTTGACGGCGTTGCGCAGCAGGTGCCCTAGGGGTTCGGAGAGGCTTTCCAGGATCACCCGGTCGAGCTCGGTGTCCGGGCCCGTGACGACGAAGTCGACAGATTTTCCCGCGGCGCGCGCAAAATCCCGGACGGCGCGCGGAAACGGTCCCGTGATCACCGAGAGCGGGAGCGTCCGCAACCCGACAGCGGTGTCCTTGAGCTCACTGAGCATGCGATCGCCGACACTCAGCTCGTCGGCGACGTCCTGCGACAGCGGCGACCCCTCAGTCAGCGAGTGAGTCAACCGACGCCGCTGCTGCATGACCTCGCCGACAACGTCGAGCAGATGGTCGATCTTCTCGGCCGGAACCCGCAGCGTGCGCCGCTCAGGCACACTCGGCCCAGGCCCGCTCGGCGCAGGCGCTCTCGGCCTAGGCGTGCTCGCCCCAGGCGCGCCCGCTTCAGGCACGCCCGCCCCAGGCACGGTCGCCTCAGGCACGCCCGCCTCAGGCACGCCCGCCTCAGGCACGCCCGCCTCAGGCACGCCCGCCTCAGGCACGCCCGCCTCAGGCACGCCCGCCTCAGGCACGCCCGCCTCAGGCACGCCCGCCTCAGGCACGCCCGCCCCAGGCACGCCCGCCCCAGGCACGCCCGC
>OBLW0100002850.1_pt1 | contig 13828 bp, 11 predicted proteins | sample 1520161 | NCBI WGS metagenome assembly OBLW01 (sample SAMEA3539309, study PRJEB22396) | soil metagenome | biome: tundra; feature: field; material: soil | place: USA | collected 2010-05 | depth 0.15 m
CCGCGACGACGCCAAAGCTGGTCCAACTGTCCGTCAGGACATGCTTCCCGTCTGCTTCAAGAATCAGCGAGTGATTCCGTCTACCCATCCGCAACAAGTACCACCCGAGGAAAGCGTTCATGACCCCGGCTGCCAGGACCAGAGCCACCCCGTTTCCCAAGTTATCCAAGGTCAGCCCGTGCCTCCACTTTTGGGTCGTGGTTACGATGATGCTTCCGGAGGCAAGCACGATCATTGCGCCTTCAAATCCGGCGGAGAAAAAAGTGATTCGCTCGAATCCATAGTGGAACTGCGGAACAGCTGGTCGGATGCTCATCCAAAGGCTGAATACAGCGAATCCGACGGCAACTACATGCACCACGGATTCCGCCGCATCGGAAAAGATGGCCGAAGATCCAGTAAAGAGGTATGCGGCCACTTTGCCGATGAGCATGAGCAAGCCAACGAACAAAGACAGCCACATAGCAAAACGAGCATCGCGGTTCTGCTGTTCGATTTTCAGCGATGGAAGTTGCTCGAGCAATGCCGTCATGCCCTCTCCTTCCATTTACAGAGCATGCAGAACTTCGAGACAAGTCTACGCCTCACCAAGGTTTCAGCCGCAGAATCGTGGCACCAGGTTCCACTTGTGTGTTCCGTGCGACCGGCCGGAACTCGAAACCTCGGACATCGTCAGCCATACGGGGACTAAAGACGAAGCTCCAAACCGTTTGCGCGAGCGGAGGACTGTGGCGCACCTACCGCGCGGCGCAGTTCGCTGGGTGACTGACCCGTGGACAGCCTTCGCGCATCCGGTGCAGAGACTGCACGTCGAGCTGCTCGTCGGTCTTGATCGGCACAAATCGCATGCGCGGCCGTCGCACGGCCTCGGCGATCGCCTCTGCATCGATGTAGTCGTTCTTGTTGGTCTTCACGAACGGCTTTACATGCTACATGCTGTGCTGGCATCTGCCGTGCTTCATGCCCTGTTCACGAAGAACCCGACCCAGGAAGTGGGCTCCTCCGCATGCTTCCATGCTAATCAAGCCAACGCGCAAGTTAGCTGTGAAATGCAAGAACTGCTTGCGGAAGAACTTCTTGCGCACTATCACTTCACCCTGAACACTCAGCCCAACCAGGTTGAAGACTGTCTTCCCGAGATCGATACCGACGGTGTAAATCTCCATGGGGATGCCTCCTGTGTATGCCTCTTGTACTGCGGAGGAAGCGGCGGACCATCCCATTAATTACTACTTCGGGTAATAATATAGTTGGCAAAATGACGGGATACGACAGAATATCGCGGGATCGTACTCTTGACAGACGCATCAGGCGGGAAATTCACGCTCGATAAACTTGACATATTCCTTGCTAAGTCTTAGGTTCTTGGTTTCAAAACCTGCATTTAACCACGCTCTGCATTGCGTGTGTCAGTATCCCCTGTCTCGTTGCCCCACCACTGAGAATTGTTCCTTGCTGTATCTGGAAGCGTGAATCCGAGGATGGATTCGATCTGTTTGAATGTGGCGGGAACAATGCTGATACCACTAGCAGATTTTAGACACAGCAACTTATAAAGCGGATCATAGATGCTCATTTATTGCCCTGTTCTTCGGAGGCGTCTCGGGTGACGATCCGCGTGGCTTCTTTAGGCAACGCTCTTGGTGGACTCCACTGATTACCGCACCAGTCTTATCCCGACACGGCTCTTTCTTCTTCGCTTGGCACTTTGGACACGGTCGATCAAAAAGTAGGTTTTCCATGGCTAGAGTCTACGCCGATAGCCGCGCATGAGCCGGTAAGTCTTGCTCAACTAGCGATCTCTGTCGATGCGCCTTTACGCCTGTAATCTTCACCTACGGGATGGATTGCACTAAACGGAATGTGCATCTCAATTTTCCGTGTGCCGGTCGTCAATTCAAGGTCGGCAACATCTTGATATGTGTTGACCCGAGCGACCGTGAACGTGCCGGTCAGTCCGTCTACCCAAACTCTTCGCCCGACGCGCGGATTCTTCATCGTTTTCATCATGCCATTGTTTGTGAACCCGCGCCAGACGGTTCGGTTTTGCACAGATAAAGGTGCACTGCATTTGGGCCATTCGCAGAATGGTAAAGGGCTGGCGTGAGAGCAAGTGATTCCTGCCTTCGAGTTCTGCTAACTTTCCCGCATGTTCGAGGATTTCCATTCTGTCGCTGAGCGAAACGAATCCACAGATTAGCGGCTCATTCGAGGGCTCCTAGTGTTACGACGTGCTGAGAGTTAACGGCTCGGGAAATCGTCCGTCGACGTCCTGAATTCCAAATTCGCGTCCGACCATCGCCGCTACCAGGACCTGTCCCGATCTATCAATGACCCTTGGGTCATTGGCCAGAGCTGAGATCACACGGCCCAGATATTCTGGACTTTCGCTGTTCGAAGTGTCCAGCCAGCCATGTCCAGCGGCTTCCAGCACTGCTTCAGTGCGAACCAATCCAGGGTACAGTGAAATCACAGACACCCCATGCTGTCTGAGCTCATGGCTCATATCGCTGGTCATCTTGTCTGTCGCCGGCTTGGAAATCCCATAAAGGGTGTTGCCGATGTACTTCTGGGCGGTCCAGTAACTTAGGTTCACAATCAGTCCGCCCTGGTTGCGAAATCATGATGGGAGCCGCTAGAGCAGAACAAATAAAAGCCGCTCGAACTCCGGAGTCCATCATTGATTTCCAGCGATGTAGTGGCTGTTGCCAAGACGGCAGGTTCCAAGTGAATTGACCGGACTCCATCATCCGTTCGTATCCGTCCCATGCGCAGTTGACCAGCAGATCGAGCGTCTCTGACTCCTTTGTGATTCGGTCGAATGCTGCTTGCGTTTGCTCGTCCTGACCGTGATCGCAAGCGATGCGCACAAAGGAACTGTGCAGTTCGGTATGTTCGATAGTTCTGCCCGTCGCGAATACACTGAAGCCAGATTCAGATAGGCTTGTTGCGATTCCCTTACCGACTCCACGTGATGCTCCAGGCACAAATATACTTCGCGCACCACGGCTATGGTGCGTATAACGCCTGAAATGGAATGGCTGGAAATTCGGTAAAACCTTGACTTTTTGGAATGCATGCCAAAAGGTTCAGGAATGGCGAGTTGTGGTCTACGTTATCTCCCGCGCGCATTTTACCCATTCCGCGCGTGGCGTGGTCCAAATCCTGTTCCGCGTTAAGCTCTACCGCGATCTCACCTGCTCGACTCACGCGCAATAATCTAGGGCGTGTTAACACTATCTGAGAGCTTCGACGATGAGAGCGAAGCAGAGGAATGCGAGGAAGACGCAGTCCAGCTTTTCGAAATGGGAGAAGATGCGCCTGTAGCCTTTGAGCCTTCTGAAGAGGCGTTCGATTTCGTTGCGCTTGCGGTAGAGTGCGCGATCGTAACGCCAGGGATCAATGCGATTGGACTTGGGCGGTACAACCGGTGTCATGCCGAGTTCCAGCACCAGTTGTCTGGTTTCGTTGCCTTCGTAGGCACGATCCATCAGCAACGGCAACCCTTCGGGCATCGGCCCCAGATCCCTGAGCAGTTCGCGGCCTTCCGGCGCGTCGTGCGCGTTTCCCGGAGAGAGCGCAAAGGTTATCGCGGTTCGAGCATTCGCGGCAACCAGATGAATCTTGGTGGTCCATCCGCCGCGTGATTTCCCGATGGATTGAGGGCCGTTTTTTTAACGCCCCGGTACCATCTGGATGCACTTTCACCGAAGTCGAGTCCAGAGCGAACGCCTCGATCCGGATACGCACAATCTGTTCCATCTGGAGCTTTTCAAAAACCCGGTCAAGAGCGCCGCTCTTGGACCAGCGATTCATGCGTGTGTAAATAGTGTGCCAGTTACCAAATCGCTTCGGCAGGCCGCGCCACTTGCATCCATGCTCGGCAACGTACAACACGGCATTCAGAAACTGCAGGTTGGATAGACTCACATTGCCCCGTTGTACCGGCAGGCTGTCCTGGATCCGCGCGTATTGTTCTTCTGTGATTTCCATCTATCACTAACTTACATAAGTTAAATGGACGTAGTGTTAACACGCCCTAATACAAAAAGGCCGCAATTACCGCGATTCGTGAGCCAAGATCACGGTAGTGGTTCCACTTTCTCCCGTGTGCCACTTTGTGACGTGATCCTCGAAGGAAGAGAGCAGATCATACATGCTCGTCGGTAAAGCAAACCTGCCTTCAAACTTCCCTTCCTCGCATAGGGAACATTGGAAGTGATCCGATACCGAAAGACGAAACGTCATGGTTGGTTCTTTTGCCATATCTAAAGTCTACGCCGCTATGAGAAGCGCTTTACCGCTATCTCAACTCATTCGGGGCATTACAAGCCCGCCAACACACCATGACCCCAAAACAATGCATTTCCAGACCAATTCAGCATCACCCCTGCGAGCATATGGTGCGCGAAGTATGTTGTTGTCCAGTCCCGACAACGTATGTAAAGCATTTGGAATGGTATTTCTCATTCCGGATTTCAGGTGCGGGAATCGGTCTCCGTCGCGTAACCGATATGCTAACGTGTTCTTATACCACGGCTTGCTCAACGGGTTCGGCGGCGCGAGGATTCCGGTGCCAGCAAATGTGGACCGCGGCTTCTAGCGTTTACCGCATGAGGGCAGATGGGAATCCAGGTTGCACTGAAGCACCGGACGCACTATCGATACGACAAGGCGGTTTCGCTTGGTCCGCAGATCATAAAGTTGCGTCCTGGTCTGCACTGTCGAACGCCGATTCTCAGCTACTCCCTAGATGTCGCACCTGCTGAGCACTCCCTGAGCTGGCAACTCGATCCTTCCTCGAATCAGCAGGCGCGCGTACTTTTCCCAAAGAAGACGAGCGAGTTCGCGGTCGAAGTGAATCTCGTCGCGGATCTATCCCCCCTCAACCCCTTCGATTTCCTAATCGATCCCGCAGCCGAGGAATATCCATTCCAATACGCGCCCGACGTTGCAAGGGACCTCCATCCTTATTTGCTGGTTGATCCTCCCGGGCCTCTGCTTCGCAGTTTCGTTGAAGGCTGCCGGGATCAGCGGACCAATACAGTGAAACTTCTGCTGCTCTTGAATCGCAAGGTGCGGGATGAGATTGGTTATGTCACCCGGTTGGAACATGGGATCCAAACCTCTGAAGAGACGCTTCAAAAGCGCTCGGGCTCCTGTCGCGACTCCACTTGGCTGCTGATAGAGTGTCTGCGGAATTTAGGAATCGCTGCACGTTTTGTCTCAGGCTATCTAATTCAGCTCGCAGCGGACAAGAATACGGAATTAAGCAGTTCGAATAGCGGCCCGCAATCCGACTCAGCCGATCTGCATGCGTGGGCTGAGGCTTTCTTGCCGGGCGCGGGATGGATCGGATTGGATCCCACCTCAGGCCTGCTCGCCGGCGAAGGACACATCCCGCTGGCGTGTACGTCAACTGCTGGCCAAGCTGCTCCAATCTCGGGCACTGCGGAGCGGGCAAGCGCCGACTTCAGTTCCGAAATGTCTGTTCGACGCTTGAACGATTCGCGTCCGCTGTCTGAGGACGATGCCGAAGCTCAGTGGCCCCGCGTACGTCAGGTCGCACATCGCGTGGATGCAGACCTTCAGGCGTACGATGTCCGGCTGACCATGGGCGGCGAGCCTACTTACGTCGGCATCGATGAGCCAGAAAGCGCTCAATGGAATATCGACGCTCTCGGCGACGACAAGCGGAACCGGGGACTGGCTCTCATGCAGGCTCTTCGTGAAAAGCTGGCGCCAGGCGGGCTTCTTCATTACGGTCAGGGAAAATGGTATCCGGGTGAGCAATTGCCTCGCTGGGCGCTGAGTTGTTTTTGGCGGGCGGACGGCGTTCCGGTATGGGGAGATGTGAAGCTTATCGCGCAAGAGAATCGTGACTACGGATTCAAGGCGTCTGACGCTTTCCGATTCATGCGGGCTCTCACGCGGCGACTTCAGGTCACTGCCGAAAACATTCTTCCTGCTTTTGAGCAGGATGCGCCGACAACCGAACCTGCAGGCTACATCCTGCCGATTCGGCGCCGGCAACCCCACGGAGTTCTGCGCTGGTCTAGCCAATGGTGGTTTCCGAGCGAGGGGAGCATCGTTCTGTCACCCGGCGATTCTCCGATCGGCTATCGCATTCCGACCGAAGCGATTCCTTGGATTGCACCCGACGAGCTTGAATACGCGTTCGATGATGGGCCCTTCGCAGATCGCGTCAAGCTGCCATCCGGCAAACCGCAGCGCATGGAACTCTTCGATTCAGAGCCGGGGGCCGACCCACTGCCCCCCGTCCTGCGCTCCCTCGATAGCGTGCACGAACTCATTCGGCCATCCCTGTGCATGCAGGTTCGCGATGGTCGCCTTCATGTTTCGCTCCCCTATGCGCCCGTCCTCGCGGACTATCTCGATCTGGTGAGCGCAGTCGAAGACACGTGCCGGTACTTGCAGCTGCCAGTCTGGATAGAGGGCTATGCGCCGGCTGCCGATCCGCGCCTGCGTTCGTTCAGCGTCACTCCCGACCCTGGCGTGCTGGAAATCAACATGCCACCAGCCCAAAATTGGGAGGAGCTCGAGCAAATCAACATGTTACTCGACCGCGAGGCGCGCCAAAATCGATTGGTCTCTGAGAAGTACAATTTCAGCGGCAACCGCGACGCCACAGGAGGCGGCAGCCATATCGTGATTGGCGGACTGACCATTGCCGATAGTCCCATCTTGCGACGCCCGGATCTGCTGCGCAGCATGGTTGCGTTCTGGCAGAATCACCCGTCGCTGTCCTATCTGTTTTCTGGAATGTACGTCGGTCCCACAAGCCAATATCCACGCGTGGATGAAACGCGGATGGACGCCTTGTATGAACTCGATGTTGCTTTCCGTCATCTGCCGTCGACGGACTGTCCCTGGTACGTTATCGACGGACTCTTTCGCAATTTGCTCGCCGATATGACAGGGAATACGCATCGCGCCGAGTTTTGCATCGACAAATTGTTTCCTCCAGAGGGCCTGGGACTGCAACTCGGCCTTCTCGAACTGCGAGCCTTCGAAATGCCTCCCGACATGCGCATGGGGCTTCTGCAAATGTTGCTGGTCCGCGCATTGGTTTGCGCATTTTGGAAAAAGCCGTTTGAGGGTGCACTCATTCGCTGGGGGACGGCGCTTCACGACCGCTTCATGCTGCCCCATTTTGTTCGGCAGGATTTCATCGAGGTTCTCGCCCATTTACGGAAATCCGGGTTTGACTTCGAAACAGAATGGTTTGATTCACATTTTGAATTTCGCTTTCCGAAGTTCGGCTCGATCGCTGCAAACGGGGTGGAGGTCGAACTGCGCCGGGCGCTGGAACCATGGAATGTGCTGGCGGAAGAGACCGCATCCGGCCGGACCGTTCGAAACGTCGACTCGTCGGTTGAGCGGGTACAAGTGAAGGTCTCGGGGTTAACTCCGGATTCTCTATACATCGTGGCGTGCAACGGACGACATGTGCCGCTTCATCCCGCCGCTGAGCTGGGAGTTGCTGTAGCTGGCGTAAGATTTCGTGCACGTAAACTGTCAGCGACCATGCATCCTACGATTCCGGTGCATTCGCCGCTTACCTTCACTTTGATTGATCGCCGCAACGGGCGCTCACTTGGCCAGTGCGCTTACCGTATCGAACCACCTGAGGGCCGCGATTACAAAGGCCGCCCGGCGGATGCCGCCGAGGCCCTGGCGCGACGACTCGAACGCTTTGAAGTGATCGATCCAGTCATCCCGGTAACGATGCCCGAGGAGGAGGTCAACCCGATCTTCCCTGGAACTCTTGACCTGCGCATTCCGTCAAGCAGCCCCAGCGTCCGTATCGAAACGCAGGAGCTCTTGCCATGACGGCCGATCTCTATCAAACTCCGCTGCGCTACGGCAAAGCGTATGACGAACTCTCCGCCGATGGTGTGAATCCGCGTGCTCACTGGGCGCACCTGATGGAATCACTACGCGCCATCGGACCCGAAGAGTTGGGGAGGCGCTGTCTTCGGGCTGAGCGGCGCATCCGCGAGAACGGCATCACTTACAACATCTACAGCGATCCTCTAGGTGCAAACCGCCCGTGGGAAATTGATATCGTCCCGTTCCTGATTGCGGCCGATGAGTGGCGGTATATTGAGCAGGGAGTAATCCAGCGCGCGAGACTGCTGGGTCTGATTCTCGAGGATCTTTACGGATCTCAGTCTCTGCTGAAGAGCGGCCATTTCCCAGCCGAACTTCTCTACGCCAATCCCGCATTCCTGCGGCCAATGGTAGGTGTGCGCGTTCCTTCGCACTCGTATCTCCACATGCTCGCGGTTGACCTTGCCCGCTCGCCCGACGGCCAATGGTGGGTGCTCTCCGATCGCACGCAAGCTCCTTCGGGCAGTGGCTACGCGCTTGAAAACCGCACTATAGTCTCCGACGTCTTGCCGAACATTTTTAGCAGCTCGAATGTCCTGAGGCTCGCGCCATTTTTCCGTGCTCAGCGAGATGCACTGACCTCCCTCGCTGAATGCAGCAATCCGCGCATCGTGCTGCTGACCCCCGGCCCCCACAACGAAACCTACTTCGAGCACTCGTACATCGCACGATACCTTGGTTTCACTCTGGTCGAGGGAGCGGACCTCACCGTGCGCGACCGGTGCGTCTATCTCAAGACCGTCGATGGACTGGAGCGCGTCGATGTTATCCTCCGCAGAGTCGACGACAGCTTCTGCGATCCGCTCGAGTTGCGCAGTGATTCTCTTCTCGGCGTACCCGGCCTCGTCAACGCTGTCGTTGCCGGAAACGTGAAGGTCGCCAACGCTCTTGGCAGCGGCGTGATTGAGACGGCCGCCATTATGCCTTTTCTTCCCGGACTTTCCAGGCACATGACCGGAGAGAATCTTAAACTTCCGTCCGTTGCGACTTGGTGGTGCGGACAATCTTATGCGTTCGACTGGGTGATCAGGCATCTTGATTCGGTTGTCCTGAAGCCGGCGTTTCCATCTCGCGTAATGGAGCCGGTGTTTGGCGCAATGCTGGAGCAGGCGGAGAAAGAAAAGCTCGCCGCGCAACTTAAGGCATTTCCTCATGAATATGTAGCACAGGAGCAGATCGCTTTATCCAACGCTCCGGTCTGGGGTAACGGCCATCTTTATTCGCGCAGCGTGGTATTGAGGGCATATGTGCTCAACACCGGCAATGGCTGGACGGCGATTCCCGGCGGACTTGTGCGCGTTGCCGAAGCTGAAGGCTCGGTCGTGTCGATGCAGCGCGGCGGACATAGCAAGGATGCGTGGGTTCTGTGGGACAGTCCAGTGGACACTTTCAGTCTGCTGCACCCGCGTAACCAGCCGGTTGCGTTGCGTCGTGGATCTCCCGACGTTCCGAGTAGCGTTGCCGACAGAGTTTTCTGGTTGGGAAGATATGTCGAGCGCGCCGAAAACACGGCTCGAATCGTACGATCGATGATTTCCCGCGTGCGCAGAGCCGACCCGGGAGAGCTTGGGTGCCTGGTTCGCTTGCACAGTTGCTTAAAATCAAGGCATAGTAAGTTGCCCAAGGCAAAAAAGAGACGTCCAACCTCGCTGGAGTTCGAGCGGGAATTAATCTCTGTGATCTCTGATGCGAAGCGGACCGATAGCTTGGCCTTCATCCTTTCAGAAGTATCCCGCGTCGGCAACAGCGTTCGCGAGCGACTGTCGGCCGACATGATGATCCTCATCGGCCAGTTGCGCACCTCACTCGAGACGGAGAGCGATACGCAAATTCCGGAGTATCCGGCAACACTCACGCTCTGCCTGGAGTTGCTATCAGCATTCTCCGGAATGGAGCGCGAAAATATCAATCGCGGTTTGGGTTGGTTGTTCTTGAGCATCGGTCAGCGTCTTGAGCGCGCCATCTATCTGACGCGGCTGCTGAGACAGATAACACTTCCGCTGGGTGAGCAAGACGGGCCGCTCCTTGAATGCCTGCTCGAAGTTGCAGACAGTACGATGACCTATCGGACTCGTTACTACACCACACTTCAGCCAATGGCCGTGCTGGATGTCCTGATGGCCGATGAAAGTAATCCCCGGGCTTTGGATTTTCAACTTGCGCATCTCGTGGATCTATATCAGAAACTTCCGAGGCACATGGCTGATGATCTTGAAGCCATGCGGGACGCGCTTTCGAAGTTGCGGAGTTTCGATTTGCGAACACTCAGCTACAGCTTGCCCAGCGAGCCGTCTAAGGCCAAGGACTCCGAAGGTCTCGTTCGGCTTGAAAATTTCCTGGGAGGTTTGGAACGATTGCTCCCTTCATGGTCAGATAACTTATCGAGCCGGTATTTCAGCCACGCTCGCACGCTCCCGATCAGCATAGGCTTATGATCTATAAAATCGTTCACCGCACTACTTACAAATACAAATACCCCGTGTCGGTCGGCAGCCATGTTGCATGTCTCAAGCCGCGCTCACTGCCTCGTCACCGCCTCGCGCAAAGCGAACTGCAAATAGTACCGAGCCCGGCTATCGTAACCGAGCGAGTCGATTATTTTGGCAACCACCAATACTTTTTCACCATTGAAGAGCCACACGTTGAACTGATTGTTGAAGCGCGAAGCCGAGTTGTCATGGAAGAGATTGCACTGGATCCGGATCTCCCCTCTGCTCCATGGGAAGATGCGGCCAAGAGCCTGCCGTCAGATCACAGCCCTGAAGCCCTCGAGGCTTATCAGTTCCGGTTTGAATCGCCGCGCATTCGGCTTCGGCCAGAGTTTGCCCGCTATGCCAAACAGTCGTTCACTCCCGGGCGACCTATGGTTGAGGGGCTCTTGGATCTGACGACGCGCATTCATCGCGACTTTCGCTTCGATTCAAGAGTGACCACGGTCAGAACTCCGATAGAAGAAGTCTTTCGAAAGAAGCGAGGCGTCTGCCAGGACTTTGCGCACATCCAAATCGCTTGCCTTCGCTCAATCAACCTGCCCGCGAGGTATGTAAGCGGCTATCTGCGGACCTATCCGCCTCCCGGTCAACCCCGGATGGTGGGAGCCGACGCATCCCATGCATGGGTATCCGCCTTTTGCCCAGGATTCGGCTGGCTTGACGTGGATCCTACCAACGATGTCGTTCCCTCAACCAGTCATGTCACGATCGCGTGGGGCCGGGACTTCGGCGATGTCAGTCCTCTCCACGGCCTGATTCTCGGCGGAGGAGCTCATACGCTGAAAGTCGGAGTTGACCTGGAAGCAATCGAGTCCTGATCGGCGCCTTCAGCCTGGGATCGTAGCTTCCTCCACCTCCGACACGACGAAGAAACTTAGCAAGTCAGCTTGTCCAAACGAAGTCGTCATGGCGACATCAGCTGCGTCGCGGCCCGTGGCCATTAGAATTCGCCCCAGCCTCGGTTGATTGTTGCGAGCATCAAAGACCCACCATCTGTTATAGAGATACGCCTCGAACCAGGCGCTGAAATCCATCGGCAAACGCAGAGGCACTCCAATGTCTCCTAGGTACCCAGTCGCATAGCGCGCCGGAATATTGAGAGCTCTACAAAACGTGATGGCAAGATGCTGATAATCGCGACATACGCCGACACTTTCCGAGTAAACATCGAGGGCGGTCTTCGTTGGCCGAGCCTGCTGATAGTTGAACGAGATTCGATTGTGCACCCAATCGCAGACGGCCTGCACCCGACCCCACCCAGGCTGCACATTTCCGAAGAGCTCACTAGCAATGTTTGAAAGCCGATCCACTTCGCAATAGCGGCTATTCAGCAGATAAATGAGCACTTCATCCGGCAATTCGCCAACCGGTGACTCGCAGGCAGACAAGTTCACTTCATCCGCTTCGTCCGACTGCCGAACCAGCGTTGAACCCGAAAGCCGCAACAGTCCTGGAGGCGCAACGAACCGCGAGCAGCGATTCCCAAAGCTGTCTATATATTGGGTAACCTTGAGCTCCGGTTCCGTCTTCAGTTCATCCGGTTCCTGAAGATCGCTCGCGCGAGAAGGATGGACACTGAGTAGCGCAATCATGGCGACACTGGTCGGAACTTGGAACTGGATGTCATATCCAAGCCGAATCAACATTTTGAGCCTCGTGTCTTAACAGAACTATGCGCTCTTGTTCAGATAGGAATGGGAAATGACACACGTCCATCATCTCACTGACTTGGATGCCTGAAACCGCCGCAAAGCTACCGTCTTCGCTGTAAGGATCACCGACGGCACGGACGGCTAAGATCGCCTGAATGTCGCTCAGCAGTCCAGAGTCATCCTTCTGCAAAGCAGGGTGATGCTCAGCGTCGAAAGTCTCGCCCATATCTAGATAATAGGTGAACAGCACAGCCACTCGAATACCGGCCTGTCCCTTTCGCTACTTCGTCCCGGATGGTGGCCGATCCGGAAGCAGGAGTGATCTCGCTCACGCCGGTCGGGCGGTGATACACGAGGAACGGGTTTTTCATCAGAAATGCGGCAATCATGCAGGTACCAGCGGCCTGGCTCGACAAATGCTCCACCTTAACCGATATTTGTTTCCATGGCCACAAAAATTAAGCGTATCGGCATTCTCACGGCCGGGGGCGACAGCCCTGGTCTAAACGCCGCCATCCGGGGCGTCGGCAAAGCCGCACTTGGCTACTACGGCTGGGAGATCGTAGGTTTTCGCGACGGTTTTCGCGGTGTGGTCGAGAACCGGCGGATCAATCTGGATCGCGCTGCTCTTTCCGGCATTCTCACGATCGGCGGCACGATTCTCGGCACCAGCCGCGACAAGCCACACCGCATGGTGATTAACGGCCAAACGAAGGACATGACCGGCGTTATCCGGAACAATCTCAAGAAGTGGGGAATCGACTGCCTCGTATGCCTTGGTGGAGGCGGCACAGCGAAGAACGCTCTGCGCTTGCAGCGTGCAGGCATCAATGTGATTACGTTGCCTAAGACCATTGACAACGACGTGGCCATGACCGACGCAACTTTTGGCTACGCCACCGCTTTAGACATTGCCACCGATGCGATTGATCGCCTGCACAGCACCGCTCACAGCCACCACCGTATCATCGTGGCCGAGGTCATGGGTCATCGCGCAGGCTGGCTTACGCTCGGCGCTGGACTGGCGGGCGGCGCGGATGTGATCCTCATTCCCGAAATCCCTTACGACATGAAGAGGATAGCCGACGCCATTCGCCAACGCAGCAAGCGAGGCAGCAACTTCAGCATTGTGGCCGTAGCCGAGGGTGCGATGAGCCGCGACAACGCGCGCATCTATGACAGCGCCGAGAAGAAACTGGAACGCGCCAAAACCTTGAACGATAAGATCAAGGCCAAGCGCGAAATCGGCGCGCTTGATGTTCGGCATCAGGGCAACACGATGCGCCTCGCCGGAAAGCTCGAGGAGCTCACGCACCTCGAATCCCGTGTGACTATCCTTGGCTATGTGCAGCGCGGCGGCACGCCGTGCGCGGCAGATCGGATCCTCGCCACTCGCCTTGGCACCGCCTGCGCCGATCTGATCAACGAGGGGAAGTTTGGCGTGATGGTGGCGGCCCGCGGCGACGACACGGAGCCGGTGCCGCTGGATAAAGTGGCAGGTAAGCGAAAGTCAGTCCCGCGCGACCATTCTTGGATAGAGACAGCCCGCAGGTTGGGTACGTGCCTTGGTGATTGAGAAGAACAACGTGTGCATGCGACGGCCTTTCTAGCGAGTCCCGGATAAATATCCGTGGATCGGTCTTTCGCGGATCGGATCTCGACTACGAGGAGGTACCTGGGCGACTCTGACCTTTGAAACGTTTTCCCCATGGTAGGGCGAGAATCGAGTAGTCATTATGGTGTGACCGGCTCGATGCGCTAGTCGTGGGT
>OBLW0100002851.1_pt1 | contig 13825 bp, 12 predicted proteins | sample 1520161 | NCBI WGS metagenome assembly OBLW01 (sample SAMEA3539309, study PRJEB22396) | soil metagenome | biome: tundra; feature: field; material: soil | place: USA | collected 2010-05 | depth 0.15 m
TGGACATCGGCTACAAAAGCGAAGGCGTCATCCCCGGCAACGAATTTTTGGACCTGAAGTCCGTGAAAGTCGGCGACATTATTGATGTCCTCATCGAGAAACTAGAAAACAAGGAAGGCACCGTCGTCCTCTCACACGAGAAGGCGGAGTTTAAAAAGAACTGGGACAACATTTTGTCCATCTGCAACGAAGGCGGCATCATCAAGGGCAAGGTCACGGCCATTGTCAAAGGCGGGTTGGTCGTAAACGTCGGCGTCGAGGCGTTTTTGCCCGCGTCGCAGATTGACGTGACCACGCCGAAGAACCTGGCGGGTTTCGTCGGCAACACCTACGAGTTCAAGGTCGTCAAAATCAATCAGGAACGGCAGAACATCGTTCTCTCTCGCCGCGAATTGATCGAGTCCGAACGCACCACGAAGCGCGCGAAAATTTTGGGCGAGATGACGCCGGGCGACATTCGCAAGGGCACCGTCAAGAACATCACAGATTTCGGCGCGTTCATTGACTTGAACGGCATTGACGGGCTGCTCCACATCACGGACATGAGCTGGGGCCGCATCGGCCATCCGTCGGAACTCTTGAAGGTCGGTCAGGAAATTGACGTGGTCGTGCTGGACGTGAACAAGGAAAAGGAACGCGTTAGCCTCGGCCTCAAGCAGAAGCTCGCCAATCCGTGGGACAGCATCGAAACCAAATTTCCCGTCGGCGCGAAGGTCAAGGGCAAGGTTGTCAGCCTCGTGCCTTACGGCGCGTTTGTGCAGCTCGAACCCGGCGTCGAAGGTCTCATCCACGTCACGGAACTTTCCTGGACCAAGCGCATCGCCAAACCGAGCGACGTGCTCAAGCAGGACCAGGAAGTCGAAGCGGTCGTGCTTGGCATCAACCGCGAGGAGCAGAAAATCTCCCTCGGCGTCCGCCAGTTGGAATCCAATCCGTGGGACGGCGCTGCGGCGAAATACACCGTCGGCACCAAGGTCAAGGGCCAGGTGCGCAACCTCACCAGTTACGGCGCGTTTGTCGAACTGGAAGAAGGCATTGATGGCATGATCCACGTGTCCGACATGTCCTGGACCCGCAAGATCAATCATCCAAGTGAAGTCATGAAAAAGGGCGACGTCGTCGAGGCTACCGTGCTCGAAGTGGATCGTCCGAACCAGCGCATCGCGCTCGGCATGAAACAGCTTGGCACTGATCCGTGGTCGAACATCGAAACGCTCTACAAGGTCGGCGATCTCGTCAGCGGCAAGGTCACCAAGCTCGCGAGCTTCGGCGCGTTCGTCGGCTTGCAGCATGACATTGACGGCCTGGTCCACATCTCGCAGGTCACCGAGGAACACGTTGACAAAATCAAGAACGTGCTCAAGGTCGGTCAGGACGTGAACGCGCGCGTCGTCAAGATTGACAAGGGCGAACGCCGCATCGGCTTGTCCATCAAGGCCGCTAGCTACACGGACGAGCAATTGAAGGAAGAGCAGAAGATCCTCGACCAGCTCAAGCCCGGCGAAGACCTGGTGGCGTTGCAACACGCCTTCGACGCCGCCGACGAAGCGGTCAAGTAAGTACCAACGTTGCGGGGGAAATTAAATCACACGAACCGGCGGCCTGGAAACAGTCCGCCGGTTTTACGCTTTATTGTAGGAGACGACGTGAGGAGTCTCTAACTGAAGCCCGGAATTTGAAATGAAACTCGTCGCCTCGTCACCTACGAAGCAACTATTTCGCCAACGACTTGTGCCGGTAATGCAGAATCTTGAACTCCGGTTCGTCGCGGATGACTTCCGCCAGTTCAAACTTGTCTTCAAATGGCGGGAAAAAGGCGTCACCGCCCTCAACTTCCCGTTTGACAAGCGTGAGATAAAGATCGGCACAGCGCGGCAAAGCCTGCTCATAGATCTGCGCGCCGCCGCAGATGAAGATGTCATTTGGAAACTCCTCCGGATCAAGCCGGTCCAGCGTGCTGAAAATAAAAATCTCCGTCTCCACCTTTTCGCCCAGCTTTGAGAAATGAAACTGGTAGGGCCGCTTCAGATATTTCCCGCCTCGCCATTCGTGATACTGCCCGAAAATCTGCGGATGCTTCTTGATGAGCCGCTGCGGATGCTTTGTCAGCACCAGGTTCTTGCGGTTCGGCAGCGGATGGCCGAGGTCTTCAAACGTCTTGCGTCCCATCACAACTACGTTACCCATCGTGATTTTTTTAAACCACTTGAAATCCTCCGGCAGATGCCACGGGATTTTGCCGCCCGCACCGATCACGCGGTTCAGCGACATCGCGGCGATGGCTTTGAAATGTTTCATTTTGATTTTCGCCGTGGGAAAATCTTTTGTAGCGCGGCGGCCAGTTTTTCGTATTGCGGCAGCGAATTGTAAAGCTGCGCCGAGATGCGCAACAGCCTTTTCGGCGGCGCAGGCCACGGAAAGACCGGCACTTCGATGCCGTGCTCGCGCAACAACCGCCCCCGCAGCGGGTCGAGGCCGACAATGTTGCTGCTCCGCCCGACGTCGGCGGCAACCGTGTCCGGCAAGGGCACGACCGCGAGCGAGCCGATCATTTCGTCCGGGCATGGCGGCAAAACGTTTATTGTGTCGCACACTAACCGTCGCGCCGCGAGCGTGAGCGCATGGTTGCGCCGCATCACCGCCGGCCAGCCGCCGGGCAGCAGCGCGCCGACCACGCGGATGGATTCCGGCACGCTCAACCATGCGGAAAAATCGCCCGTGCCCATCCAGCCGAATTCGAGCAGAAATCGCGAGCGATCCGTGCGCGGTGAATTCGCGCCGTGGCTGATGGCCAGCGGACGGATTTTATCCTGCCGGTCGCGCTGGACGTAAAGCAGCGCCGCCGTCTTCGGCGTGCACAGCCATTTGTGGCAGTTGCCCGTGTAATAAGTCGCGCCCAGTTTTTCCAGGTTGAGCGGAATCATGCCCGGAGCGTGCGCGCCATCCACGAGCGACTCGATGCCGCGCGCGGAAAGTTCGCGGATGATTTTCTCCAGCGGCAGCACCAGTCCCGTCGAGCTGGTCACATGATCAAGCAACACGAGCCGCGTCCGCCGAGTGACGCGTGCCAGCACGGCGTCCACAACCAGTTGCGAAGATTCAATTGGAAAAGGAATTTTTGCCACGACGACGCGCGCACCGGCGCGGGCGGCAACAAAATCCAGCGCGCAACGACAGGCGTTGTATTCGTGATCGTTGACGAGCAGTTCATCACCGCGCTTGAATTCCAGCGAACGCAAAACGGTGTTCACGCCCGCCGTCGCGTTGGGAACAAAAACCAGATCCTCCGCGTCCGCGCCGACGAACTGCGCCAACTTCTGACGCGCGTCGTCCCAGAGCGCCTCAAAATCGTCCACCAGAAAACGGACTGGCTGCCGTTCCAGCCGCTCTTGAAGTGCCTGCTGAAATTTCAGCACCGGGCGCGGACAACTGCCGAACGAGCCGTGGTTGAGGAACGTCACCTTTGGATCCAGCGGCCAGAAACCGCGCCCGCCAATGGGCCGGGCGAGGAGTTGTGTTGGAACGCGGTTTAACCACGCACGATTTTTCATGGCTTATTTCACATGCAACAGACGTGGCTCATTTTCACCTTCAATTAAAATAAGAACCGAATCTTTTTGAATTTGAATACATTTTATCATCAGGTAGTTTGTTTTTAACGAAATATTCGCCGATTCTCCTTCCGCCAAGGTTCTTCCGTTGATTGTTGCAAGCGCTAATTTGCCACCAAACATTATGCCTTCAAGTTTAAGTCTGGGGTCGCCTTCAAAAATTTTTCGCGGCGATATTACCGGCCAATGTCCGTTTTTAAAATCCATGGCCATCCCTTGAGCTTCTCGAATACTTTGAGGGTCAAGCTGAAGGGCCAATTGATTTAACCAAACTTGTCCGAGAGTTGAGTCTCTTTCCGAATAAAGTTCAAGCCAAGCATAAGCCTCAACTAAATTGGTCCTTACTCCAATGCCGTTTTGGAGGGCCTTAGACATATTTAGACAAGCTTTGGTGTTTAAATTCGTCGCTGCTTCAAATGTCCACTGAACACCTTCTGCCGGATTTGGACTCACGCTTTGACTGGCTGGAATTCCAGTGCGGCCAAATAGTAATACTTCACCAGCCCGGCTCATCGCCTCAATCGAGCCCTGTCCAGCAGACTTGCGATACCAATCCAATGCATCTGCGGATTTGAAATTAAAGGCCAATGTGTCTCCGAGGGAAAGTTGAGCCTGTGGGTCGCCCGCTTCAGCTTTTTGTTTAGTGGCGGCCATATCGCTAAAACCCATTTTCAATGCACCGCTCAATGAGTCTTGCGCTGACGCCACATTTGCAGAGACCGTTACCAAAATAATTGCAAAAAACTTTTGAGAAACAATTTTCATTTTAGAAATTATCTTAGACCGCAATCGGCGCTTTGATACCCGGATGCGGCAGTTTGTTTGCCTTTATTTCTTCAATCGGTAAAACGCCGGCCCGTTCGTGACCGTCAGGGTGACGAGGTTCTGATTGATGCTGATGACCGGCGCATTGGTGACGGAGCTCCACGCGGTGGCGGACGCGAGATTTGTGGAGGTTTGCAGAATATAGGCGGGATCGGTGCTCAACGGCCAGGAGAGGGTTACCGTAGAACCGGCGGCGCTGATGGCCAGGGACGGCTGGTTTGTGGTCAGGGAAATCAAGGTGATCTGCGTCCCCCAGGAAGTGGACGAGGCGGGGATTTCCTGGATGGTCCAGAACAGGTTGTCATCCGTCGGGTCCGCCATCGTCGAGCTGTAATCGCCCCAGCGGTAGGGCGGGGAATCAAAGCTTAAGGAGAAATTGCTCACGGCCCCGGTTTGGATCAGGAACGCCGGCCCCATTGTGACCGTTGAACCGTTGACGCTGCCGACTGCGCCATAGATGCCGATGTTACCGCTGGGGGCCGTGGAACCGGACCGGTTGAAGGCCAGCAGGAATTGCCCCTGACTGTTGGGCGCGATGGACGGATAGTAAAAATCGTAATTCGGATCGCTAAAAACCCCTTCGCCGAGAATAGCGTTGTTCGTTTCGTTCAACACCAGCCAGTGGACCGCATCGCGGCCGCCTTGCGGCACAGTGTTGGCCATGTAAATATTGGGGCCCGATTGGCGGACCATGCCGCTAAACCGGTCGTCGCCCGTATCCACGGTTCCGCCGCCGGGTTGGGCGGCGGGAAGCGGGCCGCCGTCGTAGATGTTGCTGATCCGCACCGTGGTGCCCAAGGTTGCCCCAGCCGCACCGGGATTGTTGATGGTGGTGCGGTCAAGATAATTATAGCCGACATTGTCAATCGCAATGATCACGCCGTGGCCCAGCCCGGAAGAAGGATTGCAAACCCCCTGCAAGGCAAAGCCATAAACCTGATCGTTCAGGTTATCAAAGCGGGTCATGTTGTTCGTCTTTGGCGTGGCGGCCAGCAGATCCGCCTTGGGAATCGAAAAGAACGAAACGCCGATGAAGTTGCCGCGGAAGTCAAAATTGTTCACCCCGACATAAACTCCGGCCGAATCCACCCCCAGCGTGTCAAAATCACCAACACCTGCATTGGCAAGAAAATTCACCGCTTTCCACGGGCCGCTGGGATTGGACGAATCCGAACGGGCCACGAGAACCCGGTTGGCGGTGAAGTCCGTGGTCAACTCCGACGCAAACCAGCGGCCGCTGCCGCCATCGTAGATGATACGTGTGTCAGTCAATCCGTTGGCCAGCGTCGCGGAACTGATGCCCGCATTTTCCCAAAACTGAATGTCCGAAATCAACGATTGCCGGCCGCCAGTCTTGTCGTAAACCGCAAAGCCACCGTTGATGAATTCTACAAACTGGTTGGTGCCGGCCGCCCCCATTGTATCCGGCGGCGTTCCGCCGGTCCCCAAGCCGTCTACATCGGTCAAATTAACCCCCGCAAAATTCTTGATGATGATCTGGGAGTGAGCAATGGATAACATCAAGGCTAACGATGCCAGCACGGCTCCGGCCACGCGGTTTCGCGATCTCACAGCGATCCGCCACGAAATAACCCGGAAAATTCTCTTCCGCCCGGGCAGGGAGAATGCCGAATTTAAAATGGATTTTTTGCGGTCCGCTGGGTGAACGTGCGGTAGCAACTTAATGGCCTGGCAGTTGATCTTCATACAGCAATAGGTGCCTTGATGGCCGGATACGGATCGTAGCCGGTCAGCTCAAAATCCGCAAACTGGAAGTCATCAATTTTTTTCACCGCCGAATTCAATTTCATTTGCGGCAGCGGCCTCGGCTCGCGCGACAGCTGCAGCTTCGCCTGCTCGACGTGATTCGCGTAAAGGTGCAGGTCGCCGAAGGTATGGACGAAATCGCCCGGCTTTAACCCGCAAACCTGCGCGACCATCAGCGTGAGCAGTGCGTAGCTGGCGATGTTGAACGGCACGCCGAGAAAAATATCCGCGCTGCGCTGATAAAGCTGGCAGCTCAACTCACCATCCCGCACATAAAATTGAAATAGCGCGTGGCATGGCGCGAGCGCCATCTGTTCGATTTCACCCGGATTCCACGCCGTGACAATGTGCCGGCGTGAGTCGGGATTTTTTTTGATCTGCGCGATGACGTCGTCAATCTGGTTGATGCTGCGGCCATCCGCGGTGCGCCAGTCCGTCCATTGCGCGCCATAGACGCGGCCCAAATTGCCATTGGCGTCCGCCCATTCGTCCCAGATCGTCACGCCATGTTCATTGAGCCATTTGACATTTGTGTCCCCGCGCAAAAACCAGAGCAGCTCGTAGATGACGGACTTGGTGTGAACTTTCTTCGTAGTGAGCAGCGGAAATCCTGCGCCTGCGGGACGCAACGGGAATCTCATCTGCGCGCCGAAAATGGAATAGGTGCCGGTGCCGGTGCGGTCGGCCTTGAATTTTCCGTGTTCAAGGACATGCCGCAGCAAATCGAGGTATTGAATCATCGCGGGGAAAATTAAAACACGAAAGGCGCGCCGGAAAAAGAAATTTAGCCCTCCCATCCCATGCGCTTTTGTATTGCCTTCTCTTGCTCTGGTGTAAGCCCGCCTTTACGCAAAGCATCCGCATCATCCTTGAACATTGTCACGTTATGAAATTGTGACCAAGACTGCATCACTTCAAGGAATGGCCTGTGAACAATAATCCAAACAATAAACCCTAACGGAATCATCCACCAAGCGGTGCTGATAGCTCCCCATAAAGCAACGATGATAAAAACAACATCCGATAAATAGTAAAGATTGGTCGCTAAATGTGGAACTGCTGGCTTCTGCATAGAAAAACTCTTAACAAACTCCATCTGCGCCTCTACGTCTGCATTATCGCCAAGTTTTGTCAGCACCCGACGAGTGTAAAACCAAACCACGAGCAGCCGCGTCAAAAGCAGCAAAAGTCCTGCTACGCCAAGACACACAATGGGCGTCCAATTTACTTGGTCGCCCCAATGTAACAAGTTGTGCATTTGGTTTAAGCGTATTGTCTATTTGCGCTCATAACCCAGTAAAGCTCATAAAGTTTTTTCGCAACTTTTGAGGCTGTGGCTTTCCTCACAGTTTTCATAGTGTTTTCGACGCTGCTCCGCCAAACCTTACCTCGTGAGTCAGTAAAAGGTCCAAATTTTGTGATTTCTTCCTTAATCCAATTCCAATCTTTCCGACATTCTTCAGGAAATTCTTCCGCTCGCAAATGTCCAAACGAACAATAAGCAGCCACGATTCGTTCACACGCGTCGCCGGGATGAGTAGCCAAACATTTGAGCGGGTCAGTTAATTTTTCAACGGCGTGGTCGCATTTGTTATTGCCGAATTTATCTTCTCGTTTCACGCTTGCGACTTTATTTTGCCATCCAGTTTCTGTCCAGCATTCTTCGCTCAAAAAATTCAGACGCGAATCACGCCAATCAACGCGAATTGAACCAGCGAAAATCCGCGCCATTCGCGTCAAAAATCCGCCGCCGCCGAAAGAGCGGGGCTGAAGCCATCGCAGTCCAAACGCTGCCGCGTTCACCCGTGACTCACGAACTGCGCGAAGCGTCTGGACTGCGGCGCGTTCACCGCCGCTTTTCGACACGGATTAAACCGGTGAAAATCCATTTCATTGATTTTGGAATAGAAATCGGCTCGCCACGCCCGGCGTTTGTTGCAAAACTGTGCGCGCCATGAGAATCCTTGCCCTCGATCACGGAAGCAAGCGCGTTGGCGTCGCGGTGAGCGACGAAACCAAAACGATCGCGCAGCCGCTGGAATACATTCTCGCCGAGCCGTTCGCCCCGTTCCTGGATCGGCTCAAAAAAATTCTCGTCGAGAAGGAAATCGACCTCATTCTCATCGGCCAGCCGCGCAACATGGACGGTAGTTACGGCCCGGCGGCGCAAAAAGTGGAGGCGTTCGTGGCCGTCTTGAAATCCGCCATCACGGTGCCCATCAAAATGTGGGATGAGCGGCTGACTTCCACGATGGCGAACAAGGCGCTGATCCAGGGCGGTGTGCGCCGTGACCAGCGCAAAGAGAAGGTGGACAAGATGGCGGCGGCGATTTTATTGCAGAGCTACCTGGACGGAATTTAATTTTTTACCACGGATGGACACGGATAAACACGGATACGGAAAAGTTTTGACGCGAATTACGCTAATTAACGCGAATTTAATTAGCGACAATTCGCGCAATTCGCGTCTGCTACATCCGCGTCCAACTGTGTTCATCCGTGGTTAAATGTTCCCCATGGAAACGCTGAAATTCAAACTCGTCATCGCCTACGACGGCACGGCTTATCAGGGCTGGCAGGTGCAGAAGACCGGCACCGGCGTGCAGGAAAAAATCGAGGCGGCGTTCGGCAAGATGTTCCCCAGTGTAAAGCGCATCCATAGTTCCAGCCGCACGGACACGGGCGTTCACGCGCTCGGCATGGTCGCTCATGTGGAGATTCCGCGCGGGGAACTCAAGATGCCGGTCGCGCGCCTCGCGCGCGCGCTCAACGCCTTTCTGCCGGCCGACATCCGCGTGCTGTCGGCGGCGCGCGTGCCGGAGAAATTCCATGCGCGCTTTGACGCGACGGGCAAGCAGTATCGCTACTTCGTCTGGAACCATCCGGCGATGAATCCGCTGCTGCAAAACCGCGCGTGGCATTTTCCGATGCAGCTGGATCTGGCCAGGATGCGCGCGGCGGCAAAATTATTTATCGGCAAACACGATTTCCGCTGCTTCGCCGGAACACGCAGCTACGAAATGGAATCCAACATGCGCACGCTGGCGCGCTGCGACCTCAGGAAGTCCGGCGCGCAAATCACCTTCATCATCGAAGGCGACGGCTTTCTCTACAAGATGTGCCGCGGGATCGTGGGCACGTTGGTGCAGGTCGGCCAGGGGAAAATCCCGCTGGCGAGAGTCGAAGAAATCCTTGCCAGTCGTGACCGCCGCGTGGCGGGCATGACCGCACCAGCGCATGCTCTGGTGTTGTGGAAAGTTTTTTATTCAATATCCGGTAGGAGCCGACGTGAGGAGGCTCTGATTAAAGATAAAGAATGAGACTCGTCACCTCGTCTTTTACCAATCAAACGAATGAACATTGTTTTACTGGAACCGGAAATTCCGCCGAACACGGGCAACGTGGCGCGGTTGTGCGCAGCCACCCGGTCCCGACTGCATCTCATCGAGCCGTTCGGTTTCAAGCTGGATGATTCCCAGCTCAAGCGCGCGGGCATGGATTACTGGCGGCACGTCGAGTGGCAGCACTGGAAAAGCTGGGCGGCGTTTGCCGAAAAGCTTCCGGCGAATGCGCGGCTGTGGTTCATCGAGTCCGGCGGCGGGAAAAGTTACTCCGAAGTGAAATTTTCGCCGGACGATTATCTGGTGTTCGGCCGTGAGACGGCAGGTTTGCCGAAACAGCTTTTGGAAATCCATCGCGAAAGCTGGTTGCGGATTCCGATGTTTAACGCGGAATCACGTTCGCTAAACCTGTCGAACTGCGTGGCGCTGGCCGTGTTCGAGGCCTTGCGGCAGCAGGGATTTCAAAATGAAGAGTGAAGAAACCAGAACCCGCAAAGGCCTGATGACAGAAGTTTTTTCTTTTTCATTCTGCATTCTACAATCTACATTCTCCGGTGGTCGGGCGATTGGCGCAGTGGTAGCGCAGCTCCTTTACACGGAGACGGTCGGGGGTTCGAATCCCTCATCGCCCACCAGTCCCGCAGGCGCGGGACTGCCGCAGCGCAGCGCCGGCGGGCGAAAGACCACTTCGCCTTGGGCTACGGCCCGGCCAGCCAGCCTTACTTGAAGTTTCTACGCCATCAAACTTCCGCGCCGGGGATTTTATTTTCAGGATGGTCGTCGAGGACGAGGACGCCGTGCGGCGGGAGGTCATAGTTGCCGGAAAAGGTGTTGCTCGTCAGGTAGTCATGCATCGGCTTGTAAAACTGGATGCGGACGGGCGAATTCTGGTGGTTGAGCAGAAAGTAAACGCGGGTGCCTTCTTTTTCCCGCATGCTGACCTCGACATTTTCAGGAACCTTGAGCAGCGGGTGCAGGATGCACATCTGGCGCAGCCAGGAAACGAGGTCGTGATAAAAATACTGGTGGCTCTGGGTGCCGATGTAAACGGCCTTGCCGAGGCCGAAGGTGTTCATCGTCAGGGCGGGGCGGCCGGAGTAAAAATCCTTCACATAGGTCGCGAGAATCTGGCAGCCCTTCGGCTCAATGAGGTCGCACCAGAGCTTGGCGGGATGCATGTGGCTCGTGGGGAATACGCCCTTGAAGGCGAGATGGTTTTCCTCGCCGGGCGGCAACGCGTCAAATTCCAGGACTTCAAGACCAAACAGATCGGTCAAGTCGCTCGGGTAGCCGGTGTCCGGCGCGATGCTGTGCTGGTTGATGAGGCCGGTGTTGAAGGTGCCGACGAGCGTCCCGCCGTTCTGGACGTAGAGCTTGAGGCGGTCGGCTTCACCGGCGGCCAGCAGATGGAGCGACGGTGCGATGACGATTTTGTATTTCGACAGATCCTCCGAAGGGCGGGCGAAATCCACCGGGATGTTGCGGTTGTGCAGCGCCGTATAAATGAGCTGGATGTGCTCACGCAGGTTGAAGAATTTGTTCGGCTGGTTGGGCTGTTGCAACGTCCAGTCATTTTCATGGCTATAGAGAATACAGACCTCGGCCACGACCTTGGTGCCCTCGAGCGCAGGCGCGAGCAGTTTGAGTTCTTCACCGATCTGGCAGATTTCCTGATAGATCCGGCTGGAACCTTCCAAATGGTGGGGCAGGATCGCGCCATGAAATTTCTCGGTGCCAAACCGCGGCTGGCGCCAGCGGAAGAACAGGATGGCCGTGGCGCCGCGGGAAACCAGTTGATAGGTGAACATCCGCAATACGCCCGGCCGCACGATTGAATTGACATCCTGCCAGTTCACGTTGCCGGCCTTTTGCTCCATCACCCAGAAACCGGTGTCGCCATCGGGCGTGCGGATGCCGGATTTTTTTAGTGAGCGCAGCATGTCGATTTCACATGCCAGTTCCGATGACTTGGCCTTGATGGACGCCGTGCTTTCGATGGAGACAAAGTCAATCACCTCGGCCAGGTCAAAATGGTCGAAGCGGTGAAGGAGCGGACGCAGGTTGGTCGTCACCGGACAATTCGGGGTGAGTTCATGCAGCAGGTCGGCCTGCATTTTTGTGAATTGAACGATGGTATCGCTGCAAAACCGGCACCAGTCGAGGACGAGCGCCGGGTTGTGCGCGGCCGGCGCGTGCATCGGCATCGGCATCTGGTTCCAGCTGGTGACCACCTGCCCCCAATGGCGCAGCCCCATCCGTTTGTTCATGCGCGCTACGGTTTCATACTTGGCCTCCAACCAGGCATGCCAGTCGAGCCGCGTGTCTTCATTGAAGGACGCCTCGGTGAAGTTGCCGCCCAGGCCATTGTCAATCTGCCACGCGATCAACTGGGGATGCTTGCCCAGCGCCTTGGCCATGTTTTCCACGATGCGCCGGGAATAATTCCAGAAGACATCGCTGTTCAGACAGACGGCGCGGCGGGTGCCTTCATGCTTGACGCGGCCCTGTTCGTCAAGCGGAAGAATTTCCGGATGTTTCTTGGTGAGCCAGATTGGCGTGGCGGCGGTGGGTGTGCCGAGAACAACCTGGATGCCTGCCCGGCCGAGAAGGTCCATCACCCTTTCGAGCCAGCTGAAATCAAACTGGCCGTCCTCCGGTTCGCACAGCCCCCAGGAAAATTCCCCGATGCGGACCACGTTGATGCCCGCCTTAACCATCAATTCGACGTCGGATTCCCAAGCGGCTTCAGGGTTTTCGGCGGTGCCGCCGTAAGGGAAGACCCATTGCTCGGGATGATAATCAACGCCAAAATACATAAGGTCAGCTCTCGGGTTGTGCCGGGAGTTTAAAAGCGAATCGTTTCGCTTGCAAACCAAAACTTGCAGGTGCGTCGGAAAATTTTTCGGCGGACTATTGGTTGAGCAAACTGCCGAGGCCCTTTTTTATTTTATCCACGCTTTTAACCGCGCCACCGGCCGCGTCTTTGCCCAGGTCGGTGGCGCTGGCGGAGACGGCTTTGATAGTGGCCGTGGTGACAGCTTTAAGCATCGCCCGTGTCAGGTCGGCGGGGGTGAGGCCGTCGCTGTCCTTGCCCAAATCCGTGAGGTGGATGTCTGGCAACGGCAGGGTCATTTCCTTGCCGCCCAAGTCCGTGAGGCGAACGTGAACCATGGCGCCAGTGATAAGAAAATCATCCACTTCAATTTTCTTGCCGGGCTGGCTGGCGGCCGGAGCCGCGCCATTGTTGGATGGTTTCGCGCCCGTTTTGGCGGTGGCGTTGACGTTTTCCATGATTTTGCCCAGATTATTGCCGCTCAGGCCGCCTTCAAAACTAATTTCTGGAGAAATGACGTGAACGGTGCGGATCACGATTTTGTCTGACAGGATCGAAAAGGGATTCACGCCGATCTCCACCAAGCCGACGCTGATGGCCTGGGGTGTCTTATAGCCTTCGGGGTTGCCGACGACCAGTCCCGTGACTTTCGCTGAACCGGTGAACAACACAATGTGCACCGCCTCCAGATTGACGGAGACTTTGGTGATCTGCGGACCGAAGGTTTCCACGCCTTTTTTCACGATGCCATCGAGCGACGTGGCAACGACGACTATTCCGGCCACGATGCCGACTAGAATCAGTATCAACACAATCCGGAAAGCTATTCTCATAAGCTATATATTAACCGCTTAAAGGTCCCGTGCGCCAGCAAAATATGCGACTCGCGGCGGCCCAACACGCGGCCAGTTTTTGCACCGGTTCGGCCCGGTCGCTGATTGGAAATGGTTTGGAGTGGAAAGCCACCGGCTTGGCAGTGCAGTTGGTGCAGATGCGTTCGTCCGACCTGCCGCTCACGCGCACGGTATTTTGCGGCGGAACCATGCGTTTGCATCGGCGGATTAAATCCAGGTCGCCCACCTTTCCCATCGCAAAATCTGTCACGAGGCGGGAAGCTATGACGACGGGAAAATCCGCCAGTGCCGTCGTAGGACTGGAGAAAATTCGCCCATCGCAGCCGATCGGCTCGAGCATACCCCCGCCACAGCCAGCTGCTTTGGCTCGTCGTCCAGGTAAAGTCGTCGAGGCGGGCCCGCCGATAAACGCCCCTGGGAAAGGCCTGAATCATTAAAAACCTAAAAAATAAAACACGGGTACCCGGCTGCAGTCACGTGATTTTTGGCAAAAATTCCCGTTGCTTCCACCAGGTTGTCCTCGTACCCTTGCGCCCAGCGATATTGTTCGCATTCGCAAGCAGGTAATTGCGGTTATGAAGCCGAAACCAGCAT
>OBLW0100002852.1_pt1 | contig 13823 bp, 7 predicted proteins | sample 1520161 | NCBI WGS metagenome assembly OBLW01 (sample SAMEA3539309, study PRJEB22396) | soil metagenome | biome: tundra; feature: field; material: soil | place: USA | collected 2010-05 | depth 0.15 m
AGGGTTCGAGCGCGTCTTTGGGATATGGAAGCGGAGGTAGTTCGTATGCCATAGTTTTCCTGATATATTTAGTTGTCCGTTTTAGTCTAACGCCCTTTCGTTCTTCTTGGGTCTCGTTTACTGACCCAGCAAGATAGCACGTTTGTACGGGTGTCAAGGGGACGGGGGTGGAATCTGAAAGTGAAAGGCCGAAATGTAAGCCGGGGTCGATGCCCAAGGCCCCGCAGAAAAAGCCGAAGCCGCGAGGATCTGACTTCGGCTTATCTCCGGCTTTCGGATCTGCGACGCCTGACTTCTCAAGAGGATCAACTGGCCAGCTCGACGAAGTTCTTCAGCAACTGCAGGCCGACCTTCTGGCTTTTCTCGGGGTGGAACTGTGTGGCAAAGACGTTCTCCTGCCACACCGAAGACGCAAAGCTCTCACCGTAACTCGTCTTAGTCGCAACTATCGAGGCATCGGCCGGCTTGGGGAAGAAACTATGGACGAAATAGACGTAACTGCCATCCGGGATGTCTCGGAACAGCGGACACTCAGGCTTCATCACCTCAAGCTGGTTCCAGCCAATCTGGGGAATCTTAAGCCCGTTCTGCTCGGAGAAGCGCACCACCTTCCCCTGGAAGATGCCCAGCCCAGCGGCGCAACTGTTGAATTCCTCGCTCTTCTCGAACAGCGCCTGATAGCCAACGCAGATCCCCAGGAAAGGCCGCCCTGACTGGATGAACTGGCGCGAGGCTTCAAGCAGTGCCTGCTTCTGAAGTGCTTGGATGCAATCGTCAAACGCCCCGACCCCGGGCAGCACCACTGCCCGCGCGCCGGCCATTTCGTCCGGGTGCTGAGCAATCCGCACTTCCGCGCCAACCTTAAGCAGGGCCTTGTGGACGCTGCGCAAATTGCCGGAGCCATAGTCAATCAGAGCGATCACGGCCGCATGGTAGTGCGGCGCATAAGCTTAGGCAAGCGACGCCCAACCGCCCGGCCTCCGCCCTTTAACACAGCAGCCAATCTCTCAATGCCAGGAGGACCTCGTCAGTTCCGGGCAACCCACCCGCAACGCCATAGCAAACCCCACCACACCACTACTCTAGCCCTTCTAGAGTTCCATAATAGTACCCTCATAGGACCATGATATAACCATAATAGTTCCCTGGTAGTTCCATGATAGTTCCATAATGATACCTTGGTAGTTCCCTGTTTGTTCCGTTTTCTTACCATAATATTATCCCCTGCCAGGTGCCGGGGCGTCCTTCTCATTCCGATGGATGACCAGCCCATTTTATCGCTTACGAAAGCTGCATCCCGAAGCACTCTTGATCCCGCTGGCTGCCGCCCTCCACCATTGCCTGTCCCTCCAGATTCAGCCCTTCGGTCTTTTTTAAGGTTTCGGCCATCGGCCTTTGGATTTGTGAGTGGCCGGACTGACCTCAGAGCACGCCTGCTTCGCGGAGGATCGCAGTGATTTGCGCTTAACCTTTGATCGCAGGTTTGGTAATCCTGCAACGTATGAAAGCCAGGAATGAAAGCCTCCTCGGAAGGCTTCAGAATCTATCGCCCACCATTGCCACCACCATTGGCCTGCTCTACTTGGTCCTTCTGGGCATAGGCGACTTGTGTGCGCCGGCAGAAATGACCCTTGCGCTCTTCTACTTGGTCGGAGTCGCTTTCATCGGATGGTGCGCGGGTTCCCGGTTGGCGATAATGGGCACTGCCTTTGCCAGCGGCCTGATCATGGCGCATAAGTTTGCGACCGTTCATCCCACCTACCCCATTTGGATCTTGGTCTGGAACGAATCCGCCCGGTTCCTTGTCATCGTTGCAACCGGCTTGCTGGCCGCTAGAGCCGGGGCATTCGCCCGGCGGTTGAGCGACTTGGTGGAAGAGCGCACCGCCAAGTTGCGGTCCGAGGCCGAGCAACACAAGGCCACCGCTGCCACACTGGCCGAAACCGTGGAACGATTTAAGCAGGTCGTTAACAACATCACCGAGGTGTTCTGGCTCTCCGACGTGCCCAAGAACCAGATCATGTACATAAGCCCCGGCTACGAGCGTCTCTGGGGCCGGAAATGTGACGAGCTTTATCGCGATGGAAGGTCTTGGGCCGAAGCTCTGCACCCCGACGATCGTGAGCAGATTGTCCGCCGCTCCCTCACTGACCAGGCCCGCGGCAACTACGACGTCGAATACCGCATCATCCGGCCCGATGGCACGGTCCGCTGGATTCGCGACCGCGCCTTCCCAGTGCGCAACCCACAGGGGGAAGTCTATCGGATCGCGGGCTTCGCCGAAGACATTACCGAACGCAGGCGAACGCGACAAGTGATCCAGACACAGGCGGCCATCCTGGAGAATATGGCCGAGGGCGTCGTGGTGACGGATGAGCAGGGCCTGATCGTGCAGATGAACCCGGCAGCCGAACGGATTTGGGGCTACGAATGCAATGAAGTGCTCGGCAAGCCGGCCAATGTGTTCAGCGCTTTGCCCGAGCCCGAGGCGATTGCCGTGATGCGCGAAGTGCTGGCGACTTTGCAGACCGGCGGTGTCTGGCGCGGAATCTTCAAGAACCGGCGTAAAAACGGCGCCATCATCTCTTGCGAAGCGGTAATCAGCCGGCTCCAAATCCAGGGCCGAGTGCTAATGGTCGCCGTCGAACAAGACATCACTGAACGCAACCGGGCAGAAGAGGCTCTGCGCCAAAGCGAAGAAGCGCTCCGCGCTTTCCTCAACGCCGTCCCCGAACCTGCCATGTTGCTGGACGAAAACGGGGCCGTCCTTGTGGCCAACCAGACACTGGCCCGCAGACTGGACGTCGCCGAAAATGAACTGGTTCATAAACCCGTGTTCGATTTCCTCCCGCCCCAGAGCGCGGCCAGCAGGAAAGCGATGTTCGATCAAGTCATCGCGACTGGGAAAGCACTCCAGTTTGATGACGCGCGTGACGACCGGGTCTTCGTCAACTGGGTTAGCCCCGTCACTGACGCCGCGGGTAAGGTATCCCGCGTCGCCGTCCTCGCCCTCGATGTGACCGAGCGCAAGCGCGCCGAGGCGGTGTTACAGGAGAGCGAGCAGAAGTATCGGACCTTGGTCGAAACCGCCGGCATGGGCTATCTCATCCTCGATATGCAGGGCCGAGTTTTGGACGCCAATGCAGAGTACGTCCGGCTTAGTGGACATCAGACACTGCGAGAGATTCTGGGGAGGAATGTCGTCGAGTGGACGGCGCCGCAAGACCGGCAAAGAAACGCCGCGGCGGTGGAGGAGTGCGCGAAAACCGGCATCGTCAGGAACCTCGAGATCACTTACGCTGGACCGAAAGGGCTGCTCACACCCATCCAGATCAACGGCACGGTTGTTCCGACGGCCAACAGCGAAACAATCATTTCGCTATGTTGGGACATTACCGAACGCAAGCGGGCCGAGCACGCCTTGCGTGAGACCCATGACAAGCTGGAAGAACGCGTACGGGAACGCACCGCGGAATTACAGGCGGCCAATATAGCACTGAGCGAGAGCGAAGCGCGGCTCCGGCTGGCACTGGAATATATCGAAACAATCTACCAGAACGCGCCGGTCGGCTTGTGCGCGCTGGATTTGAATCTGCGCTATGTCCGGATCAATGAACGGCTGGCGGCGATGAACGGGATCCCGGTGGAGCAGCACATCGCCCGCACCGTGCGCGAAACGGTACCGCATTTGGCCGACGGAACCGAAGCCATTTGTCGGCAGGTCATTGCCACGGCCCAGCCGGTGCTAAATCTCGAATTGGAGGGCACGACCGCCGCGCAGCCGGGCGTGATCCGGGCCTGGGTCACGCATTGGATGCCACTCACGCAGGCTGATGGCCGCGTGACCGGTGTCAGCGTCGTGGTGGACGAGGTCACCGAGCGCAAGCGGGCGGCAGAAGAACTGCAAGAGGCGCATGACAAGCTGGAACAGCGCGTGCGGGAACGCACAGCCGAACTCCAATCGGCAAACGCAGCGCTCCGCCAGAGTGAGGAGCGCTACCGTTCGCTGGTCAACAACCTCAACGTTGGCGTTTACCGCAACAAGCCCGGCCTGGATGGGGGTTTTGTCCATGCCAACCCTGCCCTGGCGCGCATGCACGGCTATGATTCGGTGGCGGAGTTTCAGAAAGTCAGGGTAGCCGATCTTTACCAGAACCCGCGGGAACGGGAAGCGTTTCTGACTGACATTCAGCGCCAGGGAACCCTCCTTAATTACGAGCTGCGACTGAAGAAGAGGGACGGCACCGCCATCTATGGCTCGGTTAATGCCTCCGCTCACCGAGGCCCCAATGGAGAAGTGGACTGGATTGACGGTGTGATTGAAGACATTACGCAACGCAAGCAGGCGGAGCAAAGCCTGGCGGAGGCGCTGGAGTTGAATACCAGGCTGGTCTCGACCTCGACTGTGGGCATCGCCGTCTTCAAGGCTTCCGGCCAGTGCGTGATCGCGAACGACGCGCTGGCCCGGATTGCCGGTGGGACGGTCGAAAAGTTGCGCCAACAGAATTTTCGCCGACTGGAATCATGGCGGAGGGATGGAATGCTGGCCATGGCCGAGGCGGCACTTGAAACCCAGCAGCCGCAGGAAGTCCAACGTCAAAGTCGGACGACCTTTGGGCGGGAACTGACTATCGCTGCGCATTTTTCATCCTTCGTGAGCCGGGGCGAGCCGCATTTACTGGCGATGTTCACGGACCAGACCGAAGCCGCGCGCGCGCAGGAGGCGCTGCGCGCCAGCGAAGAACGCTACCGAACCCTGGCAGAATCATCCCCCGACGCGATCTTCATCCTCGACCGCGACATCCGGGTGCAATACGTCAACTCAACTGCCGCGGCCTTGTGGCAACGTCAACCCGCACAGCTCATTGGGCTGACCCCGACGGAGCTGTTCCAGCCAGAGACCGCCCAATACCATTGCAAGTCCGTAATGGATGTGTGCGAGACCGGCAAGCCGGTGCACCGGGATGAATCCCTGATCTTCCCGGTTGGCGACCAATGGATCGAAATTCGCCTCGCGCCGTTATATGGGGAGCAGGGCGCCGTGACTTCGGTCATGGGCGTCTGCCGCGACATCACAGAACGGAAGCGCGCCGAGCAGCGACTAGCCGAGGCCCTGGATCTGAACCAGAAGATGATCGCTGCATCCACCGTGGGCATTGCCGCTTATCGAGCCTCCGGCGAGTGCGTGTTCGCCAACGAGGCTTTGGCCCGAGGCGTTGGTGGAAGCGTCCCTGAGGTGCTTCAAGGCAATTTCCGTCGCTTGGAATCCTGGCAGCAGTCGGGGTTGCTGAAGCTGGCGGAGGCGGCCCTGAGCCAGGGGCAAGCCCGCGTGGGGGAGATTCTCGCCACCACCCGCTTTGGCAAGAAGCTCTGGGCGGATTGCCACTTGGCCCCGTTCGTCAGCAACGGCCAGACGCACCTGCTGCTGATGGCCGTGGACATCTCGGAGCGCAGGCGTGCGGAAGAGTCGCTCAAGATACAGTCCCTGGTCTTGCAGAACATGGCGGAAGGAGCGCTGCTTCTGAGCCAGGATCAGACCATCTTGTTCGCTAACTCCGCCCTGGAGTCCATGTTCGGCTACGGCCCGGGCGAACTGATTGGACAGAATGTTGCCGTCCTCAACGCCTGGTCGCCGCAGGAGACGGCGAGCTTCAACGAAGCAGTTCTTCGCGCCACGCATCAAGGTGGCACTTGGTATGGGGAATACCTAAATCGGCGGAAAGACGGCACGATGTTCACTTCCGAAGCCCGCGTCAGCCCACTCGACCTCGGCGGCCACGTCCATTATGTCAGCGTGCAGCAGGACATCACCGAGCGAAAACGAGCCGAAGAAGCCCTGCGCCAAAGTGAAGCCCGCATCCGGGCGATTATCACCGGTGCGCCCGTGCTACTCTTCGCAGTTGACCACGATGGCATTATCCGCTTTGAGGGCGGGCAGGCGCTTAAAGCCCTGGGAGCGCTGCCCGGCGCAAATGTGGGGCGGCCGGTTAAGGAAGTCTATGCCCACATTCCCGCCATCCTCGACAGCGCCCGCCGCGCCCTCCGGGGCGAAACATTCGATTCCGTCGTGGAGGCCGGTCCGGTTGTCCTTGACTGCTCGTATTCCCCAACTCGGGATCAGGACGGGAATTCAACCGGCTACATCGGTGTGGCCACCAACATCACCGAGCGCCAGCGCCTCGAACGCCAGCTTCTTGAAATCAGCGACCGCGAACAGGCTCGCATCGGCCAGGACATTCACGACGGGCTTTGCCAGCATTTGGTAAGCTTGGCCTTTGACGCCAACGCTTTGCGGCGAGATCTCTCGTCCCAGCGCCGCCCGCAGGCCAAGGCCGCCAGGAGAATCGCCGCCCTCTTGGACCAGGCCATCACGGAGTCGCGCCAATTGTCGCGCGGCCTCTTCCCGGTCCGATTGGAAACCGAAGGTCTGCCCTCGGCCCTGGAGGAACTGGCGGGAACCACACGTGACCGGTTCAAGGTCCAATGCCGCTTCGGCAGCAAGGGGCCGCTGGCAGTCCAGAATAGCGCTATGGCCACTCACCTGTACCGGATTGCGCAGGAAGCCGTGAGCAACGCCATCAGGCACAGCGGAGCCCGCAGAATCTCCATCCGACTCATCGGCCGCACTACTGCGCTTGAGCTGAAAGTTGAGGATGATGGAGTGGGCCTGTCCAACCTGAGCGGGAAGCAGGCGGCGGGCATGGGCCTGCACATCATGGAGTACCGCGCTCGAACTATCGGGGGTACGCTCGGCATCAGTCCCGGACGGCGAGGTGGGACGCTGATTTCCTGTTGCATCCCCATCACGCGCCGATAAGATTAGCCCATGGGCGACAAGCCGCGCACCCCTCACACCCAACAGAAGCGTATCCGCATTCTGCTGGTAGATGATCACCCGATGGTGCGCGAACGACTGGCCGATGTCATCAATCGTGAAGCGGACCTTATGGTTAGCGGCGAAGCCGAGGATCGCCATGGGGCCATTGAAGCCATCCTCGCCCAGCCGCCTGACCTGGTGATCGTGGATTTGAAGCTCAAGAACTCCGACGGACTGGAGTTGATCAAAGACATCCGAGCCCGCTGGCCTAAGATGCGAATGCTCGTCGTTTCCATGCACGATGAATCACTCTATGCCGAGCGGGTCATCCGCGCGGGCGCGTCGGGCTATATCACCAAACAGGAAGCCACCCGCAAAATCCTCCTGGCCATTCGGCGCGTGCTCACCGGGAGCATCTACCTCAACGAAAAGATCGCCAGCCGCCTCATCAGCCGAATGATGACCAACGCCGCGTCGGTAACCGCATCCCCCGCCGAATCCCTGGCGGACCGCGAGTTCCAGGTCTTCGAATTGATCGGGCGAGGGTTGAACACGCATGACATTGCTCACCAACTCCATATCGCCGTGAAGACCGTTGAGACCTACCGCGCGCGGATCAAGCAGAAACTCAGCCTCAAAGACGCGAGCGAACTGTTGCAGTTGGCGATCGCCTGTTCCCGCAGTCAGTAAACTGGTTTTCTTTGGCCCTGCGGCCTACTCTTCGTGTAAGGGAAACCCTTACACGAACAAGCAGGCCCTCCCTGACAGACACACTCCCGCTGCATTGATATAAGTAGTCCCCGTCTATGGCGGACAGTCGCCATGAGTTTCGTTCGTGCCTTGGCAGGTTGTGGGTGCTCGCATTCTTCGGGCACTGAAAACGAGGGGAGCCTTTGGCGCACGGCTGGCTAGCTCGCATTAGGGTGGCGGAAACTGTTTCCGTCGGGGCAGGGTGTTCGGGGAAACTTTGTGGGCTGCCAGCCGGCGCCTTAGTATCATGTCACTCTCAGCCTCCGGTCTCTGATTTCCCAACCTGTTGCCAGCCACGGGGTGTGAGGCGCCTTAGCCGAACTACCCGCTCGCCGGCATGGTCCATTCACGCTTTGTCTTGCGCCCCGCCCCTGAATTTCCTAAAAGCTTTCCTGCCTCGCGCACCGCGCACTAAATAAGTCCGGCGAAACCGCGTGATGCTGCATACTTAAGTCTGTTCGAACAACACGATCATTTTATGGCCGTAGCCACTGATACCAAATCAACGCCGACGCTCCGAACCCTGCCTGGCGACGACCTGCGCCAGCTCATGTGGCGCTTCGCCGACCGGTTTGATCTAGCCATGCTCGTCCAGTCCACCCGAGCCGTGGCTCGCGGGCCGGTCGCCCGGCTGGTCGCCCAGGGCGCGCGCAATTCCCACGAGTGGACGCCCGAAAAGGCCAGCCTTCTGCCCGCCTTCGATGAGAGCGGCATCACCGCTGCCTTTCTTGACCCTCAGCACGGTGGTTTCATCGAAGGGCCAAAGAACCTGGCGCTGGCGCTGATTGCCTTCGAGCTCTCCTGGGTGGATGCCGGCGCCGCGACCTCCAGCCTCGCCGGAAACCTCGGCCTCTCTCCCATTCACGAGCGGGGCACGACCGAACAACGCAACCATTACCTGGCCCTCGCCGCGCCCCCCAAACCCGGCGAAAGCCGCCAGCAAGTCCGTGCCGCCTTCGCGCTTACTGAGCCCATCCCCTTTGTGGGCGTCGAGACCGGGATGCTGGGCGGCAAAGTGCGCGTCGTGGAATGGAAGGACGGCCAGGAACCTGTCCTCCAGGTCGAGAAACGCGGGCGGTTCATCACTAACATGGGTTTCGCCAACGTGGTCACCGCCGCCGTGGATTCAGACGACAAGCGTCTCAAGGGCTCCTGCATGATTATTCTGGAAGAAACCGACCCTGGCACCTGGGATCGCGGCATACCCACCAAGAAGCTGGTTCACCAGCTTTCCTCGACTCGCGACCCGGTGCTGAATGTGCGTGTTCCAGCCAACCGCATCATCGGCGGCTACACGGTGAAGGACGGCGTCATCCTCCCGCGCTATTCCCACGGCGAGATTCTCGAAGCCGTCTTCAGGCGCACCCGCGTTACCGTAGGCCTCATGACTTCCGCCAAACTGCTGTCGGCCATCGAGCCGGTCATCATGTATGCCCGCCGACGGTTCCGGGGTGGCGAGGGCACCCCCGGCAGTCCGCGCCACGAGCTGGGCCTGCAGCAAAAGGAAGACATGCTTCACAGGCTGGTGGATGTGTGGGCCACCGGCGAGGCGAGCGCTTCTTTGGGTTTCGCCGCCGCCAGGTTGTTCGACGAGCTTGATCCGCTGGAGCGGAAGAAGGACGAGCTTTTTGCCGCTCAGAACCTCACTGGCCGCGCCGCATTCAAGGCCCTGGCCAAAACGCAACAGGAGGCGATCGAGCTGTTGCAGGTTTCTGCCAAGCCCGCAGGCTCGCGCGACGAGACGCGCCTCGAAGCGCTGAAAGCGGACCTTCTAGTGCAATTTGCGTTGCTCGATTCACAAGCCAACGTGCTCTGCCCTGCCTGCAAACTCTGGAACACCGGCCACGGCGCCAACATGATGCGCGAAGCGGTCAGCCTTATGGGTGGTTACGGCGTTACGGAAGATTGCCCTGGCTTCCTCGGCCAGAAGTGGATGGACGCCCAGCTCGAAGCCACCTACGAAGGCCCCGAGGCGGTCCAGCGTCTCCAGCTCTCGCTCACCATGACCAATGAGCTGTTCCTTGTGCAATACCGGCAGTGGATTGCCGAAATGGCGCGCATCGCCTCCCAGCGCCCCGGCACCGGCGCCTGCACCGTGGCAACCGCCATGAAGCTCTGGCTCTGGACGCTCAACCACTTGCAGACGGCCACCGACGCCGATGGCGGCAAGCTCTACCACAAGAACCGCCAGGGCGTGACCTTCCCGCTGGCCGACGCGCTGTGTTGGCTGCTGGCCGCGCGTCAGTTCATCATCGACGTGATCGAACTTGAAGAGAAAGGCCCCGCTAATCCGGCGCTAGCCGACGGCCTGTCGGACTTCGTGAGCTTCTTCTCCGATCTCTGCCACGTGCAGAGCGCCCGCGCCGCCGGCGAGGCAGGTCGGATCTGCGCCGAACTGGTGCACGGCTTCAACCGCCACCCGGCCTGGGACCAGGCCAGTTGCGCCGCCTGCTACTCAGCCGACGAACTCGAATCCCTTGAAGGCATCATCCCCGGCATAGACGGATCTGCGCGCGCCTGCGCCGACGTAACCGAGGCAAGTGAATCCCATCCGCTCAAAGCCGGCCCCTGCGTGCAGCTCACCGGCTTGGAAGCCTTCGTCCGCCTCCGCGCCAAGCTCGACGGCTGCCTGACCGGAGCGCGCCTGGCCAAGGACCGTGCCGCTGAGGCGCTGACCAAGGTCATGATCCCGGAAGCATTGGATTATCCAGCCTAGGAAGACTGCCAATCAAATGATGAAGTGATCGGCTAGTGAAGGTCAGGGCGCAGAGCAATGCACACTCCCCAATTAGCAACAGGAGGAACCATGGCGGTCGAACGCCAGCGCCTGGACGCTGACATCGTCTGCGTCGGGTTCGGACCGGCCACTGCGGGGTTTCTCACCATCCTCTCGAAGCAGCTCGTTAACCCGGACGGCACGCCCGTGGTGGAAAGTGCCGTCATGCCTGGTGCCCCGCCACAGGTCCTCTGCTACGAGCGCGCCGATGACATCGGCTTTGGCGTATCCGGCGTCGTCACGCGAGCGCGTGGACTGCGCGCCGCCTTCCCCAATCTCGACCCCAAAGATATCCCCATGGCCGCTCCCGTCGTCGAGGAGAAGGTCGTCTATCTGCTTGACGCCACCGGCGTAAGCCGGCGCTCGTGGTCCCTGCGCGCCGCTGATGCCGGCATCCGAGCCTTTCAGGGATTGCTGCCGTTCGAGCATGAGGCGGTGGAATTGCCTTGGTCGCCCCCGTTTCTGCACAAGACCGGCGGGCTCGTGCTCTCAATGGGCCAATTCATGCAATGGGTCGGAGCGCAGGTGCAGAGTACCGGCACGGTGCAAATCTGGCCCGGCACACCTGTATCCGAAGCGCTCATCGAGGACCGCAAAGTCGTCGGCGTCCGGTTACTGGATCAGGGAGTGGACAAACAAGGCAAGCCCGGCGACGGCTTCATGCCGGGCATGGACATTCACGCAGCCCTTACCGTGGTCGGCGACGGCCCGGTTGGCCCCATCGGCCAGCAACTCGACGCGCAGTTCGGCCTGCCCGAAGGCCACCACACGCGTGATTGGGCTGTAGGCATGAAGTTCGTGGTGGACTTGCCCGCCGACACTGCCCTCAAGCCCGGCACCGTCCTGCATACGATCGGCTTCCCGGAACCGGAGATCTTCGGTTTCTTATACGTGCATCCCGACCGCGTCGCTTCGCTGGGCGTTTTCGTCCCCTCCTGGTTCGACACGCCTGTGCGCACCGCCTACCGCTACCTGCAACATTGGATGCTGCATCCGTACCTCTGGCGGCACCTCAAGGGCGGCAAGTTGCGCTCCTGGGGTGCTAAGACCCTTGGCGAATCGGGCCGCCGTGGCGAGCCGCACTTGGTCGGCGACGGCTACGCCCGCGTTGGCGAAGGCTCCGGCAGCACCAACGTCCTCACCGGCTCCGGCGTGGACGAAGCCTGGACCACCGGCGCTCAATTGGCCGAAAGCGTCCTCGAACTGCTCAAGTCGAAAAAGCCCTTCACCCGGCAGAACCTGGACGACACCTATCTGAAGCGTCGCCGCGCAAGCTGGGTGGAGGCGGAAGCCCTCGTCGCCGAGAAATCCCGCGACGGCTTCCAAAAGGGCGTCGTCCGCGGCATGTTAGGCATGGCCCTCGCGGGCTTGACCAATGGCCGCCTCACCCTCACCGGCGAACCAGTCCCGCCCTATAAACGCATCCCCTCGCTGGAAGAATATTACCGTGGCCGCATCAAGCTGGCGGAAATCGAGCAGCTCCGCAAGGAGTGCGCGATCAAAGGCGTCTCGCTGCACGGAGCGCTGATGCAACGGTGCGGTTGGCCGGCGATACCCTACGACGGCCAGTTGCTCATCTCTCACCAGGACGCCCTGCTGCTGGGCGGCAAGGTGCAGGCGCCACCCGGCTACGCCGACCATGTCCTGTTCCTCTACCCTGAGCTTTGTGAGCGCTGCGGCACCCGCATCTGCATTGAGCTCTGCTCCGGCCAGGCAATTACCCCTGCCGCGGGCGGCGTCCCGGACTTCGACCGCGAGAAATGCGTTCACTGCGGGGCGTGTTACTGGAACTGCGCGCAACCGATCCCGGGAAATCCCGAGCGCATGAACATCGCGTTCCGTGCCGGCACCGGCGGCCTGCATTCAGCCGAGAATTAGCGCGCCTCCTGAACGGGCTTTGCGCACCGGGGCTCTTGTATTAAACTCCGCCCAGAACTGACAGTTTATGCCCAAAGAAACGTGGATTATTGCGAGCGTGCTGACGGCGGTGCTCCTTCTGGGCTTGCTGGGTCTGGCCTCGTGGGAGAAAAAGCGCGAAGTCGAGAAGGTTAGGGCCGAACTGACCGAGGCCCTCGCGGCTGCAGCCAGGACTCAAGCCGAGGTCGCCGACCTCAAGGACAAACTTGCCGAAAGCCAAACTCGCATCCAGGAACTCCAAAAGGAGAAGGATATCGTCGTTCACACGCACCAGAGCCTGGAAGACGAGATGCGCAATGCCCTCGAGTCCAAGGACGTCACCATCTCCCAGTTACAGGGCAAGCTGACAGTCAACATCCTGGACCGCGTTATGTTCGACTCCGGCGAGGCCGACCTGAAGCCTGCCGGTGCGGCTGTCCTGCGCAAGGTGGCGGCTGTCCTGGCGCAGCATCCCAACCTCAAAATCCACGTCATCGGCCATACCGACAATGTGCCCATTAGAGCGGGTGCTCGGAACCGGTTCCCGAGTAACTGGGAGCTCTCCACGGCCCGTGCGACTGCCGCCGTCCGTTTCCTGACCGAGATTGCAGGCGTGGACCCGCGCCGCTTAGGGGCGGTAGGCTACGGTGAGTTCCGCCCTGTCGCCGACAACGCCACTCCCGAAGGCCGAGCACGAAATCGCCGCATCGCCATCACCATCCTCTCCGAAGAATTGGCTGGCGCCGACACCACCCCGGCTGCCGCGCCCAAGTCCCCTGCTCTGCCTGATCCAGCGGCCCCGGCAACGAATGACCTGGCTGATCCCCCGGTCAGATAACGGTGCCTGCGATTCAGTAGCACAACGCCAGTGGTGGGGAGAGCACAGGAACGGAGGCGCACTTGACCCCGTTCCTAATCAGGACTATTAGAATATCATGGTCCCAAAGCCTTCTACCTGCGGGGACAAAGTAATTGCCCCCAAGACTCGCCGCGAATTCCTGGCTGACGTTGGCCGCGGTATGCTGGTCGCCACCGTCGGTTGCGGCATGGCGCGCGAACTTTGCCTCGCTCCTGCTTTCGCCGCTGACGCGCCCGACACCCTCAACTTTGGCCCGCTCGAACCGCTCGTGCGGTTCATGCAGGAAACCCCCGCCAACAAACTCCTGCCCGGGCTCGCCGACAAACTCAAATCCGGCACCGATCTGCGTCAACTCGTGGCCGCCGCCGCCCTCGCGAACGCCCGCACCTTTGGCGGCGAGGACTATGTCGGATTTCACACCATGATGGCGCTGGCCCCGTCCCTGCACATGGCAGGCGAACTTCCCGAAGCGCTTCAGCCTTTGCCCGTCTTCAAAGTCCTTTACCGAAATACGAATCGCATCCAGGAAAGGGGCGGCCGCAAGACCGAAGTGCTTCATCCGGTCACCCCCGCAGTGCTGGCGCCAGGCTGTTCCGGTGCGGAAGCGGTGCGCGAAGCCGTTCATCGCCAAGACGCCGAGGAAGCTGAACGGGACTTTGCTGCCCTAGCCCAACTCGGCCCATCGGATGCTCTGGATGGTCTTCTCTATACGGTACAGGACAATA
>OBLW0100002853.1_pt1 | contig 13816 bp, 7 predicted proteins | sample 1520161 | NCBI WGS metagenome assembly OBLW01 (sample SAMEA3539309, study PRJEB22396) | soil metagenome | biome: tundra; feature: field; material: soil | place: USA | collected 2010-05 | depth 0.15 m
GTAACGTCGAGTTCCTGGGCCGCGTCGATGACCAGGTGAAGATCCGAGGTTTCCGCATCGAGTTGGGAGAAATCGAATCGGTGCTGCTGCGGCACGATGGAGTAAAGCAGGCAGCCGTGCTGGCCGTGGCCAACGAGCGCGGCGAAAAGTCGCTGGTCGCCTACGTAGTTGGAGCGGCGGGCAGCGATGAGTTGCGCAGCTACGTCCGCGGACAACTGCCCGACTACATGGTTCCGTCGGCGATTCTTCAGATGCCGAAGTTCCCGCTCAACGCCAACGGCAAGATCGATCGCCAGGCTTTGCCCAGGCCGGAGGATGTCAAGGGAGCCCAAAAGGAACCAGTTGCGCCGCGCACACCCAGCGAGGAAGTGATTGCAGCGATGTGGGCTGAAGTCCTGAAGCGAGATGGCATCGGTGTGGAAGACAATTTCTTCGAGATCGGCGGACATTCGCTGTTGGCGACGCAGATCGCGTCGCGTCTGCGCGAGCACTTTCATATCCCGGTTGCAGTGCGGACTGTCTTCGAAGCTCCCACGATTTCCGAGTTGGCGAAAAGGCTCGACAGTGCGCGCCGCGAGGAACAAGGCTTGGTACCCCCTCCCATCACGCCGGTACCGCGAGACAAAGCGTTGCCGCTCTCGTTTGCCCAGGAACGCCTCTGGGTGCTCGACCAGATGGAGCCGAACAATCCTCTCTACAACATCCCGCGCGCCTTGCGGCTCAAGGGGCCTCTGCAGGCCACGTCGCTGGAAAAAGCGTTGAACGAAATTGTGCGGCGGCACGAGTCGCAACGCACTACCTTCGCGGTGCAGGACGGACATCCGGTGCAGGTAATTGCTGCGTCCTCGACCATTCCCTTGGTCGTCCAGGATCTGGCCGCGGTCCCGGAACCTGAGCGCGACGACCATGCGCGCCGAATAGCTATTGAAGAGGCTATGCGGCCGTTCGATCTGACGACCGGTCCCCTGGTGCGGGCGCGCCTGCTGCTTTTGTCGAGCGAAGACCACGTTCTGCTTCTGACCATGCATCACATCATCAGTGACGCCTGGTCGGCCGGCATCTTCCTGCAGGAGATGGGCGCGCTCTACGAAGCCTTTTGCGCCGGCAGCCCGTCACCGCTCCCCGAACTCGCAGTGCAGTATGCCGACTATGCGGTGCAGGAGCGGGAATGGCTGCAGGGAGAAGTGCTGGATAAGCAACTCGCCTTCTGGCGCGAGTGGCTCAAAGGCGTTCCGCCTGTTCTGGATCTGCCGCTTGACCGTCCGCGTCCCGAAACCAGAACGTTTCAGGGCGCGTGCGAGATGCTGCGGGTCTCGCTGGAAGACCTGCGCGCCTTGAAAGAGTTGGGCCGGCAGGTAGGCGCCACGCTGTTCATGACGCTGATGGCAGGCTTCCAGGCGTTGCTCTATCGCTACTCCGGCCAGGAGCAGATCGTGGTGGGCACCGACCTGGCCAACCGCACCATGCCCGAGACGGAGCGGATGATCGGCTTCTTCATCAATCTGATGGCGGTGCGCAACGATCTCTCCGGCAACCCAACATTCCGCGAACTGCTTGGCCGTGTGCGCGAAGGGCTGTTGGAGTCGTACGCCCATCAGGAGGTGCCGTTCCCCAAAATTGTTCAGGAGATTCAGCCGGAGCGCAGCGCGACGCACAACCCCATCGTGCAAGTGTTGTTCGTGATGCAGAACATTCCTCGGGCCAAGCGCGAACTTGCCGGACTTCAAGTGGAAGCGTTCGAAGTGCCGGTCACGACCTCGAAGTTCGACATGGCCGTATTCGTTGCCGAGAGGCCCGACGAGTTGATGGGCTACTGGGTTTACAGCACCGAACTGTTCGACCAGTCCACCATTCAACGCATGGTGCGGCATTTTGGAAACTTGTTGCAGAGTGCGGTCTCGCAGCCCGACGCGCGACTGAGCGCGCTGGCCATGCTGAGTCCCGAAGAAATCGAACAGCAGGAAGCGGAGAAAAAACAGAGGAAGCAGTCACAGTTCAAGAAACTCAAGACGGCTGCACCCGAGGCGATTGGTCTCTCCGGGGGGAATGAAGGCAAATCGTCATCGTAAATCGTAGTCTGCAGGATCGATCGGGAAGCGGGAAGTCTTTGCGGCTGAGGTCTTATTCACTCGCCGGGGGTTGCCATGGGTTTCCGCCGCGAGGGCCGCAGCGTATTCGCCCGGCACTTGAATGTCCCACAGCATCCACCGCTTTGCTTCCCGTGCATCAGGACGCGTCGCCAGAAGGGCGGGTGGCGCTCCGGGAGCCAGGGAAACATCGAACTGGTCTAAGGGATGCGATAGCCCCTCGCCGAGCGCCTTAATAAAGGCTTCCTTGCGCGCCCAACAGCGAAAGAACGCCTCATGACGTTTTTCTTGCGGAAGTTCCCGCAAGCCAACGCGCTCTACTTCCGAAAAGAACCTCTCCGCAACTTCGCCGGTTCCGAAGTTGCGTCGAACTCTTTCCACATCGATGCCAATCTGGCGCCCGCGTGCGAACGCCAGCAGCGCCAAGTCGTCGCTGTGCGACACATTGAACTCAAGATCGCTTTCCGGAGGATTTGCTGCCAGGCCTGGCCGTCCAAACTCGGAGTAGCCCAAACGTAATTCCTTTGGGGGGCGGTTCAGATAATACCCAAGCAAGATTCTTAGAGTGCCGCGACATAGGATGAATTCCTTTCGATCATGGACGAATCGAAAGCGTCCTGCGCGTTGCAACTCGTCCGGCGAAAGTAGATCGCTGCAGGATTCAATGACGGCGAACCCCCATGTCAGGCTCTGATGCCAGATATGTATTTCGTCGTGGGGGAGCACCGGGAAATCGAGTACTCCCGGATCATATTGAAATTCACGCACCGTGACTTTCGGAGCGAGATGGCGAGACACACTGATCTTTTCGAGTTCCGCCAACTAAGTTAACCCTCAGCGTGGAAAAAATTCGCGGTACGCCTGCAAAGGACGTCCGGTTCTACGCCTTCGCGCTGTTGATACGGTCAACTTCGGCGCCATCGACCAGGTCACCCAGGGCAACCACGATCTTGCGCGGTCCCACAAACGAATCGCGAGCGTGGGCGGCCAGCATGTTGTCGAGCGAAACCATGTCGCCTTCCCGCCAGGTGAAGCGCACCGCGTGCTTCTCGTAGATCTCGCCGACGTGGTCCATGACCGCATCCGAGATCTCCGAGCCGTCTCCGTAATACACGTGCCTGGGCAGGTCCTCGCGCTTGAAAATCGAGAGCAGGGAATCCCGGACCGCGGGATCCAGGCAGTGCACGTGATGCAACTGGACCTGGTTAAAGAAGCTCATCTCGCCGGTCACCGGATGGCGTAACACTGCTCGGCAACGCTGCTTCACCCGCAGGTCGTCCTTACCCACCCATTCGCAAATGAAACCCTGCTTGCGGCACGTCACTTCCACCACGGATCGATCGTCAGTCTGGAAAAAATGTTGCCAACTTACGTCCAGGCCGTCCGAGAAGTTGCGAACGTACATCACGCCCTTCTCTTCGAACTCTTTCCGAATCGCCGGATCGAGCCCCTGGTATACCTTTCGGGAATCCACTACTGGAGAACATCCGCCCTCCTTGGCCGCGATCACGCAGAAGAAACTGATGCGAGTGGCCCATCGGTTCATGTGCGAACTCTCGTTGTGATAGAGGATGCGTTTGTCTTCCGGGTAGGGAGTCGAGGTGTAGATCTTGCCTCCCACGCCCTCGCGCGGCAGATCGCCATACTCGGAGAAAAGTTCGGTGTAGATGCCTGCGGCGACGCGCTCGAAGTCTTGCGGGGTCTTCAAATTAAACCCGCGAAACAGAATGCCGCCGTGGGTATGCAGCTTGTTGGCGATGTACTCCCGATTATTGCGCGCCCAATCTGCCAGGTCCACCTGATCGCTGGCAGGTTCCATGATCAGCGGCAGCAATTGGTCAGGTCCCATCTGGCTTTCACGAATGGGATTGAAGTGCGCCAAATCCACCGCTTTGCGGCGAATGGCACCGAGGCTCTTGCTGGGTGAAGTCACAGTGCGATCCATAGCGATTACCTCAGTTCAGCTGCGTGAGGTTGGAGGAAGCGTAGCTTCAGGTTTCGAGTCGAGATAGGGAGCCAGCTTCGCAGCTGTGATCCCCACCAGTGGTTCGTTCATAATGTCGCGGCGGCTGTCCAGGACGCCTTTACCGATCACGCAGTGTTCGAATCGTTCCGCCAGCCCATCCCATCCGAGGTTTGGACCAAAATCCAGGGTGCCAGGCCCGAAAAACAATACGAGCGCACCTCCGTATGGTTTCGGGCAGTAGTACTGCTCTGCCGAGCCAAGCATCTCCATCACATACATCGTACGCATTCCCGGCGGAATATGCAGCCCCAGACCGAACAGCACGCGATAAGCGCACTTCCGTACCAAAGGCACCGCGCGCCAATACAATGCACCCGACAGGTTCCGGATGGTCTTCAAGGGTGACGCCAGCAGCCGGACCACCCGATCGCCGAAGCTTCGGGACGTGGCAGGCTGCGCTGAGGCGAGCGCCTGGTTGCAGCGCAGGGCCGCGCTAAACAGGGCAACCACCGCAAGTTGTTGGCCCTGTTGTTGCAGCAGGCGGGCCATTTCGAACGCCACCAGGCCCCCGAAACAATACCCGCCGATGTGGTAGGGCCCGGTCGGCTGCACTTTGCGGACTTCCGCCACGTAATGTGCTGCCATGTCTTCGACGGAGCGACGCTGAAATGACTTGCCGTCCAGACCCTCGGGTTCAATGCCGTAAAAGGGCTGGTTATCGCCCAGTTCGCGTGACAATTGCTGCAAAAATAATGTGCTGCCCGCTCCGCCATGCACACAGAAAAATGGCGGCTTCGAACCATTCTCTTGGATCGGCACCAGCGTACGATACTTCGCGATTTGACCCGACGGCCGCAACTCCTTCGCCAGTTGTTCAATTGTTGGCGAGCGGAACAAAGTGGACAGCGGCAGTTCCTTGCCGAATGTCCGCAAGATCTTCGTAAACAGGCGCGCCGCCAGGATTGAACGTCCGCCCAGATCGAAGAAATTCGCAGTCACGCTGATGGGGCGTATCCCCAGCACCTCTTCCCAGAGTTGGACGAGCTTGCGCTCGGTCGAGTCCCGGGGAGCAACATACTCCGCCTGAGCCTCGAGGTCGTTGACCGTCGGAGCCGGCAGTGCTTTGCGATCCACCTTGCCGTTCGGAGTCAATGGCAATTTCGCCATCGCGACGAACGCTGAGGGCGTCATGTAATCGGGCAACTGCTTGCCAGCATGCTGGCGTAACTCGGCGGAGGTCAATTTGCCGGGAATCTCGGGAACGAAATACGCCACCAGGCGTTTGTCGCCAGGTGTGTCTTCGCGCGCGATCACCACCGCCTGTATCACCCCGGGATGCTGTTCGAGCACGGCTTCGATCTCGCCCAGTTCAATACGGAAGCCGCGAATCTTGACCTGATGATCGATGCGTCCGAGAAATTCGACGTTGCCGTCCGGCTTGTAACGCGCCAGGTCGCCGGTGCGATACATGCGGGCGTCCGGCTGGGCGCTGAACGGATCGGGAACGAACTTCTCAGCGGTCAACTCGTCGCGCTCAAAGTACCCGCGCGCCAATCCTTCACCGCCGATGTAGAGCTCGCCCTCCGCGCCGTCGCTGGCGGGCTGCCGATTGGCGTCGAGAATATAGAACGTGGTGTTGGCAATCGGCTTCCCGATCGGGACCAGTTTTTCGTCCTTGCCCTCGACCGTGTAAACGCTCGACCAGATCGTGGTTTCGGTCGGACCGTACATGTTCCACACCGGGCCGCAGCGCATCGCGAGTTGACGTCCCAGATCAGCCGAGAGAGCTTCTCCCCCGACTAGCACTTTCAGCTTGGGGTTGCCTTCCCAGCCTGACTCCATCAGAACGCGCCACGTCGTGGGCGTGGCCTGCATGATGGTCGCGCCGCTGTGTTCCAGAAGTTGCATCAGCAGGCGTCCGTCGACCGTGGCTTCGCGCGAAGCGACGACCAGCCTGCCTCCTACCAGCAGCGGAAGGTATAGCTCAAGGCCCGCAATGTCGAACGACAACGTTGTCACTGCGACGAGCACATCGCTCCCAGTCATTCCGGGTTCCCGGCGCATCGAGCGCAGGAAATTGACTACGCTGCGGTGCTCGAGTTGCACTCCCTTGGGCTTACCAGTCGATCCGGAGGTGTAGATGACGTAGGCAAGATTTTCCGGCTTCACGTCGGTGGTAACAGGCCCAGTGTCCTCGTCCTGAAACGCGCGCCATTCGGGATCGAGGCAGATGACTTCGGCCGAGGTGGTTGGCAACGACCCCAGCAACGAGTCGTGCGTCAGCAACAGCATGACGTGGGCGTCGTCGAGAACATACTGGATGCGATCGCTGGGGTAGGCGGGATCGAGAGGAACGTAAGCGCCGCCAGCCTTCAGAATTCCCAACAGGGCGACCACCATCTCCAGCGAACGCTCCACGCAAATACCAACCAACCGATCCGCCCGGACTCCCCTATTGCGAAGGAAGTGGGCCAGTTGATTGGAACGCGCATCCAGTTCGGCATAGCTCAGGCTGCGTCCCTGAAACTCTATGGCGACTGATTCTGGAGTCAAGCGGGCCTGTTGGGCCAGTAATTCATGCAGGCACGCGTCGCGGGGGTACTCCGTTTTGGTTTGGTTCAAGGCTTCCGCGTTTCTGACTCGGTCAGCGGATAGTGTCTTTGTGGTTAAGTCGACGCGACGGGGCCCAAGTTCGCTGCCGTGAGCAGTCTTAGGAGTATCCGAGGCACATAGATCCATGGTGTGTGGCCAGAGTTTGAGGACTTCCGGTCTCTTCCCTAAAGCACTGCGAGTATTCAACTTATAGGGTCATTTTATAGATATGTCAACAGGTTTTTGCATAAAAACTTGGAGCTTCAGGGTGCGATCTGGCGGCTTGACTGGAGGTCATGGCTTGCAACTGCTATTCTGTTGGAGATAGCAGTCTTTTGGTGGTGCGGTGGATACCCCCATTACGTCGTGCCGACCGCCAAACTAGCGCATCCGCCTCGGCCGAAGGACGTATCGTGCCCTTCACAGACATGAAACAATTCGACGAAAACTGCATGTTCCCAACCTACTTTGTAACCGACACGCTACTGTTGGCCGCCGCCAGATTCGGGAACGTAGTACACCCGCATGGTCTTGCCGACATAGGTCTTCAATGGTTGCGAGAGGATCCATTGATAGCACTCAGGATGGACCCGTGCGCGACGTTCTTCCACCGCGATCCAGCCGGTTGCCGTCTCCCGGCACTGCAGTAACACGGTTTCGGGAAAGCCCAGCGCCGCAGGGTCGAAGTAGGTATCGGACGCAACCGACACGTGCGTGACCTGCTGCTCGCGCAAGTAGGTGGACAGCCGGGTGTAGTCCTGTCCCCAATCGAGGTCGCTGATGACCAGTATGTTGGCCGGATTGCTGCCGCCAAGTTCGTTGAAATAGGAAAGGTAATCCGGGTGGGCCCGTGCAGAGGAAACGATGAACCACGCGAACAGGAAGACCACGGCGGTCCGTAATGCCATCATCGGTTCCCGCGAACTCTGTGTGTCGGCGGGGCGTGCATTCCACAGATGGACAGCGCCCACAGCCGCCAACATGGCGAGAAACGCGAAGACGGGCATCACGTGGCGGACGCCGATATCCAGCTTGGTCGGAGCCGCAGCCACGATTGGCCCCAGGAAGGCCACAATCGGTATCGGCCGCTGCCAATCCCTGCGGCTGCGAAACCAGGGAACAGCCAGTGACAGCGCGCCGATGAATCCAAGCAGCAGCACCGCGAGTGGCGTCTTTACGGCGATGGCGACGGGATAGAAATACCACCACCCGCCATCCTTGACGCGACCAAACAGGTAGGAACGCGGGGCCGAACGGTTGGTGTCGCGCAGTTCCCGCAGGCCGTCATACAACTCAGGTGCCGGCAGGTGCAGCGTGGCCGTCAGGTACTGGACCCCCCTCGCAGCCGAAGACGAAGGGCCGAACACTCTTGCGGCCATCTTATCGGGAGCGGAAGAAAACTTGTTGATGGGCGCGTGCGAAAAGCGGTAGGCCGCCCAGATGATCAGCATCACGCAGACCGTTGCGAGGGCCGTCGAACGCAGCACTCCCCGCACGCTGCGAATTCCCCAGCGATTGCGGCTTTGGTCCACAGTCGAAGATATTGGTTGCTGAGTTGCGAAATACAGCAACACAGAACCTGCCATGATCGGCGGAAGGAAAGCCAGCGTCGAGAGCTTAGTCGAGATTGCTAGTCCGGTGGCGACGCCGAAACCCGCGGCAGTGCGCCAACTGGGGACGGCGAGCCAGCGAGTGAACCCATAAACCGCGAGCGTAAAGATGGCCGTCAACGGGATGTCAGTAGTGGCGACGGCGGAGTGGGCCAGCACTACCGGCAGCATGCTGAAAGTGCCGGCGGCGATCAAGGCAGTGACCGGGCCATACACACGCCTCGTCCACACGAAGATGACGACGATGGCAAGTGCGTAGTAAGGCAGCACGCCGATACGCGCCAGCGTCAGATTGTGCCAGTACCGCCCGCCGCTGGAAAGGACCAGTACGCCTTCCTGCCAGAACGATGGGTCTCCATGGCCACGCACGCCGGACAGGTAGGGCAGGAGCGCGATCGAAATGCGCGCTATGGGAGTGTGCTTCTGGTCGTAGGTGTAGGAGTTCTGAAACCACTGGATGCCGCAGGCGAGATGCGCGCCTTCATCAATCGTGTGGTTGAAGACGTGGTACGTGGATACGATTCGACCTACGCCGATGCCGATGAACAGCGCCACGATGAGCGCGCACAACGTCGGCCGCTGTAGGAACGATGGAGGCCGCAGCTTAGAGGCTGTGGCCTGTTGATGCTCGTGATCGATCGGGCTCATGGAGTTAGACCCTGCCTGCGTGAATCGTCACACCCAGCCAGTCGCTGCCGGCAGAGGGTTGACGATGGGCAGTGACACCCGGCGTTCATCCAGCGACGGCCCCTGGAATTTGCCCAACCGCGCCGCGTAAAGGTCTTTGGGCAGTCCTTTCATGTTGAGCACCACTTCGCGCACGGCATTGCCCTCTTCCTTAAACTGCAACGTCATTCCGGCCGGAAGACCGGAGATGCCAAATGTGTCCGGCGAAACGCGGTCAAGGCGGAACGCCGGCTGATTGTCGAACAGCACCGCCAACTTGCCGTCGATCAGGCGAACCGATGCCACTGCGCCCCGTGCCAGCGTAGCCAGCGGCTTGCCAATCACGAACATGGGCATGAATTCGCCGGGAATCTTGAAATCGCAGGCAAAGCGCCGCAGTTCCGCTTCTGAAGCTGGCATTGGCTCGCGAGTCACGGAAATGCCTTCCGCCCTTCGCCGCGCGATGAAGTCCTCGGGAAACAGGCTCAGCACAAAATCGTTGATCTGGACGTCGATCACCATGTGCACCCGTACCACCTGACTGTCATTCTTTATGGAGTGAACTTTGGAGAAATCGCCGTACCAAAGTTCGCCCTCCTTCCAAGTCACGCGCTGGCCATCAATCAGGAAGATTACGTCAGGATGGGTGATGATCGGTACGTGCAGGCGCAACAGTCCGAATTGGAAGCTGGTATGGAAATCGAAGTGGTCTTTAATGTGGCCGCCCGGCGGCAGAAAGAGAATCCGGACAACTTCTTTCGGGCACTTCAGATCGTCGAGGACGTACTTAAAATAGGGGGCGCGTTTCAGGTTTTCGGTTTCCTGGTAGCGGTCCATGCCGGCCGCGCTGGGGAAAACTGAATCCTTGCCGCCCATCGAGTGCAACGCAATGCCCGTCCACTCGCCGGTGTGATAGGGCCCGGGCTGCGGCGCGCTCTGCACATCGCGCAAGGTTTTCAAATCCTGCTGTAATCGTTCAACGTCGTAGGTCCTGGGCAACCTGACAGCGACCACGTTTTCTGTATTAGCGGCGCACATCTCACGGCTCCCTGAGCATTATGGTGTGGCGAGATTATATAACGTCATGTGTCGGGTGGTTTGCGTTTCGCTCGGCATTCGGGTTCGAACTCTTGATCAAATAGACCGGTCGGCGTTTGACTTCCTGGAAGATCATCCCGACATAGATCCCCAGGATTCCAATCAGAAGCATCGAAATACCGCTGCTGACAGTAATCACCACGATCAGCGAGCTCCAACCCGGAACCAGCGACGACGTCGCCCCGCGGATCCAGAAGCTCAGTACGTAAATGAGTTCGGCGCCCGCCAACATCAGGAACATCGCGCCGATCAGCAGCCCAAGCCGCAGAGGTGCGAGCGAGAACGAGAACATGCCATCGGCCGCCAGCCGAAGCATTTTCCGCAAAGAGTATTTTGATTTCCCTGCGATCCGCTCTTCGGGCACGTAGGGAACAATCACCGTCGAAAATCCGATCCACTGCACCATGCCCCGGAAGAAGCGATGGTACTCGGGAAGTTGACGGAGAGCGCTGATCGCCTCCCGCGACATCAGGCGGAAATCAGCCGAACCTTGCGCGATTTGAGTTTCTCCCAGGCGATTGATCGTCCAGTAAAACCCCCGGCTGGTAAGGTTCTTGAGAATAAATCCCTGGCGATCACGGTCGACACGTTGGGTCTGCACAATGTCGTAGCCCGCATCGTACAGTCTCAGCATCTCAGGGATCAAGCTGGCCGGATGTTCGCCATCGCCATCCATCATGATGACGGCATCGGCGTCACAGGCGTCGAGTCCAGCGCTCAGCGCCGCCTGGTGTCCGAAGTTGCGCGACAGATGAATGGCGCGGACCCGCGCATCCGCATTCGCCAATTGCGCCAGCACCGCGCTCGTATCGTCGCCGGAGCCGTCGTTGACATAGAGGAAACGAAACGCGTGAGGCAACCCCGTGGTTGCACTTGCCAGCCGGGCATGAAATCCATGCAACGCCTCGCCTTCATTGAAGACGGGGATCACGATATCCACGGTGCGAGGAGAGGTCATGCTTTCACACCAACAATTGCGTCGATCTCAAGTTCGGTTCGCGCGGTACTTCTCACGCGACACTCTGACGATGGCCGGCTCTTTTGCCACGAGAGTGGATTTGCCAGCGTTGACAATCGCCAGGGCCACGCCGGAAATTGTCGGACTTTCGAACATAGCGCGAATGGGCAACTCAACCTGGAACTGCTCCCGCACCCGTGAAATGACCCGCGTGGCGAGCAGGGAATGGCCGCCCAGATCGAAGAAGTTATCGTCGGTGCTGATGCGTTCGCGGTGCAGTACTTCGATCCAGATTTTCGCGATGCCCTCTTCTGTTTCGGTCTGGGGCGCGACGTAGGCCTTGCTTTCGACCGCTTCGGGTTCAGGAAGCGCCTGACGATCGATTTTGCCATTCGCGGTCAGGGGCAGCTTGGGCAACAACAAAACCGCCGACGGCACCATGAACTCGGGCAATTGTTCCTTCAAATGCGCCCGCAATTCCTCTGGAGAATTGTTCTGCTCCCGATCGGCAACCACGTAGGCCAGCAGCCGTTTCTCGCCCTGTTCGTCTTCTTTCGCCAGAACGATAACCTGTTTTACGCCTGCGTGTTTGGCGAGCAGCGACTCGATCTCTCCCAACTCAATGCGGAAGCCCCGGATCTTCACCTGGTCGTCGCCGCGTCCCAGGAACTCGATGTTTCCATCCGCAAGATAACGCGCCAAGTCCCCGGTGCGATACATCTTCGCGTTGGCATCCTCGGCGAACGGATTGGGTACGAACCTCTCGGCCGTGCGCTCCGGCTGATTAAGGTATCCAGCGGTAACGCCATCGCCCGCGATGGAGAGTTCGCCGATCACACCCACAGGCACCGGCTGCAACAGCGTGTCGAGGATGTACACCTGGGTGTTGGCAATCGGCCGGCCAATCGGAATGCTGGTGGCTGGCGCGCTCTTCCAGTCATACTCAGCCAGTCGCAGAGTCAGCGAGCCCACGGTTGTCTCCGTCGGGCCGTAGTGGTTCAACACCTCGCAGCTTCCGCCCAGTCCCGCTATGCTCTCCCGCAACTTCGGCGTAAGCGTCTCGCCCCCGAGGATCAAGTATTTGCGAGGCAGGACTTGCTTCGCCTCCGCCGCGTGCAACAGTGCCTGCAGGTGCGACGGGACAATCTTCAGCACATCGATCGGATATTGGCTGGTGTAGCGGGCGAAACGCAGCGCGTCGGTCGAGACGTCATGGCTAATCACATGCAGGCATCCGCCAGAAATCAGCGCGGGATAAATGCAAGTGTTTCCCAGGTCCGCTCCGATGGTTGAGACCGTGCCGAAATGCAATCCCTCCGGATGCTCCTCGAGACCCAAGCGCCGCGTGATGAAGTGGCTGTAGTTGACCAGGTTGCGGTGGCGCACCGCGACCCCCTTGGGCACACCGGTCGAGCCCGAAGTGTAGATCACGTACACGAGGTTTTCCGGCGTTGCCGAGCTGACGGGATTCGTGCGCGGCTGGTTGCTCCACAAGTTCTGGTCGCGATCGAGACAGATCGTCCTTCCCGAAAACTCTGGCATCTGCGCCAGCATCTTTTCTTCGGTGATCAGCGCGATGGCGCCCGTCAGTTGGTGCGTCAAACGTGCCTTTGGATTGTCCGAGTTGAGAGGCACGTATGCTCCTCCGGCTTTCAGAGTCGCCATCAGAGCGACCATCATCGCCGCCGAACGCTCGACGCAAAGCCCGACCAGCGAATCACGGCCGACCCCCAAAGTCTGCAGAAAATGCGCCATCTGGTTGGCGCGCCCATTCAACTCGCGATAGCTGAGCGAATCGTCGTTGAACCGCAGCGCAGGCCGGTCCGGAGTGAGCGCAGCCTGGGCCTCAAAAAGCTGATGCAGGCATTGATGGCGCGGATAGTCGGCAGCAGTCTGGTTCCAATCGACGACGATCTGGCGTTGCTCGGCTGCGGGCAACAGCGGCAAGCGTGCGACGCGCGCTTCGGGATCTGCCAATGCAGCGCCGAGCAGGATCTGAAAGTATCCGGCAATACGCTCAACCGAATCGCCAGCCAAGCGCGATCCGTCATACTGGAATTCAATCGTCAGGCCGCTCTTGCTCTGGATGGCCGCCAGCTTGAGTTTCGCGCGATCGCTGCAGGCAGAGATTTTCTCCACCGAAAAAGTCGAGTTGCCGAACGTCTGTGGGCCCGCGCGCTCCGCGTATTCGAAGCCGACCACAGCCTCTGTATCGAAGCCGGCGCCCGGAACGTAGTGTTCCTGCCACTCCGCGACGTGGGCCATCGCGGTCCGTGTGTGATGCACCACTTCGCGAAAACGGAAGTCGCCGTCAAACCGCGAATCGACAGGTATGGTTTTCTCGATCAGGCCCACGGCGTCGCGCAGTTCATCGTATTCCCGGCCGGCAAAAACCGCGCCGACCTTGAACTTGGGTTGTCCGGTAAGCCGCCACAATAAAGATTGCCATGCCGCGAGCAGAATTTCCGCTGTCGTCGCGCATAGTTTCGTGGCCAGTGATTCGACTTTGCTCCCCGTGGCCGAATCCAGTTGAGACGAAAACAACCGCGGAGAAAAACTACCCTGCGGCTTTAGTTCGTTCGGCAGCGCAGGTGCATGGGATTCATCCGCGTAGTTCTTCCAGAACTCCCGTCCCTTGTCGGAGGTCTCGTCGGCGCCTTCCACCAAGTCGTTCTGCCATTGCGCGAACTGGACGTAGCGCAGCGGTTCTTCGCCACCTTCAGCTGCTGTGTCGGTAGCAATCTGCCCCAACTCCCGCACCAGGACTTCCAACGAGCGAAGGTCCGCGGACAAGGAGATCGGAAGAGCACACGTCTGAACTCCAGTCACTTAGGCATCT
>OBLW0100002854.1_pt1 | contig 13811 bp, 9 predicted proteins | sample 1520161 | NCBI WGS metagenome assembly OBLW01 (sample SAMEA3539309, study PRJEB22396) | soil metagenome | biome: tundra; feature: field; material: soil | place: USA | collected 2010-05 | depth 0.15 m
AAGCGCCGGTTCCCCATGGAGACGTTTGTGGCGTGCGGGCTGCACGAGGAGGTTTCCCTTCACATGGCCGCCAGCTTCACCGGGGCGGTCTCGATGCCGACATGCGCCCCTCAGGACGACGAGTGCGCGAGCTACCAGCGGGCATATTCCTTCAAGGACGGGGTGCTCACCTGTTCCCGGGACGTAAGGTTGAAAACGGTGGAGTTCTCGCCGGCCCAGTACCTGCGGCTCAAGAAATCGCTGAAGGAGATCCAGTACGACGATCGCAAGTCCCCCATCCTGTCCACGGCCGGCGTGGCCGCGGGCGAGGGGGCGGCGAAGGCCGACATCGGCGCCGCGCCGCCAGTGGAGTCGGATTCGCGCGTGATCGAGGAGACCAAGGAGCTCCAGGTTAAGGATGCGCACAGAGCCGTTCTCAGGGTGAGGATCGTGAAGGAGATCCTCAACTACAGCGGCAAGAAAAAGGAGTCGGAGATCAAGATTGAGTACAACCCGGCCATCTCCGATGCCCGTCTCGTCCGCGCCGTGGTAACCTCGAAGGCCGGGAAGCGCCAGGAAATCGCCAAGGAGGAGATCAACGTGATGGATGCCGGCTGGAATGCCGGCGCCAAGCGCTACACCGGAGGCAGGATACTGGTCGCAAACCTCCCCGGCGTCGAAATCGGCTCGACGATCGAGGTCGAGTACGAGATCGCCTACCACGACAAGGCCTTCCTGTCCGGGTTTCAGTCGTTCCAGGAGGGCGACGAACTGGTGCAGAAGACCTTCCGGATCACCGCGCCGGCAGGCTTGAACCTCCCGACAATGGAGCGCGGACCTGCCGGAATTCTGGCCGCCACGGGAGGGGTCGCCGACGGCACGCGCACCATGACGTGGAAGGCGGCGGACGTGAAGGCCATGCCGGCGGAGCACGGGCTTCCACCCGGCTGGTATTACCAGGCCGGTGTCGCGTACTTTGTCGGCGACTCGTCGGCCTATCTTTCGGAGCTCCAGAGGACCCTCCTCGACCGGTCGGCGCATTCGGCCAAGGCCCAGGAACTCGCCCGGAGCCTGACCGCCGCCGCAAAGACGAAACTCGACGCCGTCAAGGCGATCCGCGATTACGTGAGCAGCTCGATCCGCTGGGCTGGGCCGTCGTTCGCGGAGCTTCCGCTCGGTGAGCTCTCGAACGCCGACACCACCCTGGCGGAGGGCTACGGGCACGAGGCCGACCACGCGATCCTCCTGCACGCGATGCTGGCGGCCGCGGGTTTCCAGCCCGAGTTCGTGCTCGCCTCCGGGGATCCGGCAATCGACCCGCTTCGCGCGGTCGTGGCCAAGTTCCCTCTGCCCTACGAATTCCAGTCGGTGCTCGTGCGGGTTCAGGTTGGAAACGAGGGCTACTACATCAACGACACGGACCAGTACGCGCGGCTGGGCGCGACCTCACACCAGGGAAAGATGGGAATAACCCTGTCGGACCAGAGTGTCGGGACCATCGCCGCGGTGCGCGGCGCCGAGAACCAGGCGGCGGCAACCTATCGGGTGACCCTTGACGACACCGGCAAGGCCACGATCGAAATCCGCCACGAGTTTTCAGGGGGGGCGTACGCCAAGATGAACAAGTTCTTCTCGGAGCTGCCCCCCGAGGAGAGAAAGCGCTATTATCAGGAGGCCGTCAGCAACGTGGCGCAGGGAGCCCGTCCGGACGGCGACCTCATAACGAGGTTCGACGTCTATCCCGGTGTCGAGCAGTTTACCGTTGAGATCGACCACTATGCCGTGGTGGACGGGAAATACATGTACCTCGACCTTCCGTACACCCTTCGGCTCTTCCCGACGTTTGCGGACCGTCATACACTGCCCCTGCTTATCCGGGACGAGCATCTGGAGACCTTCCGCGCGGTGGTTGGGATTCCGTCCGGATTTATGCGAGTCGTGATCGCCCCTCGAAACCAGGACCTCCTGGCGCCGGACGGCGCGGGCACCGTCCGCGTCTCGGCAAAGGCAGCGGATGGAAACTGGTCGGTCACCCAGGAGCTCTCGGCCAGGCCCTCGCTGGTCGCCTCTGAGGACTACGGCGCGCTCCTTTCAATCGAATCCTCCCTGGAGAACGAGTCCTCCCGGCTTCTGCTCCTGGAAGGGGACCAAGACTCAGCCGCCAAATGAGGCGAAGGAGTCCCCCTTCAACGTCTCGCAAGGGCAAAGCGGCGCTCGTCCGTCCACCCCGTCTCCAGAACCTGAACCAACATGCGCATTCCACTCCTCCTAGCCCTGTGCGCCGCGGCCGTCGCCGCGCAGGCCCGCGCCGCCGACTACCAGATCGCGGTGATCCCCATGGGGACCACCCACGAGTACTGGAAGTCCATCGAGGCCGGCGCCATGAAGGCCAAACTCGAGCTCGCCGCCGCCGGCACTCCCGTCACCATCATCTGGAAGGGACCCCTCCGTGAGGATGACCGCGAGCAGCAGATCCAGGTCGTAGAAAACTTCATCGGGAGAAACGTGTCGGCGATCGTGCTCGCCCCGCTGGACAGCCGCGCGCTCCGCGCTCCGGTGGAGGAGGCCGTCAGGGCGGGCATCCCGGTTGTCATCGTCGATTCCCCGCTCCTTTCGAGCGCGCCGGTGAGCACCATTTCAACCGACAACTTCAAGGGCGGCCAGCTCGCCGGCCGCCGGCTTGGGACGCTCCTTGGGGGCAAGGGCCGTGTCGTCATGCTCCGGTGCCAGGCCGGCTCCGCCAGCTCCGACGCGCGCGAGGCGGGCTTCCTGGCGGCCATGAAGGATGAGTTTCCGGGGATCGACCTCATCTCAACCAACCAGTACGGCGGAATCACGACGGAGACGGCCTTCCGCGCGGCCCAGAACCTCGTAAACCGCTTCGGCGACAAGATGGACGGGATTTTCACCCCGAACGAGTCAACCGCGAATGGAACCCTTCTCGCCCTCCGCGAGGCCGGCCTCGCCGGGAAGGTCCGCTTCGTCGCATTTGACGTGAACGATCACCTTGTGGAAGCCCTGAGACAGGGCGACGTGCAGGGCCTCGTTGCCCAGGATCCCGTCAAGATGGGCTACCTCGGGGTCCTGACGGCCGTGGCGGCGCTTCGCCATGAGAAGTTCGCAGCCTCTGTCGACACGGGAGTGAGCATCGTGACGCGCGAGAACATGGACGATCCCGCGCTTGCGGCGCTCATCCATCCACCCCTGGCCCAGTACCTGAAATGAGGGCCGTGCCGCGTCGTCGCCTCGGCGCGGTCAGCTAGGCCGTCGGAGCGACACGCGCTCGGGTCCGTGTCGCTCGAGGGTTCGCCGCCGGTTGGCGACTCTCCCGGCTAAATTCCCCTTCAGGCCCTGACTTCCACGCGCTGTCCGCTTCTTGCGGCGGCGTAAATCGCCTCGACGATGGCGACGTCGCGTCGGCCCATCTCGCCTGGCGCGATGGAAGGACGGCCAGCCAGCAGCTCCAGGGCCATCCCGTCCAGCTGCGCCACCTGGTGGTTGACCTTGGGAAGATGCACCTTCCCCTGCGATGTCGTCAGCATCGGTTCATCATAGTAAAACGCTGGCTCTTCGAGCTGTGCCCAGCCGTGATCAGCCTCCGCCCGAAAGCGGCTCACCGATTCGCCGTAGGTCGCAAGACATGTCGCCTTCGCGCCGTCGGCGTACTCCATCGTCCATTTGACCGATTCCTCGACCTCCGAGAAAACGTCGGGCCTCGTCACCGGGCCGAATGTCGCGGTTACCGCAATCGGCGCGGCCTCAACCTTGGCCATGCACACCGCCTGGACGACGTAGACGCCCATGTCCATCAGCGGCCCGCCGCCCGCGAGCTTCTTGTTGAGGCGCCACAAGGTATTGGCCCTGGCTTCCGAGTCCATTGTGAAGCCGTTGGCCCCGTCCATCCTCATGAAGGGGCCGAACACCTTTTCGCGGGCCAGCCGGGCAAGCTCGGCGTGGTGCGGCTCATAGTGCAGCCGGTAGCCGACCGTCAGCCTGACGCCGGCCTCACGGCAGGCAGCGATCATGGCGTCGCAGTCGGCCACGGAATTGGCCATCGGCTTCTCGCAGATGACGTGTTTGCCCGCCTTCGCCGCGGCGATGCAGTTTTCGGCATGCACGCCGTTTGGCGTCACCACATAGACTATGTCGATGTCGGGGTTGCCGGCCATCTGCGCCATCGTGTCGTAGGCAAAGATGTTTTTCTTCGGAAACCCGTATTTGCGCGCCCATTCCTTGCCCTTGGCCGGGCTTCCGGTGACAACACCGGTAAGATGGCAATGCTCGGTCGCGCGCAGCGCGGGCCCGAGTTCGTGGGTCGAATAGCTGCCGAGCCCCAGGAGGGCGACGCCGAGTTTTTTTGTCGGCGGCGTGTCGAGGGCCCGAACGCGGCGCGGCGCAAGGACGAGCGCGGCGGCCGCCGACAGCTGGCCAAGGAACCTGCGGCGGGAGACGGAATTGAGGGAATGGGGCATATTCATGGGTGGGGGATAGTGAACTTAATTTTGCCGGTCGGCAAGCCGGCGTCGGCCAATGGGTTGTTGAGGCGCGGCCGTTCCAGAAGGGCTTCCTTGCGGGACACCATTTGGATTTTTCCATGACTCTTCATCGATGGGTCGCCCGTCGCCCAATCATGGCTTGGAAGGCGGCTGGCCCGTGCCGGCGCCTGGTTTCTCCGGAACCTCGCCGAGGGATTTGACGGGGCCTATTTCAATGTGCCCTTCAGGTATGGGGGTTCGGACCAATCCCTGGCTATCCTGTCCAAAATAACGGGAGGCGAGCAGTGTCATCGCCGGCAAATTCCCGGCAAAATCGTGCCGGCGCTGGGAGAGGCTGAAGCGCGTGTCCCAAAGGAGCCTGATTTTCTTCTGCTTCAGCGCGGATTGGAGGTCGAACGCCAGCAACACGACAAAGTAACGGTTCACCTCGATGGCATCGATCACGTCGGAATGCACCTGCCTGAGGATGATCGACATGACATTGGAGGTGTCGCCGAAGCCTTGTCCAAATACTCCCTCGGAGTCGAAACCCATGAGGGCGGCGTTCTTGGCATCCACTTTGTCCTTGTCCTGCCCAAAGTTCGTGTTGCCGCCACCAATGGCCAGACCCCAGTAAACCATGATCATCAGGTCCGCGGCATCGGGGACCTGGGCCGGGGCATAATGTTGATCTGCGAGCGGCGCCGCGAGCGTCCGGGCAATTGCATCAACCGTGACGCTGTCGATCGTGTCGTCGCGCATGGAATTCACCATTTGGACCCCGGCCGCGCCACTGCCCAGGAAACCTCCCCGCCCAATCACATAGGTCTCGGTCCGGAAGGTGCCGTCGGGAAGTTTTGCACGGATATAACCGTTGTGCACTTTCGCCGAAATGGCGGTGATCTGCTCGCTGTCCGAAATCAGATCCAAGGCGCGTGAGAAAGGTGCGCCGATCGAGGCAGCCACCAGTGCCGCCGCCATTGGCAGAGAAAGCCCAAATATTAGCCGGCGGGATTTATTCATATTCAAGGCCGCAGGAAGAAAATCATTTGCTAACATCGTGCCAATCACGACCGATTTCTTTATCCTTTGTCATCAAATATGTTATGGAGGCGCCAGGTCTGCTCGATTCCGGGAATAACTCCGGGATTGAAACCCGCCGATCCCACAGATGGGACTGCCGTTCGGTGAGGGCCGGCCGTTCCTCCCGATCGGCTTTTCGAAGCCCGGGTTTACCTGGGGCGGACAACGGCTGCGGTGCCACAGGTCCATCGCCGGATCGGGTTTCTCCCAAGAAAGGCCTTGACCTACTATTCCTATAGTAGTGATTACTAGGAAGGTCATGAGGAACAAATATGCGATAAAGCCGACGCGAGTGGAAATGGAATTGCTGGAGGCCCTGTGGAAGTTGGGCTCCGCATCGATCCGGGAAATCCAGGAGTGTCTTCCCGATTCCCGGCGCCTGGAATACACGACGGTCCAGACCGTTGTATATCGTCTCGAGGAAAAGGGTGCCGTTAGGCGGGTCAAGAAGATCGGCAATGCCCATATTTTCGAACCGCTGGTCAGCAGGAAAACGGTCTCTGCGACGCTTATTGAGGATTTCCTGAGGGCGTTTGGCGGGGCGCCCGAGCCATTTGTAGCGCACCTGGTAGAGTCCGGGGCAATCTCACTTAAGGAACTCAAGGAGCTTGAAAAAATCGCGAAGGAAAGGGGACTGAAATAGATATGAACACAATCGAAGGTCTTACTATTCGATGGGAGCCGTGGACGGTCGCGGCTGTGCTAGGCCATCTCTGGCAATCAAGCGTGGCGGGCTTGGTGATTCTGATCCTGATGATCGCGGCGCGGCGCGCATCCGCGCGAACGCGTTGGGTGATTGGCTGGATTGGCCTGATCAGGTTCGTTCTCCCCTTGATTTGGTTCAACCCGACTGTTTCCCGGCTGAAGGTCCCCTCGATGGACTGCTGGAACTACCTTCCCGCCTCTTTGGCCCCTACCGCGGGCGGGATCGCTTTCAGAGGGATCCAACCGCTAACCGGCCCGGCGCACACGGCCGCCTACGCCAACAACGCCCTCTTGGTTGAGGCGGGAGCCTGTGTCTGGGCGGCGGGCGCGATTTTTCTCATCGGCGGTTGGTGCCTGCGCGGCTTGCGTTTCCGCAGATGGCTCCTGGAAGCCGCCGAGCCGATCTCCGCCAGCTTGAGACGGAGAATCGAAACGGCGTCCGCGAGGGCGGGTTTGGCCACGGCCCCACACTGCGTCGCTATCGGCGAGGACTCGGGGCCGGGCATCGTTGGGGTTTTCTCCACCGTCGTCGTCCTGCCTCGGTCGCTCGAAAGGTCGCTGTCGGATGCGGAAATCGACTCGGTCCTTATACATGAATTTACCCACCTTAGGCGTCGAGACGCACTCTTTGCCGCGCTGCAGGCGGTGGTGGTCCGGCTTTTTTGGTTCGATCCCGTGGTGTGGCTCCTCAATGGGAGCCTCCATGTCGAGATGGAGAAATCGTGCGACGAGGCGGTCCTGGATATAACGGCGGACGCCAAGGTTTATGCTGGGGGAATATTGAAAGTTGTCCGCCAGTCGCTCGGGCTTCAGGAGCCGGGCTTTGCCGGTACCGCGGGTGTTCCGATTGTGGCGCGTGTGAGGAATATCCTCGCCCGTTCGACCGCGCCGCACCGCCGCCGGCCAATGGCCGTCGCGATCGGTGCGGCTGTCGCCCTGGTTGCCTACAGCGGGTTTTCCGGCGTCATCCGAGCGGATACAGCCACCAGCACGGTGGCGGGAAAGGTACTGGTCGTGCGCAACAGCGCGTCATGGAAGCGAATCCCAGAATTCGAGGCGCAGCTGGGCGACCTTGGCTATGCGTCCGCCACGATAAAATCATCCGACATGGCGACCACGGATTTCTCGAAGTATAACCTGATAGTCATCCCCGGGATGGAGGGCCAGACCGGATTCTACGAGGACTACGCAAAGGCGGAGGACCGATTTGACCGCTTCGTCCAGGACGGAGGCACGCTGCTGCTTGAGGTCAAAGGCGCCGAAGGTGAAGGCATACTTCATCAATGTTTCCACGCGATCCCGGCCCAATCCGAGAGCGGAGCGTCTCATGTTCCCTGATGAGTCTCATTGGAGAGAACGATGGATCAGCAGGGCCGTAGTCAGCTCCGACAATCCGATTCGCGCATTTGCTGCCTAATGTGACCTCCAATTCGCACAGACGATCTAACAACCCATGAATAAATCCATACAGTCCTTGGTCGCCTGCGCCGTGATCGCCTTGACGACCTTGACGACCCACGCCCAGACGGCCCCCAAGATTCTCGTCGTGGACCTCGCCAAGCTCTTCGACAGCCACTGGAAGACCCAGGATCAGAACGCGAAGCTCCAGGCTGACTCGGCCAAGGCACAGGACCAGGCGGCCCAGCTCCAGAAGGAAGGCAACGTGCTGGTGGAGGAGTACAAGGAGCTCAGTGAGCAGTCAAAGAACCCGACGGCAACCGCCGAGGCAAAGGCCAAGGTTCAGGCTGACGCGCAGAGAAAGTACGATGAGATCCAGCAGAAGCGCAGCGAGCTGAACTCGTTTGCGCAGAACACGCAAAACACACTGCGCCAGCGCTCCCAGACGTTCAAAACCCTGATGATCGAGGAGATCTCCAAGACTGCAGTCGACGTCGCCAAGAAAAAGGGCGCGACGTTCCTGCTCGACAAGTCGGGACCGACCCTTGTCGGAGTCTCAAATATCCTCTATTCTGACCCGGGCCTCGACATCACCGACGAGGTGATGGCGGAGATCAACAAGAGCCGTCCCGCCATCACGCCAACGCCCGCCGCGTCTGCGCCGCCGACCGGCGACTCGCCGAAGATCACGGTGCCCGGCATTGCGCCGGGCAAGTAGGGCGGAGCTCTGTATCACCCGATTTCAGTTCGAATTCCGCCTCCGCCTATTGGGCCTGATTCGCAGGCAAGGTGGCCGCTGCGCCTGAGATCTTCCAGGCAGCCGCTCACTCGTATCTCAGGGCCACGATGGGATTCACCTTCATCGCCCGCCGCGCCGGGATCAGGCAGGCCAGGATCGCGACAAGCATCAGCACGGTAGCCACTGCGGCGAGGGTCGCAGGGTCATATTTCCCGGTGTTGAACAGCAGGGACGAGAGGAACTGGGCGAGGCCGAGAGCCCCGGCGACGCCGACGAGGAGCCCGATGACCGTCAGCGTCATCGCGCTTCGCAGGACAAGCCCGCGAATATTCCCGGGATTTGCGCCGAGGGCGGCGCGGATGCCAATCTCGCGGGTGCGCTGGACCACCGAATATGAGATTACCCCGTAAAGGCCAATTGCCGCAAGGATCAGCGCTACCGCCGCGAAGATGCCCATGAGGATCGAGCGGAACCTTTCGCCCGCCACGGACTCGTGTTTAATCTGTTCGAGCGTCTTCATGTTGGCCACGACCTGGTCCTTGTTGACGCCGTGGATTGCATCGCGGATCGAGCGCTGGAGGAGCGTTGAATTCGTCTGGCCGCGCACGACCATCGACTGGAAAGTCTGCGGGCTCTGGTCGGTGGTCACGTACATGCCCGGGCTGTATTTGTTGTCGGATCCAAGGCCCCCGATCTTCTCATCGGCAACCACCCCGACCACCTCCCACGGGATTTCAGGGCCGAGCTTGGTCTGGGCGAACGCGATCTCCTCGACCAGGATTCGCTTGCCCACCGGGTTGTCGTTCGCGAAATATTTCTTCGCCATGGTCTCATTGATCACCGCGGCTGGCGGGGCGCCCTTCACGTCGTGCTCGTCCAGCAGTCTTCCCCGGGTGAGCCTGATCCCCAGGGTGTGGAAGTACTTTGAGCCCACCATCTTGAAAAAGCAATCGGGCCGGTTGGCGACGTCCAGCGTCTTTGCGCCCACGATCTGAAACGGCATGCCGTAACCCCATCCCTCCAGCGGAAGGGCAGACGTGAACGCAACGTCGCGAACCCCGGGCACCGCCGCGACCGCATCGGTGACCTGCTGGACATAGAGCTTGAACTCGGTGGCGGAGTGAAAGCGCCGGTCGGAGATCGGCAGGTCCGCTGTGACCACGTTTGTCGAGTCGAATCCGGTTTCCACGGCCTGCATCCGAAAGAAGCTGCGAATGAGCAAGCCGGCGCCGGCGAGAAGGACGAAGGCAAGAGCCACCTCGGCGACGACCAGGGCGCCGCGGAAGCGCCTGCTGGACTGGCCCGGGCTTGACCCGAGACCGCCCTGCTTGATCGGGTTGGTCAGGTCCGGCCGCGTCGCCTTGAGCGCGGGCACGATCCCGAAGATGACGCCCGTGAGGACCGACAACCCGACGACAAACAGAAGCACCCGGCCGTCCATCACGACCTGGAGATTGGGCGGAATCGTGCCGTCCGGCATGGTTGTTTTCATGACGGCCAGGCCGGCGTAGGCCAGAAGGAGCCCCAGAGCGCCCCCGCCAACGGACAACAGGAGGCTCTCGGTCAGGAACTGGCGAACGAGCCTCCAGCGGCCGGCGCCCATCGCCGCCCGGATCGCGACCTCCCGTTCCCGCGAGATGCCCCTTGCCAGGGTCAGGTTGGCGAGATTCGCGCACGCGATCAGCAGCACCATGCCCACGGAGCCCATGAGCACGTAGAGGGACTGCCTCAGGTAGTCGCCAACAGCGATGGAGCTGAATGAGTCTAGCGCCACCCCCCAGCCCTTATTCGACTTTGGGTAGTCATGCGCGATCCGGATGGCGAGCGCGTTCATCTGGGTCTGCGCCTGGTGCAGGGACACCCCGCGTTTCAGGAGGGCCCATGCGCCGAACCAGTGGAAATCGCGGGTCATGTTCGCAGGGGGAAACGAAAGCGGCCTCCATATCTTTGTGGCGGTGAGGTCAAACGTGCCGGGCGTCATCACGCCGATGATGTTGTACGGCTCGCCGTCGAGGATCATCTTTCGCCCCACAACGCCTGGGTCGGAACCGAATTGGGACACCCAGAACGAGTTGCTGATGACCGCGACGTGATCCTTGCCCAATTCGTCCTCGCCGGGCGCAAACGTACGTCCAATCCTGGCGGTGCCCTGGAACACGTCGAAGAAATGGGCCCGCACCTGCTCGCACGGGATCTGCACCGGGGTTTCGACACCGGTCAGGGACACGGTGCCCCACCTTTGGGCGGCAATGTATTCAAAGACCGTGTTCTGCTTCTCCCAGTCGAGGTAGTTGAGGGTTGAGATGCCGTTCCTGCCGCCTCCGGGCGGCTTCTCAAGGACCTGCACCATCCGGTCCACCTCCTTGAACACCGACGGCTTGAGAAGCACGCCGTCCACGATGCTGAAGATCGCGCCATTGGCCCCTATCCCGATCCCGATGGTCGCAAGCGCCACAATGGCGAAGCCGGGGCTCTTGAACAAAGTCCGGAGCCCAAACCTTATGTCCTGGATAATTTCGCTCACGCGGGGATTCCGTGGGCCATCGCAAAGGATAACCCGGCAGCGATACGGTCTGTTACAGGAAAATCGTCAAGCTTGCGCGCCCGCGGGGGCGCGATTCACGTGGGAAAACATCCCCCGTCCCTAGGGGCTTTCCGATGGCCCGTGGGCAGGAAAGAACAAAAATGCGAATAGAATTTGCCAATCGCGTCGCTTCGGCCATCTCCTCAGCAAACCCGATCTCGAATGCCCCACGTCCCCGGTCTACGCAGTCCCTACGCAAAGGTGGGACGCCTCGTATATTTCGGCCGGATGCTGGACAAGATTCGCCTCCATTCGGCGGGCAAGCTGCCGCTGGACTACGTCGAGAACCTAGGCGACAGCAAGCCGACCGTGTTCGACGCCCGCTGCTGCGCCTTCCTGCGGGCACCCTTCGATGACATCAGGGGGCGCACCCTAGAGGGGGGAAGCGATGAGGAGGTGCTCGAATGGGTGGAAAAGCGCGGCGGCCGGCGCACGGATGAGGAGTGCGTCGTCTGGAACTGCTTCCTGATGAAACGCGGCTGGCACGATGATCCCGGCCTCGTCAAGCGCCTGCGCCAGCGGGTCGTGGAGGGGGGCCTCGAGGGCAAGCCGATCGAGACGTTCTTCGATTACATCGATTTTGACGAGGGCCGGGACTCCGTTTTGGCGAAGTCGTGGGAGAAAATTTAGCCCGGACGTATTTGCGGCAACGCGCGGAAGCGACTCGGCTCTCATATTGAGAGGAAGGCCGAGTCAAACCCGGCGCCCATGGAATCCGCCGAGGCCACCTTACAGCCTTGATCAAAAAGACCCGCGCCAGTAGTCTCGAAGCGAAGTTGCGAACGCGGGCGCGACGCGGTCTTCGTCAGCAACGCTGCCGTTTCTTAACCTCTTGTCGCCATGTTTCTAGATAATCATGATGATGCACCTGTAGGGATGCCATTTCGCGGCGCGTTTCCAAGATGGTGCCACGCGACTGTGTCCACAATGGCGGTCTGGCTCGGCTGCCTGACTGCAAGCTCGCAGTTATCGCTGGCCGAGGAAACTCCGGCGCCGGCGAACACTTGGCGTGCAAACCCCTCCGTCACAAAGCCTCGCGACAGGTTGCCCCGGAAGGTTTTGGTCGGGACAGAAATTTCCGGCTACGAGGTGTTGGATACGCTTCCGCTCGAAGTGCGACTAAAGCGCATGGACGACCTCGTCGATACGATGGCCACCCAGGCCGAGTTCGACCACCCAGGCAAGCGACTGGACCTGGTCATCCTGCCGGAATATTTCTTGGCCCGGCCGGGCGCCACGGTGCCCCAGAAGGCCGTGGGCCTGGAGGAAGTGAGGCCGCGGATGGCCGCCTGCGCGAAAAAGCATGGATGCTACATTATCGTGCCCCTTGTCATGAGGGAGGAGGGTCTGCCGTTGCGGTATAGCAACGCGGCCGTGCTGATGGATCGCGAGGGACGCGTGGCGGGAATGTACCGGAAGGTGCACCTGTGCAGCGACCTCAAGGGCGTCCAGTTGGAGGGCGGCCTGACGCCCGGGCGGGACTTCCCCGTGTTTGACTGTGATTTCGGGCGCGTGGGGGTGCAGATTTGCTACGACATCTTTTATGCGGACGGCTGGGAGGCCTTGGCGAGGCAGGGTGCGGAGATCGTCGCGCTGCCGTCGTGGACCCCGGAAACAGTCCGCCCCTCCGCGTACGCGCAGCAGCATCGCTATTACGTCGTGAGCGCCACGCCCAGGGACCACGCCGCGGTATTTAACCCGCTCGGAATGATCGAGGCCCAGGCCACGAAGGAGGGCGTCCTGGTTCACGAAATAGACTTGTCGTTTGAGATCGTGAAGTGGGAGGCCGGGCTTGACGAGGGCAAGAGCCTGACGCGTAAGTTCGGGGACAGGGTGGGGTACAACTATTACGGGGACCAGGACCACGGGATCTTCTGGTCCAACGACCCGACGACTTCCATCGGGCAGATGATGGGAAGCCTTGGGTTTCCCGATGTGGACGAGGAGACGGAGTTTGTGCGCGTGCTCCAGGCCAAGCTTCGAGGCGGTCCGCCCGCGGCTCCCTAAAGGGACTGCCGCCCTATATTAGAAGAAGGGCCGGCTTCTCGAGCAACTCCCTGAGCGCCGAGAGGAACGCGGCCCCCACGGCCCCGTCGACGACGCGGTGGTCTCCCGAGAGGGTGAGCATCATGCGCTGGCCGACGACGATCCGGTCCTCCTTCACAACGGGCTTCCGGACGGTCGTCCCCACGGCGAGGATGGCGGCGTTGGGGGGATTGATGATCGCGCAGAACCGGTCGATCCCCATCATCCCGAGGTTGGAGACGCAGAACGTGCCGCCCGTGAATTCCTCGGGGGCGAGCTTCCTTTCCTTCGCCCTCTTCCCGAGCGCCTTCGCCTCCGAGCTTATGGCAAAGATTGTCTTCAGGTGGGCGTCGCGGATCACCGGCGTGATCAGGCCGTCCTCGATCGCCACGGCAAACGACACGTGGGCCGCCGGATGGTGCCTGATCGCGGCGCCTTCCCAGGAGCAGTTGACGGCGGGCACGCGGCGCAGCGCATCGGCCGAGGCCTTGAGGACGAAGTCGTTGACCGAAAGCTTGACCCCCTCCTTCTCGAGCGCCGCATTGAGCTGCGCTCGCAGCTCAAGGAGCGGGCCCGCGTCGACCTCGACGTCCAGGTAGTAATGCGGGATCTGGGTCTTGGATTCCACCAGGCGGCGCGCGATCGTGGCCCTGATGTTGGAGACCGGCACCACCTTGTCCTCCTGCACGGGGCCCCTGGAGGCGGCCGGCGCGCTGCTGGCGGGCAATGCGGCGCCTCCCTTTCCTCCGCCGGAAGGCGGGGCGGAGAGTATGTCGGCCCTGACGATTCGCCCAGATCGGAAGAGCGTCGTGTAGGGAAAGAG
>OBLW0100002855.1_pt1 | contig 13807 bp, 10 predicted proteins | sample 1520161 | NCBI WGS metagenome assembly OBLW01 (sample SAMEA3539309, study PRJEB22396) | soil metagenome | biome: tundra; feature: field; material: soil | place: USA | collected 2010-05 | depth 0.15 m
AGGTCCCATCCCTCACCGCCAATATCCTGCCCGACAACCGCGACATGCTCCGCGTCTTCGAGAAGCTAGGCTTCTCGCTGAAACACTCCATGGAGGACGAGTTAGTTAGGGCGGAATTCAAGCTATAAGGGCGGCTTGGTGCTCGGCGCCATTGCGCTATCCCGGGGAGAGGCTACGAGATTCCGAACTTCGGTGGTCGTTCCATTTCGGAGTGTCGTAGCCTGTTCACCTGAGTTACCCTGGTTTCACCCCAGTCCCCTAGTTTCAGAGTTCGTGTGCCTGCCAGGGCATCAGTCGGACCAACCTTTGAGCGGAGAGAGGGGCAACATAGCCCCCAGCAAGAAACCCAAGCTAAACCTTGGCGTAGGCATGTTAGTGTTCAACACTCCGGCCGCGACAGTTTCGCGCACGGCATTGACAGGGAAAAAGCCACCGCCCACCCGGAGGTGCTGTAGCGCGCCTGCTAATGGGACAGGACCGGGCTCGTAGATGGCGTAGACAACGAAATCCAACACCAGGGGACTGCCATTCGTCCTGTAGACTGGCAGAACCTCCCAGGCCGCGTCAGCATAGTCGTACGAATCATTGCTTAGGCCCAATTCCCTGAGTTCAACGCCATCAGCCGCAAATTGATCGCCGCCCGTCCGAAGTGTCGAATCGGATTCAACCATACGACCCTGCCCAAGCATTATTACCTGATCGGCGCGTACAGTCCGCGATTGGGCTCCTATGAATAAACGAACCTGGGGGCACAGACAGGTAAAGCGCGCCAACACTCGGGTGCCGTGCGCCGCGGCCGTGCCGAGGAAGGGGCTCTCGCCGTCTAGGACAAACCAATCGTCACCGCTACTGGTGGGCTTGCCCACTCCTGCGTGCTTAAACGCATGGGCAAAGCCCTCCCTGAACCTTAGGGTAGCCAGCGGAAAAAGCCGAGGCTCAGTCGGGGGAGCTTGACCAGGATGGGGGCCCATTGCCTCGAACTGAATCCCTCTCCGAACATCAGCGACAACCTGGAGATCGTTCTTGACAGGCCCACCCGTCGCGCTGACCTGCATCAAGATCTTCTTCAACTCTGCGAAATGGAAGGGGTGCGCATTACAGCGCAGGCCGACGATCTGGAAGATACGGATCTCATGAGGCTTGATTCCGTCGAGCTTGATATGCATGAACTGGACTTCACAACCCCGAACCTGGCCTCCCACAAACGCGGACGCGCCGACCCTTGCAACCTCGAAGAGAACCGGCGACGGAGATGTGACAGTACAGGCAAGATTCAATATGACGGAGACACTGAGGTGCAGTGGAGGCTCTTTGGCGCTCTCGTATGTGCACCTGATAAAGACAGTCCCCAGAAGTTCCGTATAACCATCCGCTCTAACAACAACGGGCTCAACCGCAGCCTCGAATTGTAGGCCCCGAGCTTGCATCTCAGCGACGCTTTCGGCGAGCAGAACGCCCGTACTGAATAGGTCTTGAGTAACCGCGGTGACAAAGCTGCTCGTGTCCGTAAACGGCTTGATTAGGGCAATGAGGTCGAGCCTCTTCTTGAATTCGTTGAGGCATTCCCATTGTTCTTGGTCTTGCTCGGAGCTGGGCTCGTAATCCTGCTTGTTAGCATATAACATCACCCAGGGCGTACCTTTTGTCTTCCATGACTCTATTGCGCATTTGAGTTCGTGTTCAGTGCCGGAAGCCGCATCATCGACGGGAGTGCCCATCCTGTGGCCGAAAACTCCAACCACGATGTCGCTGTGTTCAATCTGCAAGGACTCATCAATCCGGCCTTGGGCCCCACGATTGTGCAAACCGGGGATCGCGGTGGTTTCCCAGCGCTCAAGTTCAAGTACAACAGGTTTGTGATCCGCTTTCAACAGCGCGTTGACATTGTGGATCACGTCCTCCATTTGGTCACGCTCAGCCTGGACATCGCCTGGGGAAACTAGTGTGACCCGTATCGCACGTTTTAGCGCTGCCGTCATCCTAAGCGCCGCCAGTTTCGGATATGTCCCACCCGCATTACGGAGCGCCGCGCGGCCATCCCCCAACCGTTGATAATGGCGCGGGTTTTGGTGCGCCTTGGTCTCGTGCCCGACACGTTACTTCGCCGAAGCGGCCACTCCTGACTTGGCTGCTTTCGCCGCCAGATAATTCACAAAAGCCGAGCACGACACAAGCATGAATTCGGCGTCTTCAAAATCGAGTGTCGATTCCTCCAGGAGGGCATGGCGAATTCCGTCGGCGTCGTTCGTATAACCGTAGAGGTTGGAGAACGAGTTCTTCAGGGCCCGGTGTAGCGGAATGCCCTTGTCCTCAAGCCTCTTCAGCGCCTGACCGAGCGTTGCTTTTTCATCTCCGGTAATGATCCTGCACATGGCCTCTACCGCGCTGATTGCTTCCTTGATGGAGTTACGGTAGTCGGGATTCTTGCGGTCCGAGAATAGATCAATGGCCGTGCTAACGTGAAGACGCACTGACTGATAAGGCTCGCTCAAGTCCACAGCCCGCTCAAGTGCCTTCAGTTCTTCGGTTGTCGTGATAGGAACGAGCTGGCATTCGGAGAACCTGTAACCCGACAGTTCTCGTTCGAGCACGGCGTTACAGTTTTTCGTGAATGCGCGGTCAGCCTGTCTCAGGCCAGCCAGAAACTCGACGAAATCATACACATCGGACCAAGTTGCTTTGTTGAAGTAGAAGGCTCGAATGAATTCCAGGACTTGACGGCCCGTATGGGGCAGCGCGTCTATGGGCAGCTTGAAAAAATCGATCCACAGCGAGCGCGGGAAATTGAAGTTTTCGTTTGGCCTAAAATACTTCTTCCAGCAGGACTTCAACAGGCCGTCATAGCAGACATTCCACAGCCCGTTCCTTAGATCGGCATCCATCGAACCCAGTTGCATGACCGTCTTGGGCTGTGTCACGCCGATTCGTTCTGAGAAACGAGCCATGTCAGTCCGTTGGCTTCAGCGTAGTACATCGCCCGACCGAGCACAACTTGCCCTTGGGAGTGATACGGGGGGAGTGATACGGGGACAGGCTACGAAACTCCGAAGCTTCGTGATCAACCGGGGGTTTCGTAGCCTGTCCCCGCATCACTCCCCCTGTCCCCGCATCCTCCCCCGCATCCTCCCACAAAACCGCTGCCAGCCTACCCGTTTCCACTTTCCTGAGACGAGGAGTCCTGGAACAAATGCACCGGGCCTTAGGCCCCTGGAATCACCCACTATACTGGATTGAGACGAACGCACCCGAGGGAAAAGGAGCGGCTTTCACTCCATGGACAGGGAACGCTGGGAGCAGATCGAGAAACTCTTCCACGCGGCATGGCAGGTGCCCGCCGAAAGACGCGAGATCTTTCTGGCCGGCCGATGCGGCGGCGATGACGACATGCGGCGGGCGGTCGAGGCACTGCTGAATCAGGCGAGCTCCGGCGCGTTTGACGCTGCGGATCGCCAGGCAGCGCCATCGCCAGCCGGCCAGGACCCCACGGAGACGATGCTTCTGCCTGGTGCGGCCGTGGGACCCTATCGGATCGAGGGGCCGTTGGGAAAGGGGGGAATGGGAGAAGTCTACCGGGCGCGAGACAACCGCCTGGGCCGCCCCGTGGCTTTGAAATTCCTCTCCGGAGCCATGGCTGTGAATCAATCCACACTGGAGCGGTTCCGGCGCGAGGCGCAGGCCATCTCCACATTGAATCATCCCAACGTTTGCACGGTTTACGACATCGGGGAACACGAGGGCCAGCCGTTTCTCGTCATGGAGCTGATGGAAGGGCAGACGTTAAAGGAACTGATCGCCGAGCGGCCGTTGTCCAACGACCAGTTACTGGCCATCATGATTCCCGTTTTGGAGGCGCTCGAAGCGGCGCACGGTGCCGGCATCGTGCATCGCGACGTCAAGCCCGCCAATGTCTTTCTCACTCGGCAGGGACCGGTGAAGATTCTGGATTTCGGTCTGGCTAAGTCGGCCGGGGCCGAACTGGTCCCGTGCGCCTTGCCGATGGATAGCCTGACGGCTCCCGGAGCCACCGTGGGAACGATTTCCTACATGGCTCCCGAACAGGCTCGCGGCCAGACTGTCGATGCGCGATCGGACATTTTCGCTTGCGGAGTGGTCCTCTATGAGATGGCCACCGGAACACTGCCATTTGCCGGCGAGGGCCTTGCCGGCAAGATCGAGGCCGTGCTGACCCGCGCGCCCCGGCCCGCCCGGGAATTGAGGCGCGGTTTGTTGCCCGAGATCGAACAGGCGATCGAGCGAGCGATCGAGAAGGACCCGCAGGCGCGCTATCAAAGCGCCGCCGACATGCGTGCGGACCTGCTGCGGGCCGGGAGGGTCCTGAAATCGCTCGGCGCACCGGAGGTGAATCGGCACCCGCGTCCACGGAACTGGAAGGGACTCGCCGCCGCTGGGGCAGCGGCTACGCTGATGGCGGGATTGGTTGGCTGGTACTTTGGCGTCCACAAGCGGCCGGTCACCTCGCCATCCGAGTACGTGCAACTCACCGATTTCAGCGATTCCGCGGCGGCGCCAGCGCTTTCCCCCGACGGCCGGATCGTGACGTTCTTCCGGTCCGGAGCGCCCTTCCTGACCTACGGCCAGATTTACGTGAAGCTGCTTCCGGATGGCCAGTCGACCGAGATCACCAACGATCCGAGTCCGAAATACAACCCGATCTTCACTCCTGACGGATCGCGCGTCGCCTATACCGCGATCGCAGACGGCTCCTGGGACACCTGGACCGTGCCGGTCACTGGCGGCTCGCCCACGCGATTGATGAAGAACGCGGCGGGCCTGACCTGGATCGGCGATGGGCGGGTTCTCTTTTCGGAGGTGATGGCCGGCACGGCATTGCACATGGGCATCGTGACTTCTCAGGAGAGCCGCGCCGGCGAGCGCGCAATTTATTTCCCCGACCACGTGCGCGCCATGGCCCACTATTCCTACCTCTCGCCGGATCGGAAGACCATTCTGGTTGTCGAAATGGATGGCACCGCTGCCTGGCTGCCGTGCCGCTTGCTCCCGGCGGAGGGAGGCTCCAAGGGCCGGCAAGTTGGTCCTGACGGTGCTTGTATTGCGGCCGGCTGGTCGCCAGATGGCAAGTGGATGTACTTCAACGCGGCGGTGAACGGCGCAACTCACCTGTGGCGCGAGCGATCTCCCGATGGCGCCGCGGAGCAGATCACATTCGGACCGGGCGAGGAGGAAGGACTGGCGATTGCGCCAGACGGGAAGTCGCTGATTGCGTCGGTGGGCGTTCGCAAGAATTCTGTGTGGCTTCACGATGGCTCGGGCGAGCGTCCCATCTCTCCGGAGGGATCGGCCTCCAACCCGAAAATCACCGCAGACGGCAAGCGGGTTTACTATTTGCTGCGGAAAAATGGATCGAATGAAAGCGACCTGTGGTCCACGCAGCTGGCTTCCGGGAAGGCGAACCCTTCTCTGGCGGGCGTCTCAATGGTGGATTTCGACATCTCGCCGGACGCACAAGAGGTGGCGTTCACGTCACGGACCGGCAAGGAGAATCTAATCTTCGTGGCTCCCCTGGACGCGAGCGCGCCGCCCCGTCAAGTGGTGCGCGGAGGAGACTCGGTCAGCTTCGGGGCGCCGGGCGAACTGTTCTTCCGGCAGGTGGGATCGGAAGCGAACCACCTTGCCCGCATCAAGACGGATGGTGGGGGGATGGCGCGTGTTCTGGACCAAACCATCGTCGGAAAAGGTGACGTATCCCCAGGCGGCGCCTGGGTGGTGGCGTCGGGCATCGGCGGGCCTAGACGGGGCACTGTCGCGGTGTCGCTACAGGATCGAACCTGGAAGGTCATTTGCCCTAGCCCCTGCCGGGCGATGTGGTCTCCGGACGGGGCATTCCTATACGTGACAGCGAGTATCAACCCGACTGCGGCGGGCACAACTCTGGTCTTACCCATTCCTCGCGGCCAAGGGCTGCCGGCCTTACCCGAAGGGGGGCTTGGCGTCAATGCGAGCGATGATATGCCGGGCGTTCGAGTGATCCGGCAAAGCCAGGTTGTTCCCGGACCTGCTCCAGAGACCTACGCATTCGCAAAATCGGATTTCGTGGGCAACCTGTTCCGCATACCGTTGCACTAATGCTTCCTCTCAGCGAGGCGGTTCCGAATCGGCCGGGTTAAGTGATACGGGGCAAGTGATACGGGGACAGGCGAAACTCCGAATTGCGATGAGAGTTTTCGCGTTTGATCCCCACCAATTGCCCGGTTCCCCCCCGAATTAGCCGAGGCCTTTGACAGCAGATACGGGGATACGGGGACAGGAAGCTGCGAAATAATCGGCAAAACCACTTTCGCCACTAAATGATTTCAGTCGTTTACGTTGTGCAAAGCTACCGAAAAATCGGTTATTTCACAGCTTCCAGCCTGTGTTTCCATCTTCCTGCCCAGGTGCAAACGATAGCCCGGTTCGGGGGAAACCGGCCTATCCCCGAACTAGCCACGTTCTTGCTCTTCCAAGCCGCGATGTGGCGTTCCTCGCCCGAGCCGAAGATGCCATTGATCAGACCGGGACAAGCGACGAGGCCCTCTCCGCGTTTTTGACGGATGCCGAGCTGCGCTATCAAAACACAGGTCCAATCTTCTTGGTTACGCCGTATAGGCAGCATCATCTCGTCTCCATGTTGCCCGTGCAGAAGTTACACAGGCAGTTGGCCAGGGCAGCGGGATAAAGGATGGTTAGAGCTACAATTGAGGGCAAGCAGGAAACCAAACGGAGATTCTGGCTCACTTCTTCGGTGCGAAGCTCGCTAACGTTCGGTCATTTCATCGAGAAATCAACTCACCTCGCCTGGACGGATTTACGTCTAACGCTCCTTTGCTCTTCGTTATAGAGCCGACCTCCAGGTGCAATTTCAAGTGCGTGCATTGCTCCCAGTCACGCACTGGCAGACAGCCTGCTGATCTGAGTTTGGAATTGTTTCAGGCTGTTGTTCCCTCCATGAAAACGGCGCTGGAAGTCTACCTGTTCGGCGATGGAGAAGTCCTGCTGGATATTCCCCGCCACCTGGCCATGATTGAGCGCATCTATAAAGAAAATCCCACCTGCGTACTCGGGTTTTCAACCAACGGAAAGCTCTTGACGCCTGAAGTCTACAGCCGGTATTCGGCGGCGGGCATCGGGTACATTCAGCTCTCTATCGACGCGGCCACCAAAGAGCTATATGAAGCGATGCGCCGGGGCGGGAGCTTCGACCAACTCGTTGCCAATCTGGAAGGCATTGCGGCCCTGCGTTGCCGCGCCAAGGCGAGGAAACCGCGCCTGCACCTTGCGACTGTAATCTCAAAGCAGAATTTTCATCAGCTTCCTACGTTGGCGGAATTCGCGAAGAGATACAACTTCTCTTTCTGGTTTATCAATACGGAATACCCACTCAATCCCGGCCGTGCTCTGCTCGCATTGACAGAAGACGACCTTGCGGAGTTGGAGCGAATGAGAGCGGAGATAATACGGGATTACGGCTCGTATTATGCAACCGCCTTCGATCCTTCCATCGGCTTGCGTCTGGAACCAAGCGAGGAGCAGTTCGAATCGAAAGCTCCGGTATTCTGCACCGTTCCCTGGCAGCGATTCGAGCTGAAGGCCAACGGCGACGTTAAGGTCTGTCCGTATTTTCACGAGCCAATTCGCTCCATGAACGGGAACTCTCTTATGGAGGTATGGAACGGCCAGGAGTTTCGGCGATTACGCCGGGCATTCGCCTCCGGAACAGGCATCCCGTCTTACTGCATTAGCTGCGATAGCGGAATGAGAAGACAGTATTTGCGGGGTTTTCCAACCGGTTCAGACGTCCATCACGTCAGCCTGTTAAATCGGTTGGTTCGTCGAAGCCGCGCGATTACGAGGCGAATAATTGGATGAACAATGAGATCAGGTGGCGTAACCGCCGCTTCGATGCCGTCCAACCATCCTGAGGGAAATGTTGCTTCCCGCCCGGTGTCCAGGTTGGCCTAAAGTGGATTGCTTCACACCTTCCGGAGCAATAGAAGGCATGTTCCAAGGCTCGCACCAAACAGCGCAAACGTCCCGGGCTCGGGAACCGCGCCGCCGCCGCTACCGCTGCCGCCGCTGAAGCCGAGGCTGCCGAAGTCGGAGCGGCCGGAACCGAAGTTCTGGAGGGCGCTGTTGTCGGATATTTCACCGCCACTCAGCGTCACGGCACCGGTTAGCGCGATGGCCCTGCCGCTCAGAATGTCCGCGGCGGCATTCATGGTGATGCTCTGATCTGCGAGGATGTTTCCCGCGAAAGAAGTGGACGCACCTAGAATCGCGGAGGTGCCGACCTGCCAGTACACGCTGCTCAGCGGACCGCCGTTGATGACGTCAACAGCAGCGCCGGCGGCGGTGGTCAGCGTGGTTCCTATCTGGAAAACGAAGGACCCAGTCGGGTCGCTCGAGAAATCCAGGATGACTGTCCCTGTCAATTGAGCCGACGTATCAAAGTGATACACGCCCGGCACGAGTATGGTGTATCCCGCCGAACCCAGGACCACACCCGTATAGTCGTAGCCGAACGGCAAGCCGGCTAGCGTATCGTACGCGGTGACGGCAGCACTCTGAGCCTGCTGCGCGACCACGTCGGTTGTGTGTATGGTCCCGCCAGTCACCGTGCCCGGCGGGAAGCCCGTGATCGAGGTTCCCGAATAGAGACCCAGACCTCCGTAGATAGCGGTCGCGTCGGTACTGGTCACCGTCGAGGCGCCCAGCACCGCGAAGTCCTGCGCCGTACCCAGAATGGTCCCGGCGAATCCTGGGACGGGGCCGCAAAGAAACGCGGCGAACGGGACAATAAGGACCATTCGGGCCGCACATTTCCGTACAACGTCTCTCATGGCGTTTCTCTCCTGCATCTGTTTACCTTGGCAGCGCAAGGTGGCCACGCAATTCGAGAGGAGCGTAGCCCCGGTCCCGAAGCGCATGCGCGAGCCATGGCCTAGGACTTGGCAATCGTAAACTCAGCTTCTTCTTCGAGACCAGGAAACCCGTGACAGGCGTGTTTCCATTTTCCTGCCCAAGTGCAAATGATAGCGCGGTTGGTCTTGGTCTGGGAGATACGGAGACAGGTCGCAAAACCGGTGACGTGTTTCCATTTTCCTGCCCAGGTGCAAACGATAGCCCGGTTTGGAGAGAACCGGGACGGTCCCCGAATTAGCCCGAATTAGCCGAAGCCTTTGGCCGCAGCACACCCTAGCCCGAAAAAGTGGGCTAATATAGGATCATGGCTACCATTGTCAACATGCACGACGCCAAGAGCAGCCTCTCACGCCTGGTGAAGCGGGCCGCCTCCGGGGAGGAGATCCTGATCGCCAGGAACGGCAAGCCGGTGGCGCGGTTGACCCGGTTGTCGAGCCACAAATCCACCGCCATGGTCGGTGCGTTCGCGGGCAAGCTTCACATGGCGGACGATTTTGACTCCATCCCCGCTGAGTTCGGGCCGTATCTATGACGCGGCCGATCCTGCTCGACACCAATGTGCTGATTTGGGCTCTCAACGACGACCGCGCGCTGACCCGCCGCCTGAGGGCGGCCATCACTTCCGCCACTGCCCAAGTGCACGTGAGCGTCGTCAGCGCATGGGAAATCGCCATCAAGTACCAATGCGGGAAGCTCTCATTCGATGTGCCGGTGGAGGAAGTGCTCTCCCGAATTCTGGCTGGCACAGTCTGGCCGATGCTGCCCGTGCTGCCAGCGCACATCACGGAACTGCTGGCCCTTCCCATGCATCACCGCGACCCTTTTGACAGGCTGCTCATCGCGCAAGCGCGCGCCGAAGGAATGGCGCTCGCCACGGCAGACGCCAACATTCGCAAATATCGCGTGCCGATGGCGTGATCGGCAGAATGGTGAAGGTTTCCTTGGACGGTTTCCGAGTTCTCCAGAAACACGGCGCTTCAGCGCTGTGCTTCGCGTTCGCGCTCTACACGCTGATTGTGTTCTGATTGCTGTAGCTGGGCCACGCACAGCGGGACCGTCTGAGAAAGAAATGCGTTCAGGTCCCCGAGACGGGGAATCAACACGATTTCGAAGGTATTGGCGAAACTGTAATGCCCTACGTAGTGATACTTCTCGCCGAGATCCGTCTTAGGGGAATCGACCCTGTAGACCGCAACGGAGAGGGCGTGCTCAGCGCCAAATTCGATCTCGGGCACTCTGCAATAGCCGTGGTGTTCGAGGGCAGATTCCAACCCCGCTGCACCTTCAGGCCAGAAGTGGTCACGGTCGGAGGCCGAAATGACCTCGCCTCTCGAAATCGTGTACACCATAGGGGACATGGCTGGATCATAGCACGCGCCTATCCACGTATAGTTCACTTGGAGCCTTGACCGGCTCCAAATATCTGATTTCAAATGAAAAGATTATGGTGGAGGCGGGGGGAGTTGAACCCCCGTCCGAGAAAGCCCGACATGAAGAGCCTACGTGCGTATCCGGCTCATTAGTCTCGGCCTCCGCTTCAAAACCGGCGAGAGCGGCGAAAGCCCAGTCCGATTAGATCTCGACCGCCGGCTCCGGACAGAAGCCTTTGGCCTATCCCGCAAAATGACGCTCACTCACCGCCGCGCGGGCTCAGACGGCTGGAGCGGCTACCTAATTAGGCAGCGTATGCAAACTGCGTATTGGCAGTTCTGTTTTTCCGATCGTTTTACGGGAGCTCGGAACCCGGCACGCCTCCCCACCCCGATTCAATCCCGTCGAATCCGTTGCGCCCCCATTTCTCGTAGAAGCACGGTGGGTACTACAACTCTATTGTAGCATCGGCGATAATCAAGGTATGCGGAATCGCAGTGCTTGCCTTTTGGTTCTGGTTGCCTCGCTCGCCGGCCTCGCGCTTTCCATCGCCTGGGCGGCCGGCCCCACGACCGAGCTCGAGATCACCGTCAAAACGCCGGGCGGCCACGCCATCGACCGCGCCGAGGTCATTGTTCGCTGGAAGGCCAACGCCAAGCACCCCGCCGAGCGCTACTCCAAGGCCGTCAGCACGACTTTCGAAATGCGCACCAATCAGGATGGCATCGCCAAGGTGCCGGCCATCCCACAGGGCAGCATCCTGATTCAGGTCAACGCCAAGGGGTATCAGACCTACGGCCATGTCTTCGACGTGTACGACGACGAAAAGGCGATTGACGTGGTTCTCAACCAGCCGCAACAGCAGTACTCGGCGCACTGAGCCTCGATGCCGGGCGAAGACAGCATGATCGAGAGCGACAGCCTGCCCGCTCTTCTGTTTTTCGAAACGCCGGAGCAAATCTACGCCCGCGTTTTCCGCGCACTCCGGCCGCGCACGCCTGTGCCCAGCCTGCGCGTCGAGTTCTGCCAGTTCGCCAACGCGGACAGCTCCATTTCATTGCGGGACGGCTGCCTGCGGGTGAGGATCAGCGACCTGCTGGCCGGCGCCCCGGCCCCGGTCACCGAAGCGCTGGCATTCATCCTTCTCGGCAAGCTCTATCGAAAGCCGGTGCCGCGCATGTACGCGCACCGCTACCGCCTGTATCTGAACCGGCGCGACATCCGGCACAAGGCGGAACTGGTGCGGCAGATCCGCGGGCGCAAATTCGTTTCCGGGCCCGCCGGACAGCATCACAATCTGGAGGAGATATTCGAACGCCTCAACGCGCAGCATTTCGATGGCTTAATGGGCCGGCCGCAGTTGGGCTGGAGCCGCCGGCCTGCTCGCGGCATGCTCGGGCACTTCGATCCGTCGCACAACGCCATCGTGATCAGCCGCATTTTCGATCAGCCGGCCGTTCCGCCGCTCGCGCTCGAATATGTGGTGTTCCACGAGATGCTGCACCTGCGGTTTCCCGTCAACCATTCCGGCGTCCGCCGCCGCGTGCACACCCGCGAGTTCCGCGAGGCCGAAAAGCAATTCCCCCGCTTTCAGGAGGCCAAGGAAATGCTCAAGCGCCTGTGACTGCCCGCGCCACGACTTTCGAAACCGAAACGTCATTTGGGCGGGGTAAGCTGTAAAGGGGGAGCTCGAAATGCCACCTGTCGCCGCCGAAACCAAGCCCGCGTCCGATCTGAGCGCTTACGGCGAAGCGCGATCCACGATTTCGGGAGCGCCGCTGAGCGCCGAAGACCTGCGCAGCACCCACGCCTACTGGCGGGCCTGCAATTACCTCAGCCTGGGGATGATCTATCTGGTCGAGAACCCGCTGCTGAAGGAGCCGCTGCGGCCGGAGCACATCAAGAACCGCCTGCTCGGGCACTGGGGCTCGAGTCCCGGCCTGTCGTTCGCCTATGTTCACTTGAATCGATTGATCAAGAAATACGATCTGGACATGATATTCATGGCCGGACCGGGGCATGGCGCTCCGGGTGTGCTGGGGCCGGTCTACCTGGAGGGCACCTACTCGGAAATCTATCCCGACAAGAGCGAGGACGAAGAGGGGATGCGCGAGTTCTTCAAGCAATTCTCCTTCCCCGGCGGGATCGGCAGCCACTGCACGCCGGAGACTCCCGGTTCGATCCACGAAGGCGGTGAGCTGGGCTACGTGCTATCTCACGCTTGCGGCGCTGCGTTCGACAATCCGGAACTGATCGTCGCTGCGGTGGTGGGCGATGGCGAATCCGAAACCGGCGCGCTGGCGACCTCCTGGCACATCAACAAATTCCTCTCTCCGGTTCGCGACGGCGCGGTACTGCCCATCCTCCACCTCAACGGCTACAAGATCAACAATCCCACGCTGCTGGCGCGCATCAGCCACCTTGAGCTGGAGCAACTGATGCGCGGATATGGGTGGACGCCTTACTTCGTAGAAGGATCGGACCCGGACTCGATGCACCAGGCCATGGCCGCGACCGTAGAGCACGCCATCGACGAAATCCGCCGCGTGCGCCAGGAAGCGCGCTCCACGGGCGTGGCCGAGCGGCCGCGCTGGCCGATGATCGTGATGCGAACGCCCAAGGGCTGGGGCGCGCCGCTCGAAGTGGGCGGACATCGCCTGGAAGGCTCCTGGCGCGCGCACCAGGTTCCCCTGCCCGATGTCAAGAAGAACCCCGACCAACTGGCCGTGCTCGAAAAATGGATGCGCAGCGAGAAGCCGGAAGAGTTGTTCGATGCCGCCGGCAAGCTGCTACCGGCGTTGAAAGAGCTGGCGCCAACCGGAGCGCGCCGCATGAGCGCTAACCCGCACGCCAACGGAGGCATTCTCAAACGCGCCTTGCGGCTGCCGGATTTCCGCAGCTACGCGTTTGGCCTCGAACAGCCCGGAAAATCGGAAGCCGAAAACACGCGCCCGCTCGGCGTTTTCCTGCGCGACGTGATGAAGATGAACATGAACAACTTCCGCGTCTTCGGCCCCGATGAGAACACCTCCAACAAGCTGGACGCCATTTACCAGGTGAGCCGGAAGTTCTGGATCGCGGAATACTTTCCCGAGGATGCCGATGGCACCGAGCTCGCGCCAGACGGCCGGGTGATGGAAATGCTCAGCGAACACACCATGGAAGGAATGCTCGAGGGCTACACGCTGACCGGGCGGCACGGCTTCTTCTCGACGTACGAAGCCTTCGTGCACGTGATCGATTCGATGTTCAACCAGCACGCCAAATGGCTTTCCATCTCGAATCACTTGTCCTGGCGCCAGCGCGTGGCTTCCCTGAACCTGTTGATCACGTCCACCGTATGGCGGCAGGACCACAACGGTTTCACTCACCAGGACCCCGGATTCCTCGACGTGGTGGTCAACAAGAGCGCCACCGTCACCCGCATCTATCTTCCGCCCGACGTGAATTCCTTACTCTCGGTCACCGCGCACTGCCTGAAAAGCGAAAACTACGTCAA
>OBLW0100002856.1_pt1 | contig 13806 bp, 5 predicted proteins | sample 1520161 | NCBI WGS metagenome assembly OBLW01 (sample SAMEA3539309, study PRJEB22396) | soil metagenome | biome: tundra; feature: field; material: soil | place: USA | collected 2010-05 | depth 0.15 m
AGGTGACCGCGACAGGGCTGCGGGGGAAGGCCGGGACGGGAGAGCGGCGAGCACCCGACCCGATCCGCACGACGGTCGCCGACGAAGAGTCCGCCCGCACCAACCCCTACTTCGTCACGCTCTATCGTGACCAGGCCAGGGACCTTGCTGGGATCCGAGCGGCCGAGCACACCGCCCAGGTCCCCGCCGCGAAGCGGCTCGAACGCGAGGAACTCTTTCGCGACCACCCCACGGAGCTGCCGCTGCTCTACTGCTCCCCGACGATGGAACTCGGCGTCGATATCGCCGGTCTCAACGCGGTCGGTCTTCGCAATGTCCCGCCCACGCCGGCGAACTACGCCCAGCGCTCGGGTCGGGCAGGCCGATCTGGTCAGCCAGCCATTGTAGTCAGCTACTGCACGACGGGATCTGGCCACGATCAGTACTACTTCCGCCGCTCCGCGCGGATGGTGTCTGGATCGGTGGCGCCACCCCGCCTCGATCTCACCAACCAGGATCTCGTCCGCGCGCACGTGCACGCCATCTGGCTCGCCGAAACCGGTCAGTCGCTGCATCGCTCGTTGGTCAGCCTGTTGGACGCCGCCGGCGACAATCCCACATTGCAGGTAACAGACGAGGTCCGGACTGCGCTCGCCAACCCTGCTGCGAAGGCCAAGGCGCTGACCAGAGCGCGCGCACTTCTGGCTGCGACCTCCGAAGTGCGCGGCGCGTCCTGGTACGACGAGGAGTGGCTCGAGCGAGCCATCGACCACGCGCCACGGGCATTCGACGATGCGTGCAATCGTTGGCGTGAACTGTTCCGTACAGCACAGCGTGAAGCCCAACAGCAGAGCCGAATCATCCAGGACCTTTCGTCGGCGCCGGACGTCAAGAGGCAGGCCCAAGCTCGTCGCAAGGAAGCCGAAAGCCAATTGGAGTTGCTGCGCGCGGAAGGTGCCGAGCTGCAGCAGTCGGACTTTTACTCCTACCGATACTTCGCTTCCGAAGGCTTCCTTCCCGGCTACTCCTTCCCTCGACTGCCGCTCGCCGCATTCATCCCGGGAGCCAAGCGCGGAGGGCGCTCCGAGGGTGACTATGTTCAGAGGCCACGCTTCCTTGCTATCAGCGAGTTCGGACCTGGGGCGCTGATCTACCACGAAGGGGCCCGTTACGAGGTGAAGCGGGTCGCCCTGCCCATCCGCGACGACGGTGGCGAAGGCCTCCCGCTGGACTCGGCCAAGAGATGCGCCGAATGTGGCTACCTACATACCTTCGCCAAAGTAGGGCCGGACCTGTGCGACTGGTGTCAGGCTCCGCTGGGTATGGCGATGACCAACCTGCTGCGCATGCAGACCGCGACCACCGTCCGGCGCGAACGGATCTCGTCCGACGAGGAAGAACGCCGCCGCGCCGGATTCGAGATCGTCACCTCACTCGCCTTCGCCGGTGGGCCCACCGAAGACCACCGCCAGGTCGCCGAGGTGCGTGACGGCAGCGGGCAGTTGATCGCGACCCTCACCTATGGTGATACGGCCACCATCCGCCGTATGAATGTGGGCCTCACCAGGCGTAAAGATCCCGATCAACAGGGCTACTACATCGAGCCGGACTCAGGCCGGTGGCTCAAGCGCCCCGGTGATGACACCCCTGGGGAGCTTGATGACACCAGTACCGCGCGGCGTCCCCAACTCGTGATCCCGTACGTGGAAGACCGGCGCAACGCCCTCCTGCTCCGCTGGGAGCAGAGCTTGCCAAGGTCCGTCTTGCTCGGTCTGATGTACGCGCTCAAACGTGGGACCGAAGCTGTCTACCAACTCGAAGACTCCGAGCTCGCCGTCGAGGCGTTGCCGAGTCGGGGGGATCCCCGCTTCGCCCTGTTCTACGAGTCTTCCGAAGGTGGGGCAGGCGTCCTGCGCCGGCTGGTCACCGAGCCTGACCAGCTCGACACCGTGGCCCGCGAAGCCATCGAGATCCTGCATTTCGACCTCGACGGCCACGACAGTGACCATGCGCCCGGTGCGGTCGAGCGGTGCGAACGAGCCTGCTACGACTGCCTGCTCGCATACTCCAACCAGCCTGACCACACAGCGCTCGACCGACACGCGGTACTACCGCTCCTGCTGGCCTTGGCGGGCAGTACGACCAAGACCGCGGGATCGGCCAGCTCACCCGCTGTCGAGCAGGCGCAACTTCTCGCTGAAGCCGGCTCTAAGCTGGAGGCCAAGTGGCTCATGCTCATCGAGGATGGTGGGTACCGCCGTCCCGACGCTGCACAGACGCTCGTTGAGGATGCCAAGGCGCGCCCCGACTTCGTCTACCGACTCAAGGATGCTCAAGTAGCTGTGTTCATCGACGGGCCCCATCACGACGGCGCGCCCCAGCAGCTCACCGACGCTGCCGCCGAGGAGCGACTGGAGAACCTCGGCTGGACCGTCCTGCGATTCCGGTACGACGGCGACTGGACCAGCCAGATCAACTCGATGCCCTCGATCTTCGGGCAGGGCGCGAAGGGCAACGTATGACCAGTTACGCCGTCGGGGCATTGGTCCGCGCGCGCGGCAGGGAGTGGGTTGTCCTGCCCGAGAGCGAGGACGACCTGCTGGTGCTTCGCCCCTTGGGGGGTGGTGATGAGGACGTCGCCGGAGTTCTGCCAGCACTTGAGCTCGTTGAATCAGCTACCTTCGACGCCCCTGACCCGACGGATCTTGGCGACGCGGCGAGCGCAGGCTTGCTTCGCTCCGCCCTGCGGATCGGATTCCGATCCAGTGGTGGACCGTTTCGCTCGTTCGCAAGTCTGGCCGTTACGCCGAGGCCCTATCAGCTTGTACCGCTGCTCATGGCGCTCAAGCAGGAGAAGATCCGCCTTCTCATCGCGGACGATGTGGGCATTGGCAAGACCGTAGAGAGCCTCCTCGTAGCTGCGGAGCTGATCGCCCAGGGTGAAGTCCGCCGGATGACCGTGCTCTGCTCACCGCACCTCGCCGGGCAGTGGGCCAGAGCAATGCGAGAGCAGTTCGGGCTCGACGCTGTCGCCGTGCTGCCATCAACTGTGAACCGGCTCGAGCGGAACATCCCGTTCGGGGAGAGCCTGTTCGAGCGTTACCCGATCACTGTCGTGTCCACGGACTTCATCAAACAGGCTCGGCGTCGGGACGATTTCATCCGGGCCTGCCCGGAGTTCGTCATCGTCGACGAGGCCCACACCTGCGTGGACTCCGGTGGACCGGGCAGCGTCCGCAGTCGTCACCAGCGCTATGAACTCCTCAGCCGGCTCAGCCAGGACGAGAACAGGCACCTTGTACTGGTCACAGCCACCCCCCACAGCGGCAAGGAGGATGCCTTCCGGAGTCTCCTCGCGCTCATGGAGCCGACTTTGGGCGACCTTCCCGCCGACCTGACAGGAGAGGCCCGCCGTAGGGACCGTGAACGCCTGGCCCGGCACCTGGTTCAGCGCCGTCGTGCGGACATCCGCCGCTATCTCGATGAGGACACCCCATTCCCCGACAGGCATTCCACAGAGGAGAGCTACACGCTTTCTGAGGACTACCACAAGCTGTTCAACCGTGTCCTCGACTACGCCCGCGAAACCGTCAACGAAGGGGATGAGCTGCATCAACGGGTGCGCTGGTGGTCCGTCCTCGCCCTGCTCCGCTCCCTGGCTTCGTCCCCGGCGGCCGCCGCGGCTACGTTGCGCAACAGAGCGCGCAACTGCGACGTCGGGACGCTCGAGGAAGCAGATGACCTCGGCCGGGCCAGCGTCCTCGACATGGCCGACGATGAAGCCATCGAGGGCATCGACACCACACCTGGCGCCCTGACTGCCGTTGATGACACCGATGTCGGTGGCGCGACCAGCAACCGCCGCCGACTTCTGGCGATGGCCAGCCGGGCCGATGCGCTCGCGGGAGCGGCCGACGTAAAGCTCACCAGGGCCATTGCCATGGTCAAGAAGCTGGTCGCAGATGGCTACAACCCAATCCTGTTCTGCAGGTTCATCCCCACGGCAGACTACGTCGCCGCGCACCTGCGCCAAGCGCTACCCAAGGCGGTCGCTGTGGCCTCCGTGACAGGCGAGCTCCCACCCGAGGAAAGGGAGAAGCGAATCGTTGACTTGGCCGCCGAGGCCGATAGGCGTGTCCTCGTCGCCACCGACTGCCTATCCGAGGGTGTGAACCTGCAGGAACACTTCACTGCCGTCGTGCACTATGACCTCGCCTGGAACCCCACTAGGCACGAGCAACGCGAAGGCCGAGTCGACCGGTTCGGCCAGCCCAAGGACACGGTCCGTGCCGTCACGTACTACGGCCGTGACAACCGAATCGATGGCATCGTCCTTGATGTCCTGCTTCGCAAACACAACGCCATCCGTACTGCCACAGGTGTGTCCGTGCCCGTGCCCGGCGACAGCAACAAGGTCGTCGAAGCAGTCATGGAGGGCGTCCTTCTGCGGCGAGGCGAGCCAATCGAGCAGCTGACCCTCGACGGCGTCGGCGAGGCTCGACGCGACGAGTTGTTCGAGGAATGGGAATCCGCCGCCGAGCAGGAGAAACGCTCACGCACGATCTACGCGCAGGAAGGCATCAAACCGCAGGAAGTGGCCTCAGAACTCGCTCAAGTACGTGCAGCCCTCGGCGATGCGGAGGAGACCGGGCATTTCATCCGGGACGCACTGACGGGACTCCACGCCCCACTCGGTGCCATCCCAGGCGGCTTCCAGGCTTACACCGCAGGACTTCCGCTGGCGCTACGCGATGCCCTGCCCACGGCGGATCCGTTGATCTTCCACGAAACATTGCCCGTACCGCGGGGCCACGCTCTCCTTGCGCGCACCGACCCGGCCGTCGAAGCCATAGCCCGATACATCCTCGACACCGCTCTCGACCCCCTCGTCGGCGACGGTCCGCGCCCAGCTCGGCGCTGCGGCGTCATCCGCACCTCTGCCGTCGCCGAGCGAACCACACTGATTCTTGTGCGATTCCGCTTCCACATCAACCTGCCAACGCCAGCTGGCATCCGCAAAATCGTTGCCGAGGAGGCTCGTGTCATCGGCCTGCGTGGCCCCCGTGACAACCGCCAGCTCATCGACGAGACCGAAGTCAGCAGACTCCTGGCCGCCACACCCGAGGCGAACGTTCCCGAGGACCAGGCATCCCTCCAAGTCAATCGAATCCTAGTGACGTTGGGGGAGCTCCGCACCGTTCTCGATGACACCGGCGACATGCTGGCGGGGCAACTGCTGGAGAGCCACAGGGCTGTGCGCCAAGCCGCCGACAGCCGTATCCGCGGGCTTGCCGTGACCGCACGGAAGCCGGTCGACATCCTCGGCCTATATGTCTACCTCCCGATAGTCGGAGCAAGCACGTGAGCGACTCTGGCTTCATTGCTGTCCGCTCCGCGGCTGGTCTGCTCCCCGTCGACACTCTCAATGCCGTCGTTGAGGGCAAGGGACTGGACGGACTTGCGCCCGGCGACTATCACCTGCTGCCGGGTGAAACCCTCCGCGGTGAAGCAAACCGGGCCTGGCAGCGCCTCCTTGGAGCTTGGAGAGGCTTCAATGACAGCATCGGCGCTCTACCCGAGGGCGACCCGGCCATTGGCATAACTCGGGAACGATGGTTGCTCCCGCTCTTCGCGGAGCTCGGGTACGGGCGACTCGACACCACCGCCGCCGGCGGAGTTGATGTCGACGGGAACACTTTCCCAGTCAGCCACCTCTGGCGCTCCACACCGATCCACCTCCTCGGGTCTGGTGTCGACCTCGACCGGCGCAGCAGCGGGGTCGCGGGCGCCGCCAAAGCAGCCCCTCATGCCATGGTGCAGGAGCTCCTCAACCGCACCGACGAGTTCCTCTGGGCGTTCCTGTCCAACGGGCGCACCCTGCGCGTCCTCCGGGACAACGCGTCCCTCGTCCGACAGGCCTACCTCGAATTCGACCTGACCGCCATCTTCGACGGCGAGTTGTTCAGCGAGTTCGTCGTGCTTTTCCTCGTCTGCCACCAATCTCGGGTGGAGGCGCGCGATGAGTCCGGGCCTCGGTCGTGCTGGCTTGAAACCTGGCGGAGCGCATCCGCTGCCGCCGGTACCCGAGCTCTGGACAGCCTGCGCGACGGCGTGATCCGTGCTCTGCGGGCATTCGGGTCCGGCTTTTTGCGCCACCCCGCCAACAGCCAACTCCGGGGCGCCCTCGCGTCCGGCGACCTGGCACCACAGGACTACTACCGGAGTCTGCTCCGGCTCGCCTACCGCCTGCTGTTCGTCTTCGTCGCGGAAGACCGCAACCTGCTCCACCACCCCAACGCCACTGCGAAGGCGCGTGACCGCTACGCCCGCTACTTCTCCACCAGCAGGTTGCGCCGCCTCGCCACCCGCAGCCGCTCCGCAGACCGCCACCCTGACCTGTGGCGGTCTCTCCAGATGGTCTTCGACGCGGTCGGTGATGCAGACGGGCTGCCGGCACTCGGGCTTCCGTGTCTAGGGGGATTCCTCTTCGACCCCGATGCCCTTGGCCTCATCAAAGGCGCCCAACTCGCCAACGCGGACCTCCTCGCGGCGCTACGTCCGCTCTCGCTCGTCCGCGACGTCAGCGGACTCACGCGAACCATCGACTACCGGAACCTCGGCTCGGAGGAACTCGGCAGTGTCTATGAGTCGCTTCTTCAGCTTGTCCCGCGTCACGATCCGGGAACGGGAGAGTTTCGGCTGGAGGAGATCGCGGGTAACGAGCGCAAGACCACCGGCTCCTACTACACCCCCTCCTCTCTGATTGCGTCCTTGCTCGACTCCGCTCTCGAACCGCTGCTCGACGAGGCCGTCAAGTCAGCCGCCACGAGTGAAGCAGCCGAGAACACCCTCCTTCGCATGACAATCTGCGACCCCGCCTGCGGGTCTGGCCACTTCCTGGTTGCTGCCGCCCGTCGCCTCGCGAAGCGGCTCGCAACCGTTCGCACAGGTGAGCCAGAGCCAGCGCCCGACGCGTTGCGCACAGCCCTCCGCGACGTCGTCGGACGCTGCATCTACGGAGTAGATCTCAACGACCTCGCCGCCGAACTCGCCAAAGTCAGTCTTTGGCTGGAGGCCCTTGAACCGGGTAAGCCACTGTCCTTCCTTGATGCGAAGATCAAGGTCGGCAACGCTCTGCTCGGCACAACGCCAATGTTGCTCGCTCAAGGCGTCCCCGACGACGCATTCACGCAACTCACCGGCGACGACAAGAAGCTCACCGCAGACCTCAAGAAGCGCAACAAACGCGAACGTGACAGTGCCGACCAAGGCGAGCTGTTCGGGATTCAGGAGCTTCACCGAGGAACTGCAGCTATCGCTGTCCGTCGTGCTGAAATCGAGAAGTATGACGACTCCAGCTCCGCGGGGCTCGCTGCTCGCGCCGACGCTTGGAGACGACTCGAAGAATCACCCGAGCTCAAGCAAGCACGATTTCTCGCCGACGCATGGTGTGCCGCTTTCGTCTGGCACAAGAGCCCAGGCGCCCCGTCTGCCATCACGGACGCGACGTTTCGCCAGCTTGAGGCCGCACCGGACGCGGTTCCTGTTCCGCTGTGTGGCGAAATCGGCCGGCTCGCCCGCGACTACCGCTTCTTTCACTGGCACCTGGAGTTTCCCGACGTTTTCGCCGTCCCCGACGCCCTCGAAGATGTCGACAACCCCGACCAGGGTTGGAGCGGCGGCTTCAGCGCAGTACTCGGCAACCCCCCTTGGGAACACACAGAGCTGAAGGAACAGGAGTATTTCGCCGCTCGTGATCCACAGATCGCCGGGGCTGCTGGAGCCGCCCGCAAGAACCTCATCGCGGCTCTCCCTGTCACGGACCCGGATCTGTGGGAATCCTTTTCCGCAGCGAAGCGGCTGGCCGACGGCGTAAGCCTCCTTGCACGGGCATCTGGGAGGTTCCCGCTCTGTGGTCGCGGGCGAATAAATACCTACGCCCTCTTTGCCGAGACTGTTCGAGCGCTGCTCGCCGCAGATGGCCGAACCGGGGTGATCCTGCCCACGGGCATCGCTACCGATGCCACCACCCAGCATTTCTTCCGTGACATCGTGGAGTCCTCCGCGCTCGCCAGCCTCTACGATTTCGAAAACCGTCAGCCGTTGTTTGAAGGCGTCGACAGCCGCTTCAAATTCTGTCTGCTGACTCTCACTGGACGTGCTAGGGGCGAGGCAGCCGCAGACTTTGCGTTCTTCTGCCACGACCCCACTGACCTAGACAAGCCCGACGTTCGATTCACGCTCAAGCCGGACGAGATCCTGCTCCTAAATCCTAACACCGGCACATGTCCGGTCTTCCGGACACGGCGTGATGCTGAGATCACTCTGGGCATCTATCGGCGATTGCCGATCTTGGTCCATGACGGCGACCCTGGAGGAAATCCTTGGGGGTTGTCGTTCATGCAAGGCCTGTTCAACATGACCAGCGACTCCGGGCTGTTCTACTCACGCGATCAACTCGAATCCGAGGGGTGGGCACTGGACGGCAACGTGTTCGCTCGTGGCGAGCAGCGCATGATGCCTCTCTACGAATCGAAGATGATCAGTCAGTTCGACCATCGCTGGGCCACCTACGACGCGTCCGAAGCGCGCGACGTAACGACAGAAGAGAAGTTGAGGGCGGACTTTCGGGCGCTACCTCGCTATTGGGTCGCAGAGTCCGACGCCGAAGCACGATGGCCTGTTGGCGTTCGCACTTGGCAACTCGTGTGGCGGGGAATCGCTCGCTCGACTGACTGGCGCACGGCCATGGCGAGTTTGGTCCCGAGGTACCCAGGGGGTGGCAACTTCGACGTCGCGATCCCTCGGCATCCGGCGCAGGCCCTCCCGTTGGCCGCGGCGATTAACTCGCTGCCGTTCGATTTCGTGACTAGGCAGAAGCTCAGTGGGATGCATCTGCAGTTCTCAGTATTCAAGCAGTTGCCGCTCCCAACGCCGGACATTATCTCGGCACCATGCCCATGGGACACCATGGAGTCATTGGGAAACTGGATCCTTCCTTACGTGCTCGAACTTACATACATGTCTGGCGATATGGCACCTCTGGCTGGTGCAATTGGCGACCGGGGAGCCGCCTTCCGATGGCATGATGGTCGGCGCGCACTTATGCGTGCTGAAGTAGACGCTGCCTTCTTCCACCTATTCGGACTTGAGCGGATCGATGTCGACTACATCCTCGACACGTTCCCGATCGTGCAGCGCAAGGACGAGGCGGCTTTCGGAGAGTACCGCACCAAGCGTCTGATCCTCGAGAGCTATGACGCCATGGCGGAGGCCATCGCGACCGGTTCGTCGTACAAGACGGTCCTCGAGCCGCCACCAGGGCATGGTCCTCGTAATCAGGAGCGCTGAGACCCATGGCTAAGTACGAGTCGCTCGCTGGTTTGCTTGCGAGTCTCGAGAGCGAACGAGTCACATTGAGCTCCACCGACATCGACCTGCTAGTGGATGAGCTGCCATGGAGCGCTCGAGCGGATAGTACGTGGTGGGGTAACAGACGAACCAAACGAGAGTGCAGGCGCGCACGCTTGGATGGGTGCTGGCTGGCATGTGGAGCGAGTCAACCTAACTGCTGAAGCAGGTATCTTCGTGCATGACTGCGGCTCGTTGGACTAGGGAGAGCGATGGCTGAGGTCACCACGCGCCGACTCGGTGAGCTCCAACGAGCGGTCTTCACCGTCCTGAGCGACCAGTCAGCCGGGTTGCCAGTCCAAGAAGTTCAGAAGCGCGCCGAGCAGATCTGTCCGCCCACGCCGTTCGAGGAGCAGGACTACCCGAAGCACCCAGGTGTCCGGCGGTACCCCAAGCTCATTCGCTTCTGCACCATTACCTCGGTCAAGGCCGGATGGCTCGTCAAGGACGGCGGCGTGTGGCGCCTGACGGATCAGGGCCAGGACGCGTTCAGCTCCTATGCCGACCCGGAGGCGTTTCAACGAGCGGCCGTCGTGGGGTACAAGTCCTGGAAGGCCGACCAGCAGAGCAGCGTCGTCTATACGGCCGAAGAGGTCGCCGAAGACACCGAAGCCATCCGACTCGAGGCCGGTGAGACTCAGCCGCGCCGGGCGTGGCTAGTACGTGGGGCCAACGTCGGTGGTGTCAATGTGCTTCCGCGGTGGTTTGAATACGGGTTTTGCTCGATTGGCTGGAGTGAGGTTCCAGACTTCAAGTCGGGCACCCCGAAGATCGAGATCGCGAAGCTAGTCAAGGCGGCCCTGCCGGAGGCCCACATTGTCAGCCAGGGACTGTCGGTCGGAGTTCTCGATCGGTTCGTCAACGAGATGAGCCTTGGCGATCTCGTTGTGACTGTGGACGGACCGAAGGTTTACGTCGGCGTGCTAGATGGTGAGGCGACCTACACCGGAGAGTCTCTGGTAACTCGTCAGAGGTCAGTGGCATGGAGCAACGTCGCCCACCCCTTCCTACGTTCGCAGTTGTCTCAGGAGGCAGCGGATGGGCTGCGCGGTCAGTTGACACTGAGCGACCTCACGCCGCAGATGTCGGAGTTCGCGCACCTCGGCGGCGTAGAGATCGATCCGATCATCGAGCTGACATCTCCCGAGGCAAGTGTGGCTGCGCCAGACCAGCGGCTGGCGGATCGCCTGCTGCTTCCGCTGGAGTGGTTGCGCGAGACGGTGGACCTGCTCAATGACAAGCGGCAGATCGTCCTCTACGGTCCTCCCGGCACCGGGAAGACCTATATCGCACAGGAACTGTGCAAGGCACTCGTCGAAGGCTCCGGCGGTGAGTACGAAGTCGTCCAGTTCCACCCGTCATACGCCTACGAGGATTTCTTCGAGGGCATTCGGCCCCGACTCCAGCAAGATGGGAGCGCCGGAGTTGCCTTCGACCTCGTGTGGGGACCACTGCGACGCTTGGCGGATCGCGCGACCCAGAACCAGGGTGTCCCCTACGTGCTGATCATCGACGAGATCAACCGCGCCAACCTCGCCAAAGTATTCGGCGAGCTGTACTTTCTGCTCGAGTACCGTGCCACGTCGGTCTCATTGCAGTATTCCGATGACAAGTTTTACCTGCCACGCAACCTATTCTTCATCGGAACCATGAACACCGCCGATCGTTCTATTGCGTTGGTCGACGCGGCGATGCGCCGCCGCTTCTACTTCCAGAGCCTCTTCCCGGGTGCAGATCCCATCAAGGATGTGCTTCCGCGCTGGCTCGAGGTTCAGGGTTTGCCCGGCGAAGCCGCGCGACTGCTGCAGGCACTAAATGAGACCATAAACGATGAGGACTTCGCTATCGGCCCCTCGTACCTAATGACGAAGCGGGTCGCCGAAAGCGGAGGGCTAGAGCGTATTTGGAAGACTGCCATCATCCCGCTGCTCGCCGAGCACTACTTCGGAGAAGGACGTGATATCGAGGTCGAGTTCGGATTGCCGGGACTGCGTAAGCGTCTGAGCGGCCCGACTCCGGTGGCCACGCAGCCCGATCCGGCTATGGACGACGCGGGACATCCGGGACCGAAGTGACGGCCGTCAGCCTCACCGCCTATGGCAGCGTCGATGTTGCAGGACTGAGCCTGCTTCACGCTCGGGCACTGGCCGCAACGGGTGCGTTGTCGGTTACGCCTGCGTGGGAGGCCGGTTCGTGGACGTTGGCCGCCGGGCCGCACGTGGGGGTCCTGTCCGTCGAAGGGGTCGAGGTGCACATTCGCCCGCGCATCACTATCTCCCGACTGCTGTTCCTTCTGGGATACACGCAAGACCCACGTGTATGGAGAGACGACCCAGTTGGTCTGGATGAACAGGCAGAACTTTGGCCAGCGATGGCGCAGGTCTTCACCCGTCAGGCCGACAAGGCACTCGAACGTGGCCTGCTTCAGGGCTACCGCAGCGAAGAGGCGGCGCTGTTCGTCATGCGAGGCCGGCTCCGGGAGGCAGATCAGTTCCGAATGCACGCGGGCCTTGCCGTACCGCTCGAGGTCCGCTACGACGAGTACGACGTGGACATTGCGGAGAACCAAACCCTGCGGGCCGCTGCCGAGCGCCTCCTCAAGGTGCCGCGTATGCCCGCCATCGCCATACGGCGACTGCGCCAGCTGCTCGTTCGACTAGCAGACGTCAGCAGACTCGTGCCCGGGCAGCCTCTGCCGGCCACGCCCTCCTCCCGGCTCAACGCTGGCTATCGGCCGGCCCTAGCCCTCGCGAGCATGGTCCTACGCAGCCGCTCCGTCGATGTGCTGGACTCTGGCGTCCGGGCTACCGGATTCTTGGTCAACATGAACACGGTCTTCGAGGACTTCGTAACCATCGCACTTACAGAAGCCCTCGCGCCGTATGGTGGCCGCTGTGTGGCGCAGGATCACCACACGCTTGACGAGGCATGTCAGGTGAGGCTCCGTCCAGATCTTGTGCGCTACGGCCCGGCCGGGACCCCAACTGCCGTCGTAGATGCGAAGTACAAGAGGGAGACCCCTGCGGGCTATCCCCACGCAGACCTATACCAGTTGCTCGCCTATTGCACGGCGCTTCGATTGCCGGTCGGACACTTGGTGTACGCCGAAGGCGGGGAGCTAGCCCCTCGGGTCCGAGTCCAACATGCTGCCATCACGATCATCCGGCACGCGCTCAATCTCCGCCTTCCAGTGCCCGCGCTTATGACGCGGGTGGAAGCCCTCGCGTGCGAGATCGCTTCAATCGCAGCGCCGGGGGACGAATGCTGCGGTGGCGGCCGGATCACCGGGGACCCCATCCTCGCCTCAGCTCTGGCTCCGGGCAAATGACCGGACGCGCGGCCCGTCGGCGGGCGATCATGCGGTGGCGGAACGTGCAGCAGGTGTGGAAGAGATAGCTCACCGCGGTAGGCCTAGGCCAGGGAGTCACAGGTACCACCCGCTGGATTCTTGCGAGAACGACGCACCGCTGAAGGTTACGGAATTGGGCGGAACGGAGGTGAGCGACGCCGAATCACTCGTAACGGTAGCTAATACCGTTCGATCTTGCATTTAATTGCCTGCATCCAGTTCGCAAGACGAATGGGCGAACACGGCAGGCATGCCGCTGAGAGCGGGATCTGGGTCTTCTCGCTAGAACAGAAGCTGCATCGACACGGGCTTCGACCCAGACTTGTCGCACACAATTTAACTGGCAGCGAAGCAAGATGTGCATAAACCCGGGATATGGCTGGACCGGGCGCGGTCCAGCCAATTACGATGACAGCAATCAGTGCCTCCGTAAACGCACGTAACGCGCTCAGGAAATCAAGAGCAGCACTGCCTGAAAGAACACGGGCAGCAGCAGAGGAACCCGGGGAATGGCAGCAGCGAACGACAGCAGGGGACATACAGGCGAGGTGCCCGCGGGCCGCAGGTCACGCCAGCCCGGCAGGCGGCCCCGCAGGGTGGAGTTCTCCCTGACCGACGAGGAGTTCGGTGAGCTGGGTGCTGCCGCTGCGCGGGCCGGACTGGCCAGAGGTGCTTACGCGGCCGAGGCGGCGCTATCCGTCGCCCGGGGCGTGAAATCACCAGCAGATGCCCCGCTCCGCGAGGCCCTCCGCGAGTTCGTCCGCGCCGCCGGGCTCGTCCGGCGCATCGGGGTTAACTTGAACCAGGCGGTGGCGAAGCTGAACGCCACCGGCCAGCGTCCCGGCGAACTTCTCCCCTATGCAGCGGAGAGCATCCGCTGGGCGGAACGGCTCGACGCTGCGGCGGAAGAAATCCGGAAGCGGCTCCGGTGATCGGCAAGATCAGCGATCCGCGTGGGGAGCGGGTGGCCGGGCTGATTTACTACCTCTTCGGTCCCGGCCGCCGCGAGGAGCACACCGACCCGCACCTCATCGCCGGATGGCGCCACCCCGCCGAACTGGAACCAC
>OBLW0100002859.1_pt1 | contig 13791 bp, 11 predicted proteins | sample 1520161 | NCBI WGS metagenome assembly OBLW01 (sample SAMEA3539309, study PRJEB22396) | soil metagenome | biome: tundra; feature: field; material: soil | place: USA | collected 2010-05 | depth 0.15 m
CGTCCAAGCATCGAATGATCCACGTTCGAACCCGGACGACGGAGCGATTCGGTGCTATCAGCGAAAGCTGTACGGACGCTCAACTCGGCGATTCCGCCTTCGATGCCAAAGCTTGCGCCGCGTGACGCCAGATCCGATGGGGGCGGCCTTGCCAGTCTCACCACTGAACTGGCCGGGGACGCAGATCAGGGGACACCGGGCGGGATCCGTGGGTCCTGTTTGGCGTCGGATTGGTCGCACCGCTCGGAAGCGATGAGATCTGCCCTCCGGCCTCCTCATACCTCACGAAGTCACCGAGCCAGGAGGAAGGGATGTCCACTAGCCTGGTAAGTCTCTAGCGGTCGTTGCGACGCGGCATGGTGTACGCGCGACAAGCGGTTCAGGGCCTTCCTGCAGAAAAGCCCCAGGAAAGGAGGCTGGACGTACGTGGTGTTGCCTGTCGCCAAGAAGCGCGGGAACCCGGCAACGGTCGCGCTCGAGGAGCGGCTCGAGCGGGGAGGCGACTGATGTCGGCCGCCGAGATCGACGATTACCTGGACCGTCTGGACGAACCGAAGCGCTCGACCCTCAGCCGATTGCGCCGCGACATCCTCGCTGTGGTTCCCGACGCCGAGCAGTGCATCTCCTACGCCGTGCCCGGCTTCAAGGTCGCCGGCAAGACGATCGCCGGCTTTGCCGCCTTCAAGAACCACCTGAGCTACCTGCCCCACAGCGGCTCGGTGTTCCCCGAGCTAGCCGAGGAGCTTGCCGGATTCGGGAAGTCCTCCGGAGCTTTGAAATTCCCCGTCGATCAGCCTCTACCGCCCGAGCTGGTCGAGAAGCTGATCGCCGTGCGGCTACGGCAGGCCTTCCCTCAGATGCCTGGAGACTCCAAACATCAAGGTACGTGACCGTCAAACCGGGGGAAGCTCACTTGCCCTGATCAGCACGCTTTGCGTTTGACCGCTTACTTTTCGATCACGCAGTGGCTGGGTAGAACGAGCCTCGCCGCGCCCGGGGTGCATTGTGGTGCTGCCACGAGGCAGGCGCACCGGTTAGCCACCTTGGCCATGGCCAGCAGGTATGTGATGCTCCCAACAGAACGGGCCGGTCCGGCCCGTAATTGGATGCCGGAGAAGGCATGAAACGACCGAAGCTTCCAGGCGTACCTTGATCAGGCGAGCTTTCCGCGTCGCCCGGTATCGCTTCCGAGCCACCTTCGGGCGCCGATGGGGCGGCTACCTCGTTCTCGTGCTCCTCATCGGGCTGATCGGCGGCATCGCCATGGGCTCGATCGCCGCCGCCCGGCGCACGCAGTCATCCTTCACGACGTTCCTTGCCAGCACCAACCCCTCCGACCTGACCCTGGTGGTGTTTCCTTCGCAGTCCCAGGCTCTTAACTATTCGACGAGCATGACGCGGATCGTTGACCATCTGCCGGACGTCAAGCACTTGGGGATCTCCGTCGAGCCGCTCGGGGTCCCCTTGGCACCCGACGGCGACCCCCGGGTCGGCTCGCTCTCGGACCTGACCGTGATCAGCAGCCTCAACGGCGAGTACTTCAATCAGGACCGCGTTGCCGTCGTCAAGGGCCGGATGGCCGATCCCAACAGCACCGACGAGTTCGTGACGACCGCGGAGGGCGCTCAGCTGTACGGGTGGCATGTCGGTGAACGGATCCCGTTCGGCTTCTACACGTCCGCGGGGATCTCGTCACCACACTTTGCATCGGGAGGCGTGAGGCCGGTCGTTCGCGTCGACGCCAGGATGGTCGGCCTCGTCGTGTTCAGCAATGGCGTAGTACAGGACGAAGTCGACCGCCTGCCGACGTTCGCACTGTTCACTCCCGCGCTCACGCGAACGTTGCTCGCACGCAGCTCCACCTCGATCAACGCCACGTTCTACAACCTCCAACTCGTGGGAGGAAGCAGAGACGTCCCTGCCGTCGAGGTGGCGATCGGCAAAGCCCTCCCGCCCTTCGTCACCCCCCAGTTCGCTGTCACATCGTTCGTGGCCGCCAAGGCGAACCGAGCCATCAAGCCGGAGTCGATCGCCCTCGGTGTGTTCGGATTGATCGCGGCACTTGCCGCGTTCGCCGTTGCCGGCCAGGCGATCGCCCGTCAGCTGTGGACGAACCGCTCCGACACAGAGGTCCTCCGTGCGCTCGGTGCCGATCCTGGCATCACGATGAGCGACGGCCTCCTGGGCGTTCTTGGCGCCGTCGTCCTTGGATCGCTGCTTGCCGACGGGGTCGCGATTGCACTCTCGCCGATCGGCCCTATCGGCCCGGTTCGGCCCGTGTACCCCTCGCGAGGATTCGCCGCCGACTGGACCGTGCTCGGTTTGGGGCTCGCCGTCTTGATCGTCGGGCTCGGAGCGATCACCATCTCGCTCGCTTATCGTTGGGCGCCTCATCATCTCGGCGCTAGACGCAAACTGGCCCGCACGCAGCACTCGATGGTTGCCGCAGCGGCAATGGCGTCCGGTCTGCCGGCGCCGGGAGTCATCGGCGTTCGCTTCGCTCTCGAATCGAACGCTGGCCGGACCCCCGTGCCGGCGCGCTCAGCCCTAATCGGCACCGTCCTCGCCGTCATCGTGGTCACCGCCACGCTCACGTTCGGCAGCAGTCTGCAGACTCTGGTGTCTCATCCGCGTCTCTACGGGTGGAACTGGACCTATGGCCTCGTCTCGGAAGACGCCCCGGACGTCCCCCCACAGGCAACCGCGTTGCTCAGCCACGACCCCAAGGTCGCCGCATGGACCGGAGTGACCATCATCGGGGTGCAGATCGATGAAGAGACCGTCCCGGTCATTCTGGAACCGGTAGATGCCGCGGTCGCTCCGCCGATCCTGTCGGGACATGGCGTCGACTCCGACGCTGAGATCGTCCTAGGCGCTGCCACCATGCAACAGCTTCACGAGCACATCGGCGGCACGGTCACCGCTAGCTTCGGGAGCCCGAAGAGCCGACCTTTGTATGTTCCCCCGACGGTCCTTCACATCGTGGGCACAGCGACAATGCCCGCGATCGGGTTCCCCAGCTCCGAGGGCGACCATCCGTCCATGGGAACAGGTGCGGTGATCTCGGAAGGTATCGAACCGGCGGCGCTTCAGAAGGCGTTGACAAATCGCTACGCAACGCTCAACGGCCCAGAATTCGTCTTTGTCCGGATGCGCACCGGTGTCAGTGATGCCACCGGGCTGGCCGACATGAGCCGGATCGCCACCGCCGCAGCCAAGGCCTTCACCGCCGTGCCGCACGGTCTCGGCGCTGGCGACACCATCACCGTAATGTCCGTCCTGCGGCCTGCAGAGATAGTCGACTACCGCTCGATGGGCGTAACGCCGGTCCTCCTCGCCGGGAGTCTCGCTGCAGGTGCGATCGTCGCCCTTGGGCTCACCCTTGCGGCTTCGGTGCGCCGCCGCAGGAGGGATCTTGCACTGCTGAAGGCCCTCGGGTTCACCAAGGCGCAGCTGTCGGCGTCAGTGGCCGTGCACTCGACAGTGGTCGCGATCATCGGACTACTCGTTGGCCTACCTCTCGGGATCGTCCTCGGTCGGTTGCTCTGGGTTCTGTTCGCCCACGAGATCTTTGCGGTGCCCGCGCCCACCGTGCCCATGCTGGCGCTCGTGCTTCTCGCCATCGGAGCGCTCGTGCTGGTCAACCTCGCCGCCGCCATTCCTGGGCGCATCGCTGCCCGCATGCCCACGGCGCTGCTTCTCCGAGAGGAATGAGATGGGCACTGCCTTTTGGCACACCACCCCGTTCTGGGGCGCAAGCTCACGCCAAGTATCGCTCAGGTAGGCTCATCAGAGAAGATTCTTGATCAGCTGCCTGACCTGGTCCCAGAGGTCCTGGTTCGAACGTTGTCCCACCTCCTCCGCTGCGACTGCCCTGTTGAAGGGCCTATTGGGTGAGCACGCTCAGTCGGACGAGAAGGAGGGACGTCACGTGGCTTCTACAGGACAAGGAGAGCGAGAGTTGACGACAGAACCGTTGCGCTGGGGGTTGATCGGTTCGGGCCTGATCGCCACCGCTTTCGCCGACGACCTGAGCGTGACTGACTCCGGCCGGGTCGTCGCCATCGGTTCACGCAGCCAAGAGTCGGCCGACAGATTCGCCGACAAGTTCGGCATCCCCAACCGTCACGCCTCCTACGAGGCGCTGGTGGCTGACCCGGACGTGGATGTTGTCTACGTGGCGACACCACACCCGATGCACCTCGCCAACGCGCTGCTCGCGCTCGACGCCGGCAAGCCGGTGCTGGTGGAGAAAGCGTTCACCATGAACGCCGATGAGGCTCGCGAGCTGGTCACCACCGCGCGCGCCAAGAAGCTGTTCGCGATGGAGGCGATGTGGACACGGTTCCTGCCGCACATAGCCGAAGTCAATCGTCTGGTCGCCGCCGGCGCGCTTGGTGACATCGTGACAGTCATGGCCGATCACGGCCAATGGTTCCCGAAAGATCCTGCGTTCCGTCTCTTCGCACACGAGCTCGGCGGTGGCGTGCTTCTCGACTGCGGTGTCTACCCGGTGTCGTTCGCGTCGATGATTCTCGGCAAGCCGGCCCAGATCGTGGCGCTGGTCACCCCGGCGTTCACGGGTGTCGATGGGCAAACCTCGATGCTCTTCGGGTTCGCCAACGGAGCTCAAGCGATCCTGACCTGCACGTCTTCCGCCAGGACTCCGGTTCGAGCGGCGATCGTCGGTACCGAGGCCCGCATAGAGATCGACAGCCTCTTCTACGCACCTTCGTCCTTCACGCTCATCGGTCGCGACGGGGATGCCACCCGCTTCGAGCCGCCGCACAAGGGGAAGGGTCTGCACTATGAAGCCGACGAGGTCGCGCGCTGCCTCAGAGCCGGGCTGCTGGAGAGCCCACTGATGCCGCTCGACGAGAGCATCGCGATCATGGAGACAATGGACACCGTCCTCGCCCAGGCCTAGGCCAGGGAGCGGCCCGACGAGACCACCTAAGAAACCAGGTTGAACGGCCATTCACGAGGGCCGCCCACCCACTATCTTCGTCTCAGCATGCAGGACTCCACCGACGTGAGAACTGCTCCGGGCAGTGCCGCGCCAGAAAAGAAACTGTCCTCCATCGAGCGCATCCGGCGGCTGGAGAAGCTGGAGCAGGAGCGCCTGGAGGAGAAGGCTCGCAAGGAGGAGCAACGACGCCAGACCATCGCCGGGGTCAAGCCGTCGGGCGGGCGCCACGAGCTCGTCGATCGGATCGAGCGGGTCACGAGGTACCCCATGGCCCTCCTGGGAATCGCCTGGCTGGTCATCGCCATCGTCATCCTCACGACCGACGCCAACGGCTCGGCCCCCATATCCCTCGTCGGCACTCTCTTCGCGCTCTGGGCCATCGTGCTGGTGGAGTACCTCGTGCGTCTCGTGGTCACCCCCGACAGCCGCGGCTATCTCAAGCGGCGGTGGGCGGAGCCGGTGACAGTAATGGTGCCCGTCTTCCAGGGCTGGCACTTCATCGGGATCGAGAAGCTGAGCCTCCTCTTGCACGAGGGCGAGCTGCGGGTCGAGGCCATCCTCAAGCACCACAGCCTCTTCCGGGTGCTCATCGCCGCCTGCGCCACCCTGTTCACCGGGGCCTGGGTGGTGCTGCTCTTCGAAGAGAATGCCAAGGCAAGCAACATCCACAACTACCCAGACGCTCTTTGGTGGGCCATCGTGACGGTGACCACCGTCGGCTACGGGGACCGGTACCCGGTCTCCGTAGGTGGCCGGGTGGTGGCCGCGGTCCTCATGCTGGTGGGCATCGGCTTGATCGGAGTGCTTACCGCCACCGTCGCTTCGGTCTTCATCAAAGAGCACACCGACGCCAACAAGGAGACGATCAAGAAGGGCCACGCCGATCTGGGCCAGCAGCTGGCGGTCATCAGCGATCGGCTCGCCGACGTCGAGCGGCGGCTCGGTGCCACCCCGACCGAAGTGGCTGCCATCGATGCAGTGGCAGACGCAGAGGCTGAGGCGGACGGACCGTTCGAGCCAGACGAGGGGGCATCCACCTCCCGAGAGTGAAAGCATCGTCTCCATGAAGGGCACTCTCACTCAAGACGGCAAGACCACCGAAGCCACCCAGCAGGGGATTGAACAGGCGGCGGCGGGAGGCGCGTTCTTCTGGCTCGATCTCGACCTCCACGACCCGGGGCCGGACGACGACGTCACCGGGCTGTTGATCAACACGTTCCACTTCCACCCTGTGGCCGTGGAGGCAGCAGACCAGTTCGGCCAACGGGCCCGCATCGACGACTACGACGACTTCGTCCACATCGTCACGTTCGGCATGGCTGCCGACGGGAAGAACATGGCCGAGGTGCACTGCTTCATCACCGAGAAGCTCATCATCAGCCTCCACCAGGGCGACTGCCCGGCACTGGCCACGGTGCGCGACCGTCTCGGCAGCCACCACTCTTCGGATGTGGTCGCGCCGCAGGTTGCCGTCTTCTACCTGATCATGGACAACCTGATCGACTCGTTCTTCCCCGTGCTGGCCGACTTCGACGATTCGATCGACGATCTCGAGGGCGCCATCTTGAAGAAGCCGACCGAAGAGCAGCTGGGGACGCTGTTCGACATGAAGCGGCAGATCATGGCCGTCCGCAAGGTGATATCGCCCCAGCGCGACATGATCTCCAGCCTCAACGCCGGGATGGTGGCGATCCCCGGGATGACCGATCAAGGTTCGGCCTACTTTCGCAACCTCTACGACCACCTCATTCGCATCAGCGACATGGTGGACGGGTACCGGGACCTGATCGGTGGCGCCATGGACACGCACCTGTCCATGGTGTCCAACCGGCTGAACGTGGTCATGAAGCAGCTGGCCATCATCGCCACCATCTTCATGCCACTGGGATATCTCACCGGGTTCTTCGGGCAGAACTTCGCCTGGCTGACCGGTCATCTCCAGTCGAACATCAGCTATTTCCTCTTCCTCGGCATCGGCTCAGAGCTGGTCGCGCTCGTGCTCTTGTTCATCCTCTTCAGGCGGCGCGGCTGGCTCGGCAGCGGCCCCACGGCCTGAGCGGGCCTGAGTGGCGCCCGGCAGTTGCATGTCTTCGTCCAACCGAAAGCTCAGTGAGGAGATGCACCCAGTGAGAGCACGGCACTTGAGGCCGGATTGGACCACCATCGGCGGCTCGTGGATACGCTGCGCGCCCGCGAAATCGAGCCCATCGTCACGCTCTACCACTGGGACCTGTCACAAGCGCTCCAAGACGAGGGGGCTGGACGAACCCGGACACGGCGACGGCCGCCGAACCTCATCGGGGGCAGTGCGACCGCGCCGGTAGGCGCCCCACAAGCCGATCCTGTGTGAGCCGGCCGAGTCAGTGGACGCCGGCGGAGCTCACTACGAAGTGGTCTTCCTCGACCTCGACGAGCGGCGGGACCTCCTCGTGGGTCCGCAGGTACGTGTCGGTACGGAGCAAGCCTTCTGAGAGTTCGTGCTCTGCCGCGTCTCGACGCCCCTTCCGCGCGTGCATGTTCGCGAGCGGGTGCAAGCTGCTCCTCGAGTAGCGGCCCGGGCGTTTCTCGTCCGCCGAGGTGACCCCCATGGCGGCCAATTCGGGTTCCAACCCGGCCTCCCACTTCTTGTGCAGCTGAGGCACGGCCGTCAGCAGCATCCTCGTGTACTCGTGCTGCGGGTTGTCGAACACCTTCTGGGTCGCGCCCATCTCGACCATCACGCCACGGCGCAGGATGATCGTGCGCTCGCTTATGTAGTTGCCGAGGGAGAGATCGTGGGTGATGAACAGCACACCGAGCCCGCGGGCCTTGAGGTTCGACAAGAGGTTGAGAACGTCCACCCGGGTCGACGCATCGATCATGCTGATGATCTCGTCCGCGACGAGGATCTTGATGTCGAGGAGCAACGCCCGGGCGATGAGGATCCGCTGGAGCTGCCCACCCGAGAGCTGATGGGTGAACTTGTTGAGCACGTCCACGGGGTTGAGGCCGACAGACTTGAGCGACGTCTCCACTCGTTCATGCCACTCCGCGCTGCTCACGCTGGGGAAGTACGAACGCTTGATCGTCGCGAAAACACGATCAGCCCTGAACACGGGGTTGTACGAGCTGAACGGGTCCTGGAACACGCCCTGGACGTGGCGGTAGTACTCCCGGAGCCGCTTGCCTTTCAGTGCCGCGATGTTCGTACCCTCGAAGGTGATCGTGCCCGAGGTGACAGGCTCGAGCCGCAGGATCATCTTCCCGAGCGTCGACTTCCCACTGCCGCTCTCGCCGATGAGTGCCGTCACCTCACCGGGGCGGATCTCGAAGCTCGCCCCGCGCACTGCCGGCAGCGACGCGCCGCCGAAGGTACCGGTCTTGAAGACCTTGGTGACATTGTCAAGCTTCAGCACGCTCAGCTCCTCCCACCGGCGAGACGCCTTCCACTCGAAGCCAGCACGCCACCGAATGACCGGGCTTGACCTCCACGAACGGCGGCTCCTCCGCGCAACGGTCGAAAGCGAACGGGCAGCGGTCGCGGAACCTGCAGCCGGCCGGGGGATTGAGGAGCGGCGGGGGACGGCCCGGAATACCGACGAGCGTGTGCTCGTCGTGACGGACCCCGACCTCGGGGAGCGAGGAGATGAGCAGCTGGGTGTACGGGTGCAGCGGGCTGCCGATGACCACGTCGGCGCTCGCCTTCTCGGCGAGCTTGCCCGCGTACATGATGAGGATCGTGTCCGCGACCTGCGCCAGGATCGACAGGTCGTGAGTGATCACCATCGTGGACTTCACGAACTTCCGGTCGCGGAACTCGAGCAGCATCTCGCCGACCGCGCGCTGGGTGGAGACGTCGAGGGCGGAAGTGACCTCGTCGGCAATGAGCAGCGACGGGTTGAGCAGCGTCGAGATGATCATCACGACGCGCTGCTTCATCCCGCCTGAGAGCTCGATCGGGTACCGCTTGAGGATGTCCGCGTCGAGCCCGACCAGCTTGACGCGGCGCTCGAGCTCGGGGAGTGCGGTCTTGTAGTCGAAGCCTCTCGACTTCAGCAGCTCGGCCACCATCTTGCCGACCCGGCGCGTGGGATTGAGCGCGCTCATCGCGTACTGCGGGACGATCGACACCTCTTTGAAGCGGAAATTGCGCATGGCCTTCGTGTCCGATATCGGCAGTTCCTTGCCGTCCAGCCCGACCCGACCGCCGAGCTGGCGCATGCGTACGTCCATGCGAACGAGGCCGTTGCCCAGTGTCGACTTGCCGCAGCCGGACTCACCGGCCAGGCCCATGATCTCGCCGTCATCGATGTTGAACGTGACGTCGTCCACCGCCTTCACGTCGCCGCGGAGGGTGCGGTAGCAGAGCTGCAGATGGTCTACCTCGAGGCCCATGGTCCTACAGTTCCCGCAGCTTGGGGTTGAACACCTCGTCGAGGCCGACGTTGGCGAAGTAGAGGCCCCCGACGACGCAGGTGATGGCGGCGCCCGGCGGGACGAACCACCACCACAGATGCAGCGGGAGCGCGCTCCAGTCAGCGGCCTGTTCCATCATGATGCCGAGCGACATGCCGTTTGACGGGCCGAGGCCGAGGAAGTCGAAGCTCGCCGCCACGAGGATCGCTCCACCGAAGAGGAGTATGAACACCAGGAATAGATAGGAGCTCATGTTGGGTGCGATCTCTCGCACGATGATCGACCGGCTCTTCTCGCCCGAAAGCCGGGCGAGGCCCACGAAGTCCCGCGAGACCAACGAGAAGGTCTGTGCCCGGATCGCGCGCATGGCCCAAGTCCACGTGGTGCACGCGATCAGCGTCCCTTCGATGACGGCGCTCGTGTGATGCAGGAAGCCCGCGATGAGGATCAGCAGCACGAGGCCGGGGATCGTGAGCAGCACGTTGCAAAGCACGTTGAGACCCTCGTCGATCATGCCCCCCTTGTAGCCGGCGAGGAAACCAAAGGTCATTCCGATCACGGTCGCTCCGCAGCCACCGATGAGCCCGACGAACAGGCTCTCCCGCAATCCGTATACGAACTCGGAGAAGACGTCCTGGCCGAAATAGTTCGTCCCGAACCAGTACGTCGCCGACGGGGGCCGGAACGGTGGGCCGTACGCGAGCATCGAGTGTTGGACGAACAGCGGGCCGAAGAGCGCGATGAACAAGAACAGCAGCACGACGCTGAGCCCTATGATCAGCTTCTTGTTGCGCAACGCGAAGTAGAGGAACTCGAAGCGCTTCCGCGTTGTCGACACTGCACCCGCGGCCGCGACGGGCGCGCCAGTCTCTGCGGTCGCCCCGCCGGTTCCTAGAACCGTCATGTCGGCCTCCTCGGCGCGGCGTCGGATCTACACACCGCTGATCCCGACGCGGGTGCGAGGGTCTACGAGCACGTAGATGATGTCGATGATGAAGTTGGCAATGAGAACGCCGACGATGATGAACATGAAGATGCCTTGCAGCAAGAAGTAGTCGTCGTTGCCGACGGCCTGGAAGATCAGGTAACCGAGACCGGGGTACGCGAATGTCACCTCGGTGACCACAGCCCCGCCCACGATGACGCCGAGCTGCAACGCCAATCCGGTGAGCTGGGGCAGCATCGCGTTGCGGTACGCGTACCTGCGCACAAGCCGGCTCGGCGCGCCGAGCGCCTCGAGGTAGTGGGTGTAGTCAGACTCGAGCTCGTAGATGATGAGGTTCCTCATCCCGATCGCCCAGCCGCCGAAGGCGACGAGGAACAAGGTGAGGAACGGCAGGAACCAGTGTGTCACAAGGCTCCAGATGAACGGCCAGTCCCAGCTCGGGATGAGGCCGTACGAGAAGCCCCCTGAGATGGGGAAGAAGTGGCCGATGCCACCGGCAGCGAGCAAGAAGGCGAGCAGCAGGGCCAACCAGGGGTACGCCGTCGCGGTGAGGAGGTAGCCGACCGGGAGGACGGTGTTGTCGAGCGACTTGCGGCGAGCCGCCATGGCGCCGACCTTGTTCCCCGCAAAGTACGCCAACAAGATTGCAGGGATGAGCAGCGCCAGGGTGAACAGCACATAGTCGGCGATGACCGAGGTGACAGGCTTTGGGAAGTCGTAGATGCTCACCCCGAGGTTCCCGTGCAGGAGGGCTCGCCAGAAGTTGAGGTACTGGTCCCACCACGGCCGGTTGAAGCCGAAGGCCTTCATGTACAGGTTGTAAGTCGCGTTGTACGTCTGGGGCTGCAGGTTCATCTTCGCCAGCAGGAGGGAGACCGGGTTCCCAGGAACCATCCTCGGGAGCAGCCAGTCGATCGTCGCCGCGATGAAGAACGTCAGCACATAGATGATGAGCTTCCTCACCAGGTAACGCCGCACGGCTCTCTCCCGTGAATCCTCTGCCTGTCGCGACCGGCCACCTCACCCCTGCCATTCGCAGGAGGCGAGGTGGCCGGATTCGCAAAATGTTAGCTGAAGACCGCTATGACTTTACTGGCTTTAGCTGCGCCAGTGCGAGGACAGTGGTCATGTTGCCGAGCCAGCCACCCCACATGACTGGGGTGTACTGGTCCTTCGCATTGGTCGAGACCGGGTAGTCCTTCCAATACGTGGTGTTGTACTGCGCCCACGCCCCGTTGTACCAGAGCGGGATCTCCGGCAGTGTCTGCAGCTCGATCTGCTCGAGCTGGGCGTAGATGGCGTTAGAAGCCGCGACGTTCGTCGACGGGATCGAGCCGAGCTGCTGGACGAGCTTCCAGGCTGCCGGGTTGTTGTCGCGCTCCCAGTTGAGCTGCGCAATCTGCTTCTTCAGGATCGGCAGCTGGAACACGCGGTCGAAGTACGACCACGGGTTGGAGCTCGGCCCCGCGTTGTTGTCAAGCGCGAAGTCGTAGGTGCCGTCAGTCAGGTTCGCAGTGCGTGCTGCATACTCCGGGAAGAACGCTGTCGCCTTGATTCCGACGGCCGCCAGGTTCTGGACGATGACATCGGTGGCTGAGTTCCAGTCCGTCCAGCCGACCGGGTCCTGGATAGTGATGTTCTGGCCCTTGTAGGTAGACGCCTTCAAGAACTGCTTCGCCAACTTCGGGTTGTAGCTGAACCCGTACTGCTTGAGCACGCTCTTGCTGATGAACGGGTTGAGGTTGGGGAGCAGTCCGGTCGGGTTCGCCGGGTCCACGAGGTTGTCGTAGATCACGCTCGCGATCTGAGCTGGGTTGATCGCGTACGCCACCGCCTTGCGGAAGTTCAGGTTGTTCATCGGAGCCATGGTCATGTTGGGCTCCAGCCAGACGGTGTTGGCCGACAGCATGAACGGCGCCTTTGGGTAGTAAGTCAGGATGCCGTAGCCGCCCGTGGCGTTGAGCTGTCCCGTGGCCGCCGGCGAGCTGACCAGCGACGCGATGCCGGGAAGGAAGTTGTTGCTGATGTCGATGTTGCCCTCGAGGAGCTGGCCGAGCTCGACGTTGTTGCTGCCGTTCACGATGTCAACGAGGTACTTGAACTTGAAGCTCAGGCCGAGGTCCTTGATCCCCCACCAGTTGGGGTTGACGGTGTATGCGACCTCTTGGTCGTTGGCAGCGTCGAGCAGCATCGGGCCCGTCCCGATCGGTGTGGCGTTGGCGCCGGTCACCTGGTCTGCCGCCGACATCCCCGACCAGATCACCTTGTTGACGATCGGGTTGTGCCAGAGGAAGTTCTGCCATTGCGTGTACGCCGCGCTGGAGAAGTGAACAACCACCGTCTGGGAGTCGGGCGTCGAGACGCTAGCGATGAACGAGCCGAGGTTGCTGTAGGGCACGGCCGGGTTCGTCTTGGCGAGCATGACCGTGTAAGCCACGTCGGCCGAAGTTAACGCTTGCCCGTTGCTCCACTTGATGCCGTTTCGCAACACGATCGTGTAAGTGCTCGCGTTCGTCCACGTACCGCTCTTGGCCAGCCACGGAATGTACCCATTGGTGATCGGGTTGTAGAGGAACAGTGTCTCGTAGAGCAGTCCCTCTGTACCGGTCGCGATGTTGCCGAGGTTCATCGGGTTCCAGGCGGTCGGTGCGCTGTATGCCACACCACTCGTATAGACGGTCTCGTTGCGCGGGAAGCTCAACACCGTATCGCTGGCGTGCCGCGGCGCACCGGAAGCACCGACACTGAGCAGTGGCAGCATCAGTGACGCCGCCGCTACAGCGACGACGAACCCGACTGCCATCTTTCTCTTGTGGATTAACATGATTCCAGTTCTCTCCTGTCTTGGATTACTCGCGCTGTGATGACCTAGCGCCGCCCCGCCTGACCGCTCTAACCTCGACCGGTCCTGCACGGGCTGATTCAAAATACGCGCTCCTCCTCTTCTCTCGTGGTCTTAGTAGAAACCATTTGCCGATCTTGGAAGCCGTCCGGTCGGCACCGCTGCGCTGGAGCCATCGCAACGCGTCGCCACCGTGCCGAACCGCTTAAGCCTAGACCAATACTCCGGGCCGGCGCAGATCCAGCGCGCGGGTGGCGATGGGCTGGGCGGCGGCGGTGTCGCTCGGGCAGCCGACGAAGACGGCGATCCCAACTGTCTCGACGCCGATAGCGCCGGCGAGCATACGGGGGTCGTCCACGCGCAACGGCCCCGCGACACCGGCCGGCGAGCGGGCGGCGCGGCGGGGCGCGTCCGAGCAGAGCAAGCTGCCGCTGTTTCGGAGGCGAAACCAGCGCCCACATCGAAGATTGAGCCGAAAGAGGAATTGAACCATTCAAGGATCGATGCCTCGACCTCGGCCTGCGTCATGGAACCAGCCCTGATGCGAGATGAGCCGGTGGCGTTGTCTCCGCGTCCCCGCCGAGCACCGTCGGCGCGGGATGCAGAACCCGCGCGTCGCATCGGCTCGCTGTCTGTGGC
>OBLW0100002860.1_pt1 | contig 13791 bp, 13 predicted proteins | sample 1520161 | NCBI WGS metagenome assembly OBLW01 (sample SAMEA3539309, study PRJEB22396) | soil metagenome | biome: tundra; feature: field; material: soil | place: USA | collected 2010-05 | depth 0.15 m
GTCCAACAAGGCGTTACACTAACAATCCACTTGGTACAAAAGATCGGTCAGGTCACCGACACAATCCATTCCACTTTGCTCTTGGAGCTATCGACACTTGGCAGTTTCGAGACATCACGCGCCCCATTGTAGATAACCAGCACACGTTCGTCCGCCTCATTATGGGACAAAGCTGCATTTTCGATGAGAAAGCTTTTCAATTCCTCGCCGATGTCTATGCACCTATTGACTGTCGGCGTAACTATGATTGTGAGTGGACGCAATTTGCGTTTGTTAAGCTTTTTGCGATTTTCCTCGTGATGATTGCGAATTAATTGCCACTTCTCGTCCTGATCTCCTGTCTTGGGCATTTCAGCGACGTAATCTACCTTCTTCACATACCGCTGCTCTATCGCCTCCCTAAGCGAGTAGCGGAAGATGACATCCGAGAAATATTCATCATCTATGTAGCACGTTCCAGAAACACCGATCACGTACTTGAAGCCGAATGCCTCATCAGCTAGAAATTGCCTCCATTTCTTTGTCTGGGTGGGGGATTCATATACGTGGTGCGTTTCATCGTTCAGAACTAACGTCCGTTCCCCCTTACCTTTCAAGCTGTCTCGGATGGAGGAGCCTACGTGCTCCAAAATGGCGTGATAATTTTCGACACAAATCGCGCTCGCAACGATAGATTCGCTTGCATTGATGATGACCGGAGCCGTAATCTTGGAATCTTCTGGGAGTAGGTCACGAAGATCAGTCTGCCCCGCCAAATCTCTAAACTTGTCCAGCAAGCCGAATTCAATTGTCGTAGATGGGCACAAGACTAGTACCCTGTCAACGGCACCTTCTGCCAGCATTATCGCGGCTATTCCATACATCACGTAACTCTTGCCCGTACCTGTCGCTAGGTCGAGCGAAGCAGCGAGCTTCTCAGGCAACTGGAGGTGCTTCTCGAACCCAATGACTGTTCCGTATCGGGAAGCTAGAGTGGCATTCTCGTCAAAGTTCTGCCGGGCGAGTGCTCGCAGATTCTTGTATTCGCCACCTAGTAGGAATCTCAATGCAGTCCGAATTGCTTCTTTTTGGTATTCACGATCACCGGAGAGTTCGTCCAGAAATGCCTCGTACTTCGACTCATTCCATTTCGAACGGTCTATGGCTTCCGTGACGGTTAATACGAGGTCTTCATTCCTGAACTTTTGTTTCTCAGTGCCTACTGCTGGCATTGCTATTTCCTCCGGCCACTCTTCTTTGTTCTCCGCGCGAATTGTTCCCGAGTCACCACTTCCTGTGCCTCATTCCCGTAAATATCCATGAAGACGACCATGACCTTCTTGCCGATCTTTTCAGAAGGGAACCAAGCCTTATGCTTGTCACCCTTGAGTTGGTCGGCATAAAACATAAGATCCAGATTGAAGACGTCCCCCCGGTAGTCGCAGTCCACGAGAATCATGGAGAGAGTTTCTATGCCACCCAGTTTCTCTCTTCCGCGAACACGCGCACGGCTCTCAAAATGTTTAATCTCTATGCAAGCCTCGTCCAACAGACTCTCGGGACGTTTGCTGATGGATGCACTCCATCCGACCGTGGGAGGTTGAATGAAGTCGAACCCGACGGCATCAACAGTGGCGTTCACCGCAGCTTCGTCACTCGGTTGCTCCAGCGCACTGAACTGCTTTTGATGAAGCTCGTTGATGAACGAGTAGGGAATCCTTAAAGCGTAGTATCGGACACCATCCATATCGAGATAGTCTTGCTGAAAGTCGAACACGCCACGAGGTGCGATGATAAAGAACCTGCGGCCCACCGCTTTGCCAACTGCGAGATGGATGTCACGAATCGTCTCTTCGTCTATGCGTTGTCCGGGATGGGCATGGTGATTAAATACAAGCACGCTGGAACCTTTCAGCTTTCCATCCAACGGAAGACCGCCAATAGTGTGCCGCTCGTCTTTGCACCCGAATAGCCGTAGCCCGAAGAAACGCCACGACTCCCATGGCAGATTACGGAGTTTGGAAAAGTCATAAAGGCCAGCATTGTAGAGCGTGAACTTCTTCGCGGTCAGCAGTTTTCCAGAGTGCCCAATTTCTTGCTTCAAATTGAGCATCCTCCGTTGCATCGTGTAGATTGCTAGTTTTCCGCTGTCAATGGCAATCCAGCGTCGTCCTAAGTTTTTCGGCTACGGCGGGAGCCGTACCTGAACCCGCAAATGCGTCCAGCACGAGATCGCCGGGTTTGGAGCACGCGCTAATGATCTTTGCCAACAAGGTTTCGGGCTTTTGGGTAGGGTAGTCTGTTCTTTCACTCTTGAATCCCGCAACTATTGAAACCTCCCAGACATCGCGCAGCGGCATGCCCTTTGTGGGAGCGTCGATGGTTATCTTCCGCGTGCGTGTTTCCTCGTCGAGTACCTGAGTCTTCCCTTTGAATCTGGCAACGTAACTTTCCGACGGCGGCTCGTATTCGATCGTGAACTTTCTGCTTGGATTGGCGGCTTTCGCGGCATACATGAAGATGTCGTCGTGCATGCTCTGAAAATTCTTCGTCTTGCTAGGCCAACGGCGGTAACTCCAGATTATGTGGTTCAGAAAATTCTGTTCCCCAAGAATCTCGTCCATCAAGACCTTGACGTAGTGACTCTTCTTTTGATCGAGATGGACGAAGACGTACCCGTCGTCGCTTAGCAGTTGTCGAATTAGCACCAGACGTTTTCGGAGGAACTCAAGAAATCTTGCTCCGGCAATCTTGTCCTGATACGCCTTCTGGTCCTGTGTCCCCTTGAATTCCTGCTTGCCTCCGAATGGCGGATCGATGTATACGAGCCGCACGCCCGGTGTACCGTCAGCGTTGCAGAGAGTTTCCTTATTTTTATCCTCTATCAGCGACTTCATCACTTGCAGGTTGTCGCCAAAAATAAGCATGTTCTCCCAATCCGCGCCGTTCTTGCCGAACGTGCGAACGGGTTGCAGAGGCACGGCCATCGTGCCGGCCAATATGTCCTCTTCGCGCGTCTTATCTAGGTAGACAAGCTCATATTCTCTACGCTCGGGCGGAAACAGGTCGCGTGCCCACTCTGTTGGCAGATCTTCGCCCTTGCGCAGCGTCTCTATGACTCTGCGTCGGAACTCTTCGTCCATGGGACCTCACACCTTCAACCTGATTAGGGGACGCTTGTCAGTGTATCCCCGGAGTGGCTTGTTTAGGAATGTGGATGTTCGACACTTGTGGTCGTATTTCATCGGGAGATCGTGTTTCCTGACTTGTTTTGCTCTCGTTTAATTCTTGTTTCTCCCCCCGTCACGTCGCGGAATAGAATCAGTAAGCATGTTTTCCGCGACTGACATAGCGAGCTTTCTTGCTTGCCGACATACGGCGACCCTCGCCCGTGCCGAGTCGAAGAACGAAATCACTAAACCTTTTTTCAAAAATCAGACTATCGATCTGCTGCGAACGCTGGGGCAGGCGCACGAGCAGCGGCACCTGCGTGAACTGGCTGAGAAGGACGGTTTGTCGATTACCCAGATCGCCATCAGCGGCGGAAATTGGAAAGACGCCGTTGCCGAGACCGTCGAAGCCCTGCGCCAAGGAGTCGATGCCGTCTATCAAGCGACGTTGCTGGACGCGCCGTGGGGCGGTCGGGCGGACTTCCTTGTTCGGGTCAACAAGCCCAGCGCCCTTGGGTCGTGGTCTTATGAAGTCGTGGAGACCAAGCTTGCACGCTCCACCAAGGCGACCGCGCTACTTCAGCTCTGCTTCTATTCCGACTTGCTGGCCCGGATTCAGGGCGTGGAGCCGCATTGGATGCACGTGGTGCTGGGGGGCGCTGCCAGCCCAGAATGCTTCCAAGTTCAACGCTACATCGCCTATTTCCGCAAGGTGAGAAGCGAATTCGAAATGGCGTGGAAGCTCGAAACGGACACGTATCCCGAACCAACGGAGCACTGCAAAGTGTGTTCGTGGTTCCCGAGGTGTGACACTCGCCGCAGGGCTGACGACCATCCATCCCTCGTAGCTGGAATCTCACGGAATCAGCGGAAGGCGCTAGCCGAGCGTGCGGTTAGCACCGTCGCGGCCCTCGCCAAGCTGCCTCTTCCGTTAAAGCCGAAGATTGAACGGATCGGAGCCGCCGCCCTGCTGCGAATCCGGGAGCAGGCACGCCTTCAGGTTCAAGGTCGTGAAGAGGGGCGGCTCATTTACGAGTTGCTTGATGGCGTCGGGGACGGAAACGGGCTTGCTGCTTTGCCTGCCCCTTCTTCCGCTGACTTATTTCTCGATCTCGAATCGAATCCCTATGTGCTGGATCAAGGGTTGGAATATCTCATCGGTGTCGTGACTCTGCCCCAGAATTCAGATGAGGAGCCAAACTACGAAACCCTTTGGTCGTTTAGCCGCTCGGAAGAGAAGAATGCATTTGAGACCTTCATAGCAAAGGTGATGGAGCGGTGGAGGCGGAATCCCGAAATGCACCTCTACCACTATGCCCCATACGAGCCGACGGCAATCAAGCGGCTGGTCGGAAGACATGGGACGTGCGTCGATGAAGTGGATGAACTGCTGAGGGCGGGAGTCTTCGTCGATCTCTACCGCGCCGTCCGGCAAGGCATCCGAGCTTCGGTAGAGAGCTATTCCATCAAGAGACTCGAACCGCTCTACGGCTTTACCCGCGCTGTGCCTCTCCATGACGCAAATTTCGCCCTCCAGTCTTACGAAGCGGCGATGGCCCTTGGGAATGATCTGGGAGAAATCGGCGATTTGCTTAAGACTATCGAGGGCTACAACCGAGACGATTGTTTGTCGGCGCTGCGGCTGCGAGATTGGCTTGAAGAGCGACGTAGGGAACTCGTAGCGAAATGTGGTCGTGAACTGCCACGACCTACGCCGAAGTCCGGTGAGCCGCCAGAGAAACTGAGTGCTCGCCTTGCGGAGGTCCGCGCAATGAAGGCTCGCCTCCTCGCGCCCCTCCAAGCAGACGAGACCCAGTGGAACGATGAACAACGGGCCATTTGGCTCCTCGCGCAGATGTTGGAATGGCATCGCCGGGAGGAAAAATCGGCTTGGTGGGAGTACTTTCGGCTTTGCGATCTATCCGACGATGAACTCGAAGAGGACAAAAGTGCGCTGGGCGGACTCGAATTCGTTGGCGAGGTTGCTCGCATCAAGCGGTCGATAGTCTATCGGTACACCTTTCCACCCCAAGACCACGCTATCGACCGGGCGCTGGAAGTCCGTGATCCGAAAACTGGCAAGAACGCTGGGGAATGTGTCGCCTTCGATGAACGTAATCGGACGATTGATCTCAAGCGGGGCGCTTCCTCGGCCGTGCCACATCCGACTGCTCTCATCCCTTATGACATCGTGGACTCGACCGTGCTGAGCGACAGCATCGCCCGCATCGCGTCTTCGGTAGCCGATCACGGCATCACTGGGTCAGGGAAATTCCGGTCCGCACGGGAACTCCTCCTTCGCGAACGCCCGTCCGTACTACAGGGTGACGTAGGCATATTGATCGGTGAGGACGAGCAAATGACGGAAGCTGCAAGAACCCTTACGCATCTGCTTTCTCGTCAGCCTTCGGTGCTTCCGATCCAAGGGCCTCCGGGGTCGGGCAAGACTTTTACGGGGGCTCGCATGATTGTCGAGCTTGTGAAACAAGGGCGGCGGGTAGGAATAACTGCTGTGAGCCACAAGGTTATTGGGAATCTGCTCGATGAGGTATGCCGCACCGCTGCCAAGAATGGCATTCCCCTCAGAGCCGTGCAGAAAGCGAGCGAGGGAAGCCACTGTCAGCACGCAGCGGTGATCGCAGAGGACAACCAAGGTGTTCGCAATGCCCTGAGCGCTGGGATCGCGCAGGTAGCCGCAGGATCGGCGTGGATGTGGGCACGCGAGGACATGGCGAACTCCGTGGATGTGCTTTTCGTGGATGAGGCGGGTCAGATGGCTCTGGCGAACGTGCTGGCGATGTCCCCAGCCGCGACCAGCATTGTCCTGCTTGGCGATCCGCAGCAACTCGACCAGCCCCAAAGGGGACTGCATCCACTCGGTGCGGAGGTCTCGGCTCTTGGTCATCTGTTGAATGGGCGTGCAACGATAGCAGCGGACCAAGGAGTCTTCCTGACTGAAACACGCCGCCTACATCCAGATGTGTGCGCGTTTACGTCAGAACTTTTTTACGAAGGGCGTCTTACGTCGCGTCCCGAGAACGCGAATCAGCGACTCAACGCTGCCGAACCTCTGGGCGGCACGGGTCTACGATTTGCCCCGGTTGAGCACACGGGAAACCAGAACGATTCGCAGGAAGAGATCGAGCGAGTCGCCGCTTTGGTTAATGGGCTGTTGCGAACGGGGGCAACTTGGACGGACAAAAGGGGTGAAACGCATCCAATCGGAATTAGGGACATCTTGATTGTGTCCCCGTACAACGCGCAGGTGTCGGCGCTGACAGACAGGCTTCCCACAGGGTCGCGGGTAGGAACAGTGGACAAGTTCCAAGGACAGGAAGCACCCGTCGTCTTCTATTCGATGGCAACCTCGACCCCGGATGACGCCCCACGGGGGATGGAATTCCTCTACAGCCTGAACCGTTTGAACGTGGCGGTGTCGCGTGCTCGATGCGTGGCGGTGATTGTTGCCAGCCCAGCTTTGCTCCAAGTGCAATGCCCGACGCCGCGCCAGATCGAGCTAGCCAACGCATTTTGTCGTTATCTGGAGATGGCTCGGCGAGCTTGATCTCGCGAGCCGACGTTGTTGTCATCAATGGGCACGGCACAGTTGTGGTGACTTCACGCTGGTTCCGCATCGCACTCGTCAATGGTGCGAATATCCTGCTTCCGTTGTGCTTCTTTGATCGCGTTGATCACGTCGTTTGAGAGTGCGATCACCTGTGCCGAGATTCCAAACTCCTTGGCTGCAAGCGATGCCCAGCCTCTTCCAATGATGACGTTCGCAGCCGTGCTGTCAGCAAAGGCGAGGTAGCATTCCACCCTCAGAGTCGGATGAGACTTTCGTAGAACTGACGCGACAAGCGCCAGCTTGAGCATGTCTCCGAGAACCTTGTTGCGCTGGGCTGGCTTTGTCCTCCCTACATGCGCCCACACTTCTACCAACGTCACGCCGTTGTCGTCTTTGTGAAAACCATCGACTACGACTTTGGCATTTCCGATTGGGATAGTCGCCGTCCCGAGTTCTCTTCCTAGCTGGCGCGAAAACTCGCTGACCATCAGCCTTTCGGCGAGTTGCTGAACATCAGAACAGCTCGCGGTTCGTTTCATACTGCGTCTGCAACGCTGGGCTTTGCGAATGGTGTGAAGTTGAACCTTTGAAGCAGCTGCGCGAAAGATTGTTCGAGCGTATAGGTGGGAGAGACGGTCTCTTGAGTCGTCTGACGCTCAGTCTCGACTGAGGCACTACGCCAGTGTGTGACTCTTCGGAGCAATTCATATCGTTCGTCGCCAACCGTGTCTCCGTATTTCGCGTACACGTCCAGCACGCCCGCTGCCTGTGCCATACGAACATCCTTGTCCAGTTTGTCGCCGACGTAAGCAGTTCTCTCCTTGTCAGCACCGCACTGATCAAGGATGTGACCGAGCAGTTTGGGGTTTGGCTTCGTTTCACCTTTCGGTGTCCGGCGAGTCTGAGTCGAACGGAGCCTGTAAGCATCGGCGTCATAATGACGAATCTGGTTAGCGTCCAAACCCTCTGGGAGGGCGTGGTCCGGCGGAAAATACACGAAATCCAAGAGACCATCCAAATCGAGCTTAATCAGTCGATAGGTTGTATAGAACTCAAGGGACTCGGTGTACCCAACCACCAGAGTCCCTGATGCCTTGATGTGTTCAAGAGTCTCGCGAACCGAAGGATAGAGAACGAGTCTTGATCGCCGCGCTTCGCGATAGGCATCAATCGCAGGCGCATAGATTTCCATTACATTCTGCGACGGATGGTTTGCGGCGAGAGAGGGAAGTTCCTCGATCAAGAACGCATATTCTGATGTGCCGTGCTTCTCATGCACCGTCTTGATCTCCCGCTCAAGAACTTCGATTGGAAGGTTGCTGATCCGCACGATTTCATTCAGCATCGCACTGAATGACGTGTACCAGATGTCAAACCAGTCGAAGAGAGTGTTGTCCAGATCAGTGACGAGCACGGCGATATCACGTTTCACGCCTCACCTCGAACTGTATTTTACTTGCTGACGGTGGAAGCGTCGGAACCACTCTTCGTTGTTTGTGCCGGAATGGGTGCGACGGTTGGCGAACTGCGAGTCTTCCCGTCATTGAGCGATTGGCTCTTTTCCGGCGACGATAGGGAAACACCTTCGGTCGTGGACTCCGGCACAGCCGACGGTGTCGCTATCAGGACCATCAAAGTTAGGATCGACATCACTGCTAAACCCGCAGCGTAAAACAACGTGATCTTTTCGGAACTGTGAATATTGAAACGACCCAAGAGAGGCCAAGGACTCTCATCGCCGATAGAGCGAGACAATCCCAACTCGGGTCTCGTGGCAGCGCGTTCCTTCTCGATTCTGACGGTGTGTTTGACAGAGCCGATTAAGAGACGGTGATACCAGTGCATATCCATGAAGTAGAAAGCAAGCCAGCCGATAATCCCCGCACAGAGGACAGCAGCGGCAAGTGGAAAAGAGATGCCCCCCGCTGACACAACGTAGCGTTCCTTAAGGGAGAACGCGGTCGCACCGACAATCGCAACCAAAAGTGTGACTGCGAAATTCCTAATCCGAAGTTCAAGATCGTTGAAGTGCTGCTGTACGTCGATGGAAGTCTTCCAGATGTCAATGACCTGTTCATCAGACAGCCTGTCGATCACCGCCAATGGGGATGGATCGGGCGTTTTGATGACCGTCTTGTCCGGTGCCTTTGGATCAGATATCCAAGATAGTTGAAGAGCTTTGCCCAACATGTAAACCGGAAGGACGGTTAGAAAAAAGAACAAACAACCGAAACCAACTCTCTTGCCCCAGATGAGCGGGATCGGCGACCCCCAGATTCTCGCAATTTCGAACGAGACAAGACCCGTGATGAAAGGTGAGGCTAAGACGACGAACGGCAGGAGCCCAATACCGACACGCAAGAAGTGGACCTTAACATCAAATGTCCGCGTCGGTCTGGGCAGGGGTGTCGAGGTAGCCACGGCTTACCATCCTTCTCAATCAAGTGTCGGAGCAGTTCACCAGAGAGCCTACTTGCCGCTGCCGATGTTCACATCAACCACCAGAGGAACATGGTCTCTGAGGCGGCCCCCACTCTCGGAACGACCCCACTTCGACTGTTCTCAGGTTCCAAAGTTTCGGGACGAATACGTAGTCGATTTGAAATGGCTTGAGTCTCCCACCGCTCATTCAATGTCAAACTTGCTTATGATTTTCTCCAGCGCGGCTGCGCTGAATATTCCTTCCCTCGGAGTGGGTCTGACTTTGTTGTATTTGGGCAACTGAAAATACCTGTTACGAAAAACATTCAGCAGGGCTGATTCAAGGCGCTTCCACGTTTGCATCGCTTTGCGTGGGGAACACGTAACGATGTGGACATCTATTGTTCTTACGCCGTGCAACTCGTAGAAAGCCTCACTCGCTTTATTCACTGCTGAGGCGGCTGGCCGATCAGCCCCTTTCTTCGTCGTGCCTATGTAAAGGATTCGTGACCGACCATTCTTGTACTTGTGGGATTTGTTAGCCACCAGAATGTAAACCATCTTGTCCGCCCACTGGTGGCTTCGCGTCAGCGTTAGCAGCGAAGTCTTGGAGGTCCTAACCTTCAACTTACGCATGTGGTTCCGTTCAGGCGGACCAGCCTTCCCCATCATCTTGTTGCGAAACTCAGTCGCAGCCGCTTTGCCCATTCCATGAATGCGTCGGAGATGCTCACGAAAGTTCCATCCGCCTACAAGTGTGTGGTGGTCGCTGCACTTCGGACAGGGAAATACCATGTACCCATCTTTGTTGGCCTTCACCATACGGCAGAGAGTGTACCATCCCATCGCGGACTGAATCTTAATTCCCATGCAAGGTTCTGCCGCAATGCGTCGGTACAAAATGTGCCCTCAGAGAATTCACACCAACCGTCTCCTCAAACACCTTCGAGAAGAGGCAGGTGGAATGAATCCCCCCATCCGTTTCTATGGCACCATTTTGCCATTGCGATCTTGCGAACATCCTGCAATGATTTGCTCGTTTTTAAGCAGGGTTGACCTTACGCAGGACTTGCTTTTGAGGGGGAGCAAGTCACTCCATGCGGAGACGTATGAAGGACGCAACACACTCTCTCACGATCTATCTTATTAAGCCGGGAACTTCTCGGGCAGAATGCCTCAATCGCCTTCGCAACACGACCGAGCACAGTTTCACACTCTCGGACGGAACGCAGGGCAGCATATTTACAGACTCAATACCACCGCACTCGCCGAAGTGGGTGAGCTTACTCTCCAAGGTTGCGCCGAACCTCCCTCTCCTCCGCAGTAGTAACGCATCCGCCGTATTGTTTCTGCGTAGGGGAGAGCGGCTCTTTGCGCTGACATTCGGATACGGCAAGAGTCTGCTCATTCCCGGCTCATGGGATGAGGACTTTGGACTCAAAGTCACCCTCAACACAGTTGACAGTAATCGGATTAAGACGGTAGACCGTGCGACGTTGGACGCTATCGGACAGCACAGCCGAATTCAAGCAAGCAGAGAAGCAAAAATTGGGGAGTTTGGGTTAGACCTTGAGCAAGACTTCTTGCGTGCAGTCACTGGCGTCCCTTTAGACGAGACGTTAGGAAAGCAACTAACCGGAAAGGACGCACTGAATGTAAAGCTCCCTATCACGGTTGACAAGTTAACAGCGCTCTTAGACCGCTACATCGCTGAAGCCGAGAGCAAAGCGTACAAAGAGATTTTCCCTTGGATGGACCAGATACATCTGGTCATCAGCCCCGCGAAAATCGCGGAGCTTGACTCGACAATGATTGATCGTATTCGGGCGGAGGACTTCACAAAGGGACTGTGGCTCTCAATTCCAGAAATCATTGATTGGGCGGACGTGGACAGCTTTAAGTACCGGGACGCGGATTCGGCTCCCGCATACACCGACGTTCACATGCGGGAATTCCTCGACAACGTTGGTGGTTCTATGAATGTGTCCTTGGAACTTGTGAAAAAGCGACGCCATGTCTTTGCAGTGTCCCAACAGACAGGGGATGTGTACGACGCGTGGACCGTGTATCGCTGCCTCTACTGCGAGATTGACCAAGGCAACGAGACCTATTTGCTCAATAATGGCAAGTGGTATCGGCTCGGAGCCGACTTCCGCGAGCGAATCAATGAGCAGTTTACCAAAGTGCCTCGTTGCGAACTCGGGTTTCCAGACTATGCGGACAAGTCCGAGACGGACTTCAATGCCCGGATAGCGGCAGCATTCCCGGACAAGTTCGCCCTGCTAGACCGCAAGGAAATTAAGTGCGGCGGACAGTACGACAAGGTGGAATTCTGTGATCTCTTTGCCAAAGACAAGCGAATCATTCATGTCAAACGGTATGCGGGTGCGAGCGCACCGCTCAGTCACATGTTCGCACAAGCCGTGGTCTCTGCGAGTCTGCTTCGCCGGGACTCCGAATTTAGACAGAAGGTTACCGAATATCTTGCACCGGAGTTTCGAGATTTGATAGGCGAGCCGTCTCCCGGAGAATATGAGATAGTCTTAGCTATTGTCAGCACGTCCAAGAAAGACCTCACGATTCCTTTCTTCAGCCGGGTCAACCTCAACAATACTTGGATTCGGCTGCAAGACCTCGGTTACAGAGTATCGCTAGCAAAGATTCAAGCGTAAACTTGCGTTTTTAGTGGGCAAATACCGAACTGGGAGGTTCAATCAAGGTCTTACTCTGAAGGAAACACACTTGGAGACAGAGGACGACGCCTGATTTATCCCAGCAACTCCCTCACCATGCTGACCCATTCCTCATCGAGTGGTTGTCGGCACACCGGCTTCCCCGCCCGACCATACCAGTAGACTGCGTTGCTCTGATCGCCTTCCTTGCGATGCAGATAAGCATGAACCCAACTACCCTCGGTGCCTTCGTCCTGCTGAGCGGATGCGTGAGCCTGCGACCAATCGCCCTTGGCGTCCCACCATAATCCGGCGAGCGCGAGTGTGAGTCCGGCTGGCGGCTCGGCTGCGGTGAGCGATTTACGAAAATCGTCCAAGGTCATGTCGGGTTCTCTGTGGCTATTCAGAGCCATCATTGCTGAATGATTTGCGAGTATACTCACACACTTACCTTAGTGATGGCGATTCGATAGAGACGAAAAGGGAGTCCAGTGCGAGGGTATTCTCCAGCGTCCGTGTGACACGATGGGACCGGTATGGACTGTAAAGCAAAGGATTGGATCGAACATCCGACGTTTGGCATAGGCCGAGTGAGCGAAGATCGGGGTGATAGGCTGGACATTGACTTCATCAACTCCGGTGCCAAGACCATTCTAAAGACTGCTGAACTCAAGCCCGCCGTGCCGCCCAGCCCGGAGTTCAAGTTTCCTTGGGAGAAGGGCAAATCTCGAACTTCCCAAATGAGCACGAAGACGCACGTTCATGCCTCATTCGCAGACTTCATCAATTCGGCGGTGATCCCACACCAAGCAGCCCACCCAGAGTGGGAAAGGTTGGATGGGTGGGATCGCGAACCATCGAAGTCCCAGAAGGGAAATCGGGCCATCTTCGCCAAGTTTCGCCACGCCGGGAGAACGTGGAAGGTTCATGCCGATACAAGGTTTGCGCCACTGATGGAAGCGTACTCGAAGCAAGATGGCGATCCGTTCGTGGAAGAACCAACAAACACGAAACAGGGCACCAAGCTTCAAACTCGGCCGCCCAGTAAGTGGATGTTCATTTACCTCGTCGTCCCCTAGTTGGAAATCTCAGGCCGACACCACATAGTCGATCTTCCGCGTGATCCGCTCGGCCCAATCCCACGAAGGGCGTCCGCAAAATCCCACTGGTATAGCTGTGCGGGGAGGGAGTCGCGAAATGGATATGAAAGACAGCAACAGTCCGCCCGACCGCTGGAGTCTATATGCAGATTCCAGCATATTTCAGGTCGCGGCGAGAGCGACCGAAGACGCTTGGATTCAGGTGACGATGCAAGTTGATCCCAATAGCACGCAAGGGGTTGGCATTTGCGGAACCCGGTTGCTTTCGCAGGACGTTGTCAACGGTGACGAATCCAACGAAGAGCTAGCCAGTCTTAGCCTGCAATTGAAGCTAGAGGAGATACCCCACTTAATCGCGATTCTCAACGAGATATATCGCCGACATCATGTGGAAGCGGTCGGCAAGTTGGAATTCGAACCCGATTTCGACTTCCCGCAGCGCGAGCGTCTATCGTCGGGACTGACTCTGACGTGGCCCATCGGATCGCGGCTCGAACCAGCAAGGGACCCTGAGGAATGGACAGATCGACGCGCCCTTCTCTGCGCGTTCAAGGTGGTGGCGGATAAACTCGCCGAGGACGTCGAACAACTGGGCCTGCTGAGACCGATAGGGTAAGGGGATCACCAAGCCCCATCTTGCGCCATGCGGTAAAAGCGCGGATAGCGACCAGCGAAATCTCCAGCATCAATTCCCAAGGCATTCAGCAAGAAGGTCGATCAATGATGCTTCGATAGTCCAGCCGCTCGGCAAACCGAGCCAATCCATTACAATATTTTGCCGAGGGGGAATTCATGACACATCTGGACGGATTGGTCCGCATTGTGAAGGAGTTGAGGGTCGAGAGAACGAATCTGGTCAATGAGCTTAAACACGTGGATGC
>OBLW0100002862.1_pt1 | contig 13785 bp, 9 predicted proteins | sample 1520161 | NCBI WGS metagenome assembly OBLW01 (sample SAMEA3539309, study PRJEB22396) | soil metagenome | biome: tundra; feature: field; material: soil | place: USA | collected 2010-05 | depth 0.15 m
ATTGCGGTGGCCTGGAGTGCTGTAGGAGATTGCTCCGTCAGCCGGAGTCCCGGACGCGCTGATCGGATTGAGGGCGTTGAAATCAAAGGCCGCTTGCCAGTTGTGCCGCTCCGTGAACGGAGTCTGCATCTCATAGCGGAAGCCCAGGTTCAAGGTCAACTTCCGAGTCGCCTTCCAATCGTCCTGAAGGTACACGCCATGCATATCGTACGATGTCGCAGGCAATGCATTGAACCCGGCGGAGCCGCCGTTGCCTGCGCCCGCCATGAAGGAAGCGAAGGCATCTCCGGTGCCGGATACCAAGTTCCCTGCTGCGTCGAAACCTGCCGTCTGGTTGCTGGAGAAGTTGAATGTCACGGGAGCAATTCTGCCGCCGAAAAGCTGGGTCAGAACGCCCATATACCCGAACGAGAGCGATTGCGTTCCAAGCGTCTTGTTGAAGTCCAGACTAACGGTGCCCACATCGTTGGCCGTGGTCATTACGCCATTGCCGCTGATTGGTCCCAATGGTTCATAGTTGCCGTTGGCGAAACTGACCTCCGGAAACTCGCCGCTATACGAGTCGAGGATGGGAGCCAAGCCAAGCGTGGAATCCTGGAACCCGGCGCCTTGCACGTTGTTCCCCTCAACCCATCGATTGTATACCACGTTGGCATTCATCACGAACGTGGGCGAAAAGACCTGCGAGACGCCCAGAGCGGCACTGTACCGGTTGTCGGGGTTAACGTCGCCCGGTCCAGCGGGATCGCTGGCTCCGTAATAGTCTGGATCACCGTTTTTAGACTCGTGCTTATTCGACCAGCGCCCATATATACGGGTGTTGGCGCCGAAGTTCTGGTCGATGCGAATTCCGTACTCGTTGGAGGCCGATGGTGCTACGGCCGAGCCATACCAGTTGAGGGTGTTTGTAGTATTCGGCGCCGGCCAGTAGTTCCCCGATGCAAATTTTGCGGCCAGAGCGTCAACCGTCCCTGACCCTCCCGTACCGATTTTGTTGTTCGTATAGGGGTCGCGAACCCATCCTGTTGCCCCGCACGTGCCACCTGGTTGCCTTGTGGTGGAGGGATCGAAGATCTCGCCGGGATAAATTGGGCGGCCCAGGCAATCTTTTTCACCTGTAATCGCGGTGCCGCCGAGCTTCGCCGAAAAGTCGCCCCCCTCCTGGGCGGTGGTGGGCATAACGCCGGGTCCTAAGGCACCGGCATTACTGAGCCGCAAGCCCTCGTAATTGGCGAAAAAGAAGGTCTTGTTGCGCTGCTTGTAAATGCCCGGGATATACAGCGGACCGCCGCCGGCAATGCCGAACTGATTGCGATGGTCGCCTGTCCAGGGAACGTGCTCCATTTTATTGAGGTAGGTGTTGGCGTCCAACTTCGGATTGCGAAGGTATTCGTCCATCACAATATGGAAGTCGCTGGTGCCGGATTTGGTGACCATGTTAATCACATTGCCGGTACTCCATCCGTATTGAGCCGAGAACGAGTTGTTCGTGACCTTGAATTCCTGAACGTCGTCCACCGCGGGCACATAAATAGACCCGCCCCAGCCGGCGGCCACATTCCAGCCGCCATCCAAAAGCCAGGCCGTGGTTCCGAAGTAGCCGCCGCCAAAGCTCAGGAAGGACTCATCCTGGTCGGCCGTATCGTCCTGGCCGCCCGCAGTCAAATTCTGCTGCTGGACCTGGTTGTTCACCGAGGAGTTCAACATCACCAGGCCGATCACATTTCTGACGTTGAGAGGCAATTCCTCAACCTGCTTTTGAGCGATCTCGGTGCTGACGTTGGCGTCCTCTGTTTGAAGCAGAGGTCCCGATGCGGTTACCGTCACCTGCTCGGAAGCGCCGATGCTCAAACTGATGTTCTCGACCAGAGAATCGCCGACATTGAGGACAATTCCCGGTTGCTGGGAGGTCTTAAACCCCGGAGCGCTTGCTTCAAGCGTGTAGGTGCCGACAGGCAGCAAGGCAAAGTTAAAATCGCCTGCCGCGCCGGCAGCGGCGGTGCGGGTGATCCCTTTTTCGGAATCGGTGAGCTTGACGGTTGCTTTTGGAACTCTGGCCCCGGCGGGGTCGGACACCGTGCCCGACAAAGCAGCGCTGGAACTCAGCGACTGCGCCTGGAGCGCAGGACAGAATGACAGTCCAAGGGCCATGGTGGCCATCAAGACTGCCAAAAGGACGAGACGCAATCTGGTCATGTTGCCTCCTGAGATTTTTTCCTATTGATACCCACTTTTTGCTGATCCCGGCTCCTTCTGAGAAGGAATCGGATTGGGAAGGAGCCGGAGTCTCCACATTTCGTTGGCTGTTTGAACGGCTGACATCCCTGTGTAGTACACGTAGTTGGCGTGCCTGTACTCGCATGAGAAGACGATTTCCGTGTATCGGATGGCAAGGTACTGTACGGTACTGTTCGAGAGCGTTCCCGCTGATTACTACTCTTGTCAGGACATGTCTTCAGGGAGTACAGTACTGTGCAAGCACCAATTTCGTTGGGGTGGGCGATGGAAAATACCGTTAAAGTTATCGATTACCTGGAACGAGCGGCTGGCACGCAAGAAATGGTCGCGTCACAGGTTCAAGAGGCTCTCTCGGAAATCTTCAAGAGCACATCCTTTCGTGCCAGCAAGCAATCCCAACAGCTACTGCAGTACATCGTCGACCAGACCTTGGCCGGGCACGCCGAACTTCTAAAGGAGCGCATCATCGGCGCGGCGGTCTTTGGCCGCCCACCAGACTACGACACGAATGAAGACCCCATCGTCCGAGGGCGCGCGGCTGAGGTCAGGAAGAGGCTCGCACAGTACTACGTGGGCGAGGGCCACCGCTGCCCGATTCGGGTTGAAATCAGTCCAGGATCCTACCATGCCACGTTTTCCGATTCCTCCAAGACGCCGACGAAGGAACCGGAATTACCTGAGTTCAATCCAGTTCATCGTCATGAGCCAGTTCTTTTCCCGCAACTAGAACCTGTGGTCCAAGACCCCGGCCACAGGAGCGCCAGGGGCGTTAACCTGAATTCGGGAGCTTGGCGGTTTGTGGGAGTAACCGCTTTGGTGTTGCTCCTCGGCGCGGTGGCGTACACATCCTGGCCGAAGAACCCGCTCGAGCTATTCTGGTCTCCGCTGCTGGAAACTTCGAAGCCCATCCTGATTTACACCGGGGCAAACCCTGTCTATATGCCCAGTCCTGACCTGATTCAGCGATACAAAGCCACGCACCACCTGAGCGATCTAGACACTGGTGGACACGAATTCCTCATTCCGGTCACCCAAGATCAGAAACTCGGGCCGGGCGATTTGCTCGAAATGAAGAATGCCTTCGTAACGCTTGGGGATGTATCAGCCAACGTCAATGTGGCGTCTCTCCTGACAAAACTAGGTCATAACTTCGATTTGCGCTCAGGAGAGGACGTCGCATTTGGCGATCTGCGCCAATCCCCAGCAATCTTGATCGGAGCATTCAACAATGGGTGGACCCTTCAAATGACCGGTGACCTCCCATTCGTATTCGGCAGCGGTCTGACTATAAAGAGCCAGTCGGACCCCGCCCATGAGTGGCGCCCCATTAATTCGTCGGAGGACAAAGTCCTGCTGGATTACGCGCTGGTTGCTCGTCTGCCGCATTCGAAGACCGGGGAGCCTCTCATCGCGATCGCCGGCGTCACTCAATGTGGCACCAGAGCAGCCGCCGAGTTTATAACCTCCCCGCAGGCACTCAAGGATCTGCTCAAATCCGCACCAAAGGGTTGGGAGTCGAAGAACATGGAATTTGTGCTACAGACAAAGGTAGTCAACGATATTCCAACAAATCCGACCGTTGTCGCTATCCGGTATTGGTAGGCTGTCCTTGGACTGTCCGTCCAGCCTCAGTCTTTGACTGGCAGCGGCTTCCCCAGAGAGCCAGCATCTCCGGGTCGTCTTCTTGCCCGTAATAGCCTGCGCGCCTGGACTCATGCACTCCCTTTCGCATGGACATCGTCAACGCGTTTCCCGCGACCTGACGCTCTCGTTCGTTGTTCGGTCGCTACCCTATGAGCCGCTCTGCGCCGCCAACTGTAGATGAGTTTGGGATTCCTGTTGATCTGAAACTTTCGCAAAAGCGGCAAGTACTGTCATCAAGCGCTGCTCATGAGCTGATGATGATTGCCCGCGAAGCCGTTACAAATGCGGGAACCCATGGCTCGCCAAGCAGGATCACTATCTCAGCAAAGGTAGGCGCGTGCGCGCAGAAACTCGCGGTCGCCGGAATAGCGGTAGTGCTCGTAGAGATGCGCGCAGAGCTAAGGTCCACTCATCTGCCAGTTGGCCCATGTAGGCGAACCGACCCCAAGACCGACCGGATTGCTGGTGCGCCAGATGTCGATGTTATGGTGCGAGACCCATCCCGGCAGGTTATAGGTCTCCTGAGCTGCCCGCTTGCCGTTCGTGTGCAGTTCCTCGACGAAACGAATCAGCGGCTCGGCGCAATCGCTCAAATTGCAGCTTTCCACCGGCTAGTAGTTCATCTGGATATTGATATTCGAGGTCCAGTTGCAGCTCCAAGGAGGCGTGACCTGATAGTTCCAAATGCCCTGCAAATTGGCCGGCTGCGCACCCGGTCTGGAAGTGGCAATCAGAAGGTAGCGTCCGTATTGGAAGTAGAGCGCCAGCAGCGAGGGATCAGGCGAAACTTCAAACTGCTTGAGCCTCTCGCCGGTTGGTAACTGCGCACCGGCGCCGCCGCACAGATCGAGCGAAACCCGATCGAAAAGCGCGGTAGTCGTTGGTGTGGCGGCGCAGAAGGTCACCATAGCTGCGTTTCACAGCCACATCCAGATCACGAATGGCGCGACTCTTCACGGCTTGCAGATCCGTGTCCGGAATCTTGTTGAAACCGCGAAAACCCGTTGCGGCAGTGAGCACGATGGTGCAGGCAGTCGCGTCCTTCACCTACAAGCGATTGCCATAGGCATGCACCGTTCCCCCCTCGGCGGCGGCGTCCATAGCGACCACAAAGTGCATGACAGATTACAACTCGATGGTGGACGCCGCAGCCGGTTCAGGCTGCCGGGGTAACGCCCTTCTTCAAGATCAGGTTTCCGTACTTGCGCAGTTCGCTGGTAATTACGATCGCGAAGGCGTTTTTGGCGCGGTCGTAAAACGCGAAGCGGTCGATGCGTTCGAGCTTGGGTTCGCCGGCCACGTGCTTGCGAATCACAGCGCGATAGTCGGCCTCCACCTCCGGATCGAGCGTGTCGCCCTCCACCACGGCCATCATCGCCAGCGGCGTCGCATACGAATCCAGCTCGAACAACGGCAGAATGCCGTCGATCAGTTGCGCTACCGTGAGTCCATCGGCGCGCAACACCTGAGGCCCAATCGAGTGGCCGGGAAAATGCGCGTCGGCCAGAATGATTTCGTCGCCATGTCCCATGCGCGCCAGCACGGCCAGCAGATCCGGGCTGATTACATTCGAAATTCCCTTGAGCATGTTGTCCCTCCTTCATCCATTCGATTCAGTTTTGGATACTGCATGCGCCGTTCCTGGCTACGCGAAGTTCAAGGTCCTGCATGCCGAGCGTTCGCGATTTTCTCGATGCTTCTGATCGACTCACTACGTTTAGGAAATGTTGAAGTTTCGGGATGCGGGCTTCGCGCGGCATCCCCAAAAGGCATAGAGCATAACAAAGAAATAGCCCACCAGCGGAACCAGATACGCAACAGCGATTGAACCGGCGACCTGGCTGAGAATGCCCATCAGCGGCGTCAGCACCGCGCCGCCGATGATGGCCATCACCAGCAGCGATGCGCCGATCTTGGTATTTTCTCCCAGCCCGTTCAGGCCCAGTGCAAAAATGGTCGGGAACATCACCGACATGAAGAACGACGACAGGAAGATGGCCCACAGGCCCACCCAACCCGGATGCAGCACGCCAACGGCAACCAGGCCCACGTTAATCACGCTGTAGAATCCCATGAGCTTTGCTGGACTGATCCAGCGCATCACAAAGGACGAGGCGATTCTTCCCGCGCCGAAGCTGGCCAGCGTGCCGGTCAGAAAATAGCCGGCCACTTTCTCCGGCGCGTGAACGCTGTCCTGCACATACTGGATGAAATAGCTCCATGTGCCCACCTGCGCGCCAACATACATGAACTGTGTCAAAATCGCGAGCAGGAAATGCGGATAGTGGAGTAGGTCCCGGAAGCCGCCTTGTCCTGGCATTCCCAGCGTGCCCTCCCGGCTCTCGACGGCAACCGGAGGAAAGGCGACACGGCTGATCATGATGGCCAGCAGAAAAGCAATGCCGCCAACGATCAGATAAGGCATGACGACACGCAGTGTCTCGGCCCGCAGATAGTTCGCGTAGGTTCCGGCCGCTTGCATGGCCGCGATCTGGTCCTTGGAATGCTCGATTCCGGAAAAGATGAACAACGTGCCGACCAAAGCGCCACTAATGGCGCCCAGCGGATTGAACGACTGGGCGATGTTTAGCCGGCGCGCGGCATTCTCAGGATCACCCAGTTGCGCGATGAATGGATTGGCTGCCGTTTCAAGGAATGACAGACCGCAGGCAATGACGAAGAGTGCAAAGAGAAAGAACGAATACCTGCCCACCAGCGCGGCAGGCCAGAACAGGATGCATCCGGCTCCCAACAACACCAGTCCGGAGACAATTCCCGATTTGTATCCGAAGCGCCGCATCATCAAGGCGGCCGGCGTTGCCAGCAGGAAGTAGCCCATATAGAAGGCGGACTGGACCAGTCCGGCTTGGAACCGGGAAATCTCAAACGACTTCATGAACTGACGGATCAACACGTCGTTGAGGTTATTTGGCATGCCCCACAGAAAGAAGAGCGAGGTGACGAGGATGAAGGGAATCAGGGCTCCGGCCTGAATCAGAGGAGCAGAGGAGCGGAGTTTGTTCCGTTGTGTTGAGGCGATCGGCATCATTGCGGTTCCATATCGAGTGAGGTGACAAGCTCTGTGGGAGGGCCTGGCCGGCGCAGTCGCACACGAAGCGGAACTGCGCTGGCAGTGAAGTTGTGGGGGCGGCGTCCATCCGCGGCCCGAATCCGCGCTAGACGCCGCAAAGGTGCACACGCAGTCCCATCGCGTGGAACATCGCGGCCTTGGAGGCCATCGCACAATCCGCCTCCTCCGCCGTTGGGGCATAGGCCACGTTGACGTGATTGGCCGGGTGGCGCGCCATGAACTGGTTCTGTGCGACGCCGTGCAGCACAGCGTGCATCAGCGGCCACTGCCCGGTCACCTGCTTCCAACGGCGCTGCGTCTCCTCTTCAGGCAGCAGAATCGCCGTGCCGCGGCCGAGGTCGGCCTGTAGAACGCCGTCCTCGACGAAGACGCGGCTCCAGACGATCTCTCCCGGCTTGGAAACACCCTTGAGAGTGCCGCCGCCCAGCCGGAAGTACATGGCCGGTTGACGCTCACTGGCCGCGCCCGCGTATCCGCCTACCAGGTGGGAGGCGGGAACGGCGCCGGAGATCTGGAAGAGCCACACAAACTCGTCGATCTCGCCCTTGCTGCTCTCCCCTTTGTAGTGCTCGCCCCAGCGCACATCGTGCAGCGTGGTGGCGGGGTCCAGACCCATCGCAGACCACACACGGCTGGTCACGATCGCATCCACGCCCGCGCACTCATCCACCTCGTTGAAGTGGGGCAGCGCCTTTCCGGCGTAGAGTTCCTGGCCCTGATCGGAGTAGACCGGCGGGCGGTCCACGTTGTTCAGCAGACCCTCCGCCAGGTCGGAGGCCGGAGCAAGATCCTTCAGGCCTTGCTGGTACTGGATGCCGACGGCGTCGCAGCCGAACTCGGCGGCCATGCGCATGGCGGCAATGTACATCTTGCATTGGCCCAGAATCTGCGCATCGGTGAGTTCCGTCTCCTCGTCCGTGCCGGTGAGGAAGCGCATGCCCTTCTCGTCCAGCCATTGGCGCACCTTGCGCGCCTCGGAGTCCGTGACCGTCTGCATGGCCGCGTAGAGCGCCGACTGGCTCAGCCGCTCCTTGAAGATGCCCGCGGAGTTTAGCAGATTGTCTTCTACGATCGCGTTGTACATGCCCATGCATCCTTCGTCGAAGATGCCCATCAATGCTTTGCGATGCCGCAGTTCGGCCGCCAGCGCGTCGCCCAGCGCGCGTTCGCCGGCTCCTGCCGCGGCGGGATCGAAGGGGCGCACATGCGAAAGATCGTGCGTCACTTTCTTTTCGCGAATCCACTGCCGCAGGCCGTTCAGAAAGAACTCGTCGGTGAAGTCCTTGCTCCACAGGGTGCTGAAGTTCACGCCGGCCTTGCGCAGGCAGCCGTTCAGGTTCAACACGCCCACCAGGCCCGGCCACTGACCGCTCCAGTTGGCCACAACCAGAATCGGGCCGCGATGCGATAACAGGCCAGCCAGCAAGTGGCTCGAATACTGCCACACCGACTCGGCCACCACCAGCGGTGCATCTGGATGCACGGACTCGAAGACCTTCATTCCCATGCGCTGGCCGTGGATGAATCCGTGACCAAGCTTCTCGTCGTACGGGTGAGTCCTGCGCACACGCACGCCCTCACGTGCGAAGGCACCGGTCAGCATGAGCTCCAGTTCGGCTTGTGCCGGCCAGCAAACCTCGTTGGCAGATTGGCGAAGGTCGCCGTTGGCAACCAGCAGCACCTCGTCGGTAGCCACCGGGGCAGCGAATTGAATCTCAGGTATCTGATAATGACCCATATCTCTCCTCACAACCATTCACCCTATGTTTGGTTTTGCTTCGCATCGAGGAATCGCAGCCGCACTGCGTGTCACTTCTGTCCGTTCGCGGCCAGACAGAAGCAAACCCTTCGCTGCTACCGCGAAGGAACCGGAACAACGGCCTGGGTTGTCCACGGCTGTTCCAGTTCCAACCTGATAATGGTGTCCACTGGGTCAACCGCTCCCGCTGGGACCGTAATCTTGAGATCCTGCCGGGACTGATCGAACTGAAGCTGGGCGCCATGCAGCAGAGAAGCCCGTGTCACCCGGACCGGTATACTTGGCAGGCGCAGCACGAAGTCGCTCGGCGCCTCTAGAAGATGAACGAACACGGTGTTGCCATTATGCGTAGAGACTCCGTAGGCAGCCGGCAGCCAGGGACCGCCGCGCGTTCCGTAGATGCTCTCCCCGTTGGCAGCCAGCCAGCGGCCAATCTCACGAACCCTCTCCGCCTGCGGCGGATCGATTTGCCCGTCAGGTCTGGGGCCAACATTGAGCAGCAGGTTGCCGTCGCGGCCGGCCGCGCCCACCAGCAGATGAATCAGTTGCTTGAACGGCTTGACCTTCGCTCCCGGCTGATAGCCCCACGCGCCTTCGGTAATCGTAGTGCATAGCTCCCAAGGGTAGCGGTTCTCGAAATCGCCCAGCGCACCGTCGCCCTCGCGCGAACGGAAATCGGCCGGCGCATTCGTGCGGTCGTTGATCACCACCTGCGGCTGCATCTGCCGCAGATGCCCGACCGTCTCGCTGTCCTTCCAGTCGAAGCTGCCCTTGTACGGCTTATCCTTGGCGCGGCCCTGCCAGCCATCGCCACCCCACTCCAGGCCGCCAAAGCCCAGCCACTCATTGCCGCCGCCGTCGAACCAGAGAACATCCAGCTTGCCGTAATGGCTGGCCAGCTCGCCGATCTGCCGCGCGTACTGCGCCCGCAGTTGCTCGGCATTGTCGCGATAAATGCCCGGAAAAAAGAAGCCCGGAAAGCGCCAGTCCAGCGGAGAGTAATAAAGGCCGACCCGCAGCCCAGCCTTGCGCACGGCCTCCACGTAGTCGGCAACAATGTCGCGATGCGCGGCTGATTTGACCGCCGTAAAGCTGCTGTCTGGATCGTCGAAGAGCGCAAAGCCGTCATGATGGCGCGCGGTCAGCACCATGTAACGCATCCCGCCTTCTTTGGCCAGTCTTGCCCAGGCGTTGGCGTCAAAGTGCTCAGGTTTGAACTCGCCGGCCAGCTTGGCGTACTCGCTCACTGGAATCTGCTCATTCCACTGCACCCATTCGCCCCGGCCCGGAATCGCGTAGACGCCCCAGTGCAGGAACATGCCGACACGCGCCTCGCGCCACCAGGCAACTCTCTGTGCCGCGTCCGCATCCTGCGCCAGCGGCGCCCACTGGGCAGACGCCACAGCGCAAGCAAGAAAGAGGAAGCAGAGCAGCAGGACTGCGCTTTTCCCCACATTCTCCCAGTTACCTACGCCGCACTTGCTCTCATTTGTCAGCATTTACCTTACCTTTGTCCCCTCTGCCCACCAAGACTTCCGTTGGCCCGCGGCGCGTTGAAGCCCGCCCGCAACCGCGCACAAACTTACTCGCCGTCCGCCTCGGAATCCCCCGAGGACGGCTCCATCCTAAGCGGCAAATTAGCGATACAGTTAACGTAAACTCTTGTGGGAATATAGCACACGCACACAAAGTCCGGCAACAGGAATCCCGCGGCACTCGATAAATGTAGCGACTCCAGTCCGGCTGTCATTGGTCGTTCATGCCCGCAAATGTTCAGGAACAATAATCAAATCAAACATCTCAGCCACTATCGCTGGCTGGAAGCGCGAACCACCAAATGGGGAGGAACAAACTCGAGGGTTGGCCGGGCCTGTCCCTTCTTGCGAGCCATCTTCATTGCCAGATCCGCTGCCTGCCTACCGATGACCTCGCTGCCCTGATCCACGGACGAAAGAGGAACCCGCAGGAAGTCCGAGTAAGAGAGGTTGCCGCAGCCCACCACCGCCAGATCCTGCGGAATGCGAAGACCCGCCTCCAAAATCGCGCGCATCGCTCCCAGGGCCGAGGGATCGTTGAAACAGAAGATGCCGTCTGGACGCGGTTGTGTGGCCAGCAGGCGCTTGGCTGCCTCATAGCCTCCCTGTTCTCCCCGGTGATCGCCGGAGGTCCCCAGCGACACAATATGCCCCGGCAGCGGAGTCAGATTGTACAAGGCCAGTGCGCGGCGGTACCCCTCCATGCGGCCTAACGCGGTACTCACCTCCGGGCCGCGGATATGAGCAATGTAGCGGCAGCCCTGCTCGATCAGATGCTCGGTGGCCAGAGCTCCCACAACCTCGTCGTCCACACCGATGTAGTTCGCTTCCAGGCCGGGCAACCGGCGGTCCAAAAGAATGTAGGGTGTCTTCTGGTCCTCAATCTGTTGAAAGCTGTCCAGCTTCCACTGCGCGGATGCGATGAGAACGACATCGACACGGCGCGCCAGCATCTGCCGAATCTCCTGTGCCTCCATCTCCGGGTCCTCGTCTGAGGATGCGATCAGCAGGCTGTAGCCGTGCTTGTGGATCTCTGCTGTAATCGCGTTAGCGATTTCCGCAAAGAACGGGTGCAGAAGGTCGGGAACCACCAGACCAAGTGTCCAGGTTCGTCCTGTCACCAGAGCGCGCGCCGTCAGATTCGGCTGGTAGTTCAGTTCCTGCATCCGCTTCAAGACGCGCTTGCGGGTTTCGTCTCCGATGTCGGGATGGTCACGCAGAACCTTCGACACGGTAACAACGGAAAGTCCCAAATCCTGAGCAATATCTTTCAGACGCGTTGCCATAATGATGAGTGTATCTCAATGCTCACGGCAGAGATCACCCCCTGGCCGGGGGCCTGGCTCCCGGAAATCTGGCTCGTTCCACCCCAGTTTGCCGTGACCGGAGGCGAGCTGGGAGTTGTCCCGGCGACAGCCTTGGTTCAAGCGGTTGATGAGGATACTCTTGACAGCCGGGGGAAATCCGATTAGCATCAACATCGCTATAGTTATCGTTACCTTTACCGAATTGGAGGCCCTTCTCATGCATCCTTCGTGTGACCCGGCCATCTCGTCTGCCAGCGCCGCCGCCGCCATTCCTTTCCGCACGCTCGCATCGGGCGCACATCTGCCTGCCATCGGTCTCGGAACCTTCGGTTCCGACCATGTCACGCATGCCGCCGTTGCCGAGGCCGTGAAGTTCGCAGCCTCCGTTGGGTACCGCCACTTTGACTGCGCGTCAGTCTACGGCAACGAAGCCCAGATTGGCGAAGCCTTCGAGGAAATCATTCGCTCCGGCATCCCACGCGACCAGCTATGGGTCACCTCCAAGCTGTGGAACGACATGCACGCGCCGGAGGATGTGATCAGCTCCTGCCGCAAGTCGCTCGACAATTTGCGCCTGGAGTATCTGGACCTTTTCCTCGTCCACTGGCCTTTTCCCAACCATCATCCGCCGAGCTGCGACGTCAGCGTGCGCAACCCCCATGCCAGACCCTACATCCATGAGAGCTACATGCGCACCTGGCGGGCCATGGAGGAGCTTGTCGACCGTGGCTGGGTGCGTCATATCGGCTCTTCCAACATGACCCAGCCCAAGATGGAGCTGCTTCTGCGCGATGTCCGCATCAAGCCTGCGGTCAACGAAATGGAGCTCCATCCGCACTTCCAGCAGACCGCCTTCTTCCGTTATCTTGTCGAGCGTGGCGTGCAGCCCATCGGCTACTCCCCCATCGGCTCACCGGCGCGCCCGGACCGCGACCGTACGCCTGAGGACACCTCGCCCACCGAAGACCCGGTCATCCGCGCCATTGCGGAGAAGCACGGCGTGCACCCCGCCGTCGTATGCCTGAAGTGGGCAGTGCAGCGCGGGGTCGTGCCAATTCCCTTCTCCACCACTCCTCGCAACATCGTAGCCAATCAGCAGGGCGTCACCGGTGATCCTCTCTCCGCCGCGGAGATGGATGCCATCGCCGCCATCGACCGCAACTGCCGCCTGATTAAAGGGCATGTCTTCCTCTGGAAGGAGAATCAATCCTGGGAAGATCTGTGGGACATGAACGGCGAGATAACGCCGGCTTAACAATATTGGCCCGGACAGATCCGGGCACGGAGAGAAAGTCATGATTCCCAGGACCATGCTTGCCGCCTTCCTGCCCGGCAACAGCACGGTGGAAATGCGCGAGGTACCTGTACCCGTGCCCGGCCAAGGCGAAGCGCTCATCCAGGTCAAAGCCTCCACCATCTGCGGCTCCGACATCCGCTGCATCTACCACGAGCATCTCGGCAAGGGCCCGGAAGGTTATCAGGGCGTGATTGCCGGCCACGAGCCCTGCGGCCTCATCGTCGAAACCGGCCCAGGCTGCCGCCGCTTCCACGCCGGCGATCGCGTCATCGTCTATCACATCTCCGGCTGCGGGGTCTGCAACGACTGCCGGCGCGGCTATATGATCTCCTGCACCAGCGCCGAGTACCGCCGCGCCTACGGCTGGCAGCGCGACGGCGGCATGGCCGAGTTCATGATCGCCGAAGAGAAGGATCTCATCCATCTGCCCGGCTCGCTCAGCTATATTGACGGCGCACAGGTGGCCTGCGGCTTCGGCACAGTTTATGAGGGCCTGGAGAAGATCGGCATCTCCGGCAACGATGCTGTGCTCATCACCGGTCTGGGTCCGGTTGGCCTTGCCGCCGGCGCGCTATGCCGCAAGCTTGGCGCGGAGAAGATCATCGGCATCGACATCGTCGAGCAGCGTCGCAATCTGGCGCTCGAACTCAACCTCTGCGACCATATTCTCGCCGCCGGCCCGGAGAACGTCGCCCAAGTCCGCGCTCTCACCGGCGGTCAGGGTGTGGAGCGTGCGGTTGACTGCTCGGCAAACGCCGAGGCACGCGCCACCGCCATTCGCGCCACGCGCAAATGGGGCCGCATGGTGATGATCGGCGAGGGCGGTACGGTTAGCTTCAATCCCTCCCCCGACATCATTCACGATCAGAAGACCATCTACGGCTCCTGGGTGACCTCCACCTGGCTGATGGAGG
>OBLW0100002863.1_pt1 | contig 13783 bp, 8 predicted proteins | sample 1520161 | NCBI WGS metagenome assembly OBLW01 (sample SAMEA3539309, study PRJEB22396) | soil metagenome | biome: tundra; feature: field; material: soil | place: USA | collected 2010-05 | depth 0.15 m
GCAGGAAGCGCGACATGCCGCCGGCCGTGTGATGCTCGGTGAGCCGGTAGGTGGTGGTCACGTATGGGAACACCTCGGATCCCGGCTGGTTGCCGCTGGGCTGGAAGCGGTCCTCGCGGTGAGAGATGATCTGGCGGGCCGGGTTGTGCTGCTGCGCGTAGAACAGGTTGGGCAACGGCGATTCCTGCGGCTCGTAGTGCGCGGGCAGCGGGCCATCCACCAGGCCCGCCGGGGCGAAGAGCCACGCCTTGCCATCGGCCTGCATAATGAACGGGTCGATGCCGGAGATCGCGGCCACCCCGGTCGCGCCTTCCGGGGGCCGGTAGGACGGCGGACGGTCGGCGACAAAGTCGGGCACGTCGTGCCCGGTCCAGCGACCCTTCTCAGCATCCCACCAGACCAGGGCCTTACGCTCGCTCCACGGCTGGCCGTCCGGGTCGGCGGACGCGCGGTTATAGAGCACCCGCCGGTTGGCGGGCCACGCCCAGCCCCACTCGGGCGCCACCCAGTTCTGCTCCCGCCCGGGTTTGCGGCGATCCGCCTGGTTCACCCCGTTGGCCCGCACGCCGCAGTAAATCCAGCAGCCGCAGGCGGTGGACCCGTCGCCGGCCAGCTGCGTGTAGGCCGACAGCGGCTGGCCGTCGGCGTCCCAGCCGTTGATTTCCGCGAGGACCGCATCGGCATCAGGCTCCGCCCGCGCGCCGTGCACCGGGTAGTCCCAGGTGAGATCCAGCACGGGCCGGTTCATCTCGTCGGTGGACGACGCCAGCTTCTCCCTGATCCGGCGGCCGAGGTGGTAGGTGAACCACAGGTCGCTGCGGGCGTCGCCGGCCGGCTCGACCGCGGTGTGATGCCACTGGAGCATGCGCTGGGTGTTGGTGAAGCTGCCGTCTTTCTCGGTGTGCGCCGCGGCGGGCATGAAGAACACCTCGGTCTTGATGTCCTCGGTCCGCATCTCCCCCGTCTCGATCTCCGGTCCGTTCTGCCACCAGGTCGCGCTCTCGATCAGCACCAGGTCCCGCACCACCAGCCAGTCCAGGTTGGCCATGCCCATCCGCTGCATCCGCGCGTTGGCCGAGCCGACCGCCGGGTTCTGGCCGAACAGGAAGTACCCCGTGCAGGTTCCTGCCATCTGGGCCAGCACCGTCTCGTAGGTGCTGTGGCTGCCGGTCAGCCGGGGCAGGTAGTCGTAGCAGAAGTCGTTGTCCGCCGTCGCCGCGTCGCCCCACCATGCCTTCAGCAGGCTGACCATGTAGTCGCGGGTGTTGGCCCAGAACCCGTTCTGCACGGTCTCGGCCTCGACGTAGCTCTCGAGATCGTCGTTGGCTCCGTGCGCGAACGGCATCGGCAGGTAACCGGGCAGCAGGTCGAACAGGGTGGGAATGTCGGTGGACCCCTGAATCGAGGCGTGTCCGCGCAGCGCCATGATGCCGCCGCCGGGGCGGCCCATGTTGCCGAGCAGCGCCTGCAGGATCGCCGCGGTGCGGATGTACTGCACACCCACCGTGTGCTGGGTCCAGCCCAGGCTGTACACGAACGCGGTGGTCCGTTCCCGTCCGGAATTCTCGGTGACGAGCCGGGCCACCTGATGGAACAGAGCCTCAGGCACGCCGGCCACCTGCGCCACCATCTCCGGGGTGTACCTGGCGAAATGCCGCTTGAGGATCTGGAACACGCAGCGTGGATGCTGCAGCGTCGGGTCGGTGTCCGGGCTCGGGTGGGCCGCCGCGCCCCCCGAGCCGTGCGCCTCGCCGCGCGCCGCCTCCCGCACCTCGTGCCCGACGTCCATGCCGCGGGCGCCGCTGGCTGGCGCCACCTCCTCGCCCTGGTAGCGCCAGGTCTCCGGGTCATAGGTCCGGTGCTCCGGATCGAAGCCGGAGAACAGCCCGTCCAGGTCCTCGGTGTCGGCGAAATCCTCGGTGATGATCATCGGCGCGTTCGTGTACGCGAGCACGTAGTCGTGGAAGTACTCATCGTTCTGGAGCACATAGTTGATCAGGCCGCCGACGAACGCGATGTCCGCCCCGGCCCGGATGGGCACGTGCAGGTCAGCGACGGCGCTGGTCCGGCTGAACCGCGGGTCGACATGGATGACCGTGGCCCCGCGGGCCTTGGCCTCCATCACCCACTGGAAGCCGACCGGGTGGGCCTCGGCCATGTTCGAGCCCTCGATGAGGATGCAGTCGGCGTTGGCCAGGTCCTGCTGGAAGGTGGTCGCGCCGCCGCGCCCGAAGCTAGTCCCCAGACCGGGGACGGTGGAGGAGTGTCAAATGCGGGCCTGGTTCTCGATCTGGATCGCGCCCAGCGCCGTGAACAGCTTCTTGATCAGGTAATTCTCTTCGTTGTCCAGGGTCGCGCCGCCGAGGCTGGCCACGCCCATGGTGCGCCGGGTGCGCTTCCCGCCCTGCTCCCACTGCCAGCCGTCGCGACGGGCGGCGATGACCCGGTCCGCGATCATGTCCATCGCCGTGTCGAGGTCCAGGTGCTCCCACTCGGTGCCTCCCGGCCTGCGGTAGAGCACCTGGTACTGGCGGGCGTCACCGGTGGTCAGCTGCAGGCTGGCCGAGCCTTTCGGGCACAGGTGGCCCCGGCTGACCGGCGAGTCCGGGTCCCCCTCGATCTGGGTGACCTGGCCATCCTGCACGAACACCTGCTGGCCGCAGCCCACGGCGCAGTACGGGCAGACCGACTTCACGACCTTGTCGGCCGTGGCTGTCCTCGGCTGGAGCTGCGAGGTGTGCGCGGACTTGGCCGCCGCGCCCAGGCCAAGCCGGTCCGGCCCGGTCAGCTGGCGGTAAACAGGCCAGGACCCGATCCAGGCGCGAGCACCCATCGTGACATCCCCTCAGCGGAGCTTCCCGGCGTCTGTCTCTAACTGAACACCAGCCCCTGAAACCTGAACGCCGGCCCCCTGAAACCTCAGGGAATCTACCGGATGCGCCGGCCCATCTCCTTGGTCGTGTATCCGCCGAGTTCGGTGACCGCAGCCTGGAACCGATCCGAGCGTAGCAATGTCCACAGCGGGGCCAGCAGTGGGCTCTCCATGGCGTCAGAGGCCACTACCAAATCGTAGGGTTCCCTGGTGACCGGCACGAAGTCAAGGTCGAAGGCACGCGCGGCCGCCATGATCCCCAGGCCGGCGTCGCCGTGCCCGGCGGCGACCGCGGCCGCCACGGCCAGGTGGGTGGGCTCCTCACGGGCGTAGCCGCCGACGTCATCCGGGCTGATGCCGCGTCGGCCCAGCTCGTGGTCGAGCAGCACGCGGGTGCCGGCGCCGCGCTGGCGGTTGACGTAACGCATGCCCGCGCGGGTCAGATCCTCGATCCCGGTCAGGCCAAGCGGGTTGCCGGCCGCGACGATCAGCCCCTGATCGCGGTGCACCAGCCGGACGACGCAGACGTCAGCGGCGCCGAGGATGCGGTCGAGATAGGGCAGGGTGTACTCGCCGGTAGCCGGATCCAGCAGGTGAGACCCGGCGATATGGCACAGTCCGTCGCGCAGGGCGACCAGCCCGCCGAGGGAGCCCACGTTCGATGACGCCAGGGTGACCAGCGGATCCTCGGCCCGCAGCGCAGATGCGGCGAGGTCGAGGACGAGGTCATGAGAGCCGATGGCGACGATCGTGCGGGAGATCTCGTCGATGCCGCGCAGCAGCTCAATCTCGACCTCCTCGCCCGGGTGGTGGCCCTCGAGCCCGGCCGGGACGACGAGCAGCCCGTCGGCACGGACCAGTGAGGTCAGCACCCCGGCGCCGCGCGGCAGCGGGGTTGCCACCATCATGCCGCCCACCATGCCCAGCCGCACCCGCACCCAGTCGTCCATGCCGAGGGGCGAAGCGAGCTTGCGGGCCAGCCGCGCCGTGGTCCGCGGGCGGCGGCGGGGAGCGGCGCCCTCCAGCTCGGCCAGCAGCGGCTCGGCGAAGATGTCGAAGGTCAGGGCGGCCGATACCGGGTAGCCCGGCGCGCCGATGACAGGAGTGCCTCCGACCACCCCGAGCACCACCGGGTGACCTGGGCGCACGGCGACACCGTGCACGGCGAGCGTGCCGAGCTCAGCTACCACCCGGGCCGTGTAGTCGTCCCGGCCGGCACTTGAGCCGGCCACCACGATGAGCAGGTCGCAGCTGGGCACGGCGGCGCTGACGGCCGCTCCGATACCGGCCGGATCATCCGGTTCGATCGGCAGGCAGCGCGCCTCGCAGCCGACCTCGCGGGCCTGAGTCGCGAGCATGAGCGAGTTGGTGTCGATGATCTCCCCGGCGCCGGTCTGCTCGCCGATCGGCCGCACCTCGTCCCCGGTCGGCAGGATGACGACCACCGGGCGGCGCCGGACCAGCAGCTGATTGGCGCCAGCCGCCGCCGCGGCGGCGATATCGGTGGCCCGCAGCCGATGACCCTCGGGCAGCAGCAGCTCGGCCATGCTCACGTCCTCGCCGATGGAGCGCACGTGCTGATAGGGCGGAACGGCCGCGCGCAGCTCGGCGTTGCTGCCGTCATAGTGCACGTGCTCGCGCATCACCACCGCGTCCCGCCCGTCGGGCATCGGGTCCCCGGTGTCCACTGTGTCGTAGGCGTCCGGCCGCAGGTAGACCGGCGTGGTCTCGCCCGCGCCCAGGGTGTCGGCGGCCCGCACCGCGATGCCGTCCATGCCGGCCGCGTCGAACGGCGGCGACGACCGGCTGGCCCACACGGGCGCGGCGGTGACCAGGCCGGCTGCGTCCTCGACCCGGACCCGCACGGCCGGCAGCCTGGCCGGGCAGCCCGCGGCATCCCGCGCGCTGCGCCAGGCGTCGAGGGCGCGGGCGGCGGGGACGTCGCGAATGAACGGGCTAGCTGCCATGACCGTCGCTAACGATACAAGGTGACCTCGACCTCGGTGCCAGCGTCGAGCCCGGTCGCCTCCTCGGCGACGATCACGTACCCGTCGGCCGCGGTGAGTACGGAGAGCAGCGCGGAGAGCCCGAAGATCGGGGTCGCGACGCCATCGTGCAGCCGGACCTGGACGACATCGAGGCGTCCGGTCGCGGAGGCCAGGTCGCGCGCCAACTGTGCGCGCACGACAGGCTCGGGCGGCGGCATGGTGCAGCCGCCGACCAGGCGCACGAGCGGGATCCCGAGCAGCCGGAAGACCACCAGCGCGGAACGGGGATTGCCGGGCAGCCCGATGACCGGGACTCCGCCGCAGTCGGCGAGCAGCGTGGGCTTGCCGGGCCGGATCGCCAGGCCGTGGCACCAGATCCCCGGCTGGCCGAGACGGCGCACCACGCCGGCTGTCTCGTCGCGGGCGCCGACCGACGATCCGGCCGAGACCACGATCAGGTCGCTGGTCCCGAGCGCGGCCCGGAGAGCACGGTCAAGCGCCTCGGGATCATCAGGCACGATGCCGCCCGGCGCCGGATCGCCGCCCGCCTGGGTCACCATCGCGGCCAGGGCGACCGCCGACGCGTCCCGCACCTGGCCGGGCCGCAGCGTCGCGGTGTCGGGCGGCACCACCTCGTCGCCGGTCGAGAAGACCGCCACCCTGGGGCGGGCGTGCACGGTCACCTTGGTGACCCCGGCCGCCGCTAGCATGCCGAGGTCCTGGGCCCGCAGTGGCCGGCCAGCCGGGACCAGCTCGGCCCCGGCGGCGGCGTCCTCGTCGGCCCGCACCACGCCGTCTCCGGGCGCGACCGGCCTGACCACCTCGATCGTGTCGGCCATCGCCTGCTGGGTGTACTCGATCATGACCACGGCGTCCGCGCCCTGCGGCAGCACGCCACCGGTGGGCATGCTCGCCACCATCCCCGGGCCGACCGCCACCTCTGGTGCCACGCCCATCGGGACGGCGCCGACCACCTGGAGATAGCCGGGCAGGCCCTCAGAGACCCCGTAGGTGTCGGAGGCCCGCACGGCGTACCCGTCCACCGTCGACCGGGCGAAGCCGGGCAGCGGATGCGGCGCGACGACCGGCTCAGCGGGCACCCGGTGCAGGGCCTCAGTGAGCGGTACCGTCTCGGCGGGCGTGCGCCGGCCCGGACGGAACCCGGCCAGCGTCTCGGCAACCGTGCGGGTGGTGAAGAACTCCCGCCCCGGGCGGATGGCCGCGTCAGGCTCCGTCGCCACTCTGCCCCTTCTGGGCGCCTCCGGCACCCTGGCCGTTCTGGGCGCCTCCGGCACCCTGGCCGTTCTGGGCGCCTCCGGCACCCTGGCCGTTCTGGGCGCCTCCGGCACCACGCGCCAGCCTCACGACGCTCATCACCGGGCCCAGCGCCACCTGGCCCAGGCCGCAGATCGAGGTCCTGCGCATGACCTGCTCCAGCTCGGAGATCTGGCCGTCCACGTCGGCTGGCCCGCCGCCGCCGGCGAGCAGGCCGGTGAGCATCCGGTGCGCCTTGGTTGACCCGACACGGCATGGCACGCACTTGCCGCACGACTCGTCACGGAAGAAGCGCAGCACGTTCGTGGCCGCGGCGAGCAGGTCGGTGCCCTCGGCCATCACCACCATGGCGCCCGACCCGAGCATCGTCCCGGCGTCCTTCAGCGGGCCGAAATCGAGCGGCACATCGAGCCGGTCCGGCCCGAGGAAGTTCGACGACGCGCCGCCCGGCTGGACGGCACCGAGCGGCCTGCCCCCGGCCACGCCTCCGGCCAGTTCCAGCAGATCCCGCACGGTGCTGCCCATCGGCACGCAGTAGACGCCGGGGCGCTCGACATGGCCGGATACCGCGAAGAACTTCAGGCCGGAGTGATCGCCGATACCCTGCTGCTTCCACCATTCCGGCCCGCGGCTGGCGATGACCGGGACGTGCGCGAACGTCTCCACCGAGTTCATCAGGGTCGGCTGGCCGTGCAGGCCGTAAACGCCCGGGAACGGCGGTTTGTTGCGCGGCTCCCCGCGATGTCCCTCCATGCACTCGATCAGCGCCGACTCCTCGCCCAGGATGTACCCGCCCGGCGAGGTGAACACCTCGACCGACAGCCGCCGGCCCGTACCGGCGACGTCCGCCCCGACCAGCCCGGCGGCGCGCAGCGCCTCGATCTCCCGGCGGACCACCGCCTCCTCGGGGCCGTACTCGTGCCGGATGAACACCCAGCCTTCCGCCGCCCCGACCGCGAGCATCCCGAGCAGCATGCCCTCGAGCACAAGGTGCGGCTGCTCGGCGAGGATCTGCCGGTCCTTGAAGGTGCCGGGCTCCGACTCGTCGGCGTTGCAGATCACGTACTTCGGCTCCGCGTCCTGCGCCGCGACCAGGTCCCACTTCCTGCCCGTGGGGAAGCCGGCGCCGCCCATCCCGCGCAGCCCGGCGTCCTGCAGGGCCGTGATGACCTGGCCGCTGTCCAGGTCGCCGGCCAGCACGGCGCGCAGCACCCCGTAACGCTGCGCCGCCGGCCCATACGGATCATTGGGCCACCGGTCCCCGCCCGCGTAGCTGCGCACGGCCGCAGGCGGCAGCTCGCCATCCCGCGCCGCGGCGATCAGGGTGTCCGCGTCGCCGGCCGTCACCGGGCACTCGTTGACACTCACGGCGGGCGCCGCGTCACACCGCCCGAGGCAGGACACCTCGACGATCTCGGTCTCTGCGTCCGGCCCGTGACGCTGCCGGAGCGCCGCGATCCGCTTATCCGCGCCCTGCAGCCAGCACGCCAGGTCGCGGCAGGCGTGCACCGCGACCGGCTTCGGGGGGCCGGTGCGGAAGTGCGGATAGAACGAGATCAGCCCCTCGATCTCGTACAGCGGCCGGCGCACGTCCCTGGACAGCGCCACCAGTTCCTCGCGGGGCAGCCAGCCGACCCGCTCCTGGATGGCGTGCAGGGCCGGGATCAGGCTCGGGCCGGGGAACTTGCCCGCTCGTGCCTCCACGCCCGGGGGCCGGGCCTGGGCCTTCGCCATCAGTCCTGCCCCTCAGCGGCGGGCTCGATACGGACCGCGCAGAACTTGAACTCGGGGATCTTGCCGACCGGGTCGATCTCGTCGATGGTCAGCAGGTTGGCCGCCGCCTCACGGAAGTGGAACGGGATGAAGCAGTTGCCGCGCGCCTCGCGATGCGAGACGCGGACCGCGAGCACGATGGTCCCGCGGCGCGAACTCACCCTGGCCATCCCGCCATCGTCGATACCGAGCTCGGCGGCGTCGACCGGACTCAGGTACACCTCGGCCTGCGGCGCGATGGCGTCGAGCGCGAAGGATCTCCGGGTCATCGAGCCGGTGTGCCAGTGCTCCAGCAGCCTGCCGGTATTGAGCACGAATGGGTAATCGGGACTCGGCAGTTCCTTGGCCGGCAGCCACTCGGCCGGCACCAGGTGGGCAAGCCCGTCGCTGGTGTTGAACCGCTCGCCGAACATGACGACGGTCCCGTCGCTGTGCTCGGGATCAGGGTTCGGGTAGAGCTTGCCGGTAGATCCCAGATTGCCGTAGCTGAGGTTGGCGTAGCTCGGCATCACCGAGACGATCTCCTCGAAGATCTCGCGTGCGGAGGAGTAGCTCCAGCCGAGCCCGACCCGGTTGGCGACGTCCTGCACCACCTCCCAGTCCACCCGTGCATCGCCCGGCGTGTCGAGGACCTTGCGGCCCAGCTGCACCCGGCGGTCGGTGTTGGTGTAAGTGCCGTCCTTCTCCAGGTAAGAGGATGCGGGCAGGATGACGTCGGCGAACTCCGAGGTCTCGGTGAGGAAGATGTCCTGGACGACGAGGAAGTCGAGCGCGGACAGCGCCTTGCGGACCTTGTTGATGTTGGGGTCGGACAGGAACGGGTTCTCCCCCATCATGTACATGCCGCGCACGCCGCCCTTCAGCGCGGAGCCGATGATCTCGGTGACGGTGAGCCCGCGCTTGGGGTCGAGGTCGTCGGTGCCCCACAGCCGCTCGAACCTGGCGCGCACCTCAGGGTCGTCCGCCTTCTGGTAGTCCGGGTAGAACATCGGGACCAGGCCCATGTCCGAGGAGCCCTGCACGTTGTTCTGCCCGCGCAGCGGATGCAGGCCGCTGCCCGGCCGTCCGATGTTCCCGGTGATCGCGCACATCGCGATCAGGCAGCGGGCGTTGTCGGTGCCGGTGGTGTGCTGGGATATGCCCATCCCCCAGAAGATGACGCCGGCCGCCGCCTCGCCCCAGGCTCGCGCCACCCGCCGGATCACGTCGGCGTCCACCCCGCTGATCTGGGCGGCCCGCTCCGGCGGATAGTCCCTGACGGTGTCGGCGAGGGCTGCGAAGTTCGTCGTCCGGTGCTCGATGAAGTCCTTGTCGATCAGCCCCAGCCTGATCACCTCGTGCATGACCCCGTTGTAGAACGCGACGTCGGTGCCGGGCTTGAGCTGGCAGAAAATGTCGGCGTGGTCGGACATCTTGTCGGCCCTGGGGTCGACATAGATGATCGTCGTGCCCCGGCGGCGGGCCTGCTTGAAGAACGATGAGGCGACCGGGTGGTTCGCCGTCGGGTTGCTGCCGGTGACGATGGCCACGTCGGCGTTGATCACGTCGCCATAGGTGGTGGAGACCGCGCCGGAGCCGATGCCCTCGAACAGGGCCGCCACGCTGGAGGCATGGCAGAGCCGGGTGCAGTGGTCCACGTTGTTGGTGTGGAAGGCCGTCCTGATCAGCTTCTGGAAGAGGTAGGCCTCCTCGTTGGAGCACTTGGCCGAGCCGAAGCCGGCGATCGCGGCCGGGCCGCCCTCGGCGTGGATCTCGGTCAGCCGCCTGGCCACCAGGTCCAGTGCCTCATCCCAGCTGGCCTCGCGGAAATGCGGCAGCACCTCGTCGTAGTCGACCAGGCCGCCAGGCCTGCGCCGCCGCCGCCGCTCGCCGCCGCCGGAGTTCTTCCCCTCGCCACGGCCGTTGCTCTCCGGCTGCCGAATCCCGGCACCGGCGCCGGCCATGCCGGCCCCGCCGCCGCGATCACCCTGCGGCCCGTTCATCTCGCCGCGCACGGCGGCCGAGAGCGCGCCCTTGGGGTACGCGGACTCGCGGCGGATCAGTGGCATGGTGAGCCGCTGGGGAGAGGCGGCATAGTCCCAGCCGTAACGGCCCTTGACGCACAGCCGACCCTGGGAGCCAGGCTGATCGCGGCCCTCGGCGAACGCTATGGCGCCGCGCTCCCGGTCGACCTGGTAAGTCAGTGCGCAGCCCACACCGCAGTAGGGGCAGACGCTGTCGACCGCGTCGAGCTCAGTGCGCGGCCTGATCGGCACGTTGTTGATCGGCTTGTTGGTCAGCGCGCCGGTCGGGCAGGCGGCGACGCACTCGCCGCAGGTGACGCACGACGACGCCCCCATCGGGTCGTTCAGGTCAAAGGCGATCCGGGTGGCATAGCCCTTGCCGCTGCGGCCGATGACATCGTTGCCCTGGATGTCGTCGCAGGCCCGCACGCAGCGGTCGCAGAGGATGCAGGAGTCGTGATCCACCGCGATGACCGGGTTGGACAGGTCTGTGCCGCGGCCGGCGGCGACCGGGAGGCCGTCCTCGCGGCTCACCCCATAGCGGTCGGCCAGCGCGAGCAGCTCATTGTCGCCGGTAGTGGTCTGCTTGGGGTCACGCTCGCGTTCCGGCTGGTCGGCCAGCAGCAGCCGGGTCAGCATGGCCCGGCTGCCCTCGAGCTCCGGGGTCGCGGTCTTGACGTCCATGCCGTCCTCGCACGCGCGCACGCAGGCAGCGGCGTACGCGGGCGCACCGACATCGACCACGCACATCCGGCAGACGCCGACCGGATCGTAGCGCTCGTCGTGGCAGAGGACCGGGATCTCGATGCCGGCCGCCCTGGCCGCGGCCCAGATGGTCGTGCCCTCGGTGGCGGTGACCTCACGCCCGTCAATCATGAGCGTTACGGTCCGGGGGGCGGCTTGGACGTGGATGGCCATGACGTCAGTATCCGTCGTTTCGCGACATCACATCAAGTGAAGGCCGGTCAGGTCGGCCGGGCTGGGGCGGCCCTGCTCGTCCAGCCCCCGTGCCGCGTAGTAGGCCACGATCATGCCGCGCAGCCGCTCCGGCGTCAGCGCGGCCACCCGCCCGGACCCGAGCTGCAACGGCTCGGACAGCAGCCGCTCCGGCAGCCAGTCATCCTCCGGCTGCCAGCCCTCGCGGATATTGAACACCCGCTTGGCCAGGACGATCCGGCGGGCGGTCTGCCGCAGTTCGGCGCCGTCGACGTCCCAGCCGGTCACCGCGGACAGCAGCGCGGCCCACTCATCGAAGGGCTCGGTGAACACGCCGCGCAGGAACTTGCACAGGATGAGCGAATCCATCACCGCGGCCCGGTCCTCGGTCTCGATCGCGGCGGTCACGTGCGCCGCGCCGCCCGCGAACCGGTCGTGCTCGCCGGACAGGTCGGCCTCATACGCGCCGGACCTGTTGTGGTCAGCGCCCCTGGCGTTCACCGCCAGGCCGAGGGCCATGGCGTGCAGCGTGCGGGGCTCATAACCGGGCATCTCCAGGCCCTTGACGTGCGGAGCGAACGCCGCAGACCCTCCGCCGACGCGCTGCGCCGCGCTTCGTGATCCTTCGGCGAGCAGCTCGCCGAGCCCGCGCCGGGCGCCGATCTCCGCCAGCGCCCGCATGAGCGCCTCCGCGTCGCCGAACCGCAGCCACGGTGCGTCGATCAGGCCCCGCTCGGCGCACTCCATCGCCCAGGCGATCGTGCCGCCCGCCGAGATGGTGTCGATACCCAGGTCGTCACAGAGCCCGCTGGCGGCCAGTACCGCGTCCGGGTCGGACACCTCGCACATCGGACCGAGCGCGAAGACGTTCTCATACTCCACCCGAGCCTTCTTGCCGCCACGGACCGAGTAGATGTGTTCGCAGCCGATCGTGCACGATGCGCAACTGTTGCGCGCGACCTGCCGCATCCCGGCCAGGTCCTCCGCGGCGAGTCGCGGCGCCCCGCTGAAGGTCGCGGCCTGGAAGTTGCGGGTGGGAAGGGTGCTGATGGCGTTGAAGGCCAGCAGGTTGGCCAGCGTGCCGAGCTCGCGGTACTTGGCCGTAGCAGGCCCGAACGAACGGGCCCGCAGGTCGCGCGCCGCGCTGAGCACCGCCTCCGGATGAGCCGACGCGACCTTGGTGGCGGCGCGGACCGCGATGGCCTTGAGCTGCTTGGCGCCCATCACCGCGCCCAGGCCACCACGCCCGGCATGCCGCCCGTCGTGGGAGATCGTCGCGTAGCGGACGCCACGCTCGCCTGCGGGCCCGATCGCGGCCACCCGCCAGCTCTTCCCCAGCTGCTCCCGCAGCCGCGCCTCGGCCTCGGCCGCGGGAAGCCCGGACAGGTCAGCGGCGTCGATGAACCGCGCGCCGTCACCATCGACCAGCAGGACGGACAACCGCGGGCAGGCACCGCGGACCACAATCGCGTCGTGGCCGGTGAGCTTGCCGGCGATCGCGAACTGGCTGGAGGCGAGCGCGTCGGTCAGCATGCCGGTCAGCGGGGACTTGGCCACGACGGCGAACTTGGCGCTCGTGGTCAGCGGGGTGCCGACGAGCGGGGAGAACACGAAGGCCAGCGGTGCCGCGGGAGCCAGCGGATCGACGCCGGGCGGGCCGAGGCGGTGCATCAGCCAGGTGCCGAGGCCGGCCCCGCCGATGTAGGCGCGCAGCAGTTCGTCGGTCAGCGGCAGCGTTTCCGCGGTGCCGGCCCCCGCGTCCGCGACCAGCGCCCGCCCGAAATAACCGCCTGCTGGCATCCGGCTCAGCCGCCTGCGTCCGCGGCCAGGAAGAATACGGTGTCACCGGTGGCCAGCGGCGTCTGGCCGTCCCTGGTGATCTGATCCCCGTTCAGCGCCGCCACCACGTGCCTGTCCAGGGCCAGCCCAGCGGCGGCGGCGGCCCCGGCGACGGTGGCCGCACGGACCGGCTGCGGGCCGCGGTGGCCGTCAGCCAGCGTGCCGAACCGCTGGATCGTCACCTCGGGCGCCGGCCGTGCCCGCGCCTCCTGGTAGTCGGCGGGCTCGTTGATATTGATGACCGAATCGAGATCGGGATCGAGCGCGGCCAGCACCGGGTCGCTGCGCAGAGCGGCCTCATCCAGGCGGCAGACCACGCACTCCTCGAACAGGAAAGCCGGCCGCAGGCGCTGCTCCGCCACCAGCCTTTCGGCGACCGGCGCCAGCGTGGCGCGGTACGAGGCGGCCAGCGGCTGCGGATACCCCCGCGCCAGCGGCAGTCCGACATCGGCCCCTTCCTCGGCCGCGCGCAGGACCCGCCGGACGAACGCGGGGTGCAGGAAGGGAAGGTCGGTCGAGCTGACGAATGCGACCTCGGCCCGCCCGACGATCGCGGCAAGCCCAGCGGCCAGTCCCTGGACCGGGCCCAGGCCCTCGTGCGGGTCATCCACGACCTCGGTGTGCGGCGGCAGCTCTGGAAGGGCCTGGCCGGGAGCGCGGACCACGACGACCGGCCCGCCGGTCACCCGCGAGATGATGCCCACCGTCCGGCGCAGCAACGTGGAGCCGTGCCACTCCAGAGCAGCCTTGGGCGTTCCCATCCGCGACGACCGCCCACCGGCCAGCACCACGCCCGCGGAACTCGCCATGACCCGATCCTACGGGGCTGGCGGGTCAGCGCCGGTACCGCCGGACCCGCGGGCCAGCGGGCTGATCAGCCGACCGCGACGGCGAACACGTGCAGTGCGGGGTTGTAGCCGGCCACGTCACCCAGGCTGGGCAGCGTGACCGCCTCGATGGTCTTGCCCGCGGCCAGCGGCACCGACTGCTCGAACACCCCCACTATGGTGGCGGAGGGTCCAGCCGGATTCAGCAGCGGCGGGCCCGACGATCAGGCAGTTTCGGATTGAAGGATCTCGGCCACGGGGCGGCGGGCG